>Ga0272442_10009223_pt1 | contig 12379 bp, 5 predicted proteins | sample SSMForm2O_FD_200262 | JGI IMG/M metagenome (GOLD analysis project Ga0272442, IMG submission 200262) | Marine sediment archaeal communities from Little Sippewissett salt marsh, Falmouth, MA, United States - SSM-Form-2O | ecosystem: Environmental > Aquatic > Marine > Wetlands > Sediment ... | reverse complement strand
AGGCGCGGACCTTCCGCTTCTTCTGGGAGCAGTGCGACCCCGTCACGGGCCTAGCGCCGGACCGCCATCCGACGCCGTCCTTCGCCAGCGTGGCGGCGACGGGCTTCGCGCTCACCGCCTATCCCATCGGGGTGGAGCGCGGCTACGTGACGCGGGACGCGGCCAGCGGCCGCGTCCTGAAGTCTCTGCGGCATCTCTGGCGGGCGCCCCAGGGCGACGCGCCCGCCGGCCGGGCGGGCCATCACGGCTTCTTCTACCACTTCCTGGATCCGGCGAGCGGCGAACGCTTCGGCCGCGTGGAGCTGTCCACGGTGGACACGGCGCTGCTCGTCATGGGGGCGCTGTTCTGCCAGTCCTACTTCGACGCCGACGACGCCGCGGAGTGGGAGATCCGCGCGCTGGCCGATTCGCTCTACCTCCGCGCGGACTGGTCGTGGGCCTCCGTGCGGGCGCCGCTCGTCGGCCACGGCTGGACGCCGGAGGGCGGCTTCCTGCCTTACGACTGGCGCGGATACAACGAGGCGATGCCCGTCTATCTGCTCGCCCTGGGATCGCCCACGCATCCCGTCGAGCCGGAGGCCTGGCGGGCCTGGCTGGCCGGCTACCGGTGGGGCGCGTTCATGGGCCGCGAGCATCTCGGCTTCGCGCCGCTCTTCGGCCACCAGTACGCCGCGGTGTGGATCGACTTCCGCGGCATCGCCGACGCCGCCCTGGCGCCGCGCGGCATCGACTACTTCGAGAACTCGCGCCGCGCCACCCTCGCCCAGTACGACTACGCCCTGGCGAATCCCGGCGGCTGGCGGGGCTACGGCCCTCGGCTCTGGGGCCTGACGGCCTGCGACGGACCGATCAACGCCGACCTGGAAGTCGACGGACAGCTGCGCGCATTCAAGACCTACTGGGCGCGCGGCGCCTCCTTCACCGAGGTGAACGACGACGGCACCATCTGCCCCGCCGCGGCGGGGGGCTCCATCGCCTTCGCGCCCGAGATCGTGCTGCCGGCGCTGATGGCCATGAGGGAGGATCATGGCGAATACCTATTCGGCGAGTACGGCTTCCGCGATGCCCTCAATCCGAGCTTCCGGCTCGACGTGCCCGTCCAGCACGGCCGGGTGGTGCCCGGCCGGGGCTGGTACGACACCGACTACCTCGGCATCGATCAGGGGCCCATCCTGGCGATGATCGAGAACCACCGCAGCGGCCTGATCTGGGAGCGGATGCGCGGCAACGCCCACCTGCGACGCTGCCTGCGGGCGGCGGGCTTCGCCGGCGGCTGGCTCGACGCGGGCGATCCCTGATGCGCCGCCGGCCGCAGCTGGCGCTGCTCTGCCTGCTGGCTGCCGGGCTGCCCGGCTGCGGGGGCGAGGGGGACGCCGTGGTCCTCGACTTCTGGGCCATGGGCCGGGAGGGCGAGGTGGTCAGCGAGCTGGTGCCCGCCTTCGAACGCGAGCATCCCGGGATCACCGTCCGCGTGCAGCAGATCCCCTGGTCCGCCGCCCACGAGAAGCTGCTCACGGCGCACGTCGGGCGCGCCACGCCCGACCTGGCCCAGCTCGGCAACACCTGGATCGCCGAGTTCCACGCCCTGGACGCCCTGGCGCCGGTGCCTGAGGACTCGGCGGCCTTCTCGCCCGGAGCCCACTTCCCGGGCATCTGGTCCACGAACGTCATCGCCGGCCGGGCCTTCGGCGTGCCCTGGTACGTCGACACGCGACTGCTCTTCTACCGCCGGGATCTGCTCGCCCGGGCGGGCTACGCGGAGATGCCCGGCGACTGGCGCGGGTGGCGGGAGGCCCTCGCGGCGATCACCGCCAGCGGCGGAGCGCGCCATGCCATCCTGCTGCCCCTGAACGAGTGGGTGGTGCCCGTGGTGCTGGGCCTCCAGGCGGGCTCGCCGCTGCTCGGCGAGCGGGGCACGCGGGGCGCCTTCGCCGACGCCCCCTTCCGGCGGGGCTTCGACTTCTACCTGGAGCTGTTCCGGGACGGGCTGGCGCCGCTGGCCGGCAGCCAGGAGATCGCGAACATCTACCAGGAGTTCGCGCGCGGCACCTTCGCCATGATCGTCACCGGACCGTGGAACCTCGGCGAGTTCCGCCGCCGGCTGCCCGCGGAGCTCCAGGACGCCTGGGCGACGGCACCCCTGCCGGGGCCGTCGGGGCCGGCGTCGGGAATGTCCCTGGCCGGCGGCTCGAGCCTGGCGGTGTTCCGCGATTCGCCTCGCCAGGCGGAGGCCTGGCGCTTCGCCGCCTACCTGCTGCGCCCCGACGTCCAGCGCCGCTTCTACGAGCTGACCGGCGACCTGCCCGCGCGCCGCGAGGCCTGGGCCGTGCCGGCGCTGGCGGCCGACAGCCTGCTGCAACCGTTCCGGATCCAGCTCGAGCGCGTGGTCGCCACGCCCAAGATCCCCGAGTGGGAGCAGATCGCCGCCCGCGTGCAGCACCGGACCGAGGCGGCGGTGCGCGGCGCCATGACGGCGGACGCGGCGCTGGCCGCGCTGGACGCCGACGTGGACCGCATCCTCGAGAAGCGGCGCTGGCTGCTGGCGCGGGGCCTCGTTCCGGAGGGCGAGGGGGTGTCGCCATGACCCGGACGCTGCGGGCGCGGCAGGAGCGCGCCGCCTGGGTCTTCCTGGGACCCGCCCTGGGCCTGATCGCGGTCTTCTTCCTGCTGCCCATCCTGGCTGGCCTGTTGCTCAGCCTCACCGACTTCGACATCTACGCCATCAGCGATCCCCAGTCGGCGCGCTTCGTCGGCCTGCGCAACTACCAGCAGCTTCTCGGCGGCAGCGAGTTCTGGCAGGCGCTGCGCAACACGCTCTACTTCGTCGGCGTCGGCGGCCCCCTGACCGTTGCCGTCTCCCTGGGAGCGGCGCTCCTGCTCAGCGCGCCGCGCCTGCGCCTGCGGAGCCTGTTCCGCACCATCTACTTCGCGCCGGTGGTGACAACCCTGGTGGCCGTGGCCATCGTCTGGCGCTACCTGTACCACCCGCACTACGGCCTGCTGAACTACTGGCTGGGCGCGATCGGGCTGGGTCCCATCGACTGGCTGGGCGATCCCCGCTGGGCGATGCCCGGCATCATCCTGCTCGCGGTCTGGAAGGGCTTCGGCTACAACATGCTGATCTTCGTCGCCGGACTGCAGAGCATCCCCGAGGAGCGCTACGAGGCCGCCGCCGTGGACGGCGCCAGCGCCTGGCAGCGCTTCCGCGCCGTCACCCTGCCGGGCCTGGGGCCGGTCTTCCTGTTCATCGCGGTGACGACGATGATCGGCTACTTCCAGCTCTTCGCCGAGCCCTACGTCATGACCCAGGGCGGACCCCTGGGGGCCACGCGGAGCCTGGTCCTGTTCATGTACGAGGAGGGCTTCCGCTGGTGGCGCCTCGGCACGGCCGCGGCCATCGCCGTCCTGCTCCTGCTGATCACGCTGGTTGCCACCCTGATCCAGCTCCGCCTGCAGGCGGGACGGCGATGAAGCGGCGGGACGTCGGCACGCTGATCCTGCACCTCGCCATGATCCTGGGCGCGCTGATCACCCTGGCCCCCCTGCTCTGGATGGTCGCGGCCTCCTTCATGCCGGTCGGCGAGGCCAACAGCTTCCCGCCGCGCCTGTGGCCGAGCAGCCCCACGCTGGCGCACTACCGGTATCTCTTCGCGCGCCTGGACCTGGCGCGCAGCTTCCTTAACAGCGCCATGATCGCCGTGCTGGCCACGGTGCTCTCGGTGCTGATCAACTCCATGGCCGGCTACGGCTTCGCGAAGCTGCCCTTCCCCGGCCGCGAGCGGCTCTTCCGCGGCCTGAGCGCGGCGCTGGTGATTCCCGCCCAGGTGGGCATGCTGCCGCTGTTCCTGATGTTGCGCGAGATGGGCCTGATCAACACCTACGCGGGGGTGCTGGTGCCCTACGCGGCCAGCGTCTACGGCATCTTCCTCGTGCGCCAGTACACGCTCGGCCTGCCCGACGAGCTGCTCGACGCCGCCCGCGTCGACGGGGCCGGCGAGCTGCGCGTCTTCCGGACCGTGGCGCTGCCGGTGATCCGGCCCATCCTGGTCACCCTGGCGGCCTTCACCTTCCTCAGCGCCTGGAACGATTTCATGTGGCCGCTGATCATCCTCAGCGACAGCGCCCGCTACACACTGCCCGTGGCTCTCGCCGGCCTGGTGGGCGAGCACGTGCAGGACACGGAGCTGATGATGGCCGGCTCGGTGATCACCACCCTGCCCGCCCTGCTGGCCTTCCTCTTCTTCCAGCGGACCTACGTCCGCGGGATCACCGCCGGGAGCGTCAAGGGGTGAGGGCGGCGCGAGCAGCCGCCGTTCTCATCGCCGCCCTGCCGCTGCTCGGTGCCTCGCCGCCGTTGCTCGGCGCCGCCCGCGCCGCGCTCGGGCCGGAGCGGACCGTCCTCGTGGACGACTTCGCGCGGCCCGAGCTCTGGACGGCGCACCCGGCCGACGGCGTGGCGCTCTCGCTGGCGGGGGACGCGGGCGCCCTGCGCCTGGACTTCAGCATCCCCGGCGGCGGGTACGCCATCGCGCGGCGCGAGGTGGATCTCGAGCTGCCCGACGACTACGTCTTCAGCTTCCGCATCCGCGGCGAGGCGCGCCCCAATCACCTCGAGTTCAAGCTGGTGGACGCGAGCGGGGAGAACGTCTGGTGGCACGTGAAGCGCGACCTCGCATTCACGGCCGACTGGCGGACGATCCGCATCAGGAAGCGTCACCTGAGCTTCGCCTGGGGACCCCGCGGCGGGAGCACCCTGCGCCGCGTGGCGGCCATCGAGTTCGCCATCACCGCGGGCCAGGGGGGCGCGGGCCGCGTCTGGATCGACGACCTGGAGCTGCGCGCCCTGCCGCCGGCGGGGCCGGCGCCCGCGCCGCGAGCGCGGGCCTCGTCGGGAATGGGCCCGGAGCGGGTGATCGACGGTGACGCGGCCACCACCTGGTCGCCACTCGCCGTCGACGAAGCGCCCTGGCTCGAACTGGACCTCGGCCGCGACCGCGAGTTCAGCGGCATCACCCTGGACTGGCTGCCCGGCCGCGGCGCGGCCGCCTACCGTCTGGAAGCCCGCCTCGCGGACGGGGAGTGGGCGACTCTCGTCGCCGTGGCGGGGGGCGACGGCGGCCGCGACCGGCACTTCCTGCCCGAGTCGGAGGCCCGGCACCTGCGGCTCCGGCCCCTGCTCGGCGAGACGCCCGCCGGCGGGCTCGTCGCCCTCGGCGAGTTCATCGTGCATCCCCTTTCCTGGGCGGCCACGCGCAACGACTTCTACCGCATCCTGGCGGCCGGGGCTCCGCGGGGGAGCTACCCGCGGGCCATGGGCGGCGAGCAGTCCTACTGGACCGTCGTCGGCGCCGACGCCGATCCGCGCGAGTGCCTGATGGGCGAAGAGGGCATGGTGGAGACGGCGCGGGGATCGCCCTCCCTGGAGCCCTTCCTCTGGACCGGCGAGCGTCTGCTCACCTGGGCGGACGTGACCCTCGAGCAATCGCTGGCCGAGGGCGCGCTGCCCATCCCCAGCGTGACCTGGACCGCGGCCGGCGCGGGGCTGCGCCTGACCGTCACCGCCTTTCCGGCGGGCGGGCCGGAGGCGTCGGGAGTCGTTCTCCTCTACCAGGTGACGAACACGGGCCGCGCGCCGCGTCAGCCCACGCTCTTCGTCGCCCTGCGTCCCTTCCAGGTCAACCCGCCGTCCCAGACGCTCGGCCGGCCGGGCGGCTACGGGCCCGTGGGCGATCTCGCCATCGGCGACAACGCGGCGACGGTGGACGGGGAAGTGATCCTGCGAATCCCGTCGCCGCCGGCCGCGGCGGGGGTCCTCGCCTTCGACGAGGGAGCGCTCGTGGACGACCACCTGCGCCGCGGCCGCGTCCCCGGCCGCCGGGCGGTCTCGGATCCCAAGGCCGCGGCCGCGGGCGCCCTGGCCTATCCCTGCGACCTGGCGCCGGGCGAGGCGGCGGAGATCGTGCTCGCCGTGCCGCTGCACGCGGAGATGCCCCTGCCGCCGCCGGGGACGGCGCCGGTGGCCTGGGCGCACGGGGTCCTGGGCGAGGCACGGGAGGACTGGGCGGCCCGCCTGCGCGGCGTCGACCTGCGGCTTCCACCCACGGCCGCGCGCCTGGTCGAGACCTTCCGAGCGCAGCTCGGCTACATCCTGGTCAACCGGGCCGGGCCGGCCATCCAGCCGGGCGCGCGGGCCTATGCCCGCTCGTGGATCCGCGACGGCGCCCTGACCGGCGCGGCCCTGCTGCGGGCCGGGCTGCCGGGGCCGGTCGCGGACTTCATCGACTGGTACGCGCCCCACCAGTACGCGAGCGGCAAGATCCCCTGCGTGGTCGATCGGCGCGGCGCCGATCCGGTGCCCGAGCACGACAGCAGCGGCGAGTTCATCTTCCTGGTGGCAGAGCATGTGCGCCATACCGACGACCTCGCCCTCGCGCGGCGCCACTGGCCGCGCGTGCAGGCCGCGGCCAGCTACCTGGACAGCCTGCGCCGCGAGCGCCTGGGCGAGGCGTGGCGCGCGCCCGCGAGGCGCGAGTTCTACGGCCTGCTGCCGCCGTCCATCAGTCACGAGGGCTACGCGGCGAAGCCCATGCACTCCTACTGGGACGATCTCTGGGCCCTGCGCGGCTTCCGCGACGCCGCCTGGCTCGCGGCGGCGCTGGGGGAGGAGGCGGCGGCGCGCCGCTGGCGCGACGTCGCCGCGGCCTTCGCGGCGAACCTGCGCGCCTCGGTGCTGGCGGTCCAGGCGCGCCACGGCATCGACTACATGCCCGGCGCCGCCGACCTGGCCGACTTCGATCCCACGGCGACGACCATCGCGCTGTCACCCGTGCAGGCCGGCGAGGCGCTGCCGGCCGCGGCCGTGCGGCGCAGCTTCGAGCGCTTCCTCGACTTCTTCCGGGACCGCCGCGACGGCCGCGCGGCCTGGGACGTGTACACGCCCTACGAGATCCGCAGCGCGGGCGCCTGCGTGCGCCTGGGCTGGCGCGAGGCGGCCCACGAGCTGCTGGACTTCTACCTGAGACACCAGCGTCCGGCGGGCTGGCGGCAGTGGGCGGAGGTCATCGGCCGCGAGCCGCGCCGGGCTCGCTTCCTGGGCGACATGCCGCACACCTGGGTCGGCTCGGACTTCGTGCGCAGCGTGCTGGACATGCTGCTCTACCGGGACGAGACGCGGGACGCCCTGGTCCTGGCTGCCGGCGTGCCCGCGGCATGGCTGACGGCGGACCCGGTCGGGGCCGGCCCGCTGCCGGTGCCGGGCGGTTCCCTGAGCTTCTCGCTCCGCGAGGTTCCCAAGGGACTGCTGATGGAGGTGACGGGCGATGTCGCGCCGCCCGCGGGCGGGATCGTGCTGGCGCCGCCCGGCGTGGCGGCGTACCGATCGGCGGCGGTGGGGGAGCGGCCCCTGGAGCGCCTGCCCGGCGGCGAGTTCGTCCTGCGCGCGCTGCCGGCCCGGGTCCTGCTGCGCCGCTAGGCACCGCGGCGGGTCCGGATCCGGCGCCGCCGCCGGGACGGGCCGCCGCCGCCCGCCGCATCCCGCGGCGTCGGGTCAATCCTCCAGCGCGCGGCCGCCAGAGCGGATCAGGTCCGCGTAGAGGCGGCCGCTGGACTTGATCGTGCGCTCCTGGCTGCCGGGATCCACGTGCACGATGCCGAAGCGCTTGCTGCGGCCCTCGGCCCACTCGAGGTTGTCCAGCAGTGACCAGACGAAGTAGCCGCGCAGGTCCACGCCGCGCTCCAGGACCGCCCGCGCCTCGCGCAGGTGCGCCCGCAGGTAGGCGGCGCGCGGCGGATCGTCGAGACTCCCGTCGCTCGCCGGCGGCGGATCGGGGAAGGCGGCGCCGTTCTCCGTGACGTAGAGGGGCGCGGGCCGCGCCGCCCGCCAGACCCGGTCCAGCACCTCGCCGAGGCCCGGCGGGTACGCCTCCCAGCCCATTTCCGTGTGCACGGCGCCGCGACGGCGGACAGGCGCCGCGGCGAGCAGGCCGGCGCCGGGCTCGTGGCGCACCACGGCGCGCGTGTAGTAGTTGACGCCGATCCAGTCCAGGGACTGATGGATGAGCGCGAAGTCCTCCGCCGGGAAGGCGGGCCAGTCCCGGCCAAACAGGCCGGGCAGCGCCCCGGGATAGGCGCCCGTCAGGAGGGCGTCGAGGAAGAAGCCGTTCATGTAGGCATCGGCGCGCGCCGCGGCGTCCCGGTCCACGGGCGAATCCGTGGCCGGGTGCTTGGGCTCGAGGTTGAGAACGATGCCGACCTTCCCGGCGCCGGCGGCGCGGAGGGCGGCGAGGGCCGCGCCGTGCGCCCGCAGCAGGTTGTGGGCCGCCCGCGGCGCCTCGGCGCGGTCCCGGTGCCCCGGCGCGTGGGTGCCGTGCAGGTAGCCGGCGTCCATCACCACCCAGGGCTCGTTGATTGTCGCCCAGAGCGCGACGCGGTCGCCGAGGGCCCCGTGCACGACCTCGGCGTAGCGGGCGAACCACGCCGCGCTGTCGCGATTCAGCCAGCCGCCGCGGTCGTCCAGGGCCGCGGGCAGGTCCCAGTGGTAGAGGGTGAGGCAGGGCGCGATGCCCGCGGCGAGGAGCGCGTCCACGAGGCGGTCGTAGAAGGCGAGCCCCGCCGCGTTGACCGCGCCGGTGCCCGCCGGCAGCACGCGCGACCAGCTGACGCTGAAGCGGTAGGCGTTCAGCCCCAGCGCCTCCATGAGCCGCACGTCCTCGCGCCAGCGGCGGTAGTGGTCGCAGGCGACGTCGACCGCCGCGGCGTCGCGGACGCGGCCCGGCTGCCGGGCGAAACGGCTCCATATGCTGTCTCCGGCGCCGTCGGCGCGCGGCGAGCCCTCGATCTGGTAGGCGGAGGTCGCGGCGCCCCAGAGGAAATCCGGGGGGAAGGGGGACGGGGGCCGGCCGGCGCTCGTCATGGCTTCCGCGCCGGCGCGGGGCCCAGCGTCACCGTGACGACATGTTCGCGGCCGTCCCGGGCCAGAGGGATGCGGCAGCCGTCCGCCGTGGCGTCCAGGGGCCGGCCGTCCACGGCACAGGCGACGACGGCCTCGGCGCGGCGGTGGGGATTGGCGACGTGGATGCGGTAGCTCGCGTCGCCGGCGCCGGGGCGGTAGCGGATCTCGTACTCGGGCCAGTCGTCGGGGATGCAGGGCGAAAGGCGCAGCGCCCGGCCGCCCTCGAGACGCAGGCCCAGCAGGGACTCCACGGCGACGCGCAGCATCCAGCCCGCGGAGCCCGTGTACCAGGTCCAGCCGCCGCGTCCCACGTGGGGCGGCTCGCCGTAGACGTCGGCGGCCACGACGTAGGGCTCCACCTGGTATGTGTCCACCGCCGCGGGCGTCGCGCCGTGGTGGATGGGATTTAGCAGCGCCAGCAGGCGGGCCACGCGGTCCCGCCGGCCGAGGCGCGCGAGGGCGCGCACCAGCCAGAGGGCGGCGTGCGTGTACTGGCCCCCGTTCTCCCGCACGCCGGGCACGTAGCCCTTGATGTAGCCGGGATCCCGCTCGGTGGCGTCGAAGGGCGGGGCCAGGAGGCGAATCAGCCCCCCGGCCTCGTCGACCAGGTGCTCCTCGGCGGCGGCCACGGCGCGCGCGGCCCGGGCGGGGTCCGTGGCGCCGGCGAGCACGGACCAGGCCTGCGCGATGGCGTCGATGCGGCACTCGCCGCTGTCGCGCGAGCCGAGCGGCGTCCCGTCGTCGTAGTAGCCGCGCCGGTACCAGTCGCCGTCCCAGCCCGCGTCGTCCAGAGCGGCGACGAGGGCGTCGCGGTGCCGCCGGTAGCGTCGCTCCCGCTCCCGGTCCTCGCGCGCGGCGACCAGGGGCAGGCAGGCGTCGATGACCGCGACCAGGAAGAAGCCCATCCAGACGCTCTCCCCGCGCCCCTCGCGCCCCACGCGGTTCAGGCCGTCGTTCCAGTCCCCGCAGCCGATGAGCGGCAGCCCCCGGGCGCCGGTCGCCAGTGAGCGGTCGATGGCCCGGCAGCAGTGCTCGTAGAGATCGGCGGGCCGGCCGGCGGGCGCCACGGGCAGCAGGGCCTCGTTCTCCCCCGGCGCCAGGGGTCGGGCGCGCAGGAAGTCGACGGGCTCGGCGAGCAGGGCGGCATCCCCTGTCGCCGCCACGTACTCGGCCGTCAGGAGGGGCAGCCAGAGCAGGTCGTCGGCGAAGCGCGTGCGCAGACCCACGTCGGTGCCCGGATGCCACCAGTGCATGACGTCGCCCGCCTCGAACTGGTGGGCGGCATGGAGGAGGATCTGGCGCCGGCAGAGCCGCGCGTCGTGCAGGAGCAGCGCCCCCGCGTCCTGGAGTTGGTCGCGGAAGCCGTAGGCGCCGCCCGACTGGTAGAACGCGCTGCGGCCGAGGATGCGGCAGCCGAGGGTCTGGTAGGGCAGCCAGGCGTTGACCAGGACGTCGAGCTCCGGCGCCGGCGTGCTCACCTGCAGGCGATCGCAGAGCCCGCTCCAGGCCGCGTGCGCCGCGTCGCGGGCTTGCCGCCAGGCGCGGGGATCGCCATGCCGGCGGCGGATGCCGGCGATGTCCGCCTCGCTGTCGGCCTCGCCGAAGAGGAAGCAGACCTCCGCGCCGCCACCGGGCGCCAGCGCGACGACCAGCCGCTGGATGAAGCCGGCGTCGTGATGGGCGCCCTCGCGATCGGCCAGGCGGCCGTCGCGCAGGGCGGCCGGCGCGGCGAGATCCTGGTCCTCGCCGAGCCAGGCGCCGCGGTCGCCCGAGGCCGTCGTCTCGCTCGCGGCGCCGTCGGCGAAGGCCGCGGCGAAGGCGATGGGCGACGAGGCGCCCCGGCGCACGGCGCGCAGACCGCCCGGCTCCTCGCCGCGGGTGACGACGGGATGGCGCCGTCCCTCGCCGGCGCGACGGCCCAGGCAGAGCTGGTATTGCGCCCAGACGCTCAGGCGCCGTCGGCGCGGGCTCCGGTTCCGTATCCGGACGCGGGTGAGGCGCACCGGATCGTCCCTGGCCGCGAACAGGAGCGTCTCCACGTCCAGCTCCTCGTGGACCACGCGGCAGCGGCTGTAGCCGAGGCCATGGCGCATCTCGTAGTCCGCGGCGGCGGGAGCGGGGCCCGGCAAGGGCGACCAGAAGCGGCCGCTGTCCTCGTCCCGCAGGTAGAACGCCTCGCTGTGCGGGTCGAGGACCGGATCGTTGGACCAGGGCGTGAGGCGGTGCTCGCGGCTGTTGCCCCGCCAGGTCGTGCCGGCCCCCGTTTCGCTGACGAGAAAGCCGAAGGTCTCGTTGGCGATGACGTTGATCCAGGGCCGCGGCGGCAGGCGCAGGCGGCCGCCGCGGTGGGGGAGCCGGATGACGTATTCCCGCCCGTCGTCGCTGAAGCCCCCGCAGCCGTTAAACCAGCGCAGGGGCGCCGGGGCGGCGTCCGCGGCCGCCGCGGACTCGGCGGCGGGGCCGGCCGCGGGATCGATGGCAGCGGCAGGCGCATTCCAGGACGCGTCCCGGCGGGGCGCGCGCGCCAGCGGCGGCAGGACGTCCGCGGGCGCGAGGCGGGCGGCCGCCGCCAGGGCCGCGAGCTCGCCGGGCGACCAGCGGTCGCGCTCCAGGCGGCGGCAGCCGTCGCCCGTACGGGGGCCGCCGGCATCGCCCGCCGCGTCCACGAGGATGACGAGATCCAGCGGCAGGGCGAGGGTCTGCCAGTAGAGCTGCCCCTGGCGGAGGAGGTCGAGATCGCGCTCCACCAACCGGCGCGCGTCCGCCAGCACGAAAGGGCGCTCGGGGCGCAGCCCCAGATGCGCCATGAGCCCGCCGGCCTCCCGGGGATCCCCGGCGGGCGCGGCGCCCCGCCCGAGGGCCGGATGGTCCAGCAGCAGACCGGCGGCGAGCCGCTCGAGATAGGCCGCGGCCTCGCCGTCCAGCCCCAGCTCCTTCAGGATGTGGAGCTGGGAGGTCCTCGCCCCGGCGAGCAGGCCGTCGAAAGCGCCCGGCCGCCCGGCCTGGGCGAGCAGCGCGTCCAGGGCCCGCTCGTCGCGGGCGGCGCCGAGCACCACGAGGATCTCCGTGCTCTCGCCGCGCGGGAGCGTCAGCGCGCGGCGGAGGCAGAGCGCGGGGTCGAGCACGCTGCCGGTCCGGCCCGCGAGCGGCGCCAGGGCCGGCGCGAATCGCGCCTCCCCCGCGCTGGCGGCCCGCGGCAGCAGCCGGCCGCGGTCGCTCTCGTGGGCCACGGGCCCGGCGCCCGGCATGGCCAGCACCAGGGGCGGCGAATCCTCCTCGGGATCGCGCCGGCGGCGCCTGACGACGAGCGCCCGGGGCGCCTCGCGCCACTCGGTCTGGAGGAAGAGCTTGGAGAACGCCGGATGGGCCTCGTGCGCGGCCGCGGCCATCAGGACGGGCTCGAGGTAGGCGGTCAGCTCCAGGCGCCGC
>Ga0272442_10009222_pt1 | contig 12379 bp, 11 predicted proteins | sample SSMForm2O_FD_200262 | JGI IMG/M metagenome (GOLD analysis project Ga0272442, IMG submission 200262) | Marine sediment archaeal communities from Little Sippewissett salt marsh, Falmouth, MA, United States - SSM-Form-2O | ecosystem: Environmental > Aquatic > Marine > Wetlands > Sediment ... | reverse complement strand
TGAAACTCCGCCTGCAATAATGGTCTGGGCGTCGGAGACATCCACTGCAAGGGCCCGTGTTCTGCCACCGACCCGGGCCGGGCCTGCGCTTTTCCATGTGTATTCAAGTACTGCGCTTCCTTTCAGCATACGCTGGTCTGACCTTGGTATGGATCTTGAAAATTCAAGTTCGCGGCTGCGGATATTGGCGGGGATCTCTCCGGTAGCCGGATCACGAAGCATGCGGTGGAAGAATTCCATGCGTGCTTTTCTGCCCATTTCCGGAGATTTGGGAGAAAAGGTTGATCGTACCCGATGCATAGAAGCCGGACACGGTTTGAGTATCAATCGTGTAATACCTGTTACAGCTATACATAAAATAACAGCACCGACAACCTTTAACGTTCTCATTGGTACACTCCTTAATAAAATAGTTTACTCAAAGGATATAACCTCGTACTGTGTAATAGATTGTATATTTTTTCCCGGCGGGATATGCCGTATTTTTGCCTTGAATACCTTGTTTCTTACAAACAGTTTCTTTTTTCTCGATGCAGTTGCCAGAGAACCGGGAACAATGATTGTAACACTGCTGCCTGCTGATAGTATTTTTGCAGAAGGGCCCGATTTGTGTACCACTGCGGTCCGGCATGTGAGTACTGTTTTATCCGCTTTGATTGAAACCGAGGAAATTTTAAACGATGCCAGTGTAACTCCCGGAGCCAGACTCGGAGCCGGGTGGTTTTTTGCCCTCACAACAGTTGTGCCGGAGCTGTGCTGTTTTCTCATACACCGGGAGCAATTGCCCGAAATAACCAGAAATGTCAATGCCGTCAGTAAAAATAATAACCGTTTAAAATATACCATGTTGCGACTCCTTAATTATTGTTCATATAATTTTTATGAGAAACTGCATGGTTTGATACATGGGTTTAATGTTCATGAGGCAGTCAGCAACGCTTTCTTATACATGCATTGAACAATGTGTCAAGGTCTAGCAATCTGTAAGGGATGTTTCGATTTAAAAACGGATACAGGTACTTGTATTTTTATTAAAGTAATAGTATTTTATTCTAGAATCAAGTTTTTTCTTGCGTTGCACACCTAAATTTTGTATCTTAATGTCCGCAAGTACATTACATTAAGGCAAAGGAGTTTTGTGGTGAAAGAGGGTATCCATCCAGAGTATAAAGAGGCTACCATAACCTGCGCGTGCGGCAATGTCATTGAAACGCGTACAACAGTCGGCAACATCCGTGTTGAAATCTGTTCAGCATGCCACCCATTTTATACTGGCAAGCAGAAACTTATCGATACAGCCGGCCGGGTAGAGAAATATCTGAAGAAATACAAGATGCACGATAAGCAGACAGGCGAGAAAGCTGATAAAGAGAGTACTGAAAAGGCCTCTTAGCTTATTAATACATGGCTGTTACGGAATACGATGTGTCGTATTCCGTTTTTTTTTGCCGGCAGTCTACGGAAAATCGGAGACCAGATGAGTAATGAAAAAAAGATTAATGTTGGCGGGCAGGCAGTAATAGAGGGTGTTATGATGCGTTCTCCCGACACTGTGTCTGTTGCTGTTAGAAGGCCTGACGGCAGAATTGTAGTGAAAAAACATGAGTATACCGCTTTTACAAAACGGCACTGGTTTTTCAGGCTGCCTTTTATTAGGGGGGCGGTTGTGCTCATAGAATCCATGGTCTGGGGAATAAAAAGCCTCAATTTTTCAAGTGAGGTCGCCATGGCAGAAGAAGGAGCTGATATGGGAAAAGGCTCCTCTTCGCTTATGATTGCCGGTACGCTCATTATATCCCTTGCCGCAGGTATCGGGCTCTTCTTTTTTGTGCCTTTGCTGATCGCTGAAGCTACCGGTGTGCAAAACGGTATCGTATTCAACCTTATTGACGGCGCTGCCAGGCTGCTGATCTTTCTGGCCTATCTTTTCCTTATAAGTCTCTGGAAGGAGATACAGCGGATTTTTGAATACCACGGAGCAGAGCATAAGTCAATATTCGCTTTTGAGACAGGATCACCCCTGTCTGTTGAAGGTGCTAAGCCGTTTAAGACGTTTCATCCCAGGTGCGGCACAAGTTTTCTGTTAATTGTTGTTGTGGTGAGTGTTGTTGTGTTTACATTTTTCGGGAGGCCCGATACACTTATCGACAGGCTTGTGCGGTTTGCTGCCATACCTGTTATTGGAGGCATCTCCTATGAATTTACCAAACTTTCCGATGCGGCTGCCGGAAAGAAAATCGCCACTATTTTTACAGCGCCGGGTTTATGGCTTCAGAGGATAACAACCAAAGAGCCCGATGACGCCCAGCTGGAAACAGCGCTGGCCGCATTGAAAAGCTCTTTGGGTATTGATCAGGACGACAAAACAATTATAACACTGTAAGCGGAAAATCTATTATGGATATGCATGCATTACTGCGGAATATTGAAAAGATACGCAGCAGGAATATGGAGCTGGAAAATCAGCTGCAGGATCCTGCATTGCTCAAACATGTTGAAAAACTTGCTGAAATAACCCGGGAATATAAAAAGACCAAAGAAATTTTACAAAAAGGCGATGAGCTGAACGCTCTTCTGGAAACCATTGCTGATGACCGTAAACTCCTTGAAGATAATGATGAGCCTGAACTTTGTGAAATGGCCAGGGAGGAAATAGAGGCCAATGAGCAGGCCAGGGACCAGCTTGAAAAGGATATTACACTGCTGCTGCTGCCCACAGACCCGAAAGACGGTACAAATGCGATTATGGAAATACGGGCGGGTACAGGCGGTGATGAAGCTGGGCTTTTTGCAGGAGACCTGTACCGGCTCTATTCCAAATATATAGAACTAAACCGGTGGTCACAGGAAATACTGAGTTCCAATCCCACAGAACTGGGAGGCTTCAAGGAAGTTATTTTCTCTGTAAAAGGAGAGGGCGCATACGGAGCGCTGAAATTCGAAAGCGGGGTTCATCGTGTCCAGCGGGTTCCGTCAACAGAGACCAGCGGACGGATTCATACATCGGCTGCATCAGTCGTTGTGCTGCCCGAAGCTCAGGAAGTGGATATAGAAGTGAAGCAGAACGACCTGCGTATCGATGTGTACCGGTCATCAGGGCCCGGAGGGCAGAGTGTCAATACAACTGATTCAGCCGTACGTATAACCCATGTTCCTACAGGCCTGGTCGTTACATGCCAGGATGAGAAATCCCAGCATAAGAACAAGGCCAAGGCCATGCGTGTTCTCAGGGCACGGCTGTTTGACATGAAACGCAAGGAAGAAGAAAAAAAGATAGCAGCCAGCAGAAAGTCCATGATCGGGTCAGGAGACCGCAGCGCCAAGATCCGGACATATAATTTCCCCCAGGGCAGAGTTACAGATCACCGGATCAACCTGACCCTGTACCGGCTTCAGGAAATATTGAATGGAGACCTGGAAGAATTAATACACAGCCTGAAGACAGCAGAACAGGAAGAGATGCTCAAGGCAATAGAGTAAGAGCGCTTACAAACCCCGGTAATTTTATGAACACTGTTTGATTTTATCAGATAATTCGATATCTTGTTTATTATTACACAGCCAAATAAACCTATGTTTAATACTGCTCACCAGTTGTGATGTCAGGAGGATGATATGAGGGAACAAGAACAGAAAACAGCATGGTTCCATCCGTCAAAAAAGCCGTTTCGCTTTACAGTGCTGCTCTTTGTGAGCCTGCTCACTTACGGTTCATATTTTGCCTATGACGGACTCTCGGCAATCGCCCCGATACTTATCAAATCCTTAGATGTATCCCGCGCAGCATTCGGGGCCACGAAAACCATCTATTCTGTTGCGGCAATTCTCTGCCTCCTCATCGGCGGAATTCTTATTGACAGAATAGGAACCAGAAAATCGAGTCTCATTTTTTCATCCTTTATCGTGCTTGGCGCTGTTGTCGTTGCGCTTTCGCCAAATATCTGGGTCCTCTATGTGGGGATGTTCCTGTTCGGAGCAGGTTCTGAAACTCTGATTATTGCCCAGAGCTCTATCATTGCCCGCTGGTTTAAGGGCAAGGAGCTGGCCATGGCATTCGGCATCGCCCTGACGGTTTCGAGACTCGGATCACTCTTCAGTTACAATACAGAAGCCCTTATCACCGATTTTTTCGGCCACTATTCCTACGCCCTGTGGGCCGGAGCCGTTTTCTGTGTCTTTTCACTGGCGGCTAACATCATCTACTGTTTCATGGACCGCAAGGGTGAGCATGTGCTTAATTTGAAAGAGGGAGAGGTCGATGAGAAAATCGATTTTTCCCAGATTACCAAGTTCAATCCTTCGTTCTGGTATGTGACGTTTCTCTGTATGACATTTTACGGCGCGATTTTCCCCTTTCAGCACCTGGCTGCTGATTTTTTCCATACAAAGTGGAATATTCCCATGGAGGCAGGCGGGGGAGAGGGCGGTTTTTTCTATCAGGTTTTTGAGAATATCCTGCACATGTTTTCCACTGCTCCGGGCATGGCCGGAGTCATTGTTTTTGCCTCAATGATACTGGCGCCCTTTGCCGGCAGGCTTGTCGATAAAATCGGTAAACGTGCAACACTTATGATCATTGGTTCTCTGCTCATGATACCGGCACATCTGCTGCTGGGGATCACCTATATCAATCCGGCAGTGATGATGATTGTTCTGGGAGCCGCCTTTGTCCTGGTTCCTGCAGCCATGTGGCCATCAATCCCCCTTATTGTCAAAGAGAGCCGAGTCGGCACCGCATTTGGGCTCATGACCATGCTGCAGAATATCGGACTGGGGCTTTTCCCCTGGCTTAACGGGTTGCTGCGGGACCACTTCGGCAACTATGTGGCCAGCCAGATTATGTTTTCCGTGCTCGGCGTTATGGGTCTTATCTTTGCTGTACTGTTAAAGCGCGCGGACAGCCGCAATAACAATGTGCTGGAAAAACCATAGGGAGCAGAATATGATTAAGCAGCAGGGCGTACGTATTAAATCCCTGTTACGAGAGGCCGACCGTGAGTTTACGGTTTTGGCTATTGCTGTGACCTGCCTCCTGACATTCTGGGTCTATTTCGGAAAACAGGCTGCTTTTTTAGATTTTTTTCCAGCCCTGAGATCATTACAGCATGCAGATTTCTACGCCATGCTGTATGAATACGGTGCTGCATTCATATGCATGCTGCTTGTCCCTTTTATTATTGTTCGGGTCTGTTCAAATAGGAAACTGAATGAATACGGCCTGTCAACGGGAGACGGTGCATACGGTTTGCGTTTCGTGCTCATCTCTTTGCCTGTGGTAGTGCTGGTTGCGTATATGGGATCTCTGAATCCGTCTATGATAGAAGAATACCCCCTGGCAAAAAGTGTCATCGGAAACACCAGGCTTTTTATATTGGCAGACCTGTCCTATCTGGTCTACTATGTCAGCTGGGAATTTCTGTTCCGGGGAGTGCTGCTGTTTTCGGCCGAGCGGGTTTACGGACCGGCAGCGGCAATCATCATTCAGCTTATTCCATCGGCCCTGGTGCATATAGGCAAGCCTCCCAGTGAAAGTTTCGGAGCCATTGCCGGCGGGCTGATTTTCGGATTTCTGGCCCTGAGGACGCGTTCATTTCTCTATCCCCTGCTCCTGCACGCGGCACTGGGTATATCAACGGATATTTTTACTGCCTTGCAGAGGTGAAAACGATTATGAATGTATTGGTGACAGGTGCAAATGGATTTGTTGGAGCTGCTGTATGCCGGCTCCTTTTGCAAAAAGGGCATTCTGTAACCGGGCTTGTGCGGCGGACCAGCGACCTGAGCCTTCTCCAAGGGCTTTCTGTACAGACCGAATACGGTTCCCTGGGCGACAATGAATCCCTCATGCGGGCAGCAGGCGGGAAAGATATTGTGTTTCATATAGCTGCCAAAGTCAGTGACTGGGGCAGCCTCGATGATTTCCGTCAGATAAATGTCGAGGGAACCCGGAAGCTTCTGGATGCTGCTGCAGGTGCGGGAGTGCAAAAGTTTGTCTATGTCAGCAGTGTCGCAGTACACAGTTTTACCGGCGCTGTTCAAATGAATGAGGAGTCTCCCCAGCTGCCCACATCCTATCCGTACTGCCAGTCAAAACGGGAAGCAGAGGCCCTGGTTTTGGATTATCACAACAGCCGAAAGATCTCGGCTGTCATTATACGGCCCGGAGATGTGTACGGCCCCGGCGACCGGACAAGCCTTCTTAAAATGAAGAACATGCTTGTAAAGGGTCTGATGGGGCTTATATGCAGAGGCCGGAAACTTGGAGCATTTACTTATGTGGAGAACCTGGCTCACGGTATAGTTCTGGCAGGTATGAGCGATAAATCAGCGGGCAGGGCCTATATTATTACTGACGGTGTCCAGATGACCTGGAGAGAATATTTCAACAGGCTTACAAAAGAAATCGGTGTGCCCAGGCCCCGTTTCTCTCTGCCCGGGTTCCTTGCATGGCCTGCAGCGTACCTGTTTGAAAGTGTATACCGGTTATTCAATATAAAAACGCGGCCTCCATTGACAAAATACTTAGTAGATCACCTTACCCATGATTTTTGTTTCAGTACAGACCGGGCCCGTGATGAACTGGAATACATGCCTGTTGTTCAGACTGAAGAAGCTATACGGCGAACTGCCAGGTGGTTTATAGATGTTGCAATGCAGGATCATTGACAATCCACTGCTGCAGCGCGGTCTATTGAGGAAACAAAGCAATACATGACACACGAATATCAAAAGAAGGTTCTAGAAACACTGGGAACTATTTCTGAATCAGACAATGTGGAAGTATATGCTGTTGGCGGATATATCAGAGATACTATACTCGGCCGTTCTACCAGTGAAATTGATTTTATGGTATTGGGAGACGGGCCGTCATTTGCGGCTTTGGCTGCAAAAAAGATGGGGGGAAGAGGCCTTGTAACGTTTCCCCGGTTCGGTACTGCCCATTTTGAAGTTGATGACTTGAAACTGGAATTTGTCAGCGCACGCCAGGAATCATACGAAGAAAGCTCGCGTAATCCTGCTGTAATTGAGAGCGATTTCAAATCTGATATAGAGAGGCGCGATTTTACCGTCAATACTCTTGCATCGAGGGTTACATCCCGGGGGCTTGATTCTGTTATTGACCTGTATAACGGACAGAAAGATTTACAGAAGAAAATCATCAGGACCCCCCTTGACCCTGAAACCACATTTTGTGACGATCCCCTGCGAATAATGAGGGCGGCCAGATTTGCCAGCCAGCTGGATTTTTCAATAGAGGCACGGACGCTGGAGGCCATGGAAACGCAGAAAGAACGCCTGAGAATAATTTCCCAGGAGAGAATTACCGAAGAATTTTTCAAGATACTGTCTCATGAGAAACCTTCTGTCGGCCTGAATATTTTATATGACACAGGTGTTTTGCGTATAATTTTTCCGGAACTGGCCGCACTGAAGGGTGTAGAACAGATTGAAAGATACCACCACAAGGATGTGTTCGACCATACCCTCAAAGTAGTGGACAATCTCGCCGGAGTAACGGACAATCCAAATCTGCTGTTTACCGGCCTGGTGCATGATATAGGCAAACCCCGGGTAAAACGGTTTGTTGAGGGAACAGGCTGGACTTTTCACGGGCATGAGATGGTGGGAACACACATGCTCTCTTCCATATGTGTCCGGCTTAAACTGTCCAATGCCATGTGCAGGTACGCCAAGAAGCTGACCCGGCTCCATATGCGCCCTGTAAACCTGGTTAGCAGCGAGGTGACCGATTCTGCTGTGCGGCGGCTTATTGTGCACGCCGGTGAAGACCTCGAAGATCTTCTCACTCTGTGCAGGGCCGACATCACATCGGGCAATCCGGCCCGTGTTAAAAGGCATCTTGCCAACTTTGATTATGTGGCTGAAAGAGTAGCCGACGTGACAGAAAAAGATAAGTTGCGGGCGTTTCAGTCCCCGGTCCGCGGCGATGAGATAATGGCGGTGTGCAATATAGCGCCGGGGCCCGGAGTGGGCAAACTGAAAAAGGCTATTGAAGAGGCCATCCTTGACGGCGAAATACCTAATGAACATGATGCAGCCCTTGAATACCTGCTCAAGATAAAAGATTTCGTTCTTTAATCTTCCCTGAAACCGGCTTAACCGGCCTTTTCACGTCATCCTTAGGGCTGCTGTTTCCCCTTATTCAGATTTGTAAGGCATGCTGATAGAGTACTTGGATTCAAACGGATATACTGAGGGATCAGCGGGGCAAATTGAATTCAACATAATGTTTCTGATAAACCGTAATATGCGTGCGGTAAAAACATAGTCTTCCTGCATCGGAATTTATAATTGTATGACAGTTTATTGAAACCTGGGGTTGAAATCTGCGTATTATCTACATGAAGTCTTTCCAGGGAATAATTATGTATCTTTCGTGTCTATTTAGAAATACGATATTTAATTTCCTGAGTTATACGGGAGGAGAAAAAAATGAATGAACAGCAAGCTGAACGTACTGAAATGAATGCATTACAAAAATTGACAGGTATTTTTACTGATCCGGGTAAAACCTATGAGGCGGTCAATAAAAAGCCGTCATGGATTGTTCCCCTGATCCTGATGATTGTAACAATCGCGGCAATTCAGTTCTTTATCCTGGATATTTCCCTGGCTGACCGGATTAAAATTATGGAAGCCCGGGGAATGGACCCGGCGCAAATGGACATGGCTCAGCAGCAGATGCAGGGCCCCATGAAATATCTGGGTTTTGTTTTCGGGCCTCTGTTTGTAGCCCTGTCATGGATGGTCATAGCAGGAGTACTGCTGTTCGCGGGAAATGTCATTATGGGTGGTCAGGCCAAGTTTAAACCAGTGCTGGCCGTTGTTGCCTGGTCCTATCCAATATCCCTGCTTGGCGGGATATTAAAAACATTCCTCATTATTTCCAAAGAGACGACCCTTGGTATAACAACAAGCCTCGCTGCTTTTCTCCCGGCCCCGGATATCGGGACTTCAGGGTCGATGCTGTACAAAATTCTTTCTAAATTTGATATCTTTACAATATGGCAGGTCGTATTGTGGGCCATAGGGCTTTCAGTCGTATATAAGGTCTCAACAAAGAAATCGGGTACCGTTGTCGGCGTTGTATGGGGTGTATGGGTAATTTTAAGCGTCGCTGTGGGTAGTCTGATAAAATTCTAATTATGTATGAAGAAAAGGAGAAGTTTATAATGAAGCGGCTTTTTCAGTTTTTAATTTGTGCGGCATTGGTTTTCTCCTTGTTTGGGGGATTGCTGGCGCAGACCAAACAGTTGTCCATTGATGAGTGTGTCAAGATCGCCATAGAAAAAAATCCCACAATTTTGATGAGCAGGTTTTCACGGGAGATAGCCTCAAAAGACGTTTTGCAGTCAATGTCAGGATTTATGCCGAGGGTTTCTGCGAACTTGGGATACTACCACTCGGTAGTCGGGCCCTCTTCTCAGTTGAGGATTGATCCGGGAACCGGTATTCCCGTACCGCTTCAGCCTTCTGAGATTAAATCCTGGTCGTCGTCGGCTTCCATCAGTGTTAATCAGACACTGTTTTCAGGCGGGAATAACTATTTCAACCTTAAGAGAAGTAAGTCTCTGGAAAACAGTGCGTCCTATCAGCTTGAAGATACGAAACAGCAGACTATATATATAGTAAAAGAACGGTACTACAATTTGCTGAAAGCTGACCATCTTCTTACTATTGCTGACGAAACCATCAAGTCCTCAGAAGAATCGTACAAGCGCGCCCAGATACTGTTTGATGTGGGCAAGGCGCCCAAATCAGATGTGCTCAAGGCCAAGGTTCAGCTGGAAAAAGACAGGCTGTCGCAGATAGAGGCAGAGAACGGCCTGGCGGTTGCTAAAGCTTCTCTGAATTATATTCTGGGGTTCTCCGTTGATCATGAGCTCGATATCGTAGACAATCTCGATGTTCCGGAAATGAATGTAAATTATGACGATGCTATGGATCAGGCCTTTACAAAACACCCCACGCTGAAAAGAGCCCAGTGGGATGTAAGGGCCGCCCAGGCAGCGTTAAAGGCCTCGGCAACCCAGTTTATGCCGACGCTTTCAGCATATTACAGTTATTCCTGGCGTAATGAAGATTTTAACAAAATAGACAAAATGTTTGACAAAGATTACAACTGGTATGCAGGCCTTCAGTTTTCTCTTCCCATTTTTCAGGGACTGACCAGGTATGCATCATTAAGCCAGGCAAAGCTGACCCTGGGTTCTCAGAAAGTATCACTGGACCAGGTGAAGCGGGATATCGCTCTGGAAGTAAAGCAGGCGTGCTTTGATGTTAAACAGGCCAGAAAGAAGATACTGGTAACCCAAGATGCGATAACAGCGGCTGAAGAGGATCTGAGGCTGAACAGGGAAAAATACAGCCTTGGTGCCGGAACTATGCTTGACCTGCTTAACGCGCAGGTTTCATACGCCACAGCCCAAAGCGATAATGTCCAGTCTTTGTATGATTATAAATATGCTGTTGCCAGGCTCGAGAAAGCCATGGGCATGCTGAAAGAGTAGTTCCAGTATTTGTTTTTAAAGAATATACGGGATAAAAGGAGAATTTGATGTCTTTTATGAAGAACAAGAAACTGATAATCGGTATAGTCATTGTTGTTGTACTTGCGCTTATCATTGTCAGCAATATGACGAAAAAGGGCGGAAGCAGCAAAACGGTTCAGACCGAGAAGGTCAAACGAGAAAGAATCGTCGCCACCGTATCGGGATCTGCAAAGATACAGCCGGAAGTTCAGGTGAAAATATCTGCAGAGGTGAGCGGCAAGATTGTAAAACTCGGCGTAAAAGAGGGTGATTATGTGCATGCCGGCGATTTTCTCGCACAGCTTAATCCTGAAGCCTACCAGGCTGCTGTAGAACAGTCCAAGTCAAATCTTGATTATGCCAAGGCCGGATATGAAAAGGCCAAAAGTGAGTATGAACGGGCCAGAAAGCTCATTAAAAAAGACGGTATTGCCGAATCTGAACTTGAAATTGCCAAAGCCAGTTATGAACAGGCCAAGGCGCAGGTAGAACAGAGCAGCGCTGCCTTGAAACAGGCGAAAGAGAACCTTTCAAAAACCACACTCTATTCTCCCATGGACGGCACCATAAGCCAGCTGAACAAGAAAGTCGGAGAGATGGCTATGGGGTCGCAGTTTACTTTGGATGTAATAATGATTGTTGCCGATCTGAGCAGTATGCAGGCTGAGATTGAAATTGATGAAAATGATATCATCAGTGTCACTCTCAATGATACTGCCAGGATCATGGTTGACGCATATCCCGATACTGTGTTCAAAGGTATTGTTACAGAGATTTCAAATTCCGGTGTCACAGCTGGAGCCGGAACCCAGGAGGAAGTTACCAATTTTCTTGTAAAGACACGTATGCTGCAGAAACCGGAGCGGCTCCGCCCTGGTATGTCTGCCACAGTGGATGTTGTTACTGATTCCCGGGACAGCGCCCTTGTCATACCGATTCAGTGTGTTACACTGAGGGCTCCGGTCAGTGAAGACAAGGATGATGCGGACAAGAAAAGCGAACCAGGAACAAACTCAAAAGAGAAAGAACGGGTTGTATTTATTGTCAAAGATGATATAGCGCATCAGGTACGGGTTAAAACCGGCATTTCGTCAGACACCCACTGGGAGATACTCAGCGGGGTTGCTGAGGATGATGTGGTTGTCAGCGGAAGCTACCGAGTTATATCAAAAGAGCTTAAAGATGGACAAAAGGTGGAAATTGACAACCAGGCAAAGAAGTTTATAGCAGAATAGGGGCTTCTAACCATTACAGGGAGTAGCAAGTAATGTTAATTAAACTGCAGAAAATTAAAAAGGATTACCACATAGGCCTGGAAACGGTCCATGCTTTGAAAGACCTGGACCTGGGTATCGGCCAGGGTGAATATGTGGCTATTATGGGGCCCTCAGGGTCTGGAAAGTCCACATTGATGAACATACTGGGCTGCCTGGATACAGCCAGTGACGGTGATTACATTCTCAATAATTCCAATGTCAGTACAATGGATGATAATCAGCTGGCTGAAATACGGAACCGGGAAATCGGATTTGTCTTTCAGACATTCAACCTGCTGCCCCGGGCCACGGCTGTGCATAACGTCGAACTTCCCCTTGTGTATAACGGGAGGCCTGCAGCGGAACGGAAAGAGATGGCAGAAGCCGCTCTTGAGCGGGTCGGACTGAAAGAGCGCATGAAGCACAAACCCAATGAACTTTCTGGCGGGCAGCGTCAGCGTGTCGCAATTGCGCGGGCTCTGGTCAACAATCCGTCGATAATACTGGCCGATGAACCGACCGGTAACCTCGATACCCGTACCGGTGATGAGATCATGGAAATCTTTGAAG
>Ga0272442_10009221_pt1 | contig 12380 bp, 9 predicted proteins | sample SSMForm2O_FD_200262 | JGI IMG/M metagenome (GOLD analysis project Ga0272442, IMG submission 200262) | Marine sediment archaeal communities from Little Sippewissett salt marsh, Falmouth, MA, United States - SSM-Form-2O | ecosystem: Environmental > Aquatic > Marine > Wetlands > Sediment ... | reverse complement strand
GCCGGAAGGTCTCGATAGCCCAGGAGGCGATCGATTCCGCGCCGCCGGTCGCCTGTTCCGCCGGGGTCTCCTGCGCCGCGAGGAAGTCCAGGCGAAGCTGTTTGACCTCCTTCCAGATCAAGAGCAGGCGCGCATCCAAGCCCAGGACGGACCATAAGCCCGATTGCATGATCAGCGCCAGAAACGCGAGCAGCCCGTAGAGTAGCCGCAGTTCCCCTTCCGACGTGGCCGCTTTCCCCATGCCAAAGGCGATCAGCCCCACCAGCGGCGCCGATGCCAGTGCCGTGACAATCAGCCCTTTTCTCGATTCCCGGACGAAGCCCTGCTTGGCCTTCTCGCGCAAGGCGCGCGCCTTGTCGACATTGAATTCCTCGTAGCTCATGATGCGTGTTCCTCCAGTAGCGAGCGTAATTGCTGCCTGGCTGTAAACAAGCGTGACTTGACGGTCCCGGCCGGTATGCCCAGGATGTCCGCCATCTCCACCACGCTGAATCCTTCCTCATAACGCAGGTTCAGGAGCGTCTGCTGCGGGCCCGAGAGCTGCCGCAACGCCGCCTGCACGTCCAACACCGTCCCGGGGTCCCGCGGCCGCTCCGCCGGCTGCTGCTCGAAATACTCCTCGAGGGACCGGTGCCGCCGCTGCCGTTTCCGAAACCAGTCCCGGCACTGGTTCGTGGCGATTCGGTAGGCCCACGCCGGGAACGCGGCCGGGTCGGCCACTTGGCCAATCCGGCGGCTGATGAGCATCATGGTCTCCTGCAAGATGTCCCACGCTTCCTCCGAATCGCCCGTCAAGCGCACCGCGTGCCGCCACAGCCGCTCCTGCCACCGGGTCAGCAGCTCGTCAAGCGCCGTGGCGTCGGCCTCCTGACAACGCAGGACAAGCCACTGGTCGTGTATCTGGTCGCGGTGATTCATGGTCGACAGTATAGACGTTGCCGGAGAGGATTCGGTTCATTCGGGCGGGTTTGGGCGTGGGGGCTGATGGGCGCCACGGAGGCATGGAGACGCAGGGCGCTGACGTGGGCTGTCGAGAAGTGCAGGGCTGACGTTGAGGTGCGAGGGCCGGCAGGGATGCCGGCGCTCCCAGGCTTGACCAGGCCCCAGCGGGCTATGATTTCTCGGGCTTCGCGCCGTCCTTGAGCGCCGCCTTCAGCCGATCGACGAACACTTGCAGGGTGCGGAAGCGCGCGTAGCGTTTGTCGTTCCCCTCGATAATGGTCCAGGGCGCATGCACGGTCGAGGTCCGTTCGATCATCTTGGACACCGCGTCCCAGTAGTCGTCCCAGCGTTCGCGGTTGCGCCAGTCCTCATCGGTGATCTTCCACTGCTTATGAGGCGTATTCTTGCGCGCTTCGAAGCGCTGCAATTGCTCCTCCTTCGAGATGTGGATCCAAAACTTGAAGATAACCGCGCCGTACTCCGCCAATTCGGCCTCGAATTCGTTGATTTCGCGGTAGGCCCGGCCCCATTCGTTCGGCTTGGCAAAGCCCTCGATACGCTCGACCATGACGCGTCCGTACCAACTCCGGTCGAAGATCGTGATGTGGCCCGCCTTGGGCAAGGCACGCCAGAAGCGCCACAGGTGATGGTGTACCTTCTCGTCGCCCTGGGGCGCAGCGACAGGAATCACTTCGTAGCCCCGGGGATCCAATTCGCGCGTGAGCCGGCGGATGTTGCCCCCCTTCCCTGAGGCGTCCCAGCCTTCGTAGAGGATCACCACCGGGGTGCGCCGGACATAGCACAGGTGCTGCAGGCGCCGGGCTTCCGCCTGAAGCTCGGGCAGGACCCGGTCGTATTCCTCTCGCGGCAGGGCCAGGTCGAGGTCGACCCGGTCGAGCGGACTGGTGCGGTGCGGCGCGGCTTCGGGGGCCGGGGTTGCCTCGGCCGGACGCGCCAGCAGGGCCTTGTCGAAGGCCGCCACCAGCGTCTCGGCGATATGCACGTTCGCAAAGCGCTCGTTCGTGGCCGGCACCAATGTCCAGGGGGCATAGGGCGTAGAGGTTTCCCGAAGCATTTCTTCCGCCGCCTGGTAGTATTCCGCGTACTGCTTGTGGCGGCGGCGCTCGGCCTTGCCCACCTTCCACGCGAAGGCCGCGTCTTTGCTCAGCCGTCTGAATCGTTTCGCCTGCTCTTTCTTGCTGATGTGCAAGAAGAACTTCACGATTACCGCGCCATCGTCGGCCAGTTGCCGCTCGAAGACGCGGATACGCTCGTAGGCCGCCTGCAAGGCATGCGGCGAGAGGCCGTCCTCGACCCGTTCCTTGAGAACCTGGCCGTACCAGCTATGGCTGTAGATAGCGATAAGGCCGTCGGCCGGCAGGATGTTCCAGAAACGCCACATCGGCGGGCGCATGCGCTCTTCTTTCGTGGGCGGTGCGACATAGTGGACCGTGAAGCCGCGCGGATCCAGGGGCTGCAAGAGGCGGTTCAAGGCCAGACCCTTTCCGGCGGCGTCCCACCCTTCAAACACCACGAGTACCGGCACCCCGGCCGCCCGCAGGTCCCGTTGCGACTGGGCCAGCCGCAAGTCCAAAGCATCCTGGGCCTCGCGGTATTCCGCCTTGCCAAGTTTCGCTTTCAGGTCGACTGTTTCCAGCATGGCCCCTCCCTCCACCTTTGCCCTGAGTGTAACCCCCGCCCGCTACCCGCGCAAGCATGGTTTCACGCCGGTGGCCCCACTGCGGCCCAAAAGAGTAGAATTGGCAACCACCCTCACGCGAAAGACACCAAGAAGCAACGGGTAAAAGGAAGGAATCAATGCATACTTCTCGGCGCGAGTTCCTGAGAGCACTGGGATTGGGCGCATGGGTTGCCGCGATGCCCGCGGGCGCGGTGCCGGACAATCTGGCGGGCAAGAGGCGGCCCAATGTCATTCTGATCATGGCGGATGACCTGGGCTACGAGGCGCTGGGCTGCAACGGTAGCACTTCCTATCAGACGCCGTTGCTGGACAAGATGGCCGCCCGCGGCCTGCGCTTCAGTCACTGCTACGCGCAGCCCCTCTGCACGCCGTCGCGCGTCAAGATCATGACCGGACGCTCGAACGCCCGGAATTACCGCAACTTCGGCGACCTGGACCCCCGCGAAATCACCTTCGGCCACGTCATGAAAGAGGCGGGCTACAAGACCTGTATCGCCGGCAAATGGCAACTCTGCGGTGGCGACGAACATCAAGGATCCTTTCCGAAGAGCTCGGGCTTCGACGAATCCTGCATGTGGGCCTACCACCACGACCTGCCCGGAGACGCCCGCGATCAATACACCTTCTTCGGCGAGAAACCGAAGAAGACCTCCCGCTATTGGAATCCCGCCGTCGTCAGGAATGGGGAATATGTACCCACCGACACGAACGACTATGGCCCGGACATCTATTCGGGTTTTATCCTTGACTTCATCGAACGGAACAAAGACGAAGAGTTTTTCGCCTACTACCCGATGACCCTGACCCACAATCCCTTCGTGGCAACACCGCTCAGCAAAGACCTGAACGTCAGGACAAAGACAACGGGGAGCCACCGCTTCTTCGAGGACATGATCCAGTACACCGGCGTGATTGTCGACCGCATCCTGAACAAGCTCGACGAGCTGGGCATTGCGGAGAACACGTTGGTCCTGTTCACCTGCGATAACGGCACGCACCGCACGCTCGTCTCCCGGTTGGGCGACCGCGTCGTGCACGGCGGCAAGGGCCTGCCGATCGATGCGGGTGTGCACGTCCCGCTCATCGCTTACTGGAAAGGGGTCATCGAAACAAACCGGGTCTGTACGGACCTCGTCGAGTTTAGCGACTTCCTGCCCACGCTTGCCGAACTGGGCCGTGCAACCCTGCCCGCGGACCGTGTCCTGGATGGGCGCAGCTTCCTGCCCCAACTCAACGGCGAGACCGGAAACCCGCGCCACGAAGTCGTCGTGCACTACGACAAGAACCCCGAATCCGAGAAGCCCCAATTCCGGCGCATCCGCTTCGCCTACGACGGCCGCTACAAGCTCTATCTCGACGGCCGTATGTACGACGTGCCCAACGACTGGATCGAAGCGGATCCCATTCCTACCGACGCCCTGTCCGAAGCGGCGCGGGCAGCACGCAAACGCCTGCAACAGGCGCTCGATTCCTTACCCGCGTGGCAGCCAGACAACAGTGCCTTCGAGGGCGATGCCAATCCCGCTCTCGAGGCCTACCACCGCAAGTATAGGAAATAGGCGGCGCGCGTGGGTGTCGAGCCCTCGCAGGACAGGGCCGGGGTGACTGGAAGCCCAGTCACCCCGCCACCAAAACGAGTCTGCTACAAATCAGAAGCCACGTTGCTCAGCACCGCCCACGTGCGGCTGACGGGGTGTTCGCCCGGATACCGGACGAATTCAACATGCCCGTCGACGAAGAGCACGTTCGCGCCGCCGGGGACATGGCTAAAATTGCTGGCTTCGATGCTCACGTTGTCGAACTGAACCGCTAAATCGCTTTGCGCCTTGGCACTGGCCGCGGGATTGTTGATGTCGGTGATGAAGAAGCGTTCGATGCCTTCCCTTAACCGGTATATCTGGACTTGGCCGCCGGCCGCACTCGTGAAATTCATGTCCTTGTCAAGGCCCGCTTGTGCCGTACTGTAGTCGGATGCGTCGTCGACGGTCCCGGACATATCGATAATCAGAGCGATGAATCCGCCTTCCATGTGCGTGAACAAATCGTCCTGGCCGCTGACCACCGGGTCGTTGGGATCCATGCCGGGCACCATATACAGGTCTTCCGTGAGGGCCCAGCCCATGTACAAATAGGTGAGGCTATCCACGCGGCACGGACAGATCGGCTCCTCCGGCAGCCCGCCGCAGTGCCACCGGCCGGCATCGAAGCGCTGCCGCCCGATGGTATCCGAGGGGCAAATCACGGCGGCCAGGTCGGAAAGGTACTCAGGGTACATGGTCTCCCCCTGCCAGATCATATCGAAACCCGACAGGTCGACGTCCATGGGGCACCAGCCCTGCGGGCTCGACCCCGACAGGCTACCCCAAAAACGGTTGGGAGGAAACTTCTGCCCCTTGGACTCGTTCGCGTACATCTTCAGCGCGAGTCCCATTTGCTTGAGGTTGTTGGCGCAAGCGGACCTGCGTGCGGCTTCACGCGCACGGGCCAATGCCGGCAGCAGGATCGCGGCCAAGATGCCAATGATTGCAATGACCACAAGAAGTTCGATAAGCGTAAATCCATTTCGTTTCACTTCAGGATCCTTTCCCTTGATGTGTGACTTGCCCCCGCCCCGGGCGCCGCACACCTACCTCTGCGCAACCGCATCAAACCCGATGCTGACAAACCCTACGGATACCGGAAGATACAATCAAGGCCTTTTCGCCACGGGAGCACCGACACAGCGGTGCATACAAACCGGCGATTGGCCAACGGGACCGAGCCACCCCACTTGAAAGCTGCGAAAACAGCAAGCCGGACTTGACGAACCCGGTCTACTTTTTTGCGTTCTTCATCGCCTCGAGGTGGGCATTCATCGCCTGCTGATAGCCCTCGAGATCTTCGAGCCGCAGCAGGACCAAGTAGGCCATGCCGAAGGCGTGCGCCGGCAGCGCCAGCGCGCGGTGCTTGGGCGAGGCGCCTTTTCCCTCGAAGCGCAGCGTGTGCGTGCCCGCATCCAGGTCGTGCAGGTCGAAACCCGCCCACACGGGATCGTGCCCCGAGATGCAGAAGTCGAGGGCTTGACCGAGCGTTTCTCCATCCAACAGTGGTTGATAGACGCTGGCAAACACGGAATGATAGAGGACCGCATTGATCTGGTAGCGCCCGGGCTCGGCGACCTCGAAATCGAACTCGATGCTGGCGTCGCCGGTCATCGGCATGTAGTTGACCGTTGGACCGTCCTTGCTGATCACCATTTCCGGCGTGGCCCGCACCTCGAGGTCCGCCGCTTTCAGGATCCGGTACGGCGCGAGACGCTTTGAGGCCGGCGGCAATGGCGCATCGAATTGCGCAGGCGGTGACTGATACCAGAAGGCCACCGAACTGATCCAATCCGGCCGCTCGAAGAACTGCCCAAGATGCGTGGCCGTGTCGGTGAAGATGCTGCCGCGGTGTTCGATACTGACCTTCAAAGACTTCGAGAAGGCAACCGGGTCGGCGATATGCCAGCGGTAGGCGGTGTTGCGGTCCCCCGGGAAGTAGCCCTCCCACAACGAGACCCCATAGTACGGCGTCGCAAAGGCCCGAAAACCCCACGCGTCGCCGAAATAATCCTCGGTGCCTGTCCCGCGCAAAGACGGCGTGGCCTCGCCGTCGATGTAGAAACGGTCGTCACCCTCGCCAAACCAGCCCAGTTCGACCTGCTGCACGGAGTAGACCGTGCCCACGTAGTGGCCCGCGCCGGTGGTTTCGAGGATGGTGTAGTCCCCAGGTTGGGCGGGCATGGCCTGGCGGTATTGCGCATGGAAGTACCGTAGATCCTCCGGCAATTGTGCGTGCCGCTGCCAATCGACGTAGAAATAGAACGAATCGGTGTCGTAGATCTCGGATTCGTTGGTCACCGTGATGCGTGCGCTCTTGCGGAACGGCATGCGCCAGAAACAGTTGCGCGAGCGCCCGAAGGACGAGGTGGCTACCGGCAGTGAGGTGAAATCGGCGGCGGCCCCATGACCGACGCCAAAAAAGTCGCCCAGCGGCGCTTCCACGCTGGGTTTCTCGGCGCCGTCCCAATACATGCGCAGGACGAGCGAGCGCGACACAAAGGGATCCTCCGAGCCCACCGTGTTCCAGATGTGCGTGATGATACCCGGCCCCTCCAACTCGCCCAATAGTAACGTTTCGCCCTTCTTGATCGAACGCGCATCGCCATTCTTGTGCAGGTCTTCATTCGAACTGCTGGCGCGCTGCGAGACGAAGTCTTGCGCCTGCATGAGGGCGCCGAGAGGATCGGGCGACGCCGCGTCAGCCGCACACGCGAGCCACACCAACGGCACCGACAAGAGGCCACACACGATTCGGGACCCTGAAATTCGGCTGCTTCGCTTCATTCTTCCTCCTCTTTCTTCGTCGATTTTGACAATGCAAGGTAGTCCTGATACCCCTTCGGACCCGGCGCAGCTTCGCTGGGTTGCGCCGCGTAGACCAACACGCCGAACCGCAGCACGAACGTTTGGCCCTGCCGCACCTTCACGGCGCTCTTTGCGGCGCCCGTGAAAGCGTTTCGGCCAAAGGGATTGGCGAGTAGTAACCCGTAATCCCGCGCATGAAACCATGACGGGCGGAAATTCTCAGGATGCGGCATCAGGCAAATGCCGATACGCATGCCGTCCGCCACACCGCCATAATCGCACCAGGCCGCGGTCTTGCCCCAAACTTCTGCCTCGTTCTTCAGTCCCTCACTGTTCGTGATGACACCGCCGTTGTCCACCATCAAGGGCGTGGCCACACGAACCCCCAGGCCCATCTCTTCCTGGTCGCCGAAGACGAAGTCGCCTTTGGCCGAAGAAAACGTGGAGTCGCAGAGCAACAGATAGCCTTCGGGGCGCACGAAGAAACGGTACGCACAGACCTCGCGGCAAATATCGGTTCCCTCCGCGTTTTCATAGACGTTCTCGACCGAGAACGACCCTGCCCCTGCGCCGCCCTCGGGGCGCTTCACAAAGCGCTCATGCCGCACCCGGGCCTTGTTGCGCCAGAAGTCGGCGCCGTCGATATCGCCGAAGGCAAGCCACAATCCCGGGTGGTAGTCCGCATGGTCTGTCCGATCGGTGCCCTCGATCGGCGGATGATTCCGCGTGACCTGCGCCCCATTGGGCGCCCGCAGCCCGCAAAAGTACGGCCGCGGGATGTTCTGGTCCTTCCAAACGTAGGTGGCGAAGGGTTGGCCACCTATGCCTATCGCAAGCGAGCCGTCCCCTTGCTCGAAGGAGACCTGCGGCCCGTCCCCTGCCGCAAGGGCCATCCAAGGCACCATCCACAGCAACAGCGCTGACCCTATTCCTGCGCGCTTCAACCTCCCTCCGGCGGCGATTCCCCGCGGTGAAGGTGCCTCCCAAAGTCCCCCTTTGAAGGGGGATTTAGGGGGATGTTGACCCACGCATTCACCGAGAGGCACACCCTTCCTCAGCAGAGCAGAGGAATTCGGTCTAAGCAAGCGTTGGCAGTTCATAACCCGCACGATACTCCCGTTTTAGTAGTCCGTTCGCTTCCGCATCCCCCCCACACTCGAGCGTTCCCGGATCAAAGTCTAGCTTGCGGCCTACGCGGGTTGCGATGTTGCCGAGATGACACAAGCCCGCGGACACAAAGCCCTCGTCGATCGGCGCATTCAGCCCGGCCGGGTTCCCGGCCTTCACGCATTCCGCGAAATTGCGGATGTTGGCATCGAAATCCGTACCGCCGGACAGATGCTTCTTGCCTTCTCCAATCAAGGTGACCTCGCAGCCGCGCCGCCCCATTTCGAGCGTGCCTTTGTCGCCGTAGAAGATCACCCCGTTGTCGTGGCCTTCCATGGGGTAGTTGGTCCACAAGCGCATCTCGTAGAGCAAGTAGCAGGTGTCGTATTCGAAGGTGACGACCTGCGTGTCCGGCGTTTCATGGTCATCGTTGTAGAAAAGTTGCCCGCCGGACGCGGTCACCGCCTTGGGCCAGCCCACCCCCAATCCCCAGCGCGCCTCGTCCACCTGGTGAATCCCGTCGTTGCCCATGTCGCCGCAGCCGTAGTCCCAGAACCAGTGCCAGTTGTAGTGCCACCGGTTCTTCGTGAAGCGATGCAGCGGCGCCGGGCCAAGCCACAGGTCGTAGTCGACCCCCTCCGGCGGGTCCGTCTCGGGGGCCCGGCCGATGGGTTTCCGCAACTGGTGGTTGATTGCCTTCGCCATGCGCACCGTACCCAGGTTCCCCTCGCGGAGATACTGCACGGCTTCTTGGATGCCTGCACCGCTCCGGGCTTGGGTGCCATGCTGGACGCATTTCCCCGATTGCTTGGCCGCCGCCGCCAATACCGCCCCCTCGTGCATGTTGTGACAACACGGCTTCTCGACATACACATGTTTACCCGCCGCAAGCGCCGACAAGGCCACCGGCGTGTGCCAATGGTCCGGCGTTGTCACACTCACGCTGTCCACATCATCCCGGTCCAGCACCCGCCGGAAATCCGGCTCCTGCGCCAGGCCCTGCGGGTTCCCGAGTTCCTTGGCGGCCTGCGCGCGGCGCTTCGGGTCGATGTCGCACACCGCCACCACTTCACAGTCGGGCAACGCCGCGAAAGTCTTTGCATGGCGCCGGCCTTGTCCCCCCAAACCGATGACCGCGTGCCGTAACCGCTCATTCGCGCCCGCGGCCTTGCCCGCCCGCGCCAGCACAGCAGCCGCCGTCACGGTCCCTGCGGCTTGGATGAAATTGCGCCGTGTGTAAGTAGACATGACTTTGGCCCTTCCTTTGTGCTGTTCTACGGCTGTTGGACCGTGCCCGCTTTTTCAAAATCATAGACGAAGATGCCCCGCCCGACGCCAGCCCGGTCTTTGGTCGTCGCAATCTGGAACGCCATGTATCGGCCGTCATCGCTGACCACTGGGTTGGACGACTTGTATCCGGGATAGTCGCTGAAGTAGGTGACACGGTCGAGATGGTGGCTGCCGTCGAGCCGCAACTTCCAGATATCCACAAAATGGTCGCCCTTCAGGTTCTGCTTATCGCATTCGACGAGCGTATGCAGCCCGTCCGGGAAAATCCCTTCGGGTTCGTCATACTGCCCGGGCGCTTCCGAGTAGTTGACCACCGCTCCGGTCTCGAGGTCAAGGCCCATCACCTCCGTCCATTGATAGACATAAGCGGAGAAGATGAGTTCCTTCTCGTCCGGTGGCCGGAAGTTCTGGGGCTCTAGGTTGCACTGAAACGGCAGGTCTCGACTGTCCAAGACGAGGCGTTTGTTGTCCAGCCGCGGTATCCCCTTCTCGTAGACCACGTCCGCCACCCAAATCTGCGACGTGAACCGCGGCAACTTGTCGGGGTAGTCACCGTGGTCGACGGTCCACGCAATGCGGGGCTTCGTGCGCGATACGGCGGGCCCTTCCGTGCATTTCGTCCCCAGCGGCACCGGCTTTTTCGTCAACGACCGGTCCAACACCCACAGCTCGGCCATGGAATAGCGGCTGGGCCAGGGATTCGCTGCATCGAATTCCTTGGCGCCCGAGAGCAAGATGTCGCCGTTCGGCAAATACAAGGCCCGCACGTATCCCTCGTGGTAATAGTGGTGCGTCACCAGGCGAATGTTCTTGGTCTCCAACTCCACCTCATACACATCGCCGAAGGTCTTCCCGAGAAAGAGAATTCGCTTGCCGTCATGCGACCAGTCCGCGTGCTCGCCGAAGTGGGTCACCTGGGTGATGTACGGCGGTAGGTCGTCCGCCGGGCTGCCCGTTCGCTCCGGCCCGTCCTGGGCGGCCGCCCCAATACCGAAGGTCACAAGTACTGCCAGCGAGCAGCAAAGGCTATTCCCGGTCCAATTCATTGTCTACCTCCTCTCCGTTGTTGCCGCCCTGAGGATGGTCAAGGCTTGTAATGATAGGACTCGCCCCAGGTCATTACCAGCACCGGGTAGTCCGACGCCAACAGTTGCGGATAGGTCAGCCCCAAGTACTCGGCATCGCCCCAATAGGGCACCCGGTCCCACACGGGATGACCCAATTCATTCTCGTGCCCCGGAACGACCAGCTTCGGATCGAAGCCCTTGACCGTCCGGTAAATGTCGTTCATCCAGCAATTCGTCATCAGCACGTCCACTTTGAAGTGCTCGTGCACAGGGTCGATCCATTCATAATCCTTCTGATACTCGGGATAGGGATCGTTGATTTGGTCCCCATTATGCGCAAACGACATCCCCTCCGGCGTGAAGACCACCACCACGTTATTCATTGGGCCCCCGTCCTGATACTGCTGCCCCGGATACACCGCCACGCGAAGCTCGCGCCCACCGTTCTGAATGGGCAGCGTCTGTAGCGTGTGCGCCTCCCGAGCCAAGCGGGTGACCTTGTCCGCGAAGTCCACCCCCTCGAACGCGTCCGGCGGCGCCACCACCGGCTTACCCTGGTCGAGAAAGGCCTGCGCCACCGATGGGATGGCATGGTCGCCGTGGCGGTGGCTGACAAACAAGACGTCGCACTGACGCACGATGCGTTCCATCAGGGTGTCCGGAATCGGGAACCCGCTGCTCGCCACGTTGGTGCGCGTCTTGTCCGGATGCAGCAAACGGAAGCCCGGCGTCCCGGGATTCAAGTCAAAGGCTAACGTGACCGTCGCGGTCCGCACGACGAAGCCGTGGTTATACAACTTCCATATCACCGCCCCTTCATCGACCTTCGTGCTTTCCATCGCGGCCACGGCGCTTTCGATGCGGTTCTGGTAGAAACGCTGCACCGCCGGCCGGTTTGGGGCGTACGCGTCGTGGAGCACCCCGTCCAAGACCAGCAAAGCCAGCCGCCGTTCCCGAGGCTCCGGCACCCGCGGCGGCGCCTGCTCCAGCGTCCGCTCCACCTCCGCCAACAACGCCCCCGCCTGCCGGTTCATATACGCGTCGTCCTCGGGATCGAGACGGGGGTCGACAACCTCTGCCTTCCCGCCCTCCGCCCCGTCCGCCGCCAGACACGGCTGCACAGTGCCCCCCACCAGGAACACCACACCAAGCAACGGCGCAAGCGCCCCCAACACCCAGTGCCTACGACGATTCATGGCGTTCTCCTCCAATGCGGCGCAGCCGCATTCGCGCCCGCCAGGTGTTTTCGGGCCGCCGAAAACACCGTTAGGGCAACGCAGACCTGCCACCACGGATTTCTTCGGACATCTTAGCACATTTCGCCGCCCACCCGGCCGCAACTGCCCCGTTGACGCGGCATGATGCCGCGTTCATTCGTGTCCATTCGTGTTCATTCGTGGTTCCATTGCTTCTCCGCGTCCTTTGCACCTCCGCGTTGAGAAAGACTTCAAACCAGAAAATGGAAAATCAGGTCTGGCCCTTGCATTCACACTTCTTGCCTGATACTATCGGAATGTGCATGTTCAACGGGGAGACCCGGTATGGCCCGAGCCTTATGCAGCGCGAATGCGCACGCCCTCTATCATGTGACCTTGCGGGGAATACCACTGTGCTACCATGGACGAGTTTGTGGGACGAAATCTGAGGAGCAGACAGATGGTCAAGGAACTGGTTCGTTGTCAAGACTGCCGAATCGAGTTCATTTCTGGGCCCAAGAAGACTTTCCTGTTTCAACACAGACACAGGTGTCCCCAGTGTCGAAAGAGGATTATTCTCCCCGGAAAAGTACCCAGTCCGTTCTGGCCAGTCGTAGGTGGAGCGGCGCTGATCTCTCTTGGCGCTGTGCGAGGTGATCTGTCCGCCGTGTTGGGAGGACTGATTTTT
>Ga0272442_10009218_pt1 | contig 12382 bp, 7 predicted proteins | sample SSMForm2O_FD_200262 | JGI IMG/M metagenome (GOLD analysis project Ga0272442, IMG submission 200262) | Marine sediment archaeal communities from Little Sippewissett salt marsh, Falmouth, MA, United States - SSM-Form-2O | ecosystem: Environmental > Aquatic > Marine > Wetlands > Sediment ... | reverse complement strand
ACCTTACAATAAAAAAACCATAAGCCATCAGGATATTATGAATGGCGGATTATTGAAATTTGTTATGGGAGATACGACTGTAAAATAACTTTTAACAAAAACCTATTCCAACTCCATTTGTCTGAGCCATAAAAAAACAAATGAAAAACTTATATTACCTGCTGATAGCAATGATTTTAATTGTTTCCTGTAATTCTGATGATACTGATCCTTCTATTGTACAAGCCGTAGCTGAGTTTTCCTCCAATGAAACAAATATTCCTATAGAAGGGAATGTAAGTTTCAAGGATTTGTCAACCGGTGAGCCTACCTCATGGAACTGGAATTTTGATGGTGGAACTCCTGAAACATCAAAAGAGCAAAATCCAACTGTTACTTATAATGCTTCTGGTACCTTCTCGGTTAGTTTAACCGTGACTAATGATAGAACAGAAGATACTGAAATTAAAGAGGGTTTTATAACTGTCTTTCCTGAAACAGGTCTGATTGATTTGACGTTGATGCATAATGGGCTTGAAAGAGAATACCTGCTTTATATACCTGAGATCTATACAGGGGAGGAGGCTGTTCCTCTCTTGTTCAGCCTACATGGAAGGAATAAATCAAAAGAGGGGCAGTATTATATTAGCAGATTCAATGAAATAGCAGATACCGCGAATTTTATTTTAATTACGCCGGAAGCAACTGTACACGACAATGTTACTTTTTGGAACAATGAAAGTGATCCCGCTAAGGCAGATGACGTTGGTTTTATCAATGCACTGATCGATCAAATTACCAAAATATACAACATTGATGAAAGCCGAATATATGCAGCTGGCTCATCTAATGGAGGATTTATGTGTTTTCAACTCGCTTGCAGGTTAAGCAATAAAATTGCGGCTGTCACTGCCGTGAAGGGAGTTATGTCCGATGTTCAAATGGCGAATTGCAATCCACGGAATCCTACACCTATTTTACAACTGCATGGCACCAGCGATGACGTTGTACCGTATACCGGGGTAGCGGCAACACTTGAGTTCTGGAGAGATTTCAATGAGACTGATACTGAGCCGGTAATTGTTGCCCTGGATGACCCAGACCCCAAAAATGGAAATAACGTTGAATATGTTTTATTTACTAATGGTCTTGAAGGAACCATGGTTGAGCACTTCAGGGTTTTTGGTGGTGAACATGATTGGTTTGGAGAACCAGGAATTAACTATGATATAGATGCCAGTGAAGAAGCCTGGAAATTTTTTTCAAAATATAGTCTTAACGGAAGAAATTAAATATTATGAAGATAACATTTATGTACAATCAGTTAAGTTAAATGGCAATTCTTATAATAAAAAAATCATATCTCATCAGGAAATAATGAAAGGCGGGACACTAAAATTTATTATGGGGTGTAATCCGAAACATTAAAAATAAATTCCATATAAGTACCCCAATCAAAATTATGCTTCTCAATAGTTCTTGTTATTTTATTTGGTAATAACTAATTTTTGAATTGCACCCAACCTATCTCAACTGGATTTTTATCTTTAAGTACAACTACAAGGTTGTGTACTCCTTTTTTAATTTTTTTTGTGTCTGCATGCACTGTTTTCCAGCCTTCACCAGCGGGTATTTTTATTTCTGAAACAACAGGCCCGTCTTTTTTATCAAGGCAGATTTCCAAAGCGCTTCCTTTTTCAGAAGAAGCCTTAACCTGCACTTTTTTGAGTTTTTTCTTTCCGAAATCGACTGTATTGTATTGAATCCATGCACCTTGCTTTTCGAGTTTGGTTTTCCAGCCTTTGAAGGTATTGAGTGTATCCAGAAACTCAATGGAAACTCCTGTTTCACTGACATGGCTGTACCTGTCGATTTCAATATTTTTTCGGGCATTTGAAACCCCGACACCCCGGAGGGTGGGAGAGACTTTCTGAATTGTACCGTCCTCGTTAAAAAACAGGCTGTCGACCCTGACAGACCGGTTTTTATCAAATTTCGGAGAATAATCGTTGTGGTGATAAAACAGGTACCATTGATTTTTGTATTCAAGAATCGAATGGTGGTTGGTCCAGCAACCGGTGGGTGATTCATCCATAATTACCCCGGCAAATTTAAATGGCCCCATTGGATTATCGCCGATGGCATATTCCAGCCTTTCGGTTTTATTTTCAACATGTGGATAGGTCATGTAGTAAATTTCGTTTCTTTCAAAAAGATAGGGGCCTTCCTTTAATCCTTTTTCAGGCATTTCTTCTACCACCTGAACCTCCGAGTCAAGTTCGAGCATGTTATCTTTTAATTTTGCCACAAAAAGGTTCCCCAGCGACCAGTATAAATATGCCTGCCCGTCATGGCCGATAAAAATGTTGGGGTCGATGCCAATCACATTTTCAATAGGTTTGGGTTGAGGGACATAAGGGCCTTCCGGGTTTTCAGCAACAGCAACACCTATCCTGGCCCTACTCCTGAAATCGGTATCTTTTGAATGTGCCGGGAAATAAAAATAGTATTTCCCGTTTCGTTCAATACAACCGGGTGCCCACATACTGTAAGTAGTCGAATCAATCCAGACCACATCATACTGGCTGACAATTACTCCATGGTCGGTCCAATCAACCAGGTTTTCTGAGGAAAACACATGGTAATCTTCCATACAGAACCAGTTTTGCCTCAGGTTTTTTCCTTCCGGAGCTACAATATCATGAGAAGGAAATACAAATACTTTCCCGTTAAAAACCCTTGCTGACGGGTCGGCTGTAAACTGGTTCCGGATTATCGGATTCTGGGCGAACGTATTGCTCTGGATCAGAATTGCCGTAATTAATAATATGGATAAACGACAGATATTTTTTTTCATGATAAAAACTTAGTTGGTTTATTAAATTTTATGATTTTCCTTTTTAAATGAAATTTACTCTGCTACATACAAATATTAACTAATTTATTGATTCTGCCGATATATCGTCTGATATTCTGAACCAGTCGAAATCTGCAAATCCACCGGATTCTTTAGTGGCATAGTTAAACAATCCAAAGCGATACCCCATAAAATGTTCCATCAATGTGTACTCCATTTTAAGCGGACCGCCAATCACTGTCCATGTTTTACCATCAAGGCTGTAGAAAAACCTGGCGATATCAGTCCTGTCCCTGAAATCACACTCAATTTTTAAATAAACAGTATTTTGTAAAAGAGGAACTTGTTCTAATTCAGTAGGTGTATCGGTTTTATTACTTACCATAAAAATATACTTTTTACCTTCCTGAACTTTAACACCTACCTGCCCGAATTTCCGTTGCAAGGCACATAAACCGGCAAAATCTCCTTCTTTCAGATTTGAAACATCAAGCAATGTCGAACCAGAGCTTACTGGGCCAATTGTACGCTGAGTCAAAGTATTTTTTGCTTTTACAAATAAGGAATCGGTACGACCGGTTTTCAGGCGAAGATATCCTTCACGTTCTGAAACCGACCACAAATTGTTATCCGGGTTGTGATTCCACTGCCAGACCAGCGGCAGGGCAGGTTCTCCTTTTTCCCGGTTGAATTCATCAGATGTGACTATACCCGGGATTAATCCTTCACTTACAGGCAATCCTTCCAGCACATCCGGCACCTTCCCATTAATTCCCGGCACCGGCCAATCGTCTTCCCACTTTACGGGAACGAGGTATGGAATACGACCGACCGCCCCATAATCCCGGAATAGGTAAGCATACCAGCTTCCATCAGGGGTATCGATTAATCCTCCCTGTGCAACCCCTTTATCCTGAAGGGCTACCCTGCCTTCCCATGATCCATTGATAGTATTGGCCCGGTGAATTATTACTGTGCGCATTCCACCCCTTGGCCAGGCAATATTGAAAAGGTAATATTTACGGTTTACTTTAAACAATTGAGATCCTTCTGCTCCCAGCATGATATTGTCTCCTGCCGGGGCACTGGCATTTTCAATCAATATACGTTGAGTCCCTTCTTTTAATCCCGAAAGGCCCTCTTTCAATTCAGCAATCATCAGCCTGCCGTTACCCCAGATCATGTAAGTTTTACCATCATCATCAAAAAACAGGGTATTGTCATGCAGGCTGGGGCTGAAAGAAATTCTTTCCCACGGGCCTTTTTCAATATCTCTGGTCGAATAGATATAGGTTTTGCCTGTAGTACTTGAAAAGGTTGAAACATAAAATTTGTTCTTATGATAACGTAAACAACTGGCCCATGAGCCTCTTCCATACGAAGTTTTTCCATCAATAAGGTTCAGGGCATCGATATTGGCAAGCGTATCGTATGCATAATTAATAATTTTCCAGTTCACAAGATCGGCCGATTTCATGATGGGTACTCCGGGAGCCATGTGCATGGTTGTGCTACTCACGTAATAGGTGTTTCTAACACGAATCATCGATATATCCGGCACATCGGCATGTATTATCGGATTATTTGCCTGATTGTTTTGTGATAGGGCTTTCTGCCCGTAGATAAAGACGATTATTAAAAGCAGAATTGAATTTGGTATTTTGGTCATTATTATTTGTTTTTATTTAAAAATCAACTGTGCATATTGATGTAAACTGCGGCGCCAGGTTTGCCATTCGTGGGCTGTTTCGGGCGACACATAAAAACGGGTCTTCATACCGGCTTTTTTTAAGGCTTCGGTATTTGCTTTCGGATCACCACCAAAACCTTTTCCGTTTTCCAGTTCACGGCTGCCATAACTTATAAAAAGCAGTTTGTTTTTTTCCTTAAATCCAGGCGAATTTTCAACATCTTCAGGGCTTATGCTTCCGCCGCTAAACATTCCTACGTAGGAAAATACATCGGGATTTGCCAGGGTAATTACCCGGGTTTGCATACCGCCCATTGAGAGGCCAGCCATAGCACGATGATCACTATCGTTAATAGTACGATAATTTTCATCGATCATAGGGATAATGTCTTTTAGCAGGGTATTCATAAAACCATCAGCCCAGCCTTGAGGAGGCCATTGCCTTGGGCGTTCACCCTGCTGGTTGCGGTTGCGTGGTGGCCTTGGCCTTGCCCAGGTGCCATTATCCATAACAATGATAAATGGAACAGATTTTCCTTCTGCAATCAGATTATCCATAATCAGGTTTGCATGACCCTGGTTTGACCAGCCGGTTTCATCTTCTCCGCCACCGTGTTGCAGATACAATACCGGGTATTTTTTATTGATGTCGTTATTATACCCTGGGGGAGTATAAACGAAACACCGACGCATGCTTTTACCTTGTTCGGAATAGTAAATTTGCTCAGCAACCTGGCCATGAGGTACATTTTTCAGGGCATAAAATTCCTGGTCGTGAGCCGGAATTTCAATACCGCTTCCCCAACGGCTGGCGCCATAAAAATACAAGCTGTTTGGATCGGGAACTGCTGCTCCATCGATCCAAAGCTGGTAATAGTGAAAACCCTCGTCCTGAGGAGCAGATTCACCTGTCCAAATGCCGTTTTCGTCTTTTGTCAGATCGTATTTTACAGCACTGATGTCGAGCTGTACTCGTGTAGCTTCAGGCGCAGAAATCTGGACGCGAACCCGTCCTTCGGAATTAACCATTGGATATTCCTTTCCTGGCTGGTTTACTGATGAGGGTTTAAAATCCTCAACGGCCTGAGCCATCGACTGGGTAGAAAATATTCCACCGAGCATAAACACGGTCAATAAAAAAATTTGAATTTTGTTTTTCATAATTTTAAGATTTAATTGGTTCAATACTATTTTAATCCATTATTTTTTATTCTGAAATAATCGAATGAAACATTAAACGGCGTATCAGGTTTTGTTGTACTGGAGTCGAACCAGAACGTACTTTTCATGTATCCGGTAATTATTCCATCGCAAGCTATCAACCCGGCTTTAATATCTTTTAGCAACAGGTCTGCTGTTCCAAGCAATTCATAATTTTCTCCATCTAAAGAATAGGATGCGGTATAAATACTTCCTTTTTTCTCCAATTTAAGAATCAATGAATTTTCATTTATCACTTCATCTTTCAGGTTAAATGAAGCCAACGATTTTGCAATACCGTTTTCTTCCATAACCAGGTCGATTGTTCCCGGCTGAACACCTCTTGCCCGGGTTGTTTTGATTACCGCCCTGAACATCAGTTTTATAAAATTGTCATCGTTTTCATAAACCAGGATTCCGGCATTTTCAGGTTGAGAAGGTGTTCTCGAACACACCAGTTTAGTTTCAATGTTCCAATCGTTGTTGGCACTTTGCAGCAAGATATTTTTGGCATTGTTGGTACTTTCAGAAACATCGCCCACTTCGCTTGTAATGGTTAGTGATCCTGATTTTTTTGAAAGGCTGTGGGCGGATGGATTTTTTCTAATCCATTCCCACTGGCTGCCAACAGCACCGTTAAATTCATCGCTTACTGATTCAACATCGAAATTGAAATAATAGGAATTTGTTTCAAGTGTGATGTTATCGGTAAAATTCACTACCGCAGTTCCGGGAATTTGCTTTGCCTGTTTAATATCCACAGTAATCCCTTCACCGGCAGCCGATGCATTTAATTGTGGTATTTTTGTTTTATTCTTCAACAGATAACTGTAAGCTTTTGTGTCCTTTTCAAAACCTTCAATCGGTTTTCCGTTTACCAGAATTGATTTAGGGTTCAGGTCAGGCATAACTTTTACCGGGTAACTGTTAGACACCATATTTCCATCAACCGTTACATCAGCAAAAACCAGCGCTACTCCAACTCCGGTAGCTGTAACCTTACCATTTTCATCCACGGTAACCACCGCCGGATTATTGCTTCTGTATTCTACTTTTGCTTTTTGAATAGCATAAAAACTGTCGTCAGACATGGACGCAGTGACACTGGATTGTGTTTTATCTCCTGGCCGAAGGATTAATTTGTTGCTTTCAACAACAACTGTAGTTAGAACAGGTTTGTAAGATCCACCCATTGTTGCTTCAAGTTCACCTTTTATATCTTTTGATGATGCACCGATTTCAAAAATGTAACGCCCCTTGTCGAAGGTAATTTTACCTGCTTCAGCATCCCAGAACCAAAGATCGTCGCAGTCGATGTCAATTGAAACGTGTTTTTCCTGCCCTGCAGGAATGGTAACTCGTTTAAATCCTTTTAAACGTTTTATAGGACGTTCCAGTGCTGTCGGGCTGTCGGGAGTTTTTACGTATACTTGCACTACCTCATCTCCGTCAACCGAGCCGGTGTTTTTCACATCAACGCTTACGGTTACTTTATCGTTAGGAGTTAGCCTTGTTTTGCTGATGCTAAAGTTATTATACTCGAAAGTGGTGTACGACATTCCAAAGCCGAATTCGTATGAAACAGGTTTGTCGTAATACCAGTAGGTACGGCCATTGGTGCCATCACCACGCAATGTGTAGTCATTAAAATCAGGCAAATTGTTTAATGATTTGTGCCAGGTAACATTTAGCTTTCCACCCGGATTTACATCGCCAAATAAAATTTGAGCCATGGCTGTTCCCTGTGCTTGCCCGTTATAGCCAGTCCAGATAATTCCGGGAATATTCGGGTTGTTTTTAAATTGTTCCACCTCAACCATCCCCATGGTTTGCATTATTACAATAGTATTTGGATTTTCAGCTGCAATTGCCTCAATGAGTTTATTCTGGTTTCCGGGTAAAGTAATAGCAAAGCGGTCTGATTCTTCCCTTCCTGTAGTTTGGTCAGTACCTACAAAAACCAGCACTACATCAGCTGAAGCAGCCATTTCAAGTGTTTCCTGATCGGTTTCCGGACCTTCAGCTTCACGGTATACAAGTACCAGGGTTTGGGGGCCTGCTATACCAAGTGTATTAATTTTAACGTCAATATTTTGAGGACGCGCAAATCCTCCAAAACCTCTTCCGGTTTGCTGAACAGCCTCAATTTTTTGTGTTGCAAGAATATTACCGGTTGCCGAACTAACACGAACTTCGAGTAAACCTCCATTACCCGAAACAGATACATTAAAATGAATGGAATCGATGTCGGTAATATCCACATTGTTGTAGGCAGTCCAGTCGCCATCTTTTACCCCGCGAATTGACGTTCTGCCAAAACGCGATGCTACGATTAATCCAGGCGCTGCATCATTGTATTCTGTGGCATTATATTCCTGAACATCCTTCCCTTTACGAATCGTGCTGAAGTTGTTCATGGTAAGAAAATCAGTATTTCTGTTTGTATTTCCACTTGATACTGAAACAACTTCAATATCCAGGTTATGCTCTTTTATGTAATTCTGAATCCCCAGAAGTGGTGAAATACTTAGCTCGGGTTCAACAGGTCCGGAGTAATCTCCCAATTCCACTTTATCTGCCTGCGGCCCCAGCACTGCAATTTTTTTGATGAGCTCAGCGTTAAGCGGCAATGCCTTTTCATTGGGATTCACAATTACCTCATTTTTTAATAAAACAGGAGTTTTTGTTGCAATTTCAATTGCCAGGTCGTTGTGCGAAGGATCGTTAACAATATTCGGTTTTATCCCTGCATATGGAACAATTTCCGGTGGATCGAACTCTCCAATGCGCATCCGTGTAGTAAAAATGTTGATCAAAGCTTTGTCGATATCGCCTTCTGTGACTAATCCTTTTTCCAATGCATTTAAAGCCTCGCTTTGATAAACTCCTCCACAATCAGTATCAACACCGGCTATTAAGCCAAAAGCGGCGGCTTCAGTATAATTCTCAGTAAAATGATGGCCACGCACAATGTCGTCAATTGCCCCGCAATCGCCGGTTACATAACCATCCATTCCATAAGTTTTACGGGCAACTGTATCAACCAAATACTTACTTGCCGACATGGGAATTCCATTTACTGCACCATATGCCGTCATTATTGAGGGTAGATTATAATCTCGAATCAATGTTCGGTAAGGAAGCAAATAAAATTCGCGCATATCGCGGTCGTCCATATCTGAGCTACCGGTATGGCGGTTAAACTCGGTATTGTTGGCAAAAAAATGTTTACCACATGGTACTGTTTTCAGGTATTTCGGGTCATCGCCCATCAAACCCTGAATATAACCTTTTCCTATTTCGGAAACGAGGAAAGGATCTTCACCAAAAGTTTCGGCAGTCCTTCCCCAACGAGGATCTCGTGCTGGTTCAATAACCGGCGACCAGTAGGTGAGCGTAAATATAAGGTCGTGGTTAAAACCACGGGCTTCATCTGCAATTACATTGGTTTCCCGCTTGATCAGTTCCGGATCCCATGTTGCTCCAACGGCAACACTGTTTGGAAACGAAGTGGCAGTCATTCCACTGTTGTTATTTCGTCCCATTATTCCATGGAGAGCTTCACCCCAAACATCATAATGGTTAACACCTAACCTGGGAATCGGAGGCATGGTATTACCCAACTGGCTTTGTTTTTCTTCAGGGATCATCCTCGAAACCAGGTCAGCAGCCCTTTCTTTAAAGGAATAAGAAGTGTTTAGATAGATGGGCTTTTGGGACATTTCGCTCTGCGGCATAAATGCCATAATAAAAAGCGCAAATAAAACTATAACAAGAATTTTAGGAAGTTTCAGCTTCATAGATTTAAGTTTTTATTTAAAAGGTATTTCTATTTGTGTGAACGAATGGGCAGGGAAAGAATGAGCCAGGGTATTCCCTTTAAAAGTTATTTGTTCTGTTTCAATTTTAACAGCTTGCTCCGACCTGGTATTCATGGAAAAGATATTTTCTGTATTGATCAGGTGAACTTTTGCTTTGCCGCTAAGGTCTCCGGTTTGCAGGTCGATGTTTGTTTCAATTGCCTCTGTTTCGTGTCGGTTTACAACATTTACTATTACTTTTTTTGCCGATTCGTTTAACACAGCTGTTACATCAAGGTAGGGTATATTATTAAACACTTCATTATCGTAGCTTTCGCAATCGCTATAAACATCTAACGATGTTCCCAGGGCGTTGTTAGAAAACAGGAAAAAAGTGTGGAACAAAGAATTTTTAAAATCGCCTTCCGGTGAATTTCCAACCAGGCTCGTAATCATAGTATGGTTCGCTATTTTCACCACATCGGCATGGCGGATAAATGAATTCAGGTGTTGAGCCAGCACCAGAGAAGCTGAAAGCCCTCCAAATCCGCCGGAGTATTCATCAAAAGATATATAAACAGGACGGTCGGAACCAGATTTAACCATAGCTTTATTAATCAGTGCCTGCGTGGTTTCAATTTTTTCATCAATATCAAGACCCAGGCACATCAGGTCAGAAAAATTTCTGTTTTGGCGTCCCCCGGGTAGAACTTCAGTAGCGTAACGATGAACTGAAATATAGTCAATTTTTCCTACCATCTGATCCAGCACATAGTCGTTCCATTCGATCCACTCATTACCGGGCCTGTAAAGCGAGGCACCTGAAGCAATAAGTTTAATATCCTTATTGGTTAAACTGATGAGTTTGGCGGCTTCCAGAGCAAATTTGCAATAATCCTCTTTACTCTTCTGTCCTAATTGCCAGGGGCCATCTATTTCATTTCCTAAGCCGACATACTTTATACCAAAAGGTTTTTCATTGCCGTTTTTGACCCGGAGATCTGCGTAATATGTGCCTTTTTCACCGTTGCAGTATTCCAACCAGTTCCTGGCGTCATCAAGGGTTCCGGTTCCACCGTTAATACACAGAAAGTTATCTGCTCCAATCAGGTTGCAGAATTTTACGTATTCATCGGTTCCCATCTGGTTTGTTTCAACCTGATTCCAAGAGAGGTCCCTTTTTGCAGGCCGCAGGCTTTTCGGTCCGATTCCGTCTTCCCAGTTGTACCCCGACACAAAATTACCCCCGGGCCATCTTACATTTCTGATATTTAATTCTTTCATAAGGTCGATAAAATCCTGGCGAAAGCCGTTTTCATTAGCTAGGGGTGACTCCGGATCATATATGCTTCCATAAACAATTGGGCCTATTGGCTCAACAAAAGCACCGTAAATGTTCGGATCAACTTTGTCAATGGTTCGGTCAAAATCTATTTTGATTATTGCAGGTGCCTGTGCAGATAGTTTTCCTGTAATCAGGCACAGGATAATCAGGCAGTAAGTAAAGTTTTTTAAGCTTATCATCTGTTTAAGTTTTTGTTGGTTTCATAGGATTTTATTTATAAGGACTTAGTTAATTTAGGACTGTTCAATTTCAAATTATTAAAAATTTTTGCTTATTGAGGTATGGCATCGTTTGCTGAGGTTGCATACAAACCCAGCAAACAACCGGTAAAACCACCAGCTATATCGGTTGAAAGGATCGCACCTGAAACGATTCCTCCCAAGGGTTCAAATTTAGTTCCATCGGTAGAATAAGAGAATTCATATTTGTCTCCAATGGCAGATACCTTCAGTCTGACAGGTTTGCTGGTATCGATTCTTGCAATGCCTATAATTTTGGAATTTGTTTCCATATCCCTTCTCTGCCTCCGGTTTTTTTGCAGCATCAGGTAATTGCTATCCCCTTTTTTTGTCATTCCGAAAACATAATTATAATCCTCACTTTGAAGAGCAGTAATTCCTGCCAGATCGGTTTCGGATTGCGGGGAGTAATCCATAGTAACAGCATAGGAAAAATTGTCGTGCATTTGCCTCAGGAAGAGGGTGGAAGTTGGTGCAAACTGTTTAATGTTGGTTTTAAACGGATTGATTTGCAGCCCTTTGTTTGTTTTTTCAATAAATGCTTCCCGTGGCCCCCTGAGCCCAATCCACCTGTCATCCAGTTTTTCTGAAGAAAAATCATCTTCGAACGTGAAGTTGCCGTTAGGCATAAAACCATCCTTCCCGGTTTTATTTTCGACCCCTTCGGGTAGTTTCAGTTTAGGCTCTATAGGGATAAGCCCGTTTACAAAAACAGGAAATTCACCCGACCAGTCAACCGGCAGGATAAATGTTTCACGCCCGGTGTTAACCCTGTTTTCTTCGTTTGGCCTGACAGCGAGGAAAACGCCGTAGTATTCACCATCCGGGGTTTCTATAATATCGGCATGGCCTGCCCAATCTACTTTATTCTCACGCTCTCTCGGGAAATATCTCTGAGTAAGTATTGGGTTATTTGGTGCCGGGATGTATGGCCCTTTTGGGTTGTCGCTTTTAAAAATTACTTCGCTGTGCCAGTCGCCTGTTCCACCTTCGGCACACATTAAGTAATATTTTCCGTCTTTTTTATACAGATGAGGGGCTTCAATCCAGATCGGTTTTTTCGAAAGGTCAACTCCGCCATTCACAATAATTTTGTCTGTTCCGGCGATAACCTGGTCTTCCCCGGTGTCGTATTCCCAGATTTTTATTACCCGGTGTCCATTGTATAATTCAGTTCCCCTGTTAGGTGCATCGTTATGAACGACATAGGCTTTGCCATCGTCGTCAAAGAAAATGCATGGGTCAATCCCGTTGAAATTCAGTTTTTTGGGT
>Ga0272442_10009216_pt1 | contig 12383 bp, 15 predicted proteins | sample SSMForm2O_FD_200262 | JGI IMG/M metagenome (GOLD analysis project Ga0272442, IMG submission 200262) | Marine sediment archaeal communities from Little Sippewissett salt marsh, Falmouth, MA, United States - SSM-Form-2O | ecosystem: Environmental > Aquatic > Marine > Wetlands > Sediment ... | reverse complement strand
TCGACGACTGCGTTGACACTTCTCTCGGCATCGGCCTTGGATGAGCTGAGGGTCTTCCTCACGTGCTCGATTAGCTGCGCCTTGTTCATCTACAATACCTCCTCAATCAGAAAAAAACCGTCAAAAATGGTCCGAATACGGGTAATTTATAGGGATAGCATCGATGTGTCAATATGTTTTAACGGAAAATTTCAAAAAAAACGAAAAATTTTGCAGCCTCAAAGCCAGTTAATAAAGGGGTTGCAGAATGCACATGTGACACATCCCGCTTCATGCATGCGATGTAAAAAAGTGCAAGGCGCATCCCCGGGCTTTTCGTGAAGTTTGTTCGATAACAACACAAAATTGTCATGCCGGCGTTAGCAGCACCGGAGACATTATCGGTAGAATATAAATGAAAAAATTTTCGCCGTTTTTATCGTTTTGATTTAATTATGAGTTACGGGGTAGTATATATTATATTCAAATATGCAGGTGCCCTTGATGGTAAGGGCGTTTTGGGACAAGGAGGATTGATATGGCTTGCGGAAAGAAAAGCTGCGGCACGAAGAAAGCGGCGGCAAAGAAGGCTACCGGATGCAAGGCGAAAAAAAAGCCTGCGAAGAAAAAATAACGAAAAGAATGCATTGAAACGGGCTCCCGAGATTGCGGGAGCCTTTATTTATTTTGCCTCTCTTTGGCGAGCAATCTCAAGCCAAGCCTGCCTTTTTTATACTGCGACCACGTGCATACTTGTGGGACTACGCGAAGGCCAAGCTCAAGGCCAAGTTTCTGTATTGCATTTATATCGAGCGGGTTGGGAAATGCCAGTATGACCTTGTCTCCTTCGCGGCTCAGAGGCAGAACATCGTAATTATCCATTGCACCTTCATTCAGAAGATCGAGCACTACATCGGACACTTCAAGCTCACCCGGGGGGCAGGCGGCAATCCCGGTTGTTTCAGATATCGTTTTTACGATGCCTTCTTCGGAGGTCAGGTTCACGTCTCTGACAAGGGGAATGAATCGCTTCCCGAGCGCCACCTGGTATTTTAGCATGGGTTCAATATCGCTTGCCTTGATAATATTCTGTTCTTCAAGGAGGCGAATGAGAAACTTGTCGGCAGCGCGCTGGCCCTTGCCGAGTTTTCTTGTTCCTTTTTTCGGGGCCGGTACTTCCGAAGATTTTCCTACTTCGAGGTCGAAAGGCTTTACTGCTTCCGTTCCCTTTTTCAGCTTTCCGCGCTGAAGCTTTGTGAAGCATTGACCGCAGTAGAGCTTGCCGGAATGCTTGTGAGCCGTTTTCTCGCCTGCAAGCGATTTGCCGCACTGGTCGCAGATATGAGCGCTAAGAGATGCTGTTTCGAATACCCGGATAACTTCCTTGCACTTGGGGCATTTTCCCATCTTGCCGGCAGCGCTTTCCGGAACCTTGATTTTTGCGCCGCAGTTAATGCATATAAGCCCTATAGCCATCCGGGAAATACCCCCGATTTAATATCTGCTCGTTAATAGTATACCCCTAACGCCAGTATGTGAATAATATAAAATTCTTCTCCCGTTAGAGTCTCTTTAATATTATCGGCTGTTGGGCATGTTGGCCTGAAACCATTTTCCAGAAGACGGATGCGTTTGTTGGCCCGATTTGAAATTGCATAATGGTTTAACTGCTGATAATCTGCATTGCATGGGAAAACCGAATAATACCAGGGCCAAGAGGACAGGGATAGCCGCCGTCATAGGCGCAAGTCTCATGTGGGCTATCGAGCCCAGCTTGATTAAGCTTGCGTTCGACGGGTCGAGTGTTGTCCAGACGGCCGCAGTTCGTGCGACAGTTGTAGCCATGGTGGCGCTGCTTTACGTCGTAATCACCGGTTCAAGTCTGAAGATATCGAGGAGACACCTGTCCAAGATAGCGTTTATCGCGCTTGCAGGTACAGTAATCGCGGACTTGCTGTATATATGGGCTCTCTCGATGGTTCCCGTAATTAACGCGGTTCTTATAGGCCACATGCAGCCAGTATTCATAGTGCTGGCGGGCTTTCTCGTCTTGAAAGAGGACCGGCTTGTGAGAAGCGACCTCGTCGGAATACCGATTCTTATCATCGCGGGGCTTCTTGTGTCCACGAGAACACCGGGAAATCTTGTTGCGTTGAAACTCGGTGCTTTCGGCGACCTTATCGTGCTTGGGGCGACTTTTGCATGGGCCGTGACTGGCATTGTCGCGAGAAAATATCTGAGGGAAGTTAATACCGGAGTCTTGACTTTCTACCGTTTCGCTTTCGCCTCGGTTGCGCTTGTGTCGGTAAATTTTACCGTGTCGCCTGGCTTTTCGTTCAATATCTATCATGTCTTTGTGGGCATCGTGGTAGGTGCGGGATATATTCTCTATTACGAGGGCCTCAAGCGTGCGAAGGCGGCGCAGGTTGCAGCCACGGAGCTTTCCACCCCTTTTTTCGCAGCTCTTCTCGGGTTCCTGATACTCGGAGAAATAGTGACCATCATGCAGGGATTCGGAATAGCCGCCTTGTTTGCTGGGGTCTATTTCCTGTCGAGAAAAGAAGAAGTCCCTTTCTGATAGTTTTAACCATCCTGTTTCCCGACTGAAAAACTGACCTTCTCGATTTCAATTTTAAAAGGAATTTCCTCGAACTCGAGCTCGGCGGAGAGTTTTTTTCCTTGAAACTCAACCGGCAACTGCCAGTTGAATGAGCACCAGCCGCCTCAGCCCGGCTTGAAGGTATGTTCGGCTACCACGGTGCCTTCAGTATCTTTTATCTTTAGAACGGGCGGAGCGATTTTCCTGCCGACAGGATAAAGCGTAACTCTCTGGCCAAGTGCCCCGGTCAGATAGGCCCTGAGCGAGACTTTATCGTTCCTTTTTGTGACTTTTGTAGTTAGCTTCAAGGGTTCCACGGGCATTAACTTAATGCTGTCGTCAATTTCGGCATTTCTTGAGCCAATCTGCACACGCAATCTGAATTCGCCTTTTTCAGTATTCTTGCGGAACTCGGCCCAGATATACCTGTAGTTTACATTTTTCGGCAGGTAGACCTTACCTTTGCGGGGAATGCAGATAAGATTTGACAAATCCTGCTTGTTGACCGTTATGTTGTGAAGAGTTTCATTCACTGCAAGTTCGACAAGATTTTCGCTTTCTTCTATTGTTTCGATAGATGCGTAAAGACCTTCTTCTTTCATGACAATGCTTACCGATGGTACGGAAAGTTTCTTTTTCCCGAAGAAAAATGCTGTTGTGCGCATTCCGTAAGTACGATGGTTCAATGTAGGTTCGCTGCCCGGTATCCAGGTGATGCTGAATTCCTCATCATCTATTTTGACTTTGCCTGTATAACGGAAACAGACTCCCACCTGGCCGCTTGATATTGTGTAGGACATTATGCAAAGACGGACTACTTCCACGAGCAAAGAATCCTTTATCTGAAATTCACCAGTCAGGCCTTCGACAATAAACTGTCTTGCGTTCTGGTTTCCCTTGCCCTCTACGGGTGTTTCTTCCGCAAGGTCCTTGTCCCTGTCGCGGTCGATGTAGAGATGCTTGAATATTTCTTCTTTCACGAGGGTGTTGCCTTTCATCCGGAATGCCCCCGTTGTTTCGCTCTTGATGCAGGTGAGGTAGATTCTCTTTCCGAGAATAAGCCTGGCCCATACGAGCTTACCATCCGGCGCTTTCACATCGTCCGGCTTCTGGATTTTTTCCCACTTAAGGTTGTCGGACTTGACATAAGCCAGCGGCCCGGTTTTTCGCTCGAAACGCTCAAGCTTGATTTCTTCCGCAAATGCTGCCGAACATATCAAGCATAATATCGACACGATGATTGCAAATCGCATGTCCAGTCCCCCGTGTGAAAATTGGATACCTTAGGTATTCTTAATATATACGCAGAACTGGATTTGTTATTAGACATATTATTAAAAAAACAAGTCCCGGATAATAATCCGAGACTTGCCGTTTGTTTGCATCGGTCTGTAATGTTTATTCTTTTATCGGGTTCCGAATGTCTGAGTCCAATGCGTTTTGCATCCGTCGCACTGGCCGACGCCGATATGCGTATAGTCTGGATTAAGTATGTTAGCTCTGTGTCCCGGCGAGTTCATCCATCCTATCATCACTTCTTCCGCCGTCCTGTAACCCCACGCTATATTCTCGCCTATCCCCCAGAGGTAAGGGTTTGGCACTATCGAAGGGAACGTATAGCTCCCGGCATGCCCGGTTCGGGCGCGGTCACTCGGGCCTTCACCTTCCGGATTGACATGTGAGAAAAATCCGCGGTCGCACATGTCATTGGAGTGGGCCTTTGCGCACTGGTAAAGACCGTCGCACCATTGGAGAGCGCTACGGCCGACACTTTGTCGCTCATCGTTAACAATATCGAAGACTTCCACCTCGTCGGCATTTGCCGTCGGACCTGGCTCAGGGTCAGGATTCGGGTCGGGGTTCGGGTCGCCGCTGACGCTGATAATTATGGTCAGGTAGCATATTTCCCCCGTTGAATCCATGGCAGCCAGCTTGTCAGTGCAGTTATCGTTGATTCCCACAACGTAGAATCCACTTCCCCCGCTGGCGTCGAACTGCGCCTGTATTTGCGCAACGTCAGAGTAGCTCTGTATATCGGTAGAATTGATATAACCGAACTGGTAGGGCGAGATACCGTTCTGAATGTTGAAATTAACAGTCTCTCCCGGCACAACGGTGATTGTAGAAGGCATGAAACAGAACTCGTCCGTAGTTTCACCACCTCCGCCAATGACTATGTAGTCGCTTCTCGTCAGGGTTTCGGTTCCAGCCGTGCCAGTAACGGTTAAGGTTACATGATAGCTGCCATCTGTTGTGAATGTATGTGACGGGTTCTGCGTCGAACTTGAGCCTCCGTCCCCGAAATCCCACGCCCATGCGGAGATTCCCTCGCCATCCGACAGGTCGCTAAACTGAACGGTTAAAGGCGCATCGCCCGACCTCTGCGTTGCTGAGAATTCCACCGTTATTCCCGATTTCTCCGGGTCGTTTCCGTTACTGCATGCGCTGAGACAGAAAATCATTGCCAGTGCTGCGATAAGCAGTATCTTTCTCGTCATCCTTGCGCCCCCCAGTGCGTGAAGAAATAAGCATTGCACGCGCAATATTGCACATTGTATACCATTAGTATTCAACTAAACACGCATTGCTTGGATATCTTCCATGAAATAGGAAAAAATTAGAAATTTTCGTGCAAGTTTGCAGGCTTTTGAGATGGTTGGTTTTGCAGACTGAATAACCGGAATTCTATTCCTGATTATCCTTGAGGATGAGTTTGTTTATTCTGACTTCCACGCGGGCCTTGTCCCATTTGCCTTCGAGGTTTCTTTGAACCTGGCGGTCTTTGCCCACGAAGAATGATACTGCATCATGACTTATATCAAACGACTTGCCGGCCTCGAGCGGTCTGAATTTTTGTTTTTTTATGCCGACCGCGATTTTTTCCATTCCTTCGTTTTCCCAGATAAAAATCCAGTTTACGGAGCCGACTTCGTTGCCGTCGGCGTCGATGAAAACCACGTTTCCTCTGAGTTCCTGTATCGTTTTATCGCCCTTGTTCAGCACGGTAATAAAGAGGTCGTCTTTATCAATTTTTGTGAGGTAGGACGAGGGGCCGAGCCTGAACATAATAGCCACTTTATTAATATAATCGGGCGGGATTTGCATTCCCTCTTCGCCACTCGAGCATCCGGAAGAAATGGAGCTGGCAGCAAGAAAAAGAAAAATAACGGTAATATTGCGCATATCTATTTTCTCGCTCTTTTAACGCTTTCGAGGATCTTCATCCTCAAAGAATTTTCTTATTGCTCCCGCCTGTTTCTCGTCGACAAGCTCGACTATCTGGGTCTCCGCCTCGTTATATATCTCTTCCATCTGCTTCTGGTATGCAACCCAGTCAATCTCTTCCTTGGACCTGTTGGCCATTGTATCTTCAATCAGTGCCATTATCTTCTTGAACGCACCTTCGGCCACGTCGCGTATCGCGTATTCCTGGGTAGGCGTTAGTTTTATCTTCTGAGCGAGTGCGGGGAAGTCATCTTCCATCTGTTTCCTGAATTTCTCCGATTCCGACTTATGCATTTGTTTGTACCAATTCTGGAATTGTTCCGTCTCTTTCGCCAGTTTTTCTTCTTTCAATTCTTTCTTGACTTCTTCCTTTACCGCTTCGATTACTTCCGGCATGGGAGGGGATTGGCCTGAAATCGAATCTCCCGTTTTTCCCGCAGGCAATGCCGGGCTTGCAACTGGTTGGGGCGCCTCTGCGAGTTGCCGGGTCATTTGGCCTATCCTGTTGCCGTTGCTTTCTATCACAAGCTTGCATGATTCGAGTTCTTGATGCAGTTGTGCGATGTTTCCTTCGAGGAGGGCGGTCTTTTTCGTCAGATTGTCGATATGTTCGTTTGCCGTTTCCATCTTGTTTGCATATTCTTCGCCGTTTGTTTTTGATGTTGAGAGTATATAAGCTCCGCCGAGGAGGCCAGCAGCAATTAAGAGTCCGAGTAATACTAATGAAAATTTCACGCGCCTTACCTCCGTGAAGTGAGTTCGTTAGTGCAGGATACAAATAAGATTACGGCATGTCAACCTCGAATCGCCCAATGAAACCGTTTCATAATGAGGGCATTCTTGCTCCGCAGTGATTGCATTTCTTCTCTACCGAATCCGTCCATTTCCCGCATTCCGGACATGGAACTTCAAGGTCGTCGAGCATCTTTACCCTGGAAGGGCGCCGTGCAAGCACTAACATAAGAAGCGCCGCCAGTCCGGCTATCACTATTATCGTAAAAAATAAAACCGACATAGCTTCACAATCTTATCGCCTGGTTTCCGGCCTTTTGCCGAGCATTTCTTCGATTCGCCTGAAAAATTTATCCCTGACGTTTTTCAGATGAACCGCTTCCTTCAGCCCGACCATCGCCGTATCTTTATTCTTGAAACGGTCGGGCTCAACCTGTGCCGCGTACGTGTTTACCCGGCTTTCCCAGAACCAGTCCGGACTTCCGAACTGGATGTACTCCTGGTCTATTAATGGTAGCACCCGCATTTCGTCGAGTAATTTTCGCCCGTTTTCGCTGTTTTCAATGCAGAGCGCGAGATAGGCAATCCTGTATTCGATTTCAGCCGCCTTACTCGTTTCCGGAAGCTTTTTCGGGTCGTGTTCCACGATGTTATCACTGACAAAATGCCCCTCGCAGCACTGAATGGTAAAACAGTAGGGCAGCCGGGAAAATCTCCGTATTATCTCGATGATACGCACGTCGATTTGCCCATAGTCGAGTTTCTCAATCGCTTCGTTTCTAAGGATGGCGTAATCGGGGTCTTCTATAAGTTGTTTCTCCGGACGGAATGTTTCCATGAAATTCTAATCCGATGATTCTCTGCTTGCCTGTCGATACTCTTTTTTAAGATGTTTGAGCGTAGTTTTCAGAACTACCTCGGCCTGCCTTCGCCTCTGGTCTGGATGGTCGAACTTCAGTTCTTTCTTATCGCTGCAGCCGTAGCATTTGAAGTACGGGTGAACGACTCCTTCGTCCAGCATGGCCTGCCCGCATTCCGGGCAGAGCGGCTCATGTATCCAACAGATTCGTCCGAGCCCGTCGTAAGGCGCAGGCTGGCACTCAATCTGCCACTTGATTCCTCCCGCCTCGATGGAATCTTCGATTTTATTGACGATATATTCCCGTTCGCGCAGCTCTCTCTGAGTCGGAGACGGGCGCGAAAGGAAGAGGTAAATCGCCAGCAGCGCGGCCATAAACAATGAAACAGTTGAAGCCACCTGCCATGTGAACTGGCTGTGGCTCAGGATTATCATTGCGGCGACGAGAAGCGCCACTTTCACTCGTTCGGCAAGTACTGTGTTTACACTCTTCATTAGAGCAGGATTGTAGCAGAATAATCCTGAGCATCAATCGAAAAGCTTATTCTCCCTGCGTAGCGGGCGCAAGCTCTACGCCTTTATCTTCTATTTCCTTAATGTACTTATCCGGGTCGCTTTCGAAAGCCTTGATGCATGGCGGGCAGCAAAAAAAGACTCTCTTTCCCTTGTAATCGCTGTAAAGCATATGGCTTAACGGGTTGCCCATTACCGGACAAAGCTCCTGGTTGCCGGCGATTTGTGGTTCTTCGGCCGTATTCTGCGCCTCTTGCGGGGCAGGCTTGCTCATGCCAGGCTCGGATTGCATTACACTCTCGTTTTCAACTCCACCCGAACAACCCATTAGAATCGAGAACGAAACCGCAACAACCGCTACGGTGAAAACATGATATGGTCTCATTTTCTTCCTCCTTCGTCACGTTTACCGGGAATATCGTTTCTCCGATATATACGATAAGGTGGGTCAGGTATTGCCGGGAGTAATAATAATCTTTGTTTTAGCATCTCGGTTTCTCTATTTTGTCCAGTCCGGCTGGTAACCGTGCTTTCTGATGGTTCGCTCTATTTCGGACTTGCTCGAAGCGCCTTTCTCGCAGGTTATCGCGCATACGGCGACCTTGAATTCCTCGCCTTGAATCTTCACCGTCTCGTCGGTTGGCGTTATCTCGACGCCCATCACATAATCGAGTTCTTCAAGTCCAGCCTTCAGTTCTTCGAACGAAACGGGTTTCTTGTTCCGTGGCTGTACCCTGCAGGTCAGCACTTCGGTTTCGATTCTGATGTTTTCCACCGCTGCTTTCAGCCCTGCAAGCGATTCGCGCGCCTTCATGAAATGCTCGCGCGTTTTCTCAGCTTCCTTGTCACCGCCGCGATAGCGCCCGACGGATTTCAGGCTCTTTTCGAGTTCTTTCGCGTTTTTCTCAGCTTTTTCTTTTGCCTCTTTGTCTTTAATCTTCCTCAGTTTCGACTTGAAATGCTTCATGGTTTCAAGTGCCAACTTCGCTTCTTCCCGGAAGAGCGCAAGCCTTTCCGCGCTCAAGTTGTTTTCAAGGGTTGTGAGCGAAGTTTCCATCTTCTCGCAGAATTCGGTTAGAGTGAGCGATTTCAGCCCCGAGCCGGAAATCCCTCTCGCTGCGTTTGGCGCAAGCTTCTTTAAAACTTTCTCCATTTGTGCGAAAAGTTCCTTTCCGCCGAGGGCTTTGCCTTCGACGCGGAACTCCTGATGCGCGTTGCCCGACGAATCGCCGAAAATCAGCACCGGCGGCGAGAATGTCGTCTGGGCAGTAACTGCAATCCACGGTACGTACGACTGCTGGAAGTTCTGCAGCTTGTAGGTCTTGCAGACAAAAACGCAGACGAAATAGCGCGAAATCTGCACGACCTTCGGGGCCTGGAAAGCCGATGCGAGCGTACTGCTATTGGCGTTGTCGTCGGCAACAAACATGATTATCGGAAGTTTTTTCTGCCCCGCCTCGGTCTTTCCCTCCTGCAGAGTTTCTTTCCAGGCGATTCCCGCCGGTGGGTTCATGGCGAACGACACCTGTGTGAAAAGAAGGAATGCAATTATAAAGGATGAGCATAAAAGAAGTCGCTTCAGTCTCATGTCCTTACCCCCCGGTAAAACCGTGCCCCGATGTTATCGCTGTAGGAAGTCGTCTACAAGAATGAAAAAGAAAAAGGTTGGTATTATTTCTCTTCCGGAGCAGACTTTTTGTATTACGGTTAAAGATTATTGGCATCTATGATTGGATTGTCTCCGTCTTTGCGTGTGACATCCTCGTAGACGCCCTTGTCCCTGCGAACAAGCTTCTGAAAGCCGAGGTTTTTCAGCTCACGGTTTGATTTGCTGATAGACAAATTCACTTTCGAAATCAAGCGCCTAACCTCGCCGCCGCATTCAGGGCACTTCTTGAGCGGAGCATCCTTCATTGACTGGGAAAGGGTGAACCTTTTTCCCTTGGCGCAGGCCTTGCCCGTGTGCTCGTAAGTATAAAACGGCATAGCCGCCTCCGAAAAACCACGCCCCGATATTACCCCGGCGGGGAAGACGCTTCAAGAAAGAATCGGAGGAAAAGACATGGATATTTATTTCCCGGCTTCTTCGAATTCTTTTTCAGTCAGGAATTCCCGGGCGGGCATTGCGCCGTAGGAGCGAAGAAGCTCTTTCATTTTATCATCATGGGCAAGGTCAAGCGGCGTTTGCACCATGCAATTGAGGATATTAAGGTCCGCTCCTCTTTCTATTAGCTTTTCTGCAGCTTCATAATTGCATTTTCTTGAGGCATAATGAAGAGCCGTTTCAGTATCATGCGCGGTCTGGTTAACATCATCCGTCCGGCAGAGAATTTCATCAAATATACCGGGGTCATAATTCATGACCGCGGCGTGAAGTGGCGTCGTAGAGGCTCCTGAAACACTTATCCTGCAAGGTTTGTTGACATCTGCACCAGCATAAATAAGAAGTTTTACGATATCGAGGTTTTTCTTTTCTACAGCCATATAAATAGGGGGGTAAGTACAATTGACATTAACCTTTGCACCTTGAGCAATCAGGTAATCAGTCAAATCGTAATTATTTTTTTTTACGGCGTAACAAATCAAAGTTCTACCTTCATGAATATCAGTATTGACATCAACGCCATCGCGAATAGTTTCTTTAATTGTAAGCAGATCTCCCAAATATAGTGCATTTGTAAGTTTGCGGCGAATTTCATTATCTTTCTTTGATTCTTCGGCAGGAATTTCAATTTCTCTCTCTTCTTTTTTATATGAAATTTCATTCTCTGTGAAATCATCCATTTTCCCGCAGGAAAAGAAGAATAATAGTAACGTTGCAACGACGGCTGCTCTCATTCGGGAATAATAGCATGTCCTTCAGCAAGAGGCAAATCTGAAGTCAATCAAGGGTCGATTATTTGACAATGACTGCGATAATGTAGAGAGAAAAGGTTCTTCCTTAAGATTATTTCGGTCTGAGCAATGCCGGGAAAAACGAAAAAAGGCGCAATAAAAGGTAAATGTCAGGAGTAACAGAAACGACTCTTTTTCCAATATTCGTCCGTTCTTCGGTCATTGTTGGGTGTATCCTGATTGAAAATCGTGGTTTATATCGTCAGACATAACTCCATGCTGTCAAAGAGGTTAAGCATATTTAGCAGCCTCAATGAAATCCACCTGATTCACGTACTTGTCACGGATGCATCCGTGATTGTTCACATACTCGTCACGGAATAGTCCGGTACTCGTCACGTACCTGTCACGGACGAGTACGTGTGGGAAAGGAAAGGAAAGGAAGGGAAATGGAAAGGAATCTGTCTGTCAGTCTCATCAGACGTTCGTTACGTTTAGAAGGCAGCGCCTTCGGGCAGTATGGCCTGCTTTTGACCGGTCAGGACGATTTCGGCGGCGCATACGGGGCGAATCAGGATAAACCGGACAGATTGACCGACAGATTTTTTACAATTCATGATAAATGCATGCAGTTTGCAGACAACTGCATGTAATTTACGAACAATTACATGCAATCCAGACATTCACTGAATACTCACGGAGTACTCAGTGAGCCCTCGGTGAGTACTCATCCATATCTGGAAATACGGATAAAAACATTGTATGAGTACTCCGTGAGCCCTCATCGCGACCCTGAAGCCGATAAAAACACACTCACTGAACACTCCGTGAGTACTCACATCAGGAAAAGGAAAGGGAACTGGGAAATGGAAAAGGAAGAGGAATTGGAAAAGGAATCTGTCAATCAGGCCCTCGAATCTCATCAGATATTCGTTATGTTTTAGGAGATTGCGGCTTCGTGCAGGACTGATTGACTGACTGATTTTTAATCATAAAACCCTGAAAAACAGGGAATTTTATGTCAGGGGTTGAAAAAATATGATGATGTTGCTAAGATAAGCGTCTTATAATTACGGGAAGCATGCACAGAATATGATTTTCTGGAGGCTGACGTGGCTGACAAGGAAGAAATCCTCAAGTACCTGCAGAATCTCGGCAAGGCGGTCACAGGCTGCCTGAACGAATCAGGCGAGGTGAAGGATATAATCAAGTTCCTCGAAGAGCAGGGACTGCATCTGAACCTGAGTTTCGTTGCCATGATAAGCGGCTCGAAACCGCTCGCCTTTCCCGTTAGCTGGGCGGGCAAGGAAAAAGAGCTGAAGTTTGAAATCACCGAAGAAGACAGGGAGTTCCTCGCAAGCCTCGGTATCAAGTACGACGAAAAAATTGCGAGCGAAAAGGCCGACAATGCTCCCGAAGAGAGCATCTCGGGCGACGACGAGACGCAGAGCATCGACAGGGAAGAGGAAGAAGAGGAATAATATGAGAGGCGTTTCGCTTCTCCTTTTAATCATTCTTGTGGCCTGCACTGGCTGCTGCACGGCCCTCGACTGGCAGAAGGTATCCAACATCCTGCCGCGCGATTCTGCGCGCCTGACTGCCGCTCGTTTTCAGCTATCGCTTCTCGACTGGAACCCGGCC
>Ga0272442_10009215_pt1 | contig 12384 bp, 12 predicted proteins | sample SSMForm2O_FD_200262 | JGI IMG/M metagenome (GOLD analysis project Ga0272442, IMG submission 200262) | Marine sediment archaeal communities from Little Sippewissett salt marsh, Falmouth, MA, United States - SSM-Form-2O | ecosystem: Environmental > Aquatic > Marine > Wetlands > Sediment ... | reverse complement strand
CCATCAGGTTGGGATCGCGGGACTCGATGTAGATATGGTACTCCAGTTCCGCCTTGCGCGCGGGATCGTAAGGCCCGTTGTAGAACCACATTCGGTGCATGCCGTCCGTGCCCAGGTAGCGGTACCAGCCGTAACCGTCGCCGTCTCCCAGGACCCGGGTGCCGTTTTCGTCGAAGGCAACCCGGTACCAGACGCCGGGCCACTTGCTCGGATCCTCGTGGGCGAACCGGGCCGCGTACGCTGCGCCGGAAATCGTCATTGTCATGAATGCCAGCATGCACAGCCGTCGTAAGCAGTGAGCTTTCATATCTCCAGTCCTTACTGTGTTGGTTTCCATGTACGGCCTTATCGGTTGGAACAGACCGACCGCCTGCGTTCGATTGTCTATGCCATCGGCGGGGCAGGGGCCTTGCTCCAGAAAAAAACCGCCCCGGTGCCCGCTGGAACGGGGCTCTGTGCTTTGCCGACACTTCGTTCGGCTCTGCTGACGATAACGAGGTGGCGGTTGGGCTGTGCTGGGGCGGATATCACGCAGCGAGACCGGGTCAGAGGCATTCCATGCGTTCGCGACGGTGGGGGGCGGTGCCGGGCGGGGCGTGCTGTTTTCGGACGTTTTTCGAGCCATTATCAGGGCGCCTGCGGCGGTCTCCTGTTCCGGACGCAAGGTCGTGTGCAAAGGCCGCCGAAACGACCGGAACCGCAGCTTTCTCGTTGACTTCGATGCAGTGCCGGCGGCACCATACTGTCGCAGTTTTGGCAAACCCCGGAGGTGTGTGGGCGTAAGGTCAGAGACGCGCGCACAGCCGTGCCGGTTACGGCATGGTGTTTCCGGGACGCGCTGTGATGGCCGCTCGCAGGCGGCAGAGCCAGAGCGATTCGAAACTGTTTGCTGGACCATGATTGAAGAAGGAAGGATAACGCCGCTCAATCAGGAACCTCCCGGCAAGGGGCGGTATGTGCTGTATTGGATGCAGGCGGCCCAGAGGGAAGAGTACAATCATGCCCTGGAGTATGCCATACAGCGGGCGAACGACCTGGGCAAGCCGGTGGTGGTGTGTTTCGGCCTGACCGCTGAGTTCCCCGAGGCAAACGAGCGACATTACCGTTTCATGCTGGAGGGGCTCAAAGAGACGCGACAGGCCCTGCGCGACAGAGGGATTCGGATGGTGATTGCGGCCGAGTCGCCCGTGACGTGCATCAGCCGGGCGGCCCGGGACGCCTGCCTGGTCGTGGTAGATGCCGGACACGTACGGATTCAGCGGCAGTGGCGGGCCGAGGTCGCTGAGAGGGTCGGCTGTGCCCTGCACGAAGTGGAGACCAATCTCATTGTCCCGGTGGAGGAGGCGGCCGAGAAGGAGAATTTCTCCGCCGGCACTTTTCGCCCCCGCATCAAAAGGGTCCTGGGGACGTATCTGCGCCGGCTCGGACGCAGCAAGGTGCGGCGGAAGTCGCCGCAGCTCGACCTTGAGGACGTTTCCCTCGAAGATATCGATCGGGTACTGAGGGATCTCAAGATTGACCGTTCCGTTACGGGAGTCGAGGCGTTTCACGGCGGCACAAGCGAAGCGAAGCGCCGGCTTCGTGCCTTTATCGAACGCACGCTGGATGACTATCCCGAGCGGCGAAACGACCCGAACGCAGACGCGGTCTCAAATCTCAGTCCGTACCTTCACTTCGGGCAGATTTCGCCTCTCTACATTGCCTTGCGGATTCAGGCGACTTCGAGTGCCGGCAAGGAAGTCTATCTGGAAGAGTTGATTGTCCGCCGTGAACTGAGCTCCAACTTCGTGTATTACAATGACCGGTACGACGCCTTCGACTGCCTGCCTCCCTGGGCCCAGCGAACGCTGAACTACCACAGTCGTGACAAAAGGGAGTACGTGTATTCGGTAGGGGACCTGGAGGCGGCGCGAACGCACGATTCCTACTGGAACGCTGCCCAAAAGGAGATGGTCCTGACGGGAAAAATGCACGGGTACATGAGAATGTACTGGGGCAAGAAGATCCTGGAATGGACCCAAACACCGCAGGAAGGGTTCAAGGCGGCGCTTTATCTGAACAACAAATATGAGCTGGATGGGCGCGATCCGAATGGATTTGCCGGGGTCGCCTGGTGTTTTGGAAAGCACGATAGGGCCTGGCAGGAACGTCCGGTCTTCGGCAAGGTTCGGTACATGAATGCGGCGGGGCTCAAACGCAAGTTCGATGCGGAGGCATACGTCGGCAGGATTGCGGCCCTCGAGGCCGGCCGGTGAAAGGGGAACATCGATGCGGGTGGTTATCAGCGGGGCAACGGGATTCATCGGCCGGGCGTTGTGCCGCGCGCTGTTCGCGGACTACGAAGTGGTTGCCCTGTCCCGCAATCCCGGCAGGGCCGCCCACGTGGTAGGGGACTATGCCCGCGTCGTGCCGTGGGACGCGCAACGCCCGCAGGACTGGGCCGAGTGCGTGGAAGGGGCACGTGCGATTGTGAACCTTGCGGGCGAAAACGTGGCGTCGGGGCGCTGGACGACAGCCAGAAAGCAGCGCATACGCCAAAGCCGCACCCAAGGTGCCCATGCGATCCTCGATGCGGTCCGGGCGGCCACGAACAAACCCGCCGTTGTCGTTCAGGCATCCGCCATCGGCTACTACGGTTCGCAGGGAGACGAGGTTTTGGACGAGAGCGCGCCGGCCGGAACCGGTTTTCTGGCCGAAGTCTGTCGGGAGGCGGAGTCCGTTGCGGCCGGGTTCGATGCGACGGGCGTCCGGTGCGTTATCATTCGCACCGGCGTCGTCCTCGGTACCGACGGCGGAGCGTTGCCCAGGCTCACGAAACCGTTTCGGTTCTATGCCGGCGGGTGGATCGGCAGCGGCAGACAGTGGTTTTCCTGGATTGCTCTCGCCGATGAGATCAGGGCGATACGATTTCTGATGGAAACCGAAGGGCTGACAGGCGCGTTTAACCTGACAGCCCCGCACCCGGTGACCATGAAGGAATTCAGCCGGACCCTCGGCGCGACCCTGCACAGGCCCGCCTGGGCGACGGTTCCCGGTTTTGCCGCTCGCCTGATCTTCGGGCAGGTCGCCGACGAGATGCTTCTGGCCAGCCAGCGGGTCCTGCCCCGAAGGCTGACGCAGGCCGGTTTCTCGTTCCAGTATCCCGAGGCGAAGAATGCCTTGGCCACGATCATGACAGGAGAAGAGACGAATGAATCTTGCTGACTATTTCGAGAAGACCGAAGGGCTTGGCGTTCTGGGCACCGCGGACGGCTCGGGCCACGTTGACCTGGCGGTCTATGCCCGGCCTCACGTGGTGGACGAAGAGACGGTGGCGCTGGTCATGAGCGACCGTTTGAGCCACGACAATCTCAAGACCAATCCGCATGCGGCCTATCTTTTCGTCGAAGCGGGCGAGGGCTACCAGGGCAAACGCCTCTATCTGACGAGGACGCGGGAGGAAACGGACCCGAAGCAGGTCGAGGCGATGCGCCGGCAAGGCCGCAAGGGCCACGACTACGGTCAAGCCCAGAAGTTCCTCGTGTACTTCAAGATCGACAAGGTACGCCCGCTTGTCGGGGATTGACCCCGGCCGGGGCTTACACCGGGCCGGCGCCTCGCCACGCAAGCCCGGACGAGGTCCGGCCCGGACCCTGGATTTTCGCCAGCGCCCTAATCCCATTTTCAATAAGGGTTTGTGCGCGTATTCCGGAAAAGCGCGGCAAAAAATCAGACGGTGTTCTTGACACTTTCGGCGGCATCGCATATAGTGGTTCCTTTCTTTTGTGAATGTGAACACAAGTTCTAATCGCTCGTACGAATTGTATGCGGTACCACCGAATTCCAGATGAGACGGTACGCCGGTTGCCCATCTACCTGCGCGGTCTGATGTTGTCCGCTACGCAGGGATGTGAGCATATCTCCAGCAAGTCTCTCGCCGATTTCGTGGGGGTGAATTCCTGGCAGATACGTAAGGATTTCTCCTACTTCGGTGATTTTGGCACTCCCGGAGTGGGCTACAATATTGAGCGGCTTGCCAAAGAGATCAAGAAGATCCTGCGGCTGGATGTGATACGCCGGGCTGCTCTGGTCGGCGTGGGTTATCTGGGTTCGGCGCTGCTGGCCTATCCGGGCTTCCGCACCTATGGCCTGGATATCGTGGCAGCCTTCGACATCGATCCCGCCAAGATCGGCAGCACGGTCAGCGGGGTCAAAGTAGAGAAGATCACCAGGCTTGGCACCCTGCAGGAGCGCGGCATCAACCTGGGCATTGTAGCGGTTCCCCAGGGGGCGGCCCAGTTCACCGTGGACAAGCTGGTAGGAGTCGGGGTCAGGGGGATCTTGAATTTCGCTCCCTGCAAGGTAGACGCGCCGCGTCGCGTCAAGGTCATTACACTGGATATCGCGATGGAGTTGGCGCGTTTGCCGTACTACATGCCGGCCGGGTGATGCGGCCGGTACGTGGCACACACCGATCGACGGAGGAAAGGACGTACGTATCGTTATGCGAAATGGCATTGAAAGTGGTTTTTGAGGCGTTGGGAGTCGGAATTTGACATGAGTCTAAAGAAGATCGCAAAGAATGATTTCGCCAGCATCGTGGATGACTGGGTCAAAACGGAGAATGTGATCGGCGTCCAGGCCAAGGGGGATCGGTTTGATTTTGCCCCGCTGGAATCGGCACCGGACCTGCGTCTGGACTACGATGTGACACTGCAGCCGCCGAAGAAGTTCTTTCTGCCGCCGACGGAGGTCCTCCTGACGTTCGAGGTCGGCGGTGCGTACAGCTCGGTGTATGAGGACGAGAAGTTGATCCTGCTGGGGGTGCATCCGTACGACATGATCGCCATCAATCAGATGGATGAGCTGTTCCGGCAGGACAACTATGACGCCCACTACATGCGCCGGCGCAACAATGCCACGATCATTGCCTGCGATGTGGCGCGCCCCTCAAAGAACGTCTTTGCCACTTCGATGAGGACGGCCGTCGTCAAGGAGGGTTTCGACGTTCTCTTGACGGACATCGGCGACAGTTATGTCGCTGAATTGGCGACGGACAAGGGCGAGAAGCTCTTTGCCAAGGCCGACGGCGTCGTGGATGCCGATGCGGCGGCGTTGCAGAAGAGAGAGGAAATTTGGGCCAAGAACAAGAAGTCGTTGAACCGGCACGAGCTCAAGTGCGATCCGGCCTATCTGCCCAAGCTTCTGGAGAAGGCCTACGACCACCCCGTATGGGAAGAGATGGCCCGAACCTGTTTCGCCTGCGGCTCGTGCAACCAGGTATGCCCGACGTGTTACTGTTTCAACGTCCAGGACGACGTGAACTGGGACCTCGGCACCGGGCAGCGCAGCCGGGCGTGGGACGGCTGTCTGTTGGACGGCTTCACCAAGGTGGCCCCCGACCACGAGTTTAGGAAGGCACGGTCGGATCGTTTCCGGCATCGATTGTATCGCAAGGCCAAATACGTGCCGGCCAAGATCGGCGGACAGATCGCCTGTGTCGGTTGCGGCAGATGCGTCGATGCGTGTCTGCCCGACATCGCCAATCCGGTCAAGGTATACAACCGTCTGATTGACGATTTGGGGATTGGGTAGTCGTGATATTCGCACGGTGGGTAATGGCGTGTCTATGTGGATAGGAGCTTGATTGATGTGTCAATGTTGTGCTGAAGAGAAGGACATTTATCTGCCGCAGTTGGCGACGGTCCAGCAGGCCGAGGCCATGAACGTGACCGAGAAGTACCTGCGGCTCGCGATGGACGACGGCCCGTTCGATTATATCCCCGGACAGTTCGTGGAGGTTTCGATCGCCGGCGTCGGCGAAGCGCCGATCACCATCAGTTCCTCGCCGACCCAGAAAGACGGCTTCGAACTGGTGGTTCGTAAGATCGGCAACGTCACCAATGCGATTCACGAGCTGAAGGCCGGCGACAAGCTGGGGATTCGCGGCCCGCTGGGCAAGGGAATCTACCCCGTCCAGGAGGCCAAGGGCAAAGATGTGGTCTTCATCTGCGGCGGGCTGGGCCTGGTTCCGCAGCGGTCTTTCATCAACTATGTGCTGGATAACCGGGACGATTACGGGAAGGTGGCGATCCTGCAAGGGTGTAAGTGCTACGACCAGCGGCTTTTCGTCAATGAAGTCGAAGCGTGGGACAAACGGGGCGACGTCGACTTGCTGGAAACGCTGGACGACCCGGATGAACGCTGGAAAGGCAGCGTCGGCGTCGTGACGGCGTTGATCTCCCAGGTCAAGACGGACTGGAAGACGGCTGTCGTCTCGGTGTGCGGCCCGCCGGTCATGTACAAGTTCGTCTTGATGGCCCTGGAGGAGTATGACGTGCCGCACGAAAACGTCTTTTTGAATCTCGAACGAAAGATGAAGTGTGGCGTAGGAAAGTGCGGGCATTGTCAGATCAACGACGTGTACGTATGCATCGACGGCCCCGTATTTCGATACACTGATTTAGCTACTATGCCGGAGGCAATTTGACAATGGCGAAACCCAAGATTGCGATATTCGATTTTGCCTGCTGCGAAGGATGTCAGCTTCAGATCGTGAACCTGGAAGAGGAGATCCTCGACCTTCTGGGTGTGGCCGACGTCGTCGAGTGGCGGGAGGCCATGAGTGAAAAGAGCGACGAGTACGATATCGCTATCATCGAAGGCTCGATCACTCGTCCGGAGGATGAAGAGCGCGTAAAGCTGATCCGCAGCCGGGCCAAGGTTTTGATTGCCCTCGGTGCCTGCGCCACGATGGGCGGGATCAACAAGCTCAAGAACAATTTCGATCTGGATGACGTCAAAAAGTGCGTCTACGGCAAGGCAGCGAGTAAGCCTCATCTTCACACGGGACTGACCAAGGCGGTGGATGAGGTCGTGGGTGTGGACTATTACGTACACGGCTGCCCCATCGACCGGAAAGAGTTTACCTACATCGTGCGTTCGCTGGTGATGGGCAAGACACCGGAGATTCCCGATTACCCCGTTTGCGTTGAGTGCAAGGCCAACGGCAATCCGTGTCTGTGGGAGTACGGCCAGGTGTGTCTCGGTCCCATCATCCGGGCCGGATGCGGTGCCCGGTGCCCTTCGAACGGGTTCCGCTGTTTCGGCTGCCGCGGGTACGTCGACAATCCCAATGTCGAGGCCGCCCGGGACGTGATCGAGAAATACGGTTTGAACGTGGATGATTTGAAGACCAAGATGGTTCTCTTCGGAAGCCAACAGGAGCCGACGATCTATGAGTAGTGTCAACGTAAACGTACATCATGTCACCCGTGTCGAAGGGCACGGCAACATCGTTCTGAACGCCGACAGCGGCAAGATCGAGAAACTCGAGTGGCAGGTGCCCGAAGCGCCGCGCTTCTTCGAGGCGATGGTACGCGGGCGCAGCTACCAGGATATCCAGACGATCGTGAGCCGGATCTGCGGCATTTGCTCGATTACCCACTCGCTGGCCTCGACCAAGGCGGTGGAAAACGCCATGGGCTTCGAAGTCTCCGAGCAGGCGGACACAGTCCGCATCCTGATGCATTATTCCGAGCAGCTCCAGAGCCACATCTTGCACGTCGGCTACCTGGCGGCGCCGGACTTCTTCGGGGCCCCGTCGGTGGTGCCCTTGGTGGCCCAGGCGCCGGATGTCGTCAAGGCCATCATCAGGGTGCATCGGCTGGCGAACGAGTGGTCCGACCTGATCGCCGGACGAACGACCCACCCGGTAACGCTGATCCCCGGCGGCCTGACGAAGGTCCCGACGGAGAAGCAGTTCCGCCAGCTCCAGCAGCGTCTCAAGGACGGCGTCGCCGACCTCAAGGCCGTCGCCGAGGCGTTGCTGTCCGTAGCCGAGAACATCCCGAACTTCACGCGGGAGACGGAATACGTATCGCTCAAGCAGGACAATCCTCCTACCTACACGTTCTATCACGGCGACATCACCTCGACCGACTACGACGGCACGGTGCCGGTCAACGACTGGAAGACGGTGGCCAATGAGTACGTCAGCGATCAGTCCACGGCCAAGTGGACCAAGTGGCATCGCGGCTCGTATGCCGTCGGCGCGCTGGCCCGCTTCAACAACAACGCCGAGCTGCTGTCGCCTCTGGCCCAAGACGTCGCCAAAATGTTCGCGCTCGAGAAAGGCTGCTGCAACCCGTACATGAACAACATTGCCCAGCTCGTGGAGTGTGTGCACGTGGTCGAGACCAGCATCGGGATGATCGATGAGCTGTTGACCAAGGGTCTCAAGGATGAGAAGGTCAGCGTAAGCCCCAAAGCCGGCAAGGCCAGCGGCTGCGTCGAAGCGCCCCGCGGGATCCTGTTCCACGAGTACGAATTCGACCGCAAGGGCAACTGCGTGGGCGCCGATATCTGCATCCCGACGAATCAGAATCACGCCAGCATCCAGGAAGACTTTGAGAAGCTGGTGCCCGAGATTCTGGACGAGGGGGAAGATGCCATACGGCACAAACTCGAGATGTGCGTTCGTTCCTACGACCCGTGCATCTCGTGCTCGACGCATATGCTGGACGTGAAGTTCGTCAAATAGTCACGGGCTTATGAAGAAGGCCGTCGTTGTACTCGGTCTCGGCAACCCGCTCATGGCGGATGAGGCTATCGGTGTATGCCTCATCGAGCGGCTCACGCAGGTCGCCGACCGGTATCCGTCCGTCGATTTCATCGATGCCGGAACGGGGGGAATGTCCGTACTGCATCTCTTGGCCGGACGTCGCAAGGCCGTTCTGATCGACTGCGCGCTCATGGACGCCGAGCCCGGGGTGATCAAACGTTTCACCTGCGAGCAGGTGCAGAGCCGCAAAGTCCTCTCGCATCAATCGCTGCACGAAGCGGACCTCATGCATGTCATTTCCCTGGCCAGGCAGCTCGGCGAGGCCCCGGAGGAGATCGTGATCTTCGGCATTCAGCCCCTGGCGGTCGAGCCCAGGGACAGTCTCAGCCCCGTGCTGGGCGCCCGGATCGAGGAGTACGTGGCCCTGGTGTTGCAGGAGCTGGAACGGTTGTGCGAGCCGGCTGATTGAAGCGGCCGGGATCGAGCCGCAGGCATCAACCATCCTCGCGCGGCGCCAAAATTTACGCCGCGCCTATTGACGCCCAACACACTCTGATATATAGATAGTGAGATTCACGCGGACGAATTGACACTCTTTTGTTTGCCGAAGGAGATGAAATGGCACAGGGCAGGATTTTGATCATCGATGACGATCCTGATATCACGGAAGCTATGACGGTTGTTCTGGAGAACAGGGGCTATGAGGTCCACGGCGCGCAGGACAGCACCGAAGGCATGGAGCGGCTCAAGCAGGACCGGCCGGATCTGATTATTCTGGATGTGATGATGAGGACGTCGCAGGAAGGGTTTGATCTCTCGCGGGAGCTCAAACACAATCCGGACTACAAGAACATTCCCATTCTCATGCTGACGGCCGTCAAACAGAAGACCGGGCTCGATTTCAAGACGGAGGCCGGTGATGATTCCTGGCTTCCCGTGGAGGAGTTTCTCGACAAGCCGGTCAAGCCGGACGTCCTTCTGGAGAAGGTGGAAAGCCTTCTGCAGAAGTCGTAACCCCTATGGAAAATCTGCTCAAAAGCACCAGCCTCGTTCAACGGGCGTACTGGCTGATCAGGCTTCGATGGATCGCGATAGCCATATTGGCCGTCGCCACCTTCGTCGCGCAGCGGTTTATGGGGGTGTCGCTGCCGGTCACCGCGCTCTATACGATTTCAGCGGTGCTGCTGGTCTATAACTTCATTCTCTACGACCTGCTCCGCTATTGGACGTGGGCAGGCAAAGAACCTTCGTCGGCGCGAATCGGCGGCATTCTCACGTTTCAAATCTGCGCCGACCTCTTCATCCTGGCCACCATATTGCACTTCTCCGGCGGTATCGAGAACCCGTTTTCCTTCTTCTTCGTTTTCCACATGATTATCGCCAGCATCTTGCGGTCCAAGTGGCAGAGTTATTTGCAGGCGACGCTGGCGGTATTTCTTTTCGGCGGACTGGTGGGCCTGGAGGCCCTCGGCTGGATCCCGCATTACCATTTGGCCGGGTTTATCGGCCGGGATGTGTACAACAGTTGGACCTACGTTCTCGGGTTCCTGTTCGTTTTCACCACGACGCTGTACCTGGTGGTCTATATGACGACCTCCATCAGCGAACAGCTTCGCAAACAGCAGGGAAGTTGCGAGCAGGCCAACGCGCTGCTCCAGGAGAAGGACCAGCTCAAGAACGAATATGTTCTGCGCCTCACGCACGATATCAAAGGCCATCTGGCCGCCGTGCAAAGCTGTCTGGACATTGTCTTTCGTGAAATGGTCGGACCGCTCAACGACAAGCAAAAGGACCTGATCGAGCGGGCGCATCGGCGAACGTCGAAGTGTATGGCCTTTATCACCGCGCTTCTGAGACTAACGCGCATGAGGCTGACCGGCCGACTGGAGGTGGAGCGGTTCTCCCTGCGAAACTGTATTTTCAACGCCCTGGCATCCGTTCAGAACCGGGCCCAGAGAAAGCAGATCGACCTGACCCACCGGATCGATTCGTCGGTGGACCAGATCCTGGGCGAGGCGGTGCTGATCGAGGAGACTCTCACCAACATCCTTTTCAATGCCGTCAAGTACACGCCCGACGGCGGCAAGGTGGACATGCAGGTGGACGAGGACGCCGGCTTCATTCGGGTGAGCGTCACGGATACGGGGATCGGCGTCCCGCAAGGGGATCTGGCGCGCATCTTCGAGGAGTTCTATCGCGCCGACAACGCCCGCGCGGCAGAGCGAGACGGAACGGGTTTGGGCCTGGCGTTTGCCAAGCAGGTGGTGGAGCGTCACGGGGGGCGGATCTGGGCCCGGCAGAACGCCCAGGGCGGCAGCAGTTTCATCTTCACCTTGCCGAAGGAGCCCACGGCGCCGGCCGGCTGAAACCTGTTGTCACGCGGGACATCATTTGTGTTGCGGCGTCACAAAAACACGCAACGGTAGCGTGACAGCAGGGAAATAATTTTTTCTTCGTATTTTGTTGCCTTGTAAATCCTTCCCGCGCAAGGACTTGTGCGATGCTTGAGGGGGAAGGAAATATTTTTTACTCTTGACAGGGAGCGGGAGGACTCTTAGTTTGAAACTGGAATTTTGTGAAAGTGAGCACAAGCACGAGGAGATCGTGGCCGATGCGGTACCGCAGGATTCCAGACGAGACCGTCCGGCGCTTGCCGGTATATCTGCGGGGGGCAGTGCACCTTTCTCAACAAGGTGTGGAGAGCGTCTCCAGCCACGAGCTGGCCACGGTGCTGGGCGTGAATCCCTGGCAGATCCGCAAGGACTTCTCGTACTTCGGCGATTTCGGCACGCCCGGGGTCGGGTACGAACTCGAGAGCCTGATCAAGCACATCAACAAGATTCTCCGTCTGAATACGGGACACAAGGCGGCGCTGGTCGGCGTGGGCAACCTGGGCTCGGCGCTGCTGGCATTCCCCGGCTTTTCCGCCTACGGGTTCGAGATCGTCTCGGCCTTCGACGTTGACAAGAGGAAGATCGGACGGCGCAAGAACGGCATTTTGATTCAGGACGTCTCGCGCTTGCGCGACCTGCGCCGGCGCAGCGTTTATCTGGGGCTCATTGCCGTTCCGGCCGGCGCCTCCCAGGACATTGCGGACGCCCTGGTGAAGGCCGGCGTTCGAGGGATTCTCAATTTTTCACCACGCTACATCGCAGTTCCCAAACGCGTCAAGGTCATTACGATTGACATCGCCATGGATTTGGCCCGCTTGCCGTATTACCTGCCGTCGAGTTGAACGGCTGCATCATAACTTGGGATGTTACAACAAGTTAACGCTTTGTAAGGACGGGCAGCAGCAGGGGAACAGCCAACCGAGTTCCATTTGGCCATTTTGAGTGACTGCCGAGTGCTCGTCACGATGGGTAGAAAATGGAAACCGTCTTTATCAGCAACCTGAAAGTGCTCCTCGACGCGGTGGCCGGGAAGATGGACCTGTATGTGCCGCGCAAGGTGGAGTCGCACTACGTGTTCGAGAGGTACGCGGCCGATGCATCCGCGCCGCCGATCTTCAACGAGGTTCGGGTCTGCACCCCCGCCAAAGAGTTCCTCTTTCCTTTGCGGGAGTTGGCGGCGGTCTTTCCGCAGCCGCAGGAGCCCGAGCGGATCGAGCCGTTCGCCCTTTTCGGGCTCAAGGCGTGCGACCTGCGAGCGTTGGAGATCCTGGACAAGGTCTTCGGCGAAGAGGAGTTTGAAGACCCGCTCTATGTAGCGCGTCGCGAAAAGATGATGGTGATTTCGTCGGATTGTTCTGCACCCGGCGAGAGTTGCTTCTGCAACGTTCTGGAAGGCAAGCCGTATGCCGAGGACGGATTCGACCTCAACGTCTCGGCGGTCGCGGACGG
>Ga0272442_10009213_pt1 | contig 12385 bp, 9 predicted proteins | sample SSMForm2O_FD_200262 | JGI IMG/M metagenome (GOLD analysis project Ga0272442, IMG submission 200262) | Marine sediment archaeal communities from Little Sippewissett salt marsh, Falmouth, MA, United States - SSM-Form-2O | ecosystem: Environmental > Aquatic > Marine > Wetlands > Sediment ... | reverse complement strand
GTCCCAACCTCCGCTTGCCGAAAATTCCAAAGGCACATTAAGCACGGGATTCCATTATACGGCGGTGCTTTCCCTGGCGGACAAAATTATCGAGGCGGTCAAGGCCGGAAAGATTCGCCACTTCTTCTTCATCGGCGGCTGCGACGGCGCAAAGCCGGGAAGAAATTACTTCACGGAATTCGCGGAAAAAGTCCCGGACGATTGTGTCATACTGACTGCGGCGTGCGGCAAGTACAGGCTGAACGACCGTGACTACGGCGATATCGATGGTATTCCCCGCCTGCTCGATACCGGGCAATGTAACGACTGCTACTCGGCCGTTAAAATCGCGCTTGCTCTCGCCGAGGCGTTCAATTGCAGCGTAAACGACCTGCCGCTCTCGCTTATCGTCTCGTGGTACGAGCAGAAAGCGGTTGCGATTCTGCTTACCCTGTTGCATCTGGGAATAAAAAATATTCGGCTCGGCCCGTCACTTCCGGCGTTTGTCAGTCCGAACGTATTAAAAGTCTTAGTGGATAAGTACAGCATAAAACCGATTGGCAGCGTCGATGAAGATTTAGCTGAAATATTAAAAACATGATTTAGATGTCATCGCCTATTTTTAGTACTGTATTGCTCGAATGGTGGAAGAAAAATTCCGAATGTTTGCACTGGAATTGGAATTCTGCCATTCGAGCATATTGTTTTTGCCCTTCTTTTCGCCGGTACAAAGTCATAAAATTTCATTCTTTACCAGGAAAATTCCCGGAATTCCCTTGCAAAGGCGGACTATTATATGATAATATAATTTTATATAGGCGGATTATTTTATTTATAATATCATAAATTTTTTGCCGTCATTATTTATATCTTTTTCGCATTTATATCCCAATCCCGCCTTAGAAATCAAGTAGGAAGACAGAAGATGGATGAGGGACGAAAGACAAATTTTTGTTATCTTTTTTCTGTTCTCTGTTTTCTGTCGTCTGCTAACAGTTATCTTAATGAGGGATAGGAAAATGAAAGCAAAATCAATTCTCTACAAATGTCTGTTATGCCTGCTGTTTTTACTGACAGCACTCTGCTCATCCGCTATCGGCAAAATTATTTATGTCGATGATGATGCTGCTGGAGCCAATGACGGTTCATCATGGCAGAATGCTTATACATTTCTTCAGGATGCACTAACTGATGCAAATTCCGCTGAAGAGCCGGTCTATTTCGCCGATGCAAATCTGAAGCAAGCCGTGGAAAATGCTCTCGGTGTGACAGACCCAACTCCAATGGATATGTTAGGATTTACTACCCTCAATGCAATTAGTATGAAAATCATTAATCTGACCGGAATTGAGTATGCTACGAATCTGCAGACACTGACTTTATGGGACAATCGGATCAGCGACCTTTCGCCGCTCTCCGACTTAATGAGCCTGGAATGTCTGCTTCTTGAAAAAAATAGAATAAGTGACCTATCGCCACTTTGCTACTCTACTAGCCTGAAGAAGCTGGATCTCTATCGCAATCAGATCATCGACATCTCGCCGCTTTCCGGCTTAATGAGCCTGTTAGAGCTGGAGCTTGGCCGTAATCAAATCAGCGATATTTCGCCGCTTTCGAGTCTTACTAACTTGCAAACCTTGAATCTATGGTACAATCAGATTAGCAACATATCAGGCCTTTCCGGTCTCACAACTCTTCAGTGTCTTTCTCTTGAGAACAATCAAATCAGCAACATCCCACCGCTCTACGACCTAAATAGCTTGTTGGAACTGCATCTTGAAAACAATCAGATCAGTGATATATCGGACCTTTCCGGTCTCACGAACTTGTCGGAACTGCATCTTGAGAACAATCAGATTAGCGACTTATCGGGTCTTTCCGGGCTCACGAACCTGAAATTGCTTTATTCTTCTGACAATCAAATCAGCGACATCTCACCACTATCCAGACTCACAAATCTGGAACGTCTGTTTCTTGATAACAATCAAATCAGCGACTTTTCGCCTCTTTCCGAACTCACGAACCTGCAGACTCTGTATCTCCGTAACAATCGGATCATTGATATATCGCTGTCTGACGGGCTCACGAACCTAAGGACTCTGCGGCTTGGTGGCAATCAGATCAGCGACCTATCATTGTTAACCAACCTCACAAACATTAATGGACTTGACCTTCATGGCAATCAAATCAGCGATGTTTCACCGCTCTCCGAACTCACAAGCCTGCAGTGGCTATTGCTAAAGAACAATCGGATCAGTGACATCTCTATGCTCTCCGGCTTAATAAACCTGACGCAGTTGGACCTCATCAGTAATCAGATCAGTGACATTTCACCCCTTTCCGGACTCACGAGACTGAAATGGTTGTATTTATCTGACAATCAGATCAGTGACATCTCACCTCTTTCCGAATTCACGAACCTGGTGGTGCTCAAGCTTAGATCAAATCCGCTTGGCCCTGATGCTTATACTATTTATATTCCCCTGATTGAAAGTTATGGAACAAATATTTATTATGATCCACCCGCTTGGCATACTTTGACAATTGACTCAACAGTTGGTGGCATGGTTGTTGAGCCAGGCGAGGGAGATTTCGATTATATAAATCTTACTGTTGTTAATATTGAGACTTCGGCTGATTCAGGATATTATTTTGTTGAATGGACCGGCACGGCTGTTGATGCCGGAAAAGTAACCGATCCTTATTCGGCCGATACGACGGTGACTATAGATGCAGACTATACACTATCGGCCAATTTCGAGCAGAACGAATTTACTTTCATCTACGTCGATGACGATGCCACCGGCGTCAATGACGGTACAAGCTGGGAGAACGCATATGTTTTCCTTCAGGATGCCTTGGCTAATGCGGAAACAGGTGAAAAGCCTATCATGATTCATGTGGCACAGGGCACGTACACTCCTGACAAAGGAGTGGGACAAATCCCCGGCGACAGAGAAGCAACCTTCCAGCTTATCAACGGCGTTACACTCAAAGGAGGTTTCGCCGGTCTCGGAGAACCGGATCCTAATGCCTGTGATGCCGGCCAATACAAAAGCGTTTTGAGCGGCGATCTTAACGCCGATGATGACCCGAACATTACCAATATCTGGGATAATAGTTTCCATGTGGTCACAACCAGCGGAACCCAATGGACAGCGATGCTGGAGGGTTTGACTATTACCGGAGGTAATGCCGATGGGCCGTGCCCTTATAACAATGGTGGTGGTATATACAATGTTGAGGGTAGGCCAACGTTGACCAATTGTACATTGAGTAGAAACTCAACAACAGGAAACGGTGGAGGAATGTACAACTGCTCCGCAAGTCAGCCGAATTTGACTAATTGTCTATTCATCTGCAATTCAGCAATAAACGGTGGCGGAATGGAGAACCTCGACACCAGCCAGCCGATACTGACCAATTGTACATTCAGCGCCAATATCGCAGAAAATACCGGGGGTGGAATCTCAAATCTCAATGATAATCAATCTACACTTATCAATTGTATCCTCTGGGGTGATATACCTGATGAGATTAGAGGAGAATCAGCATACGTTTTGTATAGTGATATAGAAGGCGGCTGGTCGGGCGTAGGTATGGGCAATCTCGACATAGATCCATTGTTTGCCGATCCAGACAAGGGCGACTACCATTTAAAATCCCAATCGGGAAGATTCGACCCAAATAGTGGAAGCTGGGTGATTGATAATGTTACCAGTCCATGCATTGATGCGGGTGATCCTAGCATCCCCGTGGGCTTTGAGCGCTCTCCCAATGGTGACAGGGTCAATATAGGTGCCTATGGCGGTACATCGGAAGCAAGCTTATCATCACAACAACCACTTGGTCAGGCTTCAAATCCCAATCCCCTGGATGGAGATGCCCGTGTCGCCAGAAATATCACATTAACATGGACACCCGGCTTCGAAGGAGCTTTACATAATGTGTACCTCGGTATTGAATTCGATAATGCCAATCCGTCTAACGTTTATAGCGTACCGGTCAGTCAGCACCAGACAGATACAAGTTACAATCCCGGATTACTCGAATACGGCCAAACCTATTACTGGAGAATCGATGAAGTGGATCATCGGGGAATATTAGTCCCCGGTAAAGTCTGGTCTTTCACGATGATTCCTGCTCCGCCCAAAGGCGTGGCTTGTTTTACCGGTCAGACCAAAGTTTGGATTGATAGGGCTGCTATTGCGATATCGGAAGTTTCTATCGGACAAAGTACCGGAAACAACATCGGCAAAGTTAAGGCAGTGCAGGAGCATGAGGGGACATTTATTTTATATGATATCGCCCTTGAGAGCGGTAATTCTATCACCGTCGCCGAGAATCATTATTTTATGACCGAATCCGGAATGTGGTTATCACTGCATGACCTCAAAGAGGGCAAAAGACTAAAAACATCAAAAGGCTCGGTCGGAATAAAAAGTATCGGGAAAAGACAAAAACCCTGTACCGGAAAGGTATATAATCTCAAAATCGAAAATTCAGACCAATATCTGGTCGGCGAGGACGCGATAATCGTACGTGACTATTAAATCAGCACATTGGGTAATTCGCATCGTGCAGTGGACAATCAGCTTATTGGGCGGAAAATAATCTTGAATTTTTCGTGACATTGTCCTATGATAATACGTCATGGATGATATCCGGAGGAAATTAGCTCAAATCGACAAGCAGTTGGCCGGGATAAATTTACACGAAAAAATCATAAGCACATCCCCCCTGCTGTTTGTTGCGGCCGGGCTTATTGCGGGGATAATCATACAGGACAGATTCGATTTGCCAATTCCAGTCTGGCTGATTCTACTCGTTTTACTTGCAGCGATAGTAGTTATCTTTTTTGTCCTCCGGCAATCATCGACATATTGCCGGTTTGTCCTGGCCTACCTAGCCCTGTTGTGTTTCGTATGTCTTGGCGCCGTTCGATTAACGAACTACCATCAGCCGAAGCCCGGCGATATTCGAAATTTTGTCACCGAAGAGCGGCAGCTTGCAACGGTTCGCGGCTTAATTGTCACTGAGCCGCATATAAACAGCTACAAAGATTGGAAATTCGCCCGATTTGTACATTCGGACCCGTCCAGCAGTTTTTATCTTACGGTCGATGAAGTGGAAACAATTCATGGCTGGAAAAAGGGCACCGGCACGGTTCGGGTACTGGTTGACGAGCCGGTCCTGGATTTAAGAGCCGGCGATTATATCCGGATGTACTGCTGGTTAGACAGATTTAAGCCGCCCACTAATCCGGGCCAGTTCGATACGGCGAATTACTTAGCGGGGAGAAATGTTTTCATCGGGGCATCGGTCAAGTCGCGGGATGCAATAGAATTGCAGACAAACCATCCTGTCGGAATTTTCTCAAGGTTCAAAACGAAATTAAGGCTGGCTGCATCTAAAGCTTTATTGAGTGACCTGCAGCAGGAATCTGCCGGACGAGGACTGTTACAGGCGCTTCTGTTAGGATACAGGCGGGACATCGACAGTAAAACTTACCGGGCCTTTCGCGAGACGGGACTGCTTCATTTTATAAGTCTTTCGGGATTGCACCTCGGTATTTTGATAGGGATTATCTGGTGGTTCTGTAAAACGGCGGGATTAATGAAACCCGCCCGGGCAATTGTATGCATGATTGCATTGACTGTCTTTTTGCTGATCGTCCCCGCCAGGGCGCCGACTCTCAGGGCGGCTGTTATTGTTTATATTTTCTGCCTGTCGTTTTTCTTTCGGCGTCACCCGAATTCCATCAATACATTATCGTTAGCGGCGGTAATTCTACTGCTGGCGAGACCGACACAACTGTTCGAAGCCGGCTGGCAATTATCGTTCGCGACCGTACTTGGTATATTATTGTTTACTGATAAAATCTCCACCTTTTTACAGGACAACGTCGATAAATTGTTTTGGAGACAAAAATCTCAGCAAGTTGATTCAAGCAAACGTACGGCAAAGAGGATCATCGATAAAGTTGTAATATTATTCTCTGTAGGATTTGCGGCATGGCTGGGAGGCGCCGGGATTTTGTTATACCATTTTTACACGATTACGCCGCTTACAAGTATCTGGACCATCATGGTATTTCCTCTGGTCGGAGCAATTCTGACGTTAGGATTTTTCAAGATGATAATGTTTTTTATTCTACCGACATTGAGTTTTGTTTTAGGATATATCATTGCATTTCTATCCGGGATACTTATCTGGATTGTTCAACGTATTGCAGATTTGGACATATCACAGATACTAATTGGGCGAGTGCCGCTCGTATTGATACTGTTTTATTACGGCATAATTCTTTTCGCCGGCTTCGCATATTTTAGACGACCTCTTATAAAGAAAGTTGTTTTAGCAACTGCTATTTTAGGGATAATTTTATCTCTTGGTATGATAAAACGGCATAGGACACATCGGGACAATTTAATCCTCACCTGTCTTGATGTCAGCCACGGCCAGGCGATTTTAGTGCAGCTTCCCGGCCGGGCCAATATTCTTTTCGATGCCGGTTCGATGTACAAAAGAGATATCGGCAGGCGCATTGTTGCGCCCTTTATGGATTATTGCGGAACGAACAGGATAGATGCTATACTCATAAGCCATAACGATATTGATCATATAAACGGGATACCTGAGATTGCTCAATACTGTAAAGTCGGCCGAGTTTTCGCCAACGATGACTTTTTCGACAAAGCTGACCGATGGGGCACGGCGACATTTCTATGTGAATGTCTGAATGAAACCGGGCATAAAATAGAACGCCTGGATAAAAACCTGAATTTAAGCAGCAAAGCAAATATAACAATCCTCTGGCCATGTGAAAAAATTATTTACGATATTCAATTGAGTGACAACGACAAATCACTCGTATCATTGATAGAATTTGCCGGAAAGAAAATACTTCTTTGTTCGGATATTGAAAAATTTACCCAGAACGAGCTGATGCGTCTGTATCCCGAACTTAAAGTCGATATCGTTGTTGTCCCCCATCACGGCTCAGCCAGCACCCTGCAAGATGGTTTTCTCGAATATCTCGATGCGAATTTCCTGATATGCAGTTGTTCTCGGGGCCAATATCGCGGCGCTAATAATATTTCTTTGAATTTATTCGATGATTCTGAAGCGGCGAAAATGTTTTATACATACAGAGACGGGGCTATCACTATTTTCATCGACAAACAAGGTGGAATAAATATTACTACGAACAGTAAACGAAAAGTACGAAGTTTTTAAGTGAACTAAAGTGTCTAAAGTAAGCTAAAATAGTATTTATTTTTTGTAATTTTAGTCACTTATAACTTTAGCCACTTTACACTTTTCTTATCGACTCTTCGGTTTTTGGCTTTACCGTTGGCGGTGGCATTGGAAGCAACCGGTCGTGTTTGACCGCAGCCGGCGGCACGAATCGATTTCTCATCGATCCCGCGTTCGATTAAGTATCTTGTAACCGAAAGAGCACGCTGTGCGGAAAGCTCCCAGTTGTCTTTCCATAAATCCTTTGTTTTATTGATTGGATCCGTATCCGTATGACCGACAACGTCGATTTCTTTGCCGGGATATTTTTCTCGTAATACAGTGCGAATGTGGTCGAGTTCGGAAATGGTGGTCTTTTTCAGCGAGGCTTTTCCCGAATCGAATAGTATCGCATTGGGTAGAGTTACTGTAATTGTCCCGGCAGCCGCATCAAAGGCGACGTCGTAACCTTCGCCGAAGCCGGATACCTGGGCCGGGCTTTTCTTCTGCTCTTCCATCTGCCGGTGTAGATCGTCTATCGTCGCCTGGTTCTGTGTAATTTTATCATTATATAACCTTCTTTCGCTCTCACGCAGACCGATGACGTTCTGGTGTTCGATGTAAAGGGCATCGTATTCCTTCTTCCAGTTGGTACAGCCGGGCAAAAAAGCAGAGATTACCAGGCAGCTCAGAAGTGTAATCTTTTTGATTTCAAAAATCCGCATTTTATTTCTCCTTAAATATCGAGGTTCAAGCCTTCGGTTTCATTGATAAAAAACGAACAGATGCTCGATTATCCAGTTACGCAGAATCATAACAAAAAGAATCCCCAAAGACAAGAAAGGACCGTAGGGAATTTGCCGAATTTTTTTAAAAAACATATTTAATCCCGCCCAGGTAAGGCCGAAGAACGGAGCAATGAAAAACGCCAGCACAACTACAAGTGGTCCTGTTACGGCACCGGCGGCGCCCATTAAGTGCACATCGCCGAGACCCATCGCTTCTTTGCCGAGGGCGAGAGTCCCGAATATGCGGATACTCCATACGATTCCGCAGCCGATAAAGTAGCCCCACAAACTGCCGAGAAGCCCGGCTACGGCGGGATGAGACGAAAAGTCCCTCCACCAGTTATGTATTGGCTCGAAGTTTCTGCTCAACCAGAATGCTCCGAAGGACAGGATTATTATCGGCAGTAAAAAAACGATTTCTCTGAGGGATTCCAATCGATGGTTAAAATTATCTTCCGGTATGACAGATGGATCTTTTCCGGCAGGATTATCGTTTACGGCGGTGTTATCGCCCTGCTCTTCGTAACTTCTTTTTATTAATCCCGTTGCCAGTAAAATAATGGAGACAATCAGCCCTGTTGCCGCGCCGGCGGCCAATGCGCCGGTATCGGCCGAGACAGCAGGCAGCAGTCTATTTTCATTAATAACAACCGGCTCGATAATGAAAACACCGACTGCCGAACCGATTATACCGGCTAAGGTAACAAACCAGCAGATAGATAGTGGGATAATCCATAATTCCAAATCAATTGCCGAAGAGGCTATTAAGGCCGCCAATAAGATGATGTGAAGAAGATAGATGAACCAGCCGCCGTTTGAAAACGTTGGGATCCCGGCACGGATATCGGTTCTGAAATACAGGATGAAAAGGCCGAGAAAGACCGAGCCCGTCAGCAATTCTATTATAAAATACCGAGCCGAAATAGGAGCTTTGCAATACCGGCACTTCCTTCCCAAAACAAGCCAGGAAATCAGGGGGATATTGTCGTAAAAACGAATATGTTTGCCGCAGCCCGGGCACGCCGAAGGCGGAGTTACGATGGATTTGTCGCGGGGCATCCGGTAGATAACGACATTTAAAAAACTGCCGATACAACAGCCGAACGCGAAAATGAAAACAAACCAAATCCAATCCGGTACAACCATAGCAGTCCTTTGCGAATATATTTTGAACTTTTTATGTTCTTAATCTCAGAGCACCACGGGCTACTTTGCGAAAGAACGTGCAAAGCCGTTTAGCCTCTACTGCCGATTTTTTGTCTGCGGATTCTCCGGGATAGCGGAACGTTACAGCAAAATCTGATAAGTAAGCAAGGTCCTCACGAAAAATCTCCCAATTTGGTTCGATATTGAGAGCTTTTTCCAATAATGCAACTAGGTCGTGAATTTTGCTAAAAGGAACTTCCCCTTCACATAGACGAGCTTTGAGATATTTTTCAGCGCACTGCTGATAATGAAAACAGATACCGTCATAATTAGGATTTTTTCTGACTCGGCTTTCTCTTTGTGCGGTTGCAAAATCCGCCTCAGCCTTGGTAACCCATTCAGCGGTTATCGGCTTCATAAAGTACCTTTCCTTTTTCAAGGATTTCTCGCATAAAGCAGTCGCCCATTTTAACCCGCTGATGCACTTTTTCAGCAGTTTTTATAAGAATGTCAACGGGAAATTGTGGCCGCAATTTCATACGTATTTCTACCGATTTATCAACGCTTCTGCCTTTGAACGGCCCGATTACCAATAAATCAACATCTGAGTCGGCAGTGACGTTGCCTGTAGCATAAGAACCGAACAGAATTACACGTTCAGCATGGAACTGTTCACCGATCTGCCTTCCGAATTTTCTTATCTGATTTAACGCTACCATAAACCACATTCTTGCTTTTTATTTTTTGGCTTTTTGCTTGTTTACGACCGCAGCAACTTTTGCCGGCAGGCCGAAGAGACGTATAAAGCCGGTTGCATCAGTCGAGTCGTATTCGGCGCCCATTACGAAACTAGCGAGGTCGGTCCGATACAAGCTTTTAGGACTTGTCGTGCCGGCTAAAGTGCAGCGGCCCTTGAACAACTTCAATTTAACCTCGCCGGTCACATTACGCTGTGTCACATCGACAAAAGCGTCAAGTGCTTCCCGCAACGGCGAAAACCACAAGCCGTAATAAACCAGCTCGGCATATTTCAGGGCGATTTGTTGTTTATAGTGCATTGTTTCCCGGTCGAGTGCCAGGCTATCGAGAGCATTATGTGCCGTAACGAGTATTGTTCCGCCCGGCGTTTCATATACGCCGCGGGATTTCATGCCGACAAGTCGATTCTCCACCAGGTCAACCTGTCCGACGCCGTGTTTGCCGCCGATTTCGTTCAACGCTTCAATCAACTTTACTCCGTCGATTTTTTTGCCGTTTAGTTTTGTCGGTACTCCCTGCTCGAAACCTATACTGACGTAATCCGGCTTATTCGGAGTCTTCGAAACCGGATTCGATATCACAAACAAATCTTCCTTCGGCTCGTTGGCAGGATCTTCGAGGTCCGCACCTTCATGGCTGATGTGCCAGAGGTTGCGGTCGCGGGAATAAATCTTCTTTTTACTTTGGTCGATGGGAATTTTATGCTTTTTGGCATAATCCACCGCCGCTTCGCGAGAGGTGAGTGTAAAATTCGGGTCCTTCCACGGCGCGACTATTTTCAGCGACGGATCCAGTGCCATAAAGGTTACCTCGAAACGTACCTGGTCGTTTCCCTTGCCGGTAGCACCGTGAGCTACAGCGGTTGCACCTTCGGCGTGGGCGACGTCCACCTGATGCTTGGCGATTAACGGCCGGGCGATACTTGTACCCAATAAATACCCGTTTTCATAGACCGCTCCGGATTTGAGCATCGGCCAGAGATAATCTTCTACAAATTCCTTTCTCAGGTCCTTTACCACACATTTGGCCGCCCCGCTGGCCAGCGCTTTACGTTTGATACCGGCCAATTCATCGCCCTGCCCTAACTCGGCGGCAAACGCAATCACCTCATAACCGTAAGTTTCCTTGAGCCACGGCAAAATCACACTCGTATCCAGACCGCCGCTATATGCAAGGACAACCTTTTCACCTTTTTTTCCACTTTTTGCCATTCAATCTTTCCTGATAGAAATAAATTAACCATATTTGTCATTCCGCACTTGATGCGGAATCCAGTAAACAGCCGATTCTGGATTCCCGCCTTCGCGAGAATGACAAAATATATAGCGAGAATTTCGCCCACTATCGTAAAAAACAGATTAAATACACTATTTTATGAATTATATCGACCAATAGCAGCAAAAACAATTAAAAGCTGTGTTTTTATGATGCAGATTATTGATTCCGGGATTTCTTTCGATATATGTTGCTGGTCGCTGATTTTATATCCAGCGTCTGACTTTTTTTCTATACTCCAGCCAGGCCTGCCCAAAGGTCCCTTCTAATTTCTTTTCTTCGTACTTTATAAAAACAATATCTATAAAAATCACGAACACTAAAACGATCACATACGGCGTAAGCGACCCCTGTAATATAGCAATTCCCAAAAGAATAAGCACGAAACCAAGATACATAGGATTTCTTGTGATACCAAATACGCCGGTTGTAATCAGCAAAGTGGAGGCTTCAAGGGGCTTGACGGTGGTTGTATGTTCTTTAAATGTCTTATCGGCAATGAGATTAATAATAATCCCAATAGCCAATGGCAATACGCCCAAGAGCTTCCATGGAAAAACGATAAATTTAATACCCGGAAACAAAAAATGCAGAAGTACCATTGCAGCTATAGCCAGCAATAAATAAACCGGTGGTGTGATATTGCGTGCCTTCATGCTTTTTCTTCCTTGATTTTGATAGACACAAAGTTATCGTGATAATACAACACGTTGTTCACACAACACAGTATCTTAGATTAATAGCTTTTAATTGATTGTTTTTTAGCTTAATTTTTGAATTTTATTTCGGGCATTTCCCTGCCGAGCCGTTGATATGTTTCTTTTAGCTCTTTAAGAAAGTCTTCTTTTTTTGTCCATGCAACATGGCAATCCATATAAAGAACATTCAGTCCATCGGCGCAATACGCCGGATTTTCATAAACAGTTATATTTCCTGGATGCATAGAAGTATTTTGGCCGGTGATATATATATAGCTGGGGCCGGTAAAACCTTTGGGTTTACGTTTTGATTCAAGTGTTTCCGGAGTGAGCTCACATTTCTCGATAAGCTCCTGAAGATTAGGCGGAAATTTATCATCATAATCATTCGCATATATAAGCATTGCTTTGCCAATACCGTTCAAATTGCTCGCTGAGACTATTCGAAAAGCTTGTTGACGGGTTCTCGCCAAGGCAGGCATCATTACGCCGAGCCCTACT
>Ga0272442_10009210_pt1 | contig 12387 bp, 12 predicted proteins | sample SSMForm2O_FD_200262 | JGI IMG/M metagenome (GOLD analysis project Ga0272442, IMG submission 200262) | Marine sediment archaeal communities from Little Sippewissett salt marsh, Falmouth, MA, United States - SSM-Form-2O | ecosystem: Environmental > Aquatic > Marine > Wetlands > Sediment ... | reverse complement strand
CGGCGGTACAATGGTCGTAAACATAGAGCCAGTCCCTGACATAGAGGCCGTCGCCGTAGATGGGGAGTTTTTTGTCAATCAGTGCGTTGTTTATCATCAGCGGAATCATTTTTTCCGGGAACTGATAAGGTCCGTAATTGTTGGAACATCGAGTGATGTTGTATTTTATTCCCCAGGTGTGTCCGAATGCCTTTACGAGATGGTCGGCTGCGGCTTTGCTTGCAGAATAGGGGGAATTCGGACTCAAGGGGGTATCTTCGGTGAATTTGCCTTCAGGGCCGAGAGCACCATAGACTTCATCGGTGGAGATTTGGATAAACCGCTGAATATTCTTGTCACGGGCGGCTTCGAGGAGGGTAAGCGTGCCGGTAATGTTGGTTTCAATAAAAGCTTTCGGCTCAAGGATGGAACGGTCAACGTGGCTTTCAGCGGCGAAGTTAATGATGGAATCTATTTTATAGTCATCGATAATTTTTTCCACGAGGGGGCCGTCACAAATATCACCCCTGATGAATTTTTGACTGGGATGGTGCAAAAAATCGCCGAGATTTTCAAGATTGCCGGCATAGGTGAGCTTGTCGAGATTGACAACGAAAATATCCGGATGCTCGGAGAGAACCATCCGTACGAATTCGCTGGCTATAAATCCTGCTCCGCCGGTAACCAAAACGTTTTTCATAACTTCTCCAGAAAATGTTTTAACGGTGTCTGCCAGTTTTCGATTGGCTCTTCAAGGATAGCCTGGATTTTCTCACAATTGAAGCGGCTGTTCAAGGGTCTTTTAGCGGGGCTTGGGAAATCAGCGGTTTTGCAACTATTTAAATTGACCGATATTCTGAGGTTTTCAAAGACAAATCGGGCCATTTCAAAACGAGTTACATAACCGGAGGCGGCAAAGTGAAAGCAGCCGGAGGGTCTTTGAGGAACAAGGGAGCATATTGTTTTTGCAAGCTCGGCGGTGGCGGTTGGTGAGCCTACCTGGTCATCAACCACCTTTATATCTTTGTTTTTATTCGAGCGTGCAATCAGTTTTTTAATAAAATTGTTTCCTGCACGGCCGTAAGTCCACTGAGCGCGAATGATACAGTAATCGCATCCGGTCTGTTCGAGAAACTGTTCCCCGGCGAGTTTAGTTTTACCATAGGCGTTGATAGGATTTGGCGTATCCGTTTCAATATAAGGGGCATCTAATTTGCCGTCAAAAACGAAATCGGTGCTAATATGGCAAACGAATTTTTTTTCTCTTTTGACTATTGTGCCGAGATTCCCCACAGCAAGAGCGTTGATTTCATAGGCACGGTTAAACTCGCTTTCGGCCTTATCAACGTTGGTGTACGCGGCACAATTTATGATTATGTCGTTTTTTTCAACGACCTGCTCAATGTATTCAGTGTTGGTAATGTCGAATTCGGGCAGGTCAAAAACCTGGAATGGTAAGGACGAGCTTTGACAGGCATTTGCCACGTCAGTGCCGAGCATACCTCTGCCGCCAAGAATAGCAACGGTTTTTTCAGCCATCGATTCGTTTCCATTCATAGGGAATGTAATTTTCGTGCGGGTCTGTTCGAAACTCGTCTGGGTCCGAATAGTTGTACATTTCTGAGACGATGTTCAGGATGTATGCTTCGGAGGTGCTAACGCACATCCAGCCGTGTTGAACACCCGGCGGTATTCTCAGCAGTCCCGGACAATGCTCGCCGAGATAAACTTCGTTGACAGTTTTATATGTTGGTGAATCCTGTCGATTATCGCAGAGAGCGATTTTGACCGTTCCCTTGATTACATAAAAATGGTCGAACTGCTTTTTATGATAATGCCATGCTTTTACAACGCCGGGGTAAGTGGTGGTGAAGTAAACCTGCCCGAATTTTTCGAACCAGGGGTCGTCGGCCCGCATTATCTCTCCGAGCCTTCCCCGCTGGTCTGGGAAGACTTTTGCCCGACGTACGGCAACGCCGTCAATTAGATTACCTGAGCTTCTAACAATCAGGTCTTCATCTGTGAAAACTGTCTTTAAGTTTGCAGCTTTTTTAGTCATTTGGGGGGTTCCTTCACAACTAATTCATTTGCTTTTATAAGTGATTCAAAGGTACCGGCATCGGTCCACCAGCCGTCGAGGATATCAAAAGCGAGGCGGCCTTTGGCGATATAGGCATTGTTGACGTCGGTGATTTCATACTCCCCCCTGCCTGACGGCTTTAGTGTTTTGATAATATCAAATACCTCCGGGTCATAAAAATATATGCCTGTAACGATATAATCGGATTTTGGTTTTTGAGGTTTTTCCTCAATTGCGATGACTTTGTCAACGGCGACTTGGGCAACTCCGAACCGCTGCGGGTTAGTGACCTGTTTTAGCAGAACCCTGGCTCCGGATTGCTGCATCCTGAAATTGTCGGCGTATTTTTGCAACGAAGCTTCGAAGATATTATCCCCAAGGATGACGGCGACGGGATGGCCGTGAGCAAAATTTTCAGCAAGTCCCAGTGCCTGTGAAATACCTCCGGCCTGGTCCTGTACCTTGTAGGTGAAACGGCATCCAAACTCGGCCCCTGAGCCGAGGAGACTGACGACGTGTCCCATATGTTCGACACCGGTTACGATAAGTATTTCGGTGATTCCGGCATCGATAAGCTTTTCGACGGGATAATAAATCATCGGTTTTTGACCGACAGCGAGGAGATGCTTGTTTGTTACTTTCGTAAGCGGCATAAGTCGGGAGCCGGTACCGCCGGCAAGTATTACACCTTTGAGGTTCACAGGCTTCCTTTCAAGTTCAGTTTTCCAATTGGTGAAATTTTAATGCAAATATCTGCAATTGTCAACGTGCAGAACTGAAAGTTTTACAGAGTTTTTTAATGCCCGACATATCATCGGTATTGTTGGATGTGGTGCTGTAAGGTTATTATTGCTTCAATGGCCGTAGATTTATTTGCTGAAGCATATGTGTATTAAAAACAGGTATAATATTCTTGCAAAACTGGCCGTTTTGATATACAGTTAAGAAAATAATGTGTTTTTACGAATTGGATTTTTGCTATAATCCGGTCGTATTTGGTGATTGTGTTGCCGAGAAAGCCGGAGAGGTGACCGAGTGGCTGAAGGTAACGGTTTGCTAAACCGTCGAGTGGGTATAAACCCGCTCCGCGGGTTCGAATCCCGCCCTCTCCGTTATGCCGGACATGGTTGTCAGAAGTTCTTTAACTTCGGGAACTTGTAAGGTTTTCTCGATTTTTGACCGGCCTTGTGCCCTCAAATTGCCCTCAAACGTAAGATTTTTCCCACTGAAACAGCCCCCAGTAATTCCAGAGTTTGCCAGTGCCAACATGGCCTTTTGACTGTCTTCATCATGAAGATGATAGTAAAGCTCAAGCATTTCTGATGAGCTATGCCCCAGCCAAGCTAACGCCTTTCTGTATGCAACATGGTGGTTGGCACAGATGCTTGCAAAGTGGTGCCTGAATGAATGGAGCTTGTTTCCCGTCAGCAGAAATGGCACAGGTTAATGCCTTTGGTTAAGGGAGACCTTCAAGTGTTTTCCTGAATGCAGGAAAACACCTGGGGTTTGGCAGTTTTTGGGGTAATTCTGCCTTAATTATCAACGGGAAAGCCAGAAAAAATTTCTTACGACTTTTTTACAGGTATATAGGGTGCTTTTGCCGATATGATATATAGTAATATAACTATATAGACCCAAAAGGAGGCAAGAAATGGGATACCCTACAAAAGTTCAACTCATTCAAAGAAACACCAGCAAACAATGGTATGTAAACTTTCCATCTGCCCTGGCACAAGCTATGGAATTTGAAAAAAGCGAGGTCGTTGAGTGGATAATTAAGGATAAAGATACCCTGGTACTACAACGCAAAGCCCGTAAAGCCGGGCAACGCAAAAAAAAACGGTAGCTTTACTGCCGCATTTCAACACATTGTGGGACGAGTGTATAGATGTTTTCTCACAACAACGGACATGGCAGCGTGCCAGACGTTTGAGCCTCAGTCAGTTGGCCTGCCTGGGAAGGCACACAATGACTGGTCTGCTCTGTACCGGCGGACGGCAGTTTGCCGATTGGTCTGCGGATTATCGTCTGTTCAGCCAGGATAAATGGAATGTTCAGCAACTTTTTACACCAATAACACGCGGCATATTAGAACTGTCCGAGCCCAATATGCCGTTCGTGACCGCATTGGATGATACTCATATAAAGAAGACCGGCATACGTATTCCCGGAGTGGCCTGGCGACGCGATCCTCTTTCGCCCCCATTCAATGTTAATTTCATACGCGCTCAACGTTTCATTCAGCTTTCAGCGATGCTGCCCTGCGGCAATATACCGGCATCAGCCAGAGCTATTCCTATCCGTTACGAGAATGTCCCACCTGTACCCAGGCCTGAGCATTCGGAGCCTCCGGAAGTTTGGAAAGCTTATCGTCGCCAACGTCGCCAAAATAATCTCAGTACACATGCAGTTACTATCCTCAAGAACACTCGTCAGCAGTTGGACAAGCAACATCAATGTCCGCGGCGACCGTTGGTTGTTGGTGTTGATGGCAGCTATTGCAATGAAACTGTTATAAAAGGACTGCCGGAGCGAACCACATTAATCGGCAGGATTCGCAAAGATGCCAAACTGTTCCATTTGCCGCGTGATGAAGACCATCCTTTTTGATTTGTACTGATCCGGATATGCCTTTGGAGAAGATATTACAGTATTACATCTGGCGATGGGATATTGAAGTCAATCATCGCGATGAAAAACAAATCATAGGCGTGGGCCAGGCACAAGTACGCTCAGAAAAAAGTGTTAATCGTCATCCGACATTTGCTGTAGCCAGCTATTCGATGTTACTGCTGGCCGCTGCACGAGCCTATGGCCTTAATGCAACCGAAGGGACATTGCCGCCGCCGAAATGGAGAAACCAGGAAAATAAGCAGCGTATTTCAACGCAAAAACTTATTCAACAATTACGAAGTGAGGTATGGTCTTATGCTTTAGAGCAGAACAAAGCTAATTCTAACGACTTCGTGACACAAATAGAGATGAACACGAAGTGCCCGGAATTGCGGCTGCCTTTATATTCAACTGTGCTCTATGCTTCAACAGGATAATTGTTCGACCCAAAAGGCGGTAAACCAAGCCTCCAACATTAAACAAAAACCGCCAAACCCCAGGTGTTTATAAACCTGGGGAAAGTATACTTCCTGGGCAGGACCGTATAATGCTTTCCATACTTTAACCCTGCGTTGAAAGGTCCGAAGCTGGCCATCCTGATATTTGCCGGGATGTCGACGTTGAAGAGTCTCGAAAAGATACTTTGCCTCAAGACCACTGTTGGTTTTAAGGAAGCCTTCGACCCAGGAGCAATCCTCGGCAAAGGCATCAGGGCAGGTGGCCCAGTCGTGAAGAGGTTGGCATTGACTGGGAAGCACACCGGATTGTAAGTATTTACGGGCAGTTTTAGCACTCATGCCGGCGGCATCTGCAGCCTGATAGAGGTGTTGACATTTTTTTTCATTTTTAACAATCTTCTTACCTGTTCGTCTGTAACCATCCGAAATCTCCTAACTTAAGAAAATTAGGATAGTTTATTGTCTCTGACTAATATCCGGAACTTTTATCTGTCGCCGGAAGGTAAAAATGATTGTCGCGGATCACCGGCTATAGCATTTGTAGTGCCAAGAGCTTTTTGACGTTTGCCTTCAAGTGCTGATTTAATAATTCCCTGGACGGAATTATTGTGGTTTTCAACATCTTGTTTCAGGTTATTCACCGCATCAGCCAGTGACTTTATCTGTGATTTAATCTGGTTCTTTAGCCTGTCAGAATCAGCAGAGTCATCAGGAAAAGAAAAGGTGAGTATGATAATACCATCACGAACTTCAATTTCCGGATAGCCACTTAGCGTAAATCTGGAAGGCTGTATCTTCCAGAGTTCTTTATCACCTTCAAATGGAATCGCAATGTCCAGGCTGGTACCCTGCACAATCGCACGTTCTCCAGGAAAGACCGCCTGACGGTAATCATGACTCACATCTATCTTGATTCCGCCTTGATTCTCTATGTAGTATTTGTCTGTATGGAGTGTAAGCGGCTCAATTCTGGCTTTGTCCAGAAAGTATTCCTCCAATTCCGTTGCGGAGGCTTTCAGAACATATTCATTCTCCAAGCTATTGATTTCTTCTTTTATTCTCTCGGTTAGATTTCGGAATGTTTGGAGTGAATCTCCATCTCTGAATGGGCGAAACTTCATTCGAGTGCTCCTTGAAATTCTATTTCCAATTGTTTTTTCTCATACTTATTTATAACTTTCATCGCATGGTGTAAGGCACAAAGATGCATAAGCACCAGCGATATTGTATCACTAATGGCTGAAAAATCAAGAACTTACATAAGATTGGCACTTACGACCGCAAAGCCATTTGATTACTCAGTAAAGCAGCATATACCGAAGCGGGCATCCAGTGTGTTCTGCTGCCAACACCACCTCATTGGTTATGGCTCAGCTCGCACATTCTGCTTTGCGGCTCCGCCACCTTGATTATCTTGGGCCAAAAGCAGATAGCTCCCTTAGCCTATTCTGTGGCGGAGGTGATGTCTATACCAGAACACAACACAGATGCCCGCGGAGCGGACAATGCAGCGGTAACCGCAATTTTGGCATTGTATTTTACTTAGCATCGTGGGCACAGTAATTTGAAATGTTGCCATCAAATTGCCCTCAAAATGCATCACGAGATAGTAAAAAATCGTGCAGGAATAGTAAATCAACGAGAGAATTTAAGTCCTTGCTATCATTTGAATTAAGTTGTAAAATGAGCTTGTTGAATATATTACAAAGAGAGGGTAAATTGAATCCCGCCCTCTCCGGTTTCGTAACATAGAAAGTACCTTTTACGGGCGGTTTTGGTGATGCGTGTAGCTTTAGGACAGTTTAATGCCACAGTAGGGGATTTAGCCGGCAACGCCCGGAAGATGCTCAGTATCTATACAGAGGCGATTGGCAGTGAGGTTGACTTGCTGATTTTCCCGGAACTGGCTCTTTGTGGTTATCCCCCTGAGGATTTGCTGTACAAGAAGCATTTCCTGAAGGATTGTTCGCTGAATCTCGAAAAACTCGCTGCTGACTGTCCTGAAAAAACCATAATCGTCGGTTTTGCCGAGAGTTATCAGGATAAGTGTTACAATTCAGCCGCTGTTGTGCAAAATGGTCAGGTCCGTTCGATTTACCGCAAGGGTTTGTTGCCCAATTATGGTGTATTCGATGAGCGAAGATACTTTCAGCCCGGCACGCAGCCGCTGATAATCAAACGGGCAGGTCTTAACATTGCTGTTACTATTTGTGCCGATATCTGGGATGTCGAATGGCTGGCGTATTTTTTGAAAGGTGCCGGCCAACTCCAAATGGTTCTCAATATATCCGCTTCACCATTTTATATGGGCAAAACCCAGAAGAGGCAGGACATAATCAATAAATGCGCCACGAAATTTAATTGTGCCGTTTGCTACTGCAATCTTGTCGGCGGTCAGGATGAATTGATTTTTGACGGGCGGAGCTCTTTCGCCGACTCGACCGGCGTTATAATAACCCAGGCAGAGGCATTCGAAGAAGATTTATTAATTGCCGATATTCATTTGACTGATGAAAATACAATCCGGATCAAACCAGCAAGCGAAAAACAGACAGCCAGTCTTGACCCGCTTGATGAAGTTTATCAGGCCCTTGTTCTTGGAACAAGAGATTACACCCGGAAGAACGGATTTAATAAGGCGCTGCTCGGTCTTAGCGGGGGCATAGATTCCTCCGTTACGGCTGCTATTGCCTCGGCAGCTTTAGGCGCTGAAAATGTCATTGGTATAACCATGCCTTCCAAATTTAACAGTTCCGAGACAATAGCTGACGCCGGTAAACTGGCGGAGAATCTGGGTATTCAATTTTTAACAATACCAATCGAGCCGATACTTGAGCGATTTAACGGTTCTTTGGAAGAGGTTTCCGGCTGGGACAGCAAAGGAATTGCTTATGAGAATCTCCAGGCAAGAATTCGCGGCTCTATCCTGATGTCGCTGAGCAATCAGCTCGGCTGTCTTGTGCTTACAAGCGGCAATAAAAGTGAAACCGCTGTTGGTTATACTACCCTTTACGGTGACACAGCGGGCGGCTTTGCCGTAATAAAGGATGTGTATAAAACTCTTGTCTATGAGCTGGCTGAACATATAAATAAAATAAACTCTCGTCAAATCATCCCTGCCGATGTAATAAAGCGCCCGCCGAGCGCCGAGCTAAGAGCCGACCAAAAAGACAGCGACACGCTGCCGGATTACGATTTACTCGATAAAATACTCAAGGGCTACACCGAGGAAGACAAATCCGCCCAGCAGCTTATCGAGAGCGGCCTGCCTGGCGAAGCGGTCGGGCAGGTTATCCGTATGGTTGACCGCAACGAATACAAAAGGAGACAGTCACCGCCGGGAGTAAAAATTACACCAAAGGCCTTTGGAAAGGACCGGCGGCTGCCGATTACTAACCGCTACAGTTCCTTCAACGATAAAACCTGATTGCTATTGTACAGCACAAGATACGCCGGTTTGTCTTAACGGGCTAAGCTGATTTTCAAAATTGTGACAAAGTTCAAACTCCTCATAGTTATACATTTTGATACCAACAAATCTATTATGGCCTGAAGGGGTAACCGGTAAAATTAAAGAAACGGCTGGTAAAAATCGACATATACTGATAACCTATACGGCATACACAAATTTTTGGCTTTTTAGATGACCTTAACACTGCGAAAAAAACTGACGCTGTTTCTACTTTTGTTTTACTGGGTGGTAATTTTTATTCTCGCCCACATACCCATACCGAAGCTGGTTTATAAAGCCCAGGTATCCGACAAGACCATTCATTTCCTCGCCTATCTGATTCTGGCTTTTCTGTTGTGGTTTGCAACGAATCCCGGCATGAAAGTAAACTGGCGGAAAGCCTCTGTATGGTGGGTATTTCTTATAACGGCTGTTTATGCAGTACTTGACGAACTGCTTCAGGGCTATGTCGGGCGAAACTGCGACGCGGTGGATTTTGCCGCGGACCTTGTCGGCGCTTTTGCCGGTTTGATATTGTTTTCTTTTTTTACATTTTGGCCGGCATTTCTTATAGTTACAGGGGTCGCTATTTTTCTTTTGACCAATCTTGCAAAGGCAAACCTGGCTGAACTGGTGCCGGTCACAAATTTTGTATTTCACCTGTTTGCCTATGCGTTTTTCAGTGTGCTCTGGATTCAAATTATGTCTCAGTATATTCATCTACAATCGCACCGGCTCAAGTGGGTGATAGTCTCATCGGGAGTGCCTATAGGGCTTTTATTGATTGTAAAACTATCATCCATACTTTTAGACAGGAATGTCGGCCTGCCGGATATAGTAATTTCGGTTGCGGCAATAGCCACTGTTGTGGCTGTGACTTTCCTGACGGGTTTATTTCGTCAGCGTTTTTCTGATGATTTGACGACTCCTTCATAATGACCTCTTTGGGTTTGAATTGGGTTTGTTTTGGGGGCGCAGAAGCACGTCTTTTTGGTTCATAATGCTTTGTATTATAAGGGGTTATGTTCATTATGCACTTCAGAAAATTGGGTTTGTTTTTTCAAATCGTGGTTTGTGATTCGTGGTTCGTGGATAGTGGTTCGTGATTCTTGGTTCGGTGGTCATTTTAAGATGCTCCGAATTAATAAATTTTCAAGAGGGGAGGGAAAATGTGCCTCCCTATAATTAGATGAACTTGTGCGTTTGATGTGAAAAATCGTGGGATTTAAAAGGTGGCAAAAGTTGTAAGTCATTATTCGGAGAGGAGTAAAAAATTTTTTGAAAAATTTTATTTAGGCTCCTTGATACTTGCGCAAATGATACTACTGTGCTCAAGTACCGTGGGGGCTTTTCAATTGATTATTGGTTAAGAGCCAAACCAGAGGCAGTAACAGCGACGAGTTGAAGGCGGGGAAAAAAAGAGATTTTTTGAAAAAAAAACGACAAAAAGTTCAAAGAAGACGGAGAAAAGAAGCAAAAGCAAGAAAAATTGAAAAAAAAGACGCAAAAAGATGTACAAAATTGTACACCCGATTCAAAAGCCTACTTCAGTGTTAAAATAGGTAGTTTAGAGTCGAGCAAAATTCCCTTCTCAAAATGAGGAAGGGTAAAATGTTAAAATGGGTAAGATAGGCGCTTTAGGAAAACTCTGTATATGGCATACGGGGGTGGGGTAAAAGAGGAAAAAAATGGGGCTGTAAATAGAGAGGATATATTAGATAGATATTATCGACGATGGAGATAGGGGATGGAGAGTTTTTGTCGGAAAGAAAAGTCAGGAGTAATGTTCGTGTGGGTGGGAGAAGTTTTGCCTGGTGGGTTCGATGTTGCTGAATGATGGGGGGCTGGATGGTTTGCATGGTCGGTTGGTTGAAGTCGGTGGTTTCCGCGCGTCGTTGGTTGTTTCGGGCGGTGGAAGTCTGCTCGCTGGTGGCGAGGGGTGGGGATTGCGGCTAATGGTGGTTGGTGTGAGTGACGGCCGGGGCTTAATAAAAAAGGCCGAGCAAAACGCCCGGCCTTTCTTATAGGTACTCTTATATCATGTCGGCGAATTCCTATATCCCTCTGAATCCTCCGATAATCTCCCAGCGTTCCGGCTGGCCGTGAACCTGCCTGACATAAGAATGCTCCGGCTGCCATTGGCTGATTTTGCCATTCTCTTCGATCTCAACCGTACACGGTACATAAAGACCGCCAGTTACAGAATGCGGAACAGGTTCACCGATGGAAATAATTCGTATAAACCTGATTTGACCGTAGGCTTTCTCCATTCTCTCAGCAGGTACGCCTCCCCATAACTTTCCAGCCTCGGCGTAATCCCTTTCGATCAAGGCTTGGAGAAACTGGCGGATTAACTCAACACCCATTTCTTCATCAGTGAGGTCTCCCTGAGCCAAACCAACTTCCTGTGTTGTTTGGTCCATTCGCATTGCATCGGATGGAATGTTATCAAGGGTAAACATTTCAGAGGCGATCGGCTGATTATAATCAAAATATTCAACGGTGATTACCTTTTGATACTCACCTGCTTCTAACTTGTAAAGCTCTGCTGAATTTACAAGTCTTGTAGCCTGATCGACAAATAGAACCATACGCTGGAAAGGTGAATTGTCGTCTTCTTTCGTGGAAGTTGCTGTTACAACGATTGGCTCTACTTTATTTGCAGGCTCTTCAATTGTTAACTCTATACCGCCTTCTTCCTGCTCTCTTTTAAGACGTTCAACGGCAAGCTTAGGATCCATCTGCTCCACTGCCTGGATCGCATTATCTGCGATTTGAGTGTCTTTGAGAGTAACCAGAAAATTTTTCTTTTCGATCCATAGTTGCGCCTTGTTGTTTTTCCATACTAAAACTGTCGTCCCATCGCCAGGATCCATCCATGCGGGTTTATTGAATCTCATATTTTTGAGTTGTCCCGATGCGTCAAATTCAACCCAAAACTCCATAGGCTCATCTTGTGAGACAACAGAGTTTCTAATATGTAGATAGCGGACACTATGGCTGGCCTGGATTGTTTGTTCGATAGCGTAGGCCGGAGTAACTGCATTATCCAAAAAGGTTATTGATAGTACCACGACTAGCATTATTACCGCTGCTGCGGCGAATTTTGTAATTGGTTTTTTCATAATAGCTCTCCAAACAATCGGCTGTGCCTGAGCCGATTTTGTTTTTTTAGATTTTTCATATGCCGACCACGCATTATCAAGTACCCTTTTATCCATTTCTCGGCTGGTGGTAACATATGATTTTTTCGCCATATAAAATTTCTTAATTAGTTTTTCTATTTTCTCTGCAGCGTTCATTTTTTTACCTCGCTGTTTAATATTGACTGCAGTTTACTCAATCCATAGCGGTACCGGCTTTGGATTGTATTTACTGAAATATTCAGACGCTTAGCTATCGTCTTAAATCCCATCCCGCTGTGCAGGTGCAGGATAATCGCCTCTCGCTGCTCGTATGGAAGCTGGGTCATCGCAGAGGTTATTCGCTGCGATTGTTCGGCTGAAACAGCCGATTTTACCGGTCCATTCAAATCCGGATCGATAGCCTCTGCTTCATCGGGCCCAATGCTCTGTTGGGGTTTCAGCCGGTTCAAATTACGCACACGATTGGCAACGCAGCTTGACAGGTAGCTTTTGAGGCTGCCCTTTAGCTGAAGTTTTACCACAAATTCAGCAAAGGAAACGAAAACATCGTGCACAACATCTTCGGCAGAGCTTTTATCATTTGAAAGAGCGATGGCTAACGCCAACAAATCGTTTTTGTACTTTTCATATATCCGCTGAAGAGCATCTCTGCTGCCGTTT
>Ga0272442_10009207_pt1 | contig 12389 bp, 26 predicted proteins | sample SSMForm2O_FD_200262 | JGI IMG/M metagenome (GOLD analysis project Ga0272442, IMG submission 200262) | Marine sediment archaeal communities from Little Sippewissett salt marsh, Falmouth, MA, United States - SSM-Form-2O | ecosystem: Environmental > Aquatic > Marine > Wetlands > Sediment ... | reverse complement strand
ACGTAGATACAGTTTTCAAAGACTGTTTGTTTAAAGACGACGAGATTGAAGAGGGAAGGCCTAAGTTTCCCTATACCGAAGCTCAAGGTATTACCATGCGTATCGGTTTTCATACGGAACGTCTGCAAGGGCACAAGGAAGATATACACTCTATGCTTAAGGCGCTCCCTAAAGAGTTTATGGAAGGTACCGGTGGGGGCTGGACATTCCTCAATGCCTGCAATGACTGTAACGATGTACAGTGGACCGGTGAACACAAAAGAATGGAACAGCTCTTTCTTCTTGGCTTGGCTATTGAAAAAGTCAAATGCATGATGCCCAGGGAAATTTGGAACATACTTCCTGGCGGTGTACCCTATTATATGGTATTAAAGTAATGCAAGATTTCTGGGACGTACACGGCATAATCTTTATAATATGTATGTTCTTTTTTCCACGACTTACATTATTATTTTCTAGTGTAGCAACAGGCGGCTGCCTCTGGTGGCTAGGTCTTGTGTTTGCTCCCAGACTCTTGGTTGCTATTTTAGCTACAGCCCATTATTGGGATACTAATCCTATACTGGTAATCCTTACATGGGTGTGGGCACTCGGAGGTGAGAGTACCGAAAAGAAGGTGGTTGAGAAGAAAGTAAGGAGAACTGTTGTTGTAGATCAACAGGGTAATGTAATCCATGTAAGTAAGGAGATAGAATGATTTCAATAATTCGTGAACTATTTTTCAAAAAAGAAATAAACAAAGCGTACAAGGAAGGGTTTACCTTGGGTCGTCGAGCTGGTATGATCGAAGGCAGAAGGGAAGCTCTACAAGGTATGGTCCGGACCGGTCAAAATCAATATGTCTGTAAACACTGTAAAACACCTGTAGCACAAGCGCTTATTGACACGGGCCTAGATGAGGAAAAACCCACCACCCATATTAGAGACGGTGAGGGTAAGCCAATGAGTTTAGACGAAACATATAATGAGGCTTCAAATAGAGAATGAAAATTAAATGTAAATGCGGAAAAACTTATGATACTAATGACAAGTATTATTGCGACTGTGGACTGCAGAAGTGGGAAGGTAAATTTTACCGGTTACCTGCAGGACATATCATGGAAGAGTACGATTACTGGAAACACAGTACTTATGAGAATTTCCGAAGTTTATTTAAAAAGCTCTGCATCAAGTGCCACAAAACAAGAAACTGTAAGATTAAGGAATATATCCAGGCGTGTATGTCAGAAAACTGTCCTCCTTTTCCAAAGGATATTGTAGGAGTTTATAACCGGCTATCTTATCCTGGGGATGGTAATTTCAGACAACTTTATTGTTTGAAGTTTGAAAATGCACAGTTGGTAATGGAGGGTATATCGTGAATAGTGGAAAACAAAAAAGGTTAGAAGCACTTAAGAAAGCCAAAACGGTAATTGTAATTGTCAATGCTTATAATAAAAGGACCGGCTATGTCAAAGGAGCAGTCTCTGACCTGGTAGAAGAGTTTTGTGGAAAGGTCCCCCTAGCAAGATCCCTTCGGTATGACACAGTAATTTTAAAACGAATTTCTCCTGTATCAACAAAAGGCTGGTTCATTTCCTGTATAAAGTATGATGACAAGGGCGTAGGTCATGTCGGGCACAGAGTAAGTTCATTTCGTTTAACGCATTGGCTTAATACAGGTGTCGATTGTAAGGAGATATGATAAGCGTGGCCAAGGATGAATCCGGCGCAGAGCTGTTCAGAAGGCTTGGCTTACGGAGGCTTGATACTCTGACAGCTGTTGATCTGTCAGAGTATGTCAGAACCATACGGAACAAAGTTTTTGTAGGGGGTTTTAGTATACGTGATGGCGGGGATGCATTATTTATTGAAACACACTATAAGGCTGCGATGTATAAATTAGAAAAGATAATACAGGAAGCAAGATGACTGATATAGAAACTATTATTTATAAAAACGATAATACTTTGGTATGGGTAGAAATACTCTTTAAGCCTAATGAAGAACGAAAAACCTTTGTATATACGGTCAAACATAAGAGGGGTGGTACTGTAGATATTCTAGGGTATGTCAAATGGTACGGAGCCTGGCGTCAGTATGTCTTTATGCCGGTAGATGCAACGCTCTGGAATGATAGTTGTTTACAAGGTATAGTTGATTACTTACAGAAAATAAATAAAGAACACAGGAGCAAACGTGGCAAAGGTTAAGAACCGGTATCCTACTAATAACGTCCGTAATACTTACTCTAAAAAAAGGAAAAAGAGTACAATCGAAACCCCTCTGTACCTAGCGGATTATATTTTCAAATTAGTTCTCGGACACATAGGTACCTTTCAAACTAAATACTGTATTGACGTGGGTTGCCATCATGGTAACCTATCTCTGCCTTTTAAAAAGGCCGGGATGAATTGTCTGGGATATGACAATAAAACTGTAAAATATCATAGCACCTTTTGCCGGAAAGACTTCCTCCAAATAAAAAGTCTTCCGGCGAAATTACAGCACGGTATTGTGGTGTGCAACCCACCGTTCAATATCAGTAAATCCCCTGTGCCGGAAAGCATCAAAAAGTGTGCCAAGCATTTCAAAATAAAAACTTCCCCGCTCCTACCGGAGCTGTTCTTACGGAAGATTTTTGAAAAGTTCGGTGTTTCCATGCCTGTAGTCTTCATAGCACCAATGGGGCTCATTAAAAACCAGAGGATGAAATCCTCCAGGTGGAAATGGCTCCGAGATTGCGGCGCGGAAATCAGTGGCGAGCTCGAGCTACCTATTGATGCTTTCGGCCAGGGTATCCTGGTACACAGTTCAGTTCTATTTTTTAATATATACGATGTCCCAGCAAAGACGTTCCTTGGAGACATATGCTAAGAAAGAGAGATACTCCTTTAACTTTTGCTGCTTTTTATTGGAGAGAATCTTTTCATGATGAAAAAATAGAAGAATGGGTTCTCTTAAGCGTAGGTACTGAAGATAAAGTGAAGAAGTTTGTAAATGAATTTATAAGAGTGACTAAAGGGCAAAAGCGTATAAAGGTATTTAGATTGGTAGAGGATAATAAGTTTTGTCTGAACCCTTGACAAATCCAGTACTTTATAGGGATAATGTAATAGGAGGTTTATATGATTTTAAAATATGTTAGATACTCTAATGATAAGATAGTGCTCTTTCCAAAAATGTATGATCACGCAAAAACTTGTCGAGAGTTTAATATACCGGCGGATACAATTATTTCGGCAGGTTTTGTTTACATGGACGATAATTTTGATGTAACCGGAGAAAGTGTCTCCCTGGGTGTAAAGTCAAAAAAAGAGGACAAGGACATTTTAAAAGCTTTTTGCAGGTAAAGGAAATATGAAGAAATTAGATTTAGCAAAACTCATAGGTATAAGCTCATCTAATTTAAGCAGGTGGATGAGGGAAGGGACCATATCAGAACTACCGGAAGGGTGGAAGAAAATGGAACAGGAGGAGTTACAGCGTTGGATTGATGCTAATAAAAAAGCAGTTGCGGCCAGAAAAATACTAGCCAACTCTATGTCTGTAAAAGATAAAATCAAAGGTAAACGAGTAAAAGACTTGACTTATACTGCCAAATAGCTTATAATTATTCAATATGAAACAAAGATGTAACTACTTTATACATATGTGGCGTACAGCCACTGCGGTCGAACCTTCTGACATTGAGAAGGGGAAAACCATAAGCGGAGGGGATATGTAAACTGAAATCTGTAAAGGATTTCTGAAAAACCCCTCCGCCTGGTCATGTTTACCAGGAGGAGGGGTTTTTTTATGGTGGCGGTAGCTCAGCTGGCAGAGCGCCGGGTTGTGGTCCCGGTTGTCGTGGGTTCGAAACCCATTCGTCACCCGTCGCCTGGCTCCGGGTTAATAGCGGCAGAGGTCGCAGGGCAAGCGGGCGGATAGCTCAGTTGGAAGAGCAACGCCCTTTTAAGGCGTGGGTCCTGGGTTCGACCCCCAGTCCGCTCAAAGAATTTAACAAAGGAAACGGCAATGATGATTAAACATATTATGAAAGATACAGAAGAGGCTTTACAGCATTATAGAAAAAAGGGTGATATTCACAGAATTAAGATTTTGGAAGACGGTATTCTTTATTTTATTGCTACTTATATAAATAAGTCGCGTTAGAATAGTGGTAGTTCACCAGGTTTTCGCCCTGGGCACAGGGGTTCGATTCCCCTACGCGATAAATGAAATGTACATTATGTAGTGTAGAGTTTGACCTTGATGCAGAAGGAGGGATTGTAGGGTATGTAGGTATACTCCCTGTTCAGTTCTGTCCTGTCTGCTTGGCTGGGTTGGATGATCTATTCACCCAACTCAATTGCAAGGTTTGTGAACTTAAAAAAGAAGAAGATTGAATTGCGGGTGTAGTTCAATTGGTAGAGCTCCAGATTTCCAATCTGGATGTTGCGAGTTCGAGTCTCGTCACCCGCTATGCCTTGGGGCCGGGCGTTAGGGGATGAATAACCCAGGTCCCTCCATGCGGACATAGCTCAGCTGGTAGAGCATCTCGTTGCCAACGAGAAGGTCGCGGATTCGATCTCCGTTGTCCGCTCATGCCCTCGTAGCTCAGAGTGTAGAGCACCTGGTTGTCAGCCAGGGGGTCGCCGGTTCAACCCCGGTCGGGGGCGTATGTGGGTATGGTTCCCGCCATGTTATGAGCGGCTGATGAGATATACAGTAGCGCACTGGGGCCAACATGCACTCGTGTGCCGAGTGGTCGAAGGCAACGGTCTGCAACACCGTGTTTACACCGTGGGTTCAAATCCCACCGAGTGCTCAGGAGGATAAAATGTTCTTCAAGAACACCAGACGGGAAATTTTACATATAAATAATGTGCTGCAGGAACTGGAATGTTTTGTTAATACAGATCCTGGGGCTAATTATGACTTAATCGTGGGTACTGATTCCCAACGCCATAAAGCTATGATTAAGTACGCCACTGTAATTTTCCTTTGGAATTTGAATTCCCGTAAGTTCAGGTTATTTTTTAATCGAGAGCTGGTAAACGAGAAGAGCAAGGACATAGTTTACAGGCTGGTATCTGAGACAGCAAAAAGTCTGGAAATAGCCCATATCCTGGAAGAAAGCCGGGTAGTGGAGATAATTGGTAGAAATTGTCTTACCATCCATATTGACGCTGGATACAACGGGCGCTCCAGAAAGGCTATACCGGCCTGTACCGGTATTGCTAGTGGTTTTAACCATAAAATCAAACCGGATGCCTGGGTGGCCTCCTGGGTAGCTGATAGGTACTCAAAATGATGGTTGACCTCCACGGCAAGACCCATAAGGAAGCAGAAGAGGCCGTTATCCGGGCCGTGGAGGATAATTTGAATAAAAAAGTTATGTTAAGTTTTGTGACCGGTCACAGTGAGAAAATGAAACAAGTTGTGCTGGGAGTGTTGCAGGAATACGGCTTGCAGCACTCCCAGCTGGTGGATACCAGAATTACAGCTTGGGTATAGGGTTCGTAGCTCAACTGGTTAGAGCAGGCGGCTCATAACCGTCAGGTCCTCGGTTCAACTCCGAGCGAGCCCAATGGCACCATAGCTCTAACGGTAGAGCAGCGGATTCCAAATCCGCGTGTTGAGGGTTCGAATCCTTCTGGTGTCGCATGCGGCTGTAGCTCAGTTGGATTAGAGCTCCAGGTTTCGGCCCTGGGAGTCGTGGGTTCGAGTCCTACCAGTCGCGAAGGAGATAAGATGAAATATTTAAGTATAATAGTATTGTTGTTACTATTAAGTTGTCAGCGGCAATCTCTATTAATCGTAGGTGACTCCATCACAGCTGACGGTGGCTACACTAAATATTTAAAAGAACAACTGCCGGATACCAGGATAGATGTGCGTGCTAAGCCTGGAGCTTCTATTCTATGGATTCATGCTCAGGTAGAACACTATGCCTATAATTATGACAGGGTAGTTGTGTTGGGAGGTATAAACTCAATCTTAACTCCTGACATTGTTATACGTTACCTGGGAAAGACATATCAGGTGTCTCATTCGAGAGGGATGCAGGTTATAGCAGTTACACTGACTCCCTGGAAAAATTACTCTACCTGGAATGAAGAACAGCAGCATTACACTGAAACGGTTAATGATTTTATTAAATCTAAACCAGAGGGGGTGAAGGCTGTAGCAGATGTCTACATGCCGCTTTCCGACCAGAACAAGTTAAAGGAGGAGTACAGTTTGGATGGGCTTCATCTCAATGAAGCAGGCCAAGAAGTTATTGGTCGAACTATATATGCCCAGATAGCACAATTGGATAGTGCAGCGGCCTTCTAAGCCGCAGGTTGTTAGGTTCAAATCCTACTCTGGGTGCATGGAAAAACTATATTGGGTTTCTCTACCTTATGCTACTTTTGGTATTATATCAAAAGATGGCTGGGTAATTGATGCTGCACCGATAGCTAAATGGGCTATCGGTAAAACAATGAACGAAGTATGGAAGTATTATACTTACAAGAAGAAAGCTGTAATACGCGAGTGTAGCTCAGCCTGGTAGAGCGCGGCCCTGATAAGGCCGGTGCCGAAGGTTCAAATCCTTCCATTCGCATATAGGTACAGGCCGGTTGTCCTATAAGACCCGAAGGCCTGTACCTTAAGGCTCGGTAGCTCAGTTGGTAGAGCAGGGGACTGAAAATCCCCGTGTCAGCGGTTCGATCCCGCTCTGAGCCAAGAAGCGGTTCGACTCCGTAAACTACAATTGCCGCTGCCAAGTTCAAATCTTGGTTATGGCGAAAGGGATCGGATTCAGTCAGGTGGCTCCGGCGGTGGTTGTATGTTATACTTTTAAAAATTAATTGGAGGTATAATTATGCCACAAGGAAAAAGGAAAGGAAGTTGTGGGGGTACCCCGCGTCAGGATGGTACCGGCGGCGGTAAAGGAAATAAAGGTACGCCACGACAACCTAAAAAATAAGCTTATTAATAAACACGAGTACTTTTGAAGTACTCGTGTTTTCGGGAATTTAGCTCAGCTGGGAGAGCGTCACGTTTACACCGTGGATGTCGGCGGTTCGATCCCGTCAATTCCCAAGAGTCCTGGGAATACCAGCCCTGGGGAGCCGGGAGTATATCTCTTGGAGTTGCCAGACTAGCTCTAATTGGTAGAGCAACTGATTTGTAATCAGTGGGTTCTCGGTTCGAGTCCGAGGTCTGGCTCATGGTATAATTGTCTTAGGAGGACTATTATGAAACTTTTATTTAAAGGAAGAAAAAAGCTCAATAAATTATATGAGCAAAGTAAAGCTAAAAATTTACCACAAGGAATCACCAACGGGGTAGCAATTCTCGCCATACCTATTATCTCTGTTTTCTTTGCCCTGTTTATAAAGTTGTTTATTTGGAAAGGGAAAATATTCTCTAGTCAGAAATCTGAAACTGTAGCAGACTCTGTAATCAACAGAGTATCCCCTTTCAATATTAAAGCAGTTAAAGGCAGGGTATACTTAAGCAGTAGCTGGATTGATGGAAAGCCCACCATTGTTATTGAATATAATAAAAGTGGTTTTCCTTTTAATAAAGTAAGAGATGAAGTGCGTGAAATGGAGCCTGGTGTGTATGTCGGAAAAATGTGGTTTTATAAAACACAAGTACTCCACTTTACTTTAACATATAAAAAATAGGGGTTGTTAGCTCAGCTGGGAGAGCACCAGATTTGCATTCTGGTGCAAATTGACGATGCTTCTAATCTATGTTAAACTTTATGTATGGGAATATTCATAAAGAAAGATAAGTATGGTAGCAGGCGAAAATATACAAAACGCAAATGTGAACAGTGTGGAAAGAAGTTCGATGCTGTACTAAAGAATATAAGAATCGGCAAGGCAAGATTCTGTTGTATGTCATGTTTCCGTGAATCTCAAAAGAAGCAAGTAGACATGGTATGTTCTAATTGTGGAAAGAAATTCACAAGAGCAAAAGCAAGATTAAACTGTTCGCGACATGGTATTTATTTTTGCTCACGAGAATGTAAGGATATTGGACAGCGTATCGGTGGGATAAGTAAGATACAGCCCCCGCACTACGGAAATGGGAAAAGAAACTATAGAGACATTGCTTTTAGAGCATACAAAGAGAAATGCTTGGTATGTGGGTATAATGATGATCCTAGAATTTTAGAAGTACACCACATAGATAACAACCGAGAAAATAATAAACTGGAGAACCTGATAGTGTTATGTCCTATCTGTCATAGAAAGATTACACTTCGTTATTATTCTCTAGTTATCAAGGGGAATGGGTCTGCTAGGGGTGGACACCTGATTTGCAATCAGGATATTCAGCCGGGTTCGAATCCCGGATTCTCCATTGGTAGGTGACGGCGTAAGAGAAATTCGCAACGGGTACCCAACCCCACGTCGTGACTCTCTTTAATGAGAATTGGCATGAGTCCATCATCACCTACCGCTTCGGCGCAGGGAGGTTGCTGGTTACCGAGCGGGTTTCATAAGCCCGACCACGAGGGTTCGATTCCCTTCCCTGCTAATGGTGTACATGCATAAAACCGGCCACAGGTACGGTAAATATAAAGACACCTACCACTTGATGGCTGATTCAGAAAAAGAACTTCATCAGTTTGCAACACAGATGGGCCTGAAACGTGAGTGGTTTCAGAACTCTATCATTATACCTCATTACGATGTATTTGGCGCAATGACAGATAAGGCCTATGCACTTGGTGCTAAGGATGTTACTTCCCGATTACAATTAATGAAACTTATTAAAAGATATAAGTCTTCATGATATAATATTCTCCAGTAGAAAGACAGACAAATAGATAGACATAGGAGGTATCCATGATACTAAAAATACGTTCAGGCATGAAAAATGCCGATGCAGAAGGTTGGGACTATTTTGATAACATTGAAGAGTTCCACTCCTATGACTGGGGAGAGTACCGGTTAAGAATAGAAAAGCAACCAAAAGGCGGAGAAGCCTGGCGTGTAGAGCAGCCAGGTAGTCCCGTTACAAATCACCGTTACGATAAAATCTTTATACAGGAAGGTTCTGAGGACGAGTCCTATATTAAGTTGATGATCCTTAATATGAAGGATGGTTCACAGAAGATTATTGCAACAAATACAGAGACATACTTGCTCAGTGATGACGGTAAAACTGTTGACAGGCTGATAGCAGGTAAGTCAAACAAGGTACATAGCTAACTAGAAAACTGTCTGTCTTTCTACTTGACTTTTTAACAAATATGGCTTATAATTATACTTTAAACATGACAAAGATAAGCTTTTACCCCTATTCCAATTTGAGTTCGCTCAACCAACCGTTAAATCAAGACGGAGGAGGTACGGGGTAACTGGGTACTTTGTATTTAAGTTGTCAGGCAAACCCCCGACCTTCAGAGCCGACTCTGAGGGCCGGGGGTTTTTTTGTTTACGGGCTGTAGCTCAGTTGGCTAGAGCGCCTGGTTTGGGACCAGGAAGTCGGGGATTCAAGTTCCTCCAGCCCGAATTGGGATGTCGTATAACGGTAGTACACCAGGTTTTGGTCCTGGCAGTCGGGGTTCGATCCCCTGCATCCCAGATGGAGAGTAGCGGCAAGGTGCCAAACCAGGCTTGAACCCTGGGCCATCCTTTCGGATGAGGTTTCGATTACTTTACTCTCCGATGGAGAATTGGCAGAGTGGCAATGCAGCGGTTTGCTAAACCGTACATCCGTAAGGGTGCACTGGTTCGATCCCAGTATTCTCCGAGAGCCGGAATGGTGGAATTGGTAGACACGCTAGTCTTAGGAACTAGTGCCTTGTGTGTGAGAGTTCGAGTCTCTCTTCCGGCAGTGTCTCCAGGGATGTTGGTCTGGCAGGGTTGCTCCTGCAGCGGTTCGAGTCCGCATTTGGCTATGGTAGGCCAACTGGGTTCAATCCCCAGACTGGAGGCAGTGCCCAGGGGAGAGGATGGGTGGATAACCGGTCATAAAAACCAATAGTAGAAGCCCCTCCCCTGAGTCAGAGCCCAGGTGGCGGAATTGGTAGACGCGCCGGTCTCAAACACCGGTGTCGCAAGACGTGAGGGTTCAAGTCCCTCCTTGGGCACAGGGCTCCGCTGATGGAATTGGTAGACATCGGGGACTTAAAATCCCCTGACTGAAAGGTCGTCCCGGTTCGAGTCCGGGGTGGAGCATTATTCCAGAGTAGCTCAGTTGGAAGAGCGAGGCGCTGTTAACGCCTGGGTCGGGGGTTCGAGCCCCTCCTCTGGAGCATGTGGCAGTGGGTTTGATTCCCTTTACCCTGGTGCACCTGGTTGGGGCTGCCACTTTTAGGGCGATTATCCCGTAGGGGTAGCGGTGCTGGCTGTAAACCAGTTGTCATATAGGCTCGGGTGGTTCGACTCCATCATCGCCCAATTATTTCCATTTACTCAAACTCCTTGAGATTTTACCGATAATAATATATAATTTAATTATGGGAGGGAGTTTGGTTGAAGGGAAAACGAGTTTATGAAGACGATATCACCAAACTTTATAAAGATACAAATCTTGAAATTATTATTCATAATGCACGAAAAGAAAAATTAACCTGTCTTGAAACAAAAGTACTTATAATAGACTATCTTAAAGCTAAATTCTTTAAAACTCCTATAACGTCAGAACAGTTGGAAAAAAGAGAAAGTAGAATGAAAGGGGTTTTAAGACTTCCTAAAATAATCAAAAAAACGGGTAAATTTAAAGATTTACCGCAGGAGGATACATACTATGACCAGTGAAGTATTAGCTTTTATTGACCAATGGTGGGGAATTTTATTACCTGTTATTCTTGGTATGATATTTCGTAAGGAAATAATGGATTTCTGGAAGTATGTTAAAATGAGAGCTTCCAAAAAACCATACAGTCATACCGGTAATTTTGTTAAATTTGACGCTGATGGGCCCTGGTGGAAAATTCATGATATGAATAAAAATGTGGTAGAACTCTATAGGATTAATAAAGAAACACATAAACCGGATGGATTGGGTTTAAAAATGACTATGGGAGATTTTATACATACTAGACTTTACTTTGAAGCAGACATCTAAAATTTGGGATAATTTATATTTTGCTTTTCTTATTTTTATAGTTGTTGTCTTTTCAATAGGTACACTGTTTTGCTTAGCAATGTTGATTTGGGTTATGACTAATTAAGGAGTACAAAATTGAGTTTACTATACTGTATCCAATGTAATAAAGTGTATGCCACTAAAGATAACGGACTGTTGATAGACTTTTGTAAAGAAGAAAAACACAAACTTGCGGATATTACAAATAAACAATATATAAATTGGCTTCTAAATGACAGAACCCCATTAAAATTTAAGATAAAGGAAAAGGTAGATGCTGAAATTAATAAGGAGATTTGTGAAGCCTAAGAAAAGATCACATATACAACTTATTATAGGAAATAAAACGTTCAATATTTGGTATCTTCGCGAACTGAGGGAAGTATTGCAACGAGAATTATATGATGAAAATACAAAAAAGCTTAAGTACTCTCCTGAACAGTAATGAATATTTAGCCCTTAAAAATAAGGGAGATATCTATACACCACGTTTTATTCAAATTCGTTATAATCCAAAAGATAAAATAGATCCTTTCATACACTCTTTATACACAGGTAAATATTTTAATCCGGAAGAAGTATCAAACTGTAAAGGTTGGGAAGATGTAAAATTAAAACTCCAATTACTAAAATTCTCCATAAATAACTTAACAGAGGAAATAGAAGTGTATGTATGTCCTCTGTATATTTCAGATATTAAGAATAAGATAGAAGCCGTCGGGTTGAAGGTAGACTCAAAATACATTTATTTCAGTATCGATAAAAATGGAAATATATTAGAATACTATAAATATAAATCCCAATTAAAAGAATTTCGCTATATAGTAGGCAATAAGGATCCTGTAGCCGAATACTACCATGTAGGTTTTTCAGAATTAAAAGACTTTGCAGACACACTAAAAAACTTACTTAAAGAGATTGAGGATCTAATTAACACGGAAGCAGGTATAGTTCTTTCTAACAAAGGAGGATATATCTGTGTATATGTATATCTAAAATGAATAATGAAATTATATTAGCAGCTCAGGTCCTGGGTATTGATCTCAGACAATACCTTAAACCTATCCGAAATGTACACGAAGGCCAGAAATATCTTGAAGAATTTCAAAAAGCAGTAAAGCAGAAACATAAAGAGAAAGCATTACAGCTGCATCCGGACGTCAATCCTGACGTAGATGTAGAAGAGATAAAAAGGGTTAATGCAGCAAAGGATGTTTTAATGGGGGTTAAGCCGGTTTTACAGCAGCCTAAACCTCCTGTTATTATTGTTCGCAGTTCTTATAGTGTGTACGGGGATGCCTCTTCTACTGGCACTGCAACTG
>Ga0272442_10009205_pt1 | contig 12391 bp, 8 predicted proteins | sample SSMForm2O_FD_200262 | JGI IMG/M metagenome (GOLD analysis project Ga0272442, IMG submission 200262) | Marine sediment archaeal communities from Little Sippewissett salt marsh, Falmouth, MA, United States - SSM-Form-2O | ecosystem: Environmental > Aquatic > Marine > Wetlands > Sediment ... | reverse complement strand
CATTCGAGATTTGGTCAAGAACTGCCTGCGAATGAGACCCGACCGGATCGTGGTGGGGGAATGTCGAGGCGGCGAGGCATTGGACATGCTGCAGGCGATGAACACGGGACACGACGGTTCCTTGACCACGGGACACGCCAACAGTCCGCGGGATCTTCTTTCAAGGCTTGAGACCATGGTGCTGATGTCCGGTATGGATCTACCCGTGCGTGCCATCAGGGAACAGATCGCCTCGGCGGTGGATATGGTCGTGCAGCAGGCGAGACTGGCGGACGGCTCCAGGAAGATCACCTACGTCACCGAAGTGACTGGGATGGAGGGAGAGGTGATCACGCTGCAGGACATCTTCCTGTTCAAACAGGAAGGATTTGACCAAAAAGGCAAGGTCAAGGGACAGTTTGTTTCCACAGGAAATGTGCCCAAGCTGGCCGATGAGATGAGAGCAAGGGGATTGGATTTTCCCATCGAATTATTTCAGAAGCAGACCGCATGATAGATGAGAGGAACCCAAGGGCGTTTCTACACCCGGAGGATATCAACCTATGAATGGCGTAATGGCTGAGCTTCCGTTGATCCTGGCCGTAGTGCTCACTGGCGGTGCTGTGGCGCTTTTTGCCTACATGGGTACCAAGGTGTTCAAACGCGGTTACGAGAAGTATGAGGACAGATATGTGGCCGCCGTGGGCAAACAGCTCGAGGATATGTTTGTCACAATACCCCCTGAACAGGTGCTATACCTAGGGATGGTGGCAGCCGTTTTGATGTTCCTTTTGGGACTCGTCGTGTCTTCGCCCGCGCCGCTTCCCGCAAAGCCCCCTGTGGTGCTTGTCTTCACAGTGGTGGGTTTCTTTCTTCCCAGGTTTTATTTGAAACGGCTAGAAAGCAGGCGGATCGTCATGTTTGACGAGCAGCTTGTGGACGGTTTGACGACGGTGTCTAACTGTCTCAAGTCAGGTTTCAGCTTTCCTCAGGCCCTCGATATGCTCGTGAACGAATCTCAGCCGCCCCTTTCCCAAGAGTTTTCCTTGGTCTTGCGCGAGTACAGGTTGGGACGGTCTTTGGACGAGGCGTTGGCACACCTTCTTCAGCGGGTTCCCAGCGAGGATTTGGACATTGCGGTGACAGCCATTCTGACCACAAGGGAAATTGGCGGAAACTTGGCCGACGTATTCGACCAGATCGCGGATGTGATCCGAGAAAGAAGCCGAATTCAGGGCAAGATTCGAGCCCTGACCTCTCAGGGCAAACTGCAGGGAATTATCGTGGGTGTCATGCCTTTGTTGTTGGGAGTGGCTGTCCATTTTGTGGACGCTGAGTTGATGAGGCCCATGTATACCACCCTTTTAGGATGGGGCTTCCTCGTCTTGATTCTCATCTTCGAGACGATCGGAGGCTTTCTCATCAAGAAGATTATTACCATCGATATCTAGATCGAACGAAACGGGAGGAGACGAAAGAATGGGCGGTGGGATCGGCTTCTTGGCAGTTCTTTTATTCTCCAGTATCTGCGCCATCGGATCGTTGGCTTTCTTGGTTCACGGGCTTTGGCCAAAGAAGCCGCTCAACATCAAGGAGACCTTCCAGAAGGAAAAGGAGCGTACAGGCGTCCTGTGGCTGCTGACTCCTCTGTTGAAAAAGATGGCGAAGCGGATCAGCAAGATTCAGAACGACAAGCTGGAGGCCTATCGGGATAAGCTGGACAGAGATTTGGTGTCCGCGGGCACCCCAGCCAACATGGATTGCGATGAGTTTATCGCTCTCCAACTGGTGACAGGCGTGGGCGTTGCCGTGGTTGGATCCATCCTCGTCCTTTTAGTGCCCCAGATTAGTTCCTTCATCACCAACCCGTTGATAGCCCCCATCACCGTCCTTTTGTTGTTCTTGGCGGGCGTGGCGCTTGCCAGGAGAGGGCTTTCGGATCGGATTGCCGCCAGGCACAAGGCCGTTTTTCGTGCCCTTCCCTTTTGTCTGGACCTGGTGACCGTCTCGGTGGAGGCGGGGATGGACTTCATCTCGGCCGTGGACAAGGTGGTGGATAGGATGAACCAGGGACCTTTGGCGGAAGAGCTGTATCTGATGCTTAGGCAGATCCGAATGGGGAAGACCCGCGCCGAGTCCTTGAAGGCGATGGCCGAACGGGTGAACTTTTTTCATCTCACGACCATTATTTCTGCGTTGGTGCAAGCGGATCGTCTGGGTACGGGACTGGGAGCGATCCTGAGAATTCAATCCCAGGAACTCAGAAGAAAGAGGAGCCAAATCGCCGAAGAACTGGCTATGAAAGCGCCGGTGAAGATGCTCTTTCCCCTGATCGGCTTCATCTTTCCCGCAGTGTTTATCATGCTTTTCGGTCCGATTGTCCTTAGTCTTCTGAATACGCCCGGTTTGATGTGAACCATGGAGCGCTAGTTATGGCAAACAAGAAACCCATTCTCGTCTGCATCGAGGGTCCTTCCAAGGGGAAGACTTATCCAGTGGCCGGTGTGACCGTCATCGGTAGAGAGCCTGAACGGGAAGTCCACGTGGAAGATCAGGCAGTTTCGCGGAAGCACGCCAAGATCGAAGTGAGTCCCAACGGATACGTGATCACCGACTTGGGAAGCGCAAACGGGACGGCCGTGAACGGGAACCCGCTGGGAGGTACGAGGCCGCTGCACAACGGCGCTGTGATCAAGGTGGGCCAGACCGTGCTTCGCTTCGAGTTCAAGGGAGAGGAAAAAGCTGTCGAGAAGATGCGGGTTCGGCCTAGGCAGCCTCGTCCCAGCGCAGGAGGGAACAAGAAGCTTCTCATTCGAGTGGTGGCCGGCGTCTTGGGACTCATCATTGTGCTCATGGTCGTAGCCATGATGGCGGGCAAGGGAGGCAAAGAGGCACCGCAGAAGAAGGCGCAGGCGTCGTCGCAGGGGCCGGCGGGGACGCCAGAGGTACAACCAGGAGATCTAACGGATGAGGTGTCGGAGGAGCCTGTTGGCTCCATCGAGGAAGTCGCTGATCTTTTGAGAAGAGCGGACCAGCTCTACGAGGAGCGTGAGATTGCTCTAGGGAGTTGCTGGATGGCCATCGATCGGTATAAGCAGGCGCTCGCCATCCTTCGACAGACGGGAAATGAGGAACTTCAATATCAGACTGTGGCCAAACTGGAGGCCGCGAATGCCTGGGTTGAGGAGCAGTACGAGACCCGAAAGAAGAGCATCGATCGGAACGTGAAGCAAGCCCAAAACATGGGGTCGGGACCCCGCTTCGATCTCTTGATTAGGGAATCCTATCGATTGGCGGACGAAATCACGGAACTGATTCCTGACAAGATGGACGAACGTCATAGTTACGGTAGGAAGCGCAAGTTGACGCTAGGCAAATACGCGAAGAAATGAGTGGGATGTTCGCAAAAACCTTCAAAGAGCAAAAGCCTGCGGAGTAAAAACATGGATGAGAAAGAACAGGAAGAAGAGCTACATTCCAAGGACGTTGATGCCACCGGCAGGATCGAGCTTCCCAGCGAAGACGGTGATGACGCCACCAATCGGCTCAAGCCCCCCAGCAAAGACGAAGAAGAAGAGGCGGAAGAGAATGAGGATTTGCTGGATCTTGAAGCAGGTGGAACGCCTCCGGACGACGGCGGCACCGTGATCTTGGGACCAGAAGCCCAGCCGAAGGGACCTCCTGACCTTCCGTCGGAGAAACCTACCGAGCTTACGCCCGGCGAAGCGGCGGGAGGGGATAAGACGATGATCCTGGGGGGAGGGCAAATTCAGCCCAAGCCGCCGGGCGAGATGGATAAAACGATGATGGCCCAGCGGACTTTTCCCTATATTATGATTACTTCCCCGGATCAGAAAGGGCGGAGGATCGACCTGGGGGATGGGACGTTCAAGATCGGTAGAGCGTCCGACAACGATTTGGTGCTCCAGAATTCCATGGTTTCCACACACCACGCCGAAATTACGGTGTCCGGGCATCAATATGCGATCAAGGACCTGAACAGCACCAACGGTATTCTGGTGAACGGGAAGGTGGTCAAGTCCCACAAGCTCAGGAACGGCGATGAGGTCGTGGTGGGAGAGACCGCCTTTGTATTCGAAGGATCCATGGTGGCAGGAGCGCCCACCATGAAGAAGGGTGGACTCTCCAAAAAACCGCTTTTGGCGGCTGTGCTTCTGGTGGTGGTGGTTCTTTTGGGCGCTCTTCTCCTGAAGAGAGGCGGTTCGGATCAGGAATCCGGGCAAACCAAGGGCACGACCCCTCAGCCCACGGCGGCGGCTCAGGCGCCGGACCGAGCCCAAGAGCCTCAGCCCACCGCGATTCCTGAGTCTTCCAATCCCCTGCAGGCGGCGCAAGCGGCCATGAAGCAGGAGCAGTGGGGCAAGGCTGTGGCTTTTCTGAAGAAAGCAAAAAAAGCCAACCCAGAGGATGAGAATATTCAGTCTCTTTTGGACAAGGCAAACATGGAGCAGTTCATCCAAGAACACAAGGCCTTGGGCAAAGCCCATGTGGAAGAGGAGATGTGGGAGCGAGCTGCCTATGAATTTAGACGCGTTTTGAATGTGAAGCCGGACGACGAAGAAGCGAAAGCTCTCTACGACGAGGCGGCCCAGCACGTAGCGCGATCGGAGGGGCTCAAGGAAGCCATTGCCTTGGTGGAGAACAAAAAGTGGCAGGAAGCTTTAGCGCGACTCGAAGACTTGGGAGGTACCCCTGGCGAGGAAGGGGACGAGATCAATCGCTACTTGGAGATGGCTCGCACGGAGTTGAATAATCAGAAGGCGTATGAGCAGGGACTGGCTTTATTGAAGAAAAGCCAGCCCAATGAGGCGACGAAGGCCCTGGAAGGCGTCGCCAAAGACAGCGTTTATGCGGGCGATGCGGCCCAAGCCTTGAAACGAGCCAGGGGCATGGCCAAAGGGATGGAATTCTCCAATCAGGCGGAGAAGGCCTATGCCAAGGGTCAAGGACTAGAAGCACTTAAGTTCCTTGAGCAGGCGTCGAATGAACTCGGCGAGGCCTCGATATCCTCCCTGAAGAAGCGGATCAATGAGGTTCTCACCAGTATGGAACAGGCGAGGCAGAAGGAGAGGTCTAAGGATCCCAAGGATCTGTCCGCGGCGTATCGCCTCTACGCGCGCGTGATCGAGCTGGAGAAGGATCGCTCCAACGCATACAGGGAACAAGCCGCGAAGCAGCTAGAGGCTTTGTCCGCTCCCCTCAAAAAGAGGGCCGACGAGTGGGTGGAAAAAGGGGACGGCTTGGCTGACAAGAAGGAGTTGGCTGAAGCGGCATCGTGTTACAGAGAGGCGTTGAACATCTTCCCGCCCCATGAGGACGCCAAGCAGAAGTTGGAGCGTATGAGCGGTACGTTGAATAGGCTGGCCAAGAAGCTTTTCCAGGAAGCGTATGTATTGGAAAAGCGGGGCGATGAGACGGGCGCCATCGAGAAATGGCGGGAGATCTGTGAACTTGTGCCTGAAGGAAGCGAGTATCACAACAAATCAAAGGCCAAACTCGAAGGAACTCAGTAATCTTCCCTGCGGCTGTTCCTAATCTGTTCCGCGAGGTCTCTCGCGCCCTTGTGAAGGGGCTCGATTTCTAGGAGGGAACGCACATAGTTCATGGAGTCTTCGGCTCTGCCTACGCTGTAACTCCTTAGAGCGTTCACATACAGTCGGTCTATGAGCAGCCTCATCCGTCTGCGAACGGCCCGGCCGCCTCCCTCTTCCCATCTGAGAAAACTCTTGTAACTTTGAAGGGCCTTTGCCGTTTCGTGCATCTTGTGGTCGTACAATTCGCCGAGACGCAGATGAATCAACGGATGCGTGGGATCGAGCGCGCGGGCTTCCTCATAGCTTTTTGCTGCTTGTTCGTAACGTTCCACCTCTTCCAATACTCCAGCCAACCGCATCCTGGCCCTCAAGAATTGGGGAGAGAGGTCGATGCAGGACTCCAGTTCAGAGATGCATTTCTCCTCCTCTTTCAGAATCCAATACGCCTCAGCCAGATGGTAATGGGCTAGGTATTGGTCGGGAGCGATATCCAGAGAAGTCTGGAGGACGCGAATCGCGTTTTCAGGGTTTCCCTGTTTGAGGTGGGCTAGTCCAAGATTGGCGTAGGCAGGAGCCAAGGAAGGATCGATCTCCACCGCACGTTCGAAAGCGTCGATGCCTTCCAAGGTTCTCTCTGAGGCCAGGAAAGCGTTTCCCATTTCCACCCAGGCCTCGGCTCGCGCTGGATCCATCTGTACCACTTGACGTAGACACCGAAGGGCCTTTTGAGGTCTCCCCGCTCGAAGATAGACGCTGCTCAGTTTTAGAAGGGGGACGGGGTCGTCTTCGTTGGCTCGGCTCAATTCCCTATATAACCGGATCTCTTCCGCGTCTAGGTCTTTCCTTGCACAAAGTGACCCTTGGCACAGGAGCCCCAGGAAGACGCTTCCGAACAAGGCTACCCGCCATTTTTCACCACGATATCTCCTTCTCGAGCGCTTCATGACCGATGGTCCCCTTTCCTACACTCCTTCCTTGACAATACAGGAGATCCTTTCCTTTCCGCAATACGAGTAGCCTTTCCTGGCCGAATCTATCGAGTCCTCCGCAATACAAGATGGGTCGTGTCTTCATGAACTACGGTCCAGTCCTCGTTTTGGGCGAATACGGAATGCCAGCAGGTGCCACGTCGTACGAGAGCCGTATCCACTCCAAACCTGTCCACCCATGCCGAGGCCCCCTCAAAGGGGGCATTTTCGCATTGCAGATACTGCTGGTGGAAGTTGTCCAATAACGCATAGAGGTGATTTCTGGGGTCGACAAAGACGCGCCATCTTGGATAAAGGCGATAGATCAGGTAGCCGCCTTCGTCGATAGGGTTAAACAAGATCCCAGTCGGCAAGTCGTAGGCCAGAGTTTGACAGGCCTTTTGGGGAAGTCCCGTCCGTTTGAGGGCGAGATGGATGCTCGTTTCTCTGGGCGCACGAAGAACGACCCAGCCCAAAGCAGCAAGGCAGCACAAGCTGCGGATGAAGTTGCGTTGCGGGCTATCGCCGTTATCAATCTGCAGTGTTAAGCGATGCTTGAAGAGAGACGTTTCCGACAAGCCCTCCGCCAAGGCGCCGCATGTCCCCAAAACGAGGAAGGGCACGAGCTTGAGTTGCGTGAGAGAAAGAAAGAGGAGCGGCAGAAAAAGAGAAAAGGCTTTCAGGCGATGGTGCGTGCGGGGAACGGTGAGAAGAAAGACGAGACTGAAGAAAACTACCGCAACAGTTACATCGGGCCGGCTCCAGAGGGGTCCCATCTCTTCGCTAATGGTTACCGAATTCCAGCGAAGAAGAAGCGTAGCCAGGTAGCTGTGAAGCCGAATATGATAGGGCGTGAGCAACGTAGCCAGGACGGAAGAGGAGAACAGGACGATCCACGGCGCGGTTTGGCGTCGTCCGGGCTTGAAGAGCCTCCACACGCATCCTACGCCCAAGACAAACCAGCCCAGAGGAAAGTAGATGTGAATGTTGGACCAGAAGACAAAGACCAGCGGGATCCACACAAAGGGCATCTTGGCTCCCTTGTCCACGCGTTCTAGTCCCCAGACCAGGGCTGTCAGGAGGAGAAAAGAGAAGATCTGAGGGCGCTCATTCCAGTAGGGGAACGTGGCCGTAAAGCATAGAAGCGCTGTAACCAGAGAAGGCACGAAACGACGGGTTCTGGTCCAGGCGATTCCGAAAACGGAAAGATGTGTTGCGAGGCAAACGATCGCAACCATCCAGGGGAACGCCACCAGTCCAAAGGTCCTCTCCAAGGAAACGAATAGTAGATCTGGCAGCCAGGAATAGGCCAGCCAAGGCAGTCCCCATGCCGTGTGTGAGAAGGGGTCGGCGGAGGGCAGTCTGGCTTCCTCCAGGATCCAGCGTCCCGTTGCCAAATGCCACCACAGGTCTGGGTCGTCCATCACAGGAGGCAAACGGCTTCCCAAGATGAGGGCCGCGAAGAGAAAGAGCAAGGTTAGGCGTCCAGAAGCCTTTGGCAAAGACAGCAGCGAGAAATCCGAATAGTCGCCTTGCATGTTCCCATTGAAACACAAAATTGTCCTCCAAGTTCATCTTATCGGCTACACTGGAGGGAGACCATTTAGGTAGACATTTAGTGTACCCAATCCGAGGGGACGCCTAGGTTGAGAAGACAGAGACACTGTTTTTGAACGGTTTGAAATCTCCTCCCACGCTGAATGTGCATTCGGCATCTGGGAGGAGATTTCACTCCGAGGTGCGGATGAGGGTATTCCACTACACCGATGGAGGAAGCGAGAGGACAGTGTCTCTGTCTTCTCAACCTAGGACCGGTCTCTCTATCCGCTACACTAAAGAGAAAACCGTCACCGTTTTTGAGGCTTTATGTATATCCCCGAAGATCAACGTTTTACATGTCAATGCTGTGGACTCCTCTGTAAACGTCTGTTCATTCCTGTTTCGGAGGAAGAGAGGAAACGGATTGAGCGCCTGGAGGGGGAAGGGGAAGAAGTGCTTTTCCTTAAAAAAGGAGAGAACACGTACCTGGCGCGAAAGGAAGACGGACGTTGTGTATTCCTGGACGATGAGAATCTTTGCCGGCTTCACAAGCGTTTCGGAGAGAAAGCCAAACCGCTGGCTTGCAGGGTGTTTCCCTTCACCTTTTCTTTGAAGGGGGGAGAGCTGGCCGCCGGGGTCCGATTTGCGTGTCCTGCGGTGGCCGCCAACGTGGGGCGTCCATTGGATTCCTATAGGAAGAACCTTCTCGACCTGGCAAGGGAAGTTCGCCAACAGACGCACGCGCTGCAGCCTGAGGAAGTCGAAGCATGGGAGGGATTGTCGGAAGAAGGCGTCGTTCGCTTGGTGGAATTCCTCGCCGACGGAGTGTCTCGCGAAGAGCTGGACCTGGACAAGCGGTTGATCTGTTTACTGCGCTTGTTCACTGTATTGGAGATGGCGCATCCGGATGAATGGGGCCAGCCCAAAATTTGGGAGCAGTTGCAGACTCTGAGGGATGCGGCCTTTGAGGAGGAGCGGGAAAGGACGCCGTGTCCCGCCGAGGAATGGTCCCGAGCGGAGAGAAGCCGTTTTTTCCAGCTTTTGTCCCTGTATGCTCGAAGGGACGAGGAGTCCGGGGACAGTTGGGAGGTGCGATCCAGGCTGGAGCGATCCTTCCGCTCCGCGGGGGTGATGTTGGGGAAAGGCTCTCTTCAGGGTATGGGACGAGATCTTCCGTGCTCGGCGCTCTCCTTGTTGAAGGAGAGTTCCTTTGTTGCGGAAGGGAACGCAGAGGAACCGGTATTCCGTTTTCTCCGAGTGAAACTCACGACGCATCAGTTTTTCGGGTCCTCCCACCACGATTTTTCACTCAAAGAGGGGTTTCTTTCTCTGCTCATGGCCTATCCTGTGGCGGGCGCCTTTGCTCGGCTTTACGCGGCGGACAGGGGAAAGAGGAGGGTGGAGAAGGAGGATGCCGTTCGGGCCGTATCAGCGGTGGATCATGGCTTTTCCCACATGAAGGGATTGGGCACCCACACCGCCAAACGGCTGGTTTCCGCTCTCGCCTCGGAGGAATCCTATAGACGCCTAGTGGGTCTTCTGGGTTTTTTTTCGACCAGAGAGCCGAAATAGGGTATGTATGCTCGAGGAGCTTCGAATCCTCTTCACGCCTTGATATAATTCATGGTGACTAGGGTTCTATCTGAGGGTCGGCAACGAACCGGAGTGTTCACGGTTGTCGGGGAGAAGTATGAGAAGCTTTTTGTGGATGTGGATGGCGCTTTGGGTGCACCTACAGGTCTCGTCGGCATTTCCCGTTCATGCGGATCCTGTTACGGATGCTTTCGTATCCTATCTGTGTGGGGACTGCGAGGGGGCGTTGTCGGCGCTTCAGACCGCTCTGGATGCGTCTCCTGAAGATGCGACCCTGGTGAGGATGAAGTCTCTTTTGCAGAAAAACTGCGGGGAGAAGAGGCAAGAGGAGGGAAGTGCCACGACCAAGTCTGCCTTGGAAGAAGAGATGGGACTCCTGCTTGAACAGCATGCCGAAGTGGTAGAGATCCTGGAAGGGGTCAAAGAGAAGTTGAAGAATAGTCAGGAATCGAGCGACTTGAGCTATGAGAAATTGGCTGCGCAGGAACAGGCGGTTCGTCTGGCGAACGAACGAATTGTTCTCTTACAGGAGGCCTTGAAAGAGGCCCAGGCCAAGGTCCAAGCCTCGCCTTCCCAGGAACAGATGGCCGAGGCGCAGGAACAGATTTTTCACCTCAGGGAACAGTTGGAGGAATTCAGTGGGGCCTTAGCTAAGGGGGAGGCCAGGGAGGCATCGCTGAAGGAGGAGCTGGAAAAAGCGCAACAACAGCCCCCTGAAAGCGAAGGGATCAGCGAAGAGAAGGCGCAGGAGCTTCGGGACCGGATCGATAGGCTGCAAACGGAGAACGATGCCTTATCCAACTCCCTGAAAGAGGCCCCAAAAAAAGGAAAGAAACGGGGCGACTTGGGTTCGGCCGCCCTGAAGGAGGAGCTGGAGAAGGCTCTGAAGCGCGCCATTCAAGCGGAAGGGGACGCTGTGAGGGCCGAGGCTAAGCTAAAGGTGTTGGAGAGCAGGCTTGGAAGCGGACAGGGAAAGATTCGACTAGACCCGAAGATGGGTTCTTCTGAGAAGGCCTTGGGACGGGAAGTCCGCTCGCTCCAGAAAGAGCTGGACAAGGAACGAAAAGAGCGGCAAGAGGCGGAACAAAGGGTTCAATCCCTCCAACAGGAAACGAAGCGGCTGGCGGCCCAGATCGTGACAGGAGAGGGACTGACCAAGGACACTTTGAAGAAGCGGATCGAGGCGGAAGAGTACCAGCGGGCCAAAAGAGAGGCACTTTGGCTTTTTGGACAGGATCCCCGCGACGATGAGCTGAGAAGACTCATCATCCGTCTCAACGATGTTTTGACAGCGGTGCAGTAGTCTGCAGGCTTGATGTCAAAATGGCAAAATTGCTACGATAGCTTGTCCCTTTCTATCAAGACGTGACCCCGAATCCTTGGTCCGCAGAAGATGGGAGAGAAAATGGTTAAGAAGGCCGGATGTATCGTCGGTATCGTCCTTTTGGTTTTTTTGGCGCTCCTTGGCTACTGGATTAGCCTAGACCGAGTTCCACCGTTACGATATGTCCCCGCGGACAGTCCTGTGGTGGTCCGCTGCACGGACTTGGAGGGCCTCTGGGCGAGACTTGAAGAACATCCTTGCGTTCAAGGCGCTCCGCCAGACGTGCGCGAGGCGGTCCGCAGGAAGCTCAAGTTGGACAAGATACCGGAGCCGGTCAGTCCCCTGACTCAGCAGAAAATTTCCTACACCGTGGGCCAGGAGCTGGTTTGTGCGTTCCCTGGTGGCACAGGGGAACAGCCTGTGTTGGCCACGAAGATTCATCCCTTGCTTAAGGTAGCGGAATGGGCCGCCAGGAAAGCGGGACAAGTCCAACTGGATGCGAAGGACGGATTTCCCGTTCGGAACGTGGATGTAGGAAAGGGACAGAAGCTTCATTACGTTCTTCTCAGCAGGACGTTCTACGGGAGCATGGATCGGGAGCAGCTTTTAGCGTGCCTGAACACAGGGTCGCCCCTGGAAACGGATGGAGACTACCAAACGCTTCGGGCCAAGGTGTCCCCGGATGAAGGTTTAGAGGCTTTCATCGATTTCCAGAAGCTTTCCCCGGGTCTTGCGGAGGCGCCAGTGGCCCCGAAGAAGGGACTGCTGCTGGCGCGTCTGGGAGAAGAGGGAGATCTCCTTTTGGAGGGATCCATCGACATGGGGGGCGAGAAGGAACACCAGATGCAAAAGATTGCGCCCGGCGAGTTGGAAGCCTTGACGGCCGTGCCGCAGGAGAGTCTCCTCGTCTTGGCTACAGACTGGTCTCAGCCGCTTGGGGACACCATGAAACTGCTGAGCAAGTTGATGAACAACGACAACTTGGACCCAGACAACCTGGGAGTTTGGTTGAGTCTTCTCACCGTGTTTGATCTGGACATCCAAACGGACCTGCTTGAAGCGGGACAAGAAGAACTGGCCCTGGTGGTGCAGGACTTGGATGTGAATGAAGTGGTCCCAGTCCCAGAGTTGACGCTGATGTTGAAAAGCTCCAATCCTGACGCCACGCGGGACCTGATGTACAAGACGCTCGATACCGTGATGAATAACGAAGATTGCAGGGAGCTTCTGAAGAACTACGCCCCGCAACTCGTGGTGTCCGAGGAGATGCTTCCTTTCTTCGAGATGCAAGAGAAGGAGTTGGACGGTGTCAAGGTCTATGCCATGCCTAATGTGCCTTTGGGACGGATGGTGCAACCCGAACTCAGCGCCTATGGGGATTTCTTTTACCTGAGCACCAGTGAACAGGCTTTGGAGGCCTTCTTGGCGGCTGC
>Ga0272442_10009204_pt1 | contig 12392 bp, 7 predicted proteins | sample SSMForm2O_FD_200262 | JGI IMG/M metagenome (GOLD analysis project Ga0272442, IMG submission 200262) | Marine sediment archaeal communities from Little Sippewissett salt marsh, Falmouth, MA, United States - SSM-Form-2O | ecosystem: Environmental > Aquatic > Marine > Wetlands > Sediment ... | reverse complement strand
GGCCAGACCCGACTCGAAGTCGACCGTCTCTTCGGCAACCGACGCGGCCGACACCATCAGCACGGAAGTCAGCGCAAGCAGCAGGGGCTTCATCACAACGTCTCCTTCACCAAGCGCATGCCACACACATCAACCACAGTCGTCGATGCGAGGGCCCTATTCTACCAGGACCGGGTGTGTCCTTACAGTACAATAGTGTGATGCGGGAGCCGCCTGTTACGGCGCGAACATTCGTGGGACATCGGAAAAACGCAACGCGGGTGCATTTGTTGCGCCAAGGGGCGAAATATATTACCATTTCAGGTGCTCGTCACAAAGGTCAACGGTACCTGCCATGAACCGGGAGTAAGCAATGCCAGCTCTCATCCTGCTGATCGTCCTCGGCATCGTCACGGCCGTCATCCTCGGCCCCATCCTTGCCATCCGGGCACTGGCGAAGGCCGCCCGGCTTGAGGATCAGCTGACGCTGCTGAGGCGGCAACAGCTCGCCGCGATGACACGCTCCCTGAGCGACCTCACGCAGAAACTCGACGGGCTGCAGCAGGCGCTTCGGGAGCACATGAAGAGCGAGGCGGCCGAAAAAGCGGGAGCCGTTCCCCTGGCGCCTCTCGTCGAGGAGCCGCCCGCTGCGCCTCCCGTCCACGAAGTGCAGAAGGAGGAAGCGCCGGCGCCGCCAAAGACGAAGGTCTACCCGGCGAAGACCACACCCTCGCGCGTCGGCAGAAAGCCACCCGTACAGACACCGCCGCCGGTGCGTGACGCGCTCAGAAAAGCGTCGAGACGGGAGACGACACCCGCACGCGAACGGCTCAGCCGCATCTCGTGGAGTCGGTTCGAGGAGACGCTCGGCAAGCGCTGGCTCACGTATGCGGGCGTGCTCCTGCTCTTCATCAGTGCGGCGTTCCTGCTGCGATACGCCTTCGTGCAGGAGTGGATCAACCCGGCGCGCCAGATCATCCTCGCGTGCGCCGTGGGACTGGGGATGCTGGGCGCCGGTCAGTACTTCCTCCGCAAGAAGATGCCCGCGTTCGGGCAGGGACTCATCGGCGGCGGACTGATGATTCTGTACGCAGCGCTCTTCTGTGCCTACTCGCCGATAGTCTACGACCAACCGGTCATCACGAGTCAGACGCTGACCTTCGGACTGATGTGCCTGGTCACGCTGATCGGCGTGGCGCTGGCGCTGTGGAACGACACGCAGCCGATCGTTTTCCTGGCGATGCTCGGCGGGTTCCTGACACCGGTGTTGACGTCGACGGGGACGAACGCACGCGACGCGCTCTTCGCCTACGTGCTGCTGCTGGATTTGGGCGTGGTGGGCGTGGCGCTGTGGAAGCGCTGGCGAGCACTCGACGTCCTCGCGTTCGCCGGCACCGCGCTGCTCTTCATCGGGTGGTTCGACGAGTTCTACGCGGACGACGCGGCCTACGCCGCCCGGGCGCTCGTGCCGACGATGCTGTGGCTCGGATCGTTCTTCGTCGTCTTCGTCGCGCTGCCTTTCGTGCAGCACCTGAGACGAAAAACCCTCGTCACCGTCGAGCGGTTTCTCATGGCGCTCGGCAACGCGACCTTCATGTTCGTCACCGCCTGGGTGATCCTGCACGCGGAGCATCCCAAGTCGCTCGCGTTCGTCACGGTCGGGATGTCGGCGTGTTACCTCGCGCTCGGACTGCTGGTGCAGAAGCGCATCACCGAAGACCTCAAGGCATTCGTGGCGTTCATCGCACTGGCGGTGACGTTTCTCACCATCGCGTTCCCGCTCTACTTCGAACTCAACGGCATCACGCTCGCCTGGACGGCCGAAGCGTGCGTGCTGCTCTACCTGGGCTATCGCTACGCGTTTCGACTGCTTCGCTACGGTGCTTTCGTGGTGCTGCTGCTGGTGATTCGCCGGGTCGTCTGGGTGCACTGGGGTCTGGCGGTGCACGACGAGGCGTTCCGACTGATCCTGAACCGGGAGTTCATGATTCTGCTGTGTGCGCCGGCGGGTGCGGCGGTCTTCGCGGCGCTGCACCACGTCTTCCGTCGCGACGCCGGCAAACCCGACCGAACGATCGGGACGATCTGCACCATCGGCGGCGGACTGCTGCTCCTGACGTTCCTGAACACGGAACTCCAGCAGTGGCTCAGCTTCCGAGCCGGCGGCTGGGGACTGGATAAGGACTATCTCGAGGGCTGCTCGCTGGTGATGCTGTGGGCGATGGGTGCGGTGGGGTTCCTGGCCGGGGGCTGGCGGGGACGCTCGACGCCGCTGCGCTGGGCGGGACTGCTGCCGGTGGCGATTGCACTTTACCATGTGGTGGCTCTCTACTTCATCCGCGTGCACGAGCCCTACTGGCTGCTCGTGAACGGACGGTTCTCCGCATCGCTCATCGTCTCGGCGTTGCTCTACGGCTACGCGTGGTCGGTGCCTCGGCGCACGTGGCGCACCGCGGCGCTCGTGACGGCCGGGTACGCGACGCTGCTGCTTCTGCACGTCGAAATCTACCAGTGGCTCACCCGAACGACGATGGTTCTGCAGTGGCCGTCGTCGCATGTGGTGAGTCGTGCACTCGGGATGCTGTGGGTCGGCGGCGCGAGCGCATTCATCGCGCTCGGTCGACGTTTCCGGTCGCGCGGCGTACGGGAGGGCAGCGTGCCGGCGATGCTCATCGCGGCGGGCTACGCGATCTGCGCCTACGCGTTTCCCTCGGCCGTACGCACACCCATCTTCGCCAACACGCGGTTCCTGCTCGGGGTGCTGGTGTGTGCCGCGGTTGCCTGCTACTTCTACGAGAAGGCCGCCGCCCTCAGGCGATGGGGACTCGTCGCGTCGGGGTACCTCGTGCTCGTTCTGCTGAACGTCGAGATCTGGCAGTGGCTCGCCGCGGCGGCCGAGCCCAGCGTGTGGGATGCCGACTACTGGATTCGGACGACGCTCACGGCGCTCTGGGCAGCAGGCGCGCTGGCGTATCTCGCGATCGGTCGCAAGTTTCGCTCGCGGCCGATCTCGCGTGCGGGCATGCCCGCACTCGCGGCGGCCGTGCTCTTCGCGTTCGCTCTCTACGTCGACGGAATGGCCTCCGGGTACTGGATTGTGCTCAACCGACGTTTCCTCGCGAGCCTCGCGGTCACCGCGGTCATCACCGCGTTCGCCCTCGACGAGGAGGACCGCAACACGTTCATCGCCGCACTCATCGGCACGGGATACGTCCTGCTGGTTCTCGTCCACGTGGAGATTGCCCAGTGGATTCGCCAGGCGGCTCCGGCTTACGGGTGGCCGTGGCTCTACACGGCGACGTGTGCGGTGGCGATTTCGTGGACGATCGGCGCCAAGCTCACCCTGGCGGCTGCACTGTGGTGGCAACGCCGCCGACTCTACCTCGCGACGGTGCCGCCGCTGGTCGTCGCGGCGATCTGCCTGGTCTCCATCTACGGGTGGTCCATCCCGAGCGAACACCGTCTCTTCCTCAACGTGCATTTCCTGGCGGGGTTTCTGGCCAGTGCGACCGCGTTTGCGCTGGCCTGGTCGCTCCGCCGCAACCGCGAGCTGCTCGGGAAAAGCGAACGTCCGCTGAGGACGACGGTCTACTGGGGAGCGCTTCTCCTGTTCCTCTACGTCCTGAGCGCCGAGCCCTACACGTGGTGTCATCTGAGCTACCGCGGCGAGGGCAGCGCTTCGTGGATGGCGGGCATGTCGCTCTCGATCGTCTGGGGCACGTACGCCGCGGGGATGCTCGTGGCCGGGTTCGTGCTTCGACGTCGCGCGACGCGGCTCACCGCACTGGCGTTCTTCGCGATCACCGCCGGCAAGCTCGTCATCGTCGACATCCGCTGGACCAACGAAATCTACCGCATCATCTCGTTCTTCGTGCTGGGGCTGCTGATGCTCGGCGCCGGGTATCTGTATCACCGTGCCGAGCGACTGCTCACGGCAGCGGACGAGGAGAAGCGGGAGCCACCTGCGACTCCCGGCGGATGACCCCAAGGCGGATCATCTCACGGGTCAGCGCCCGGGTAAACGCCGGTGTGTCGCGCTTGTCGAGGTGCGAGCCGTCGGGGCAGTCGAGCCCCCTCATGTCCTCGATGTCCCTGAAGTGAAGCGTGTCGGCCGACGTCGCCGCGGCGAAGCGGTCCCAGTATTGCTCCCGCGGATAGTCCAACTCGTCGAGCGTCCAGTGCTCGCGCGTCGTCGGAAACCGTGCGAACACCACGCGACCCCCGCGCTGCTGAATCTCCTCCACGTAAGGCTCGATCTCGAGTGCCTGTGTCAGCCATTCGTCGGGGGGCACAGGGGTCCTCGTGCTTCGCACCCGGCGGACCCTCGCCATGCGCCTCCGGTAGTGTCGGTCGGGATCGGTGGAGAGGTAGTCGGCCGGGCGGGTTCGATCCGGGAGCATGATCAGGTAGCGCGGCTCGGGCAGCTTCCCGGATTCCGCAACCGTCGGGAAGAGGTCCATCGGTTTGAGGTACGGGTCGAGGACGACGAGACGCCACTGAAGGAAGGTGGCGATGTTGCGGTTGAGACGGTTGTTCAGCGTGCCGTGCTTCAGGTAGTGCTCGACGTAGGACTGCTGTTCGTCGTGACAGCGGTTTTCAAAACCGGGAGCGGTGATGACGCAGAGCACCGCACCGCGGAAGCGGTCTTCTTCGGCCACGTGCTTGAGCACGGCGAGCGGATGCAGCGCGTCGACGGAAAGGTTGACGAGACGCCACTCGGGAAGTACCGTGTGCAGCGTCGCGGTGGAGACGTCGACCTGCAGTCGCGATGCGCCAATGAGCACAAGCGTGCGGTCGCCGCCTGTGAGCAGTCGATGCCGCTCGACGGCCCAGAGGTCGGGATCGTCGGTCACCGAGGGGACGTGTCCCTGCGAGCGCCAGAAGAGCTCGAGCCCTCCCAGCACCAACACCACGACAGCCAGCGCCAGCGCGAACGTGCGCACCCACGGTCCCGCAACCACCGGACGCTCAAAACTGGAAGTAGATAAATGCACGGTCCTCTCCAGAGAACAGAACGATGGCGATCACCATACCCGCCAGCAGCAGTGCACGCAGCACCCACGGGGTTTTCTCGGCCACGTCTTCCAGACTCCGATCGCGCATGAGCCAGTGCACGAGGAGGATCAGTCCGGAGACCACAAAGACCGCCGCAGCGTAGATCGGACGGATGCAGACGGTCCCCGGTTCCGTGCCGAAGCCGACCATGGCCTTCAGGATGGTGAAGGCCTGGCTGAACGTGCGGGCACGGAAGAAGACCCACGTCACCAGGACGCCGAGGTAGGTGACAAGTCCGAGGAGCAGTCGCACCGGCGCCTTGCGCCAGAGCGACCACGCCGGTGCGATCCGCTTTATCACGCGCTCGATCATCAGGTAGACCCCGTGAAGTCCGCCCCACACGACGAACGTCCACGCCGCGCCGTGCCACAGCCCACCCAGAAGCATCGTCAGCATCAGGTTCACGGTGGTCCGTGTGGGACCTTTGCGGTTGCCGCCGAGCGGTATGTAGAGATAATCACGCAGCCAGGTTGAAAGCGAGATGTGCCACCGTCGCCAGAAATCGGAGAAGCCGATTGCCGCGTACGGAAACCGGAAGTTGTCCATGATGTTGAACCCGAGACACATCGCGATGCCGATGGCACACGAGGAGTACCCGGCGAAGTCACAGAAGATCTGACCGGAGAAGGCGAGCGTTCCCGCCCACGCACTCAGCGCGTCGGGGACGGCCGTCGCTTCGTAAAGTCTCTCGGCCATCGGCGCCAGCAGGCCGTCGGAGACGACGATCTTTTCGAAGAGTCCGAGGATGAGGAGCGTGAGTCCCCATCCGAGGCGGTTGGCGGAGGTCCGTCGCGGTGTGTCGGTCTGCGGGAGGAAATCGACCGCACGCACGATGGGTCCGGCCACGAGCTGCGGGAAGAAGGTCACGTAGAGTGCATAGTCCAGGAAGGCGTGCCACGGCTCGGCCTTGCGTCGGTAGATGTCGAGCGTATACGAGAGCGTCTGGAACGTGTAGAACGAAATCCCGACGGGGAGGACGACTTCCCACGTGAGCGCCGGGAGCTGCACGTCGAGGACGCCGAGCGTCATGAGGATGCTGCCCCACACGAAGTGGGCGTACTTGAAGAACCCCAGCAATCCCAGGTTCACACAGAGACTGAGCAGGAGCCAGGCGATTCGCACGTTCCGTCGCCGGGCTCGGTGGAGTCCCTTCGCGGCGTACCAGTCCACGACGGTCGAGATCCACAGCAGGATCACGAACGGCGGATTCCACGCCGCGTAGAAGAGGTAGCTCGCAACCAGGAGATTGAACTTTCTCGTCCGCCACGAGAGCGGCAGATTGTGCACGAAGAGCACGACGGCGAAGAAGATGATGAAGGTGTAGGAGTTGAAGAGCATCCGGTTTTCCCGGGATTCACAGGATGTCGAGACGCGCGTTCACACCAGATTATATCGGTAGATTATGCCGCCGACATGCATCGATTTCCTCCGTCGGCGGCGTCGTCGACGTCACGAGCTGACCCCGTAGTAATATGTCTTGCCCACGCGCGTCGTCTCGACGCGACCGGCATCGAGGAGTTCGGCGAGGCGTTTCGCGGCTTCGTGGGGATGGATGTTGAGCCCGTGGGCGACGTCGTCGACCGAGCAGGGACGTCGACGGAGCATTTCGAGGATGTCTTCGGCGGCGGCCGACGCGGCGGGTGCGTCTGCCGGGCGGTCAAAATCGGCGATGACCTCGGCCGGCGGCTCGAACATGGTGGCGAACTCGAACAGACGCTCACGCGACACGGGCCTCGCGAAGTCCTCGGCGGGCGGCCGCGTGACCGTGTTGAGCTGCACCTTGTCCGGGCCGATGCGCCCGGCACACCGCACCAGCTTCGTCACCTCCGCGGACGTGTCGGTGTAACCCGAAAGCAAAAAGACCTCCAGCCAGTATTTCCCCTCGAATTCGCGTCGAAACTCGATGAGCCCTCCGAGCACCTGCTCGAACGTGAGCTCCTCGTGCGGACGGTTCACCTTGCGGAACATCGCGTCATCCCCCGCGTCGAGCGACGGGACCACGAGGTCGGCCCCGAGCAGCTCGGCACGCACCTCGTCCCGCCACAGGAGCGACCCGTTCGTGAGCACCGTGACGGGGATGTCGGTCAGCCGCTTGATGTGAGCGATGAGTTCACCGATGCGCGAATACAGCGTCGGCTCACCCGAACCGGACAGCGTAATGGTGTCGGGCCGCGTCTCGAGCTTCGCCTGGAGATCGCGCAGCACCGCCTCCATCGGCACCCACTCGGCACGCTCGAGCGTCTTGCGCGTGGTGCAGCCGACCTGACAGTACACACAGTCGTAGGTGCACGTCTTGTAGGGCACCAGATCGACCCCGAGAGACCGACCGAGTCTGCGTGACGGCACCGGACCGAAGACGTGACTCATGCTGCCTCCTCAGACTTCCCCGGCCGACCAGTCGGCGACCCAGCGGATGAAGGCTTCGGCCTCTTCGCGGGTGTGTCCCCCGCCGGGGCGGAACCAGACGCCCTCGGGCCGGATGTGCTCGGCGACGGCCTTCGCGTCGTCGATGCCCTCGCATGGGAGGTCGAGACACTTACCCGCAGCCTGCACCCGTTTGTAGACGTCGATCCACTTCGCCGCGGGACCGTTGCCGGCGCCGAAGATCCACTGAAGCCCGTTGAGTTCCGGAAGCGACATCAGCACATCCAGATGACGCAGCGCATCGGGACCGTCGAGGTGGAAGTAATTGCGGTCGAGATACCGCATCTCGCGAACCAGCGGCGGCAGAATCGCCTCCTCGAACATCGACGTCGAGATCATGCAGATGAAATCACAACTGGTGACGTATGCCTTGCCGCTGTGCAGGAACGGCGCCCACGTGGACGAGGGCATCCCCGCTGCGGCGAGGCGGTTGTAAATGTCCTCGTACATCATCGGGAAGAAATCGGTGACGTACTCCGTCGCCAGCCGCACGCCCTCGAGGTCGTCGGCACAGTCGATGCATGTGTCCTCGGGATTCCGCAGCGACGCGACGAGGTCGCCGTTGGTGTGGAGGTCGGGGATCGACGTGATCCAGCGCCCCTTGCCGCGGGCGAGCGACGCGTCGGTCTTCTCGCGGATGTTCCGCCAGTAGGGGTTCTCGAGGTCCGGTTGGATGTCGAGGATGTCGCGGCAGCTCTGGACGACGGGAATCGACCAGCTGGTGCTCTCGCTGAATTCGAGGTCACACCCGAAGACGGTCGAGCAGACCTCCGGTCCCAGCGTCGGCTCATAAAACGGGAACGTATCGCCGACGAACACCGCGGTCTCGAGCTGGGCCTCGAGACGGTCGAGCGCGTATTCCGTATCGAACCACCGTTCGCGGAGCGTCGCATGCTGCCTGACGGGCATCACCGCCGGACGCTCGGGTTTCACGCCGATCGTCACCAGCGGCCGGTCGATGATCTCGCAGTGCCACCATGCCTCGAACCGTTCGAGCGTCTTCTCAAACTCCGGCGCTTTCTCCAGGTGCATGCCTTTCTCCGCGTTTCAGATCCGTCAGGTGTGCTTCCATGATAACGCTTGTGAGGGCGTCGACTCGCGTAAAATGGGTCGGAGCCGCCGGCTCACGCGTGAAACGCTCCCACGGTGACGCGACTGAACGCCAGCCGCAGAAGCGTCCAGGGGATGCGACGGTGCGGATCGAGGTGACGGTCGTAGACCGCGTCGAATTCCACCGTCGGCAGCGCGCCGCGATGATGCTTGAACGCACTCGCCCCCCCACTCAGGTTCACCGGGAGCTTCCGTTCCAGCGCGTCCCGGATGAGCACGATGAAAACCAGCCGGTAGAGTCCCAGCTCGCGGGACATGTGGATGTCGTAGCCGATCGCCGGCGGCGTGAGAACGCCCCCCTGCAGCAGGTTCGCCGAGAACCCGTCCACGCGACCGTCACGCTTGAAGGCGTGCACCTCGAAGACGCCGGCGCGAATCGCCAGCCGGAAGAAGTTCTCGTTGAGCTGCGGGTTCAGCGTGCAATGTCTCTCCAGGTAGAGCATCCGGTAGACCTCGGTGAGCCGTGCGATGTCGGCGTCGGTGAGTTCGTCCCCCGTCACCGCTTCGTACGGCGTGCTTCTCAGCAGGACGAAGTCCTTCTGCACGTTTCGCTTTCTGCGGACGTCGCAACGGGTGCCGTCGAGGATATGGATCTTCCGACTGGCGAGCATCCGGTAGTCACCGGCGAGAAGCGTGCGAAAAAGCGGCATCCGCGTCACCGTGTCCACGTTGCGAAACACGATCGCACGGTCCGGAAATGCCGAGGTCAGGCAGTCGGTGATGGCGGCGATCTGTCGCGTCGAAAGCCGGATCACGGGGTTCGTGATCAGGAGCCAGCTGTTCACGTAGACGACGCGGTCGAGCCCCAACCGCGAGACGACGCTGCCGAGAAACGACAGCGCCCCACGCACCACCCCGACAGTCGTCTTGTCGGGCAGCTTGCCCAGTTCCTCCCCGGCGTAGGCAATGTAGTGAGAGTAGGGCGAGCAGACGCAGGCGCTCTCCGGACGTTCGCGGCTGACGACCACCGGCAGCACCCGGTCGTCGACTTTGAGCGCGAGCATGTCGACGTCGGCGTTGTCGATGAAGTGTCTCGGCCCCTCGTGCATCATGGGCACGAGATACCGTCTCAGCCGGTCGTGGTCGGCATCGTCCGGCCAGACGAGTTCGTCGATGGCCTGGGCGTCGTAGAGTCGGACGTCGATGCGCGTGCTCCTCTTGGCCCCGCTCACGGGGCATCGCTGACGATGATCTCCGCTTTCTTCACGATGAACCCGGCGGTGCGGAGGTACGTGAACTGCAGCGTGTTCGGCTTCGTTCCGAAGTTGAGCCAGTCGGACGGAATGCGCACCGGCGGAAACGTGTAGTCGCGACCGTTCGATCGCCTCGACGTCGCGAGTTGCACCCGACGACCGTTCAGACGGATCTCCCCCTCACCCCCCTGATCCCAATCGTTGATGGTCAGCACGAGGAACGCCGCGTGCGGGTTCGCCTCCTCAACCGGCAGCGTGATCTTCATCGTCCCCTCGGTGCGCTCGCCCCGGCCCTTGCCCAGGAGATTGACCGGCGGGTCCTGGCTGGCAAACCCCCGACCCATCGCCCCGCCGGCGAGCAGCTTCGTCCCCTCGGGCGCCGCGTAGGCCTTGCGACCGAGTTCGATCGCCTCGAGGTAGGTCTTCCCTCGACAGACGGCGTCGGCGATCGCCTCACCGTAGCGCTGCATCTTCCGGTCTTCGGGAGAATCCATCGCGGGACTGTCGGGGCTCCACAGGTGCTGCGCGGTGAAGATCGTCCGAGCCATCGCACCCCGCTGTTTCATGATCTCGTAGTTCATCCCGTGGTAATACGAGACGAACCCGCCGTGGCAGTCGAGCTTCCCCTTCACCTCGCGCATCTCCGGTCGTCCGCGCCAGTTCGTCCCGGCGAAGAGGTGACAGACGTCCTTGTATCCGTGCTGCTTGAAGAACGGCGTCGCACTGAAGGTCTTGTTGATGAGACGCTTCCCCCCGACCCGCATGGCGCCCCGGCGGATGTGTCCCTCCGACCAGTTGTAGATGACGATCTTGTCGCGATGTTCGACGAGGTCGATCGCCTTGTAGATGTCCTTGTACCATCCCTGGTGCTCGCGCATGAGCATCCCCCCGCCGAGGACGGGTGTCTTGCCCTTCTCGAGCACCTTGGCGACGAGCCTGTTCGCGGCGTCGGCCCAGAGCTTGACGGGGTCTTTGCCCTTGCAGCGCGGGCAGACACCCCACCGCGAGCCGTGATACTCCTGGTACATCTCGTCGAGCGCCACCGCGTAGTGATCGCCGGTGAGCACCGCCATCTGGTCTTCCATCATCTCGGTGACGACCTTCCACGTCTCGGGGTTGGACGGACACGGGTTGACGCGACTCATCTTGCGAACCTTCTTCTTGAGCGAGTCCCACGTCTCCCCCTCAGGGATTTCCGCGAGGTGCTTGTACTTGTAGTAGAGAAACTGGAAATCGAGCGAACCGTCCATGCTGAGGAAGTGCCGACCGGCGAAGTCGACAATCTCTTTCGCCTGCTTCTCCGTCAGCACGTCCTGCCAACCCATCTCCGGGTGTCGACGCATCGGCGTGTTCCAGCTGCACCCCTGCACCCACACGTGGTTGAGCCGGCAGAACCCCCACAGCCGGAGCAGGTTCCTGTAGTATGCGTGCGTGATTTCCCCCTTGCGAGGAATGCCCCGAGGCAGCACCGAGCGGATGCCGCGGTAGGTGTGGTAGGGATGGTCGGTGACCGTCACGGATGGGATTTCGCCTTGGCCTTCGCCCGTCTCTCTGAAAAGCTGCAGCAGCGTCATCGCCCCATAGTAGCACCCGGCTTCGTCGTCGCCGATAATCAGTGGTCCCGCGTGCCCGCCGGTAAGCACTTCGAGATGGTAACGTCCGGGCCGCTTCTCACCCGTCGGCACGGCAATGCGACCCTTCATCAGCGCCTTCGGCATCAGGAGAATCTGAATCTCGCCCTTGCCGGGCTGTCCGGAACGGATCGTCGCCTTTTCAACGACGGCCAGCCGGGCGCCCGGCACGCGCAGTGCCTTGCCAAACTCGGCCGAAAGCGCCTCAGCAACCGTACGCAGCTTCGGATTCCCCGGCGGCACCACGATGCGTGTGTTCCGGTCCACTGTGAAGACGCCCTCACCAGGCTTCACCTGCACGGGTGCTGGAAAGACCAGCGGCTTCGGCTTCTCCGCCTGCTGGCCCCACACGACGGGCGAGCACGCGAGCACTACGATTCCCACGGCGAGCGTTCGATTCATTGCACTGTCCTCCTTTCCAGAGCCCATTATAGCACCCGGGCCCTCGGCGGTAAAGCGTCTTGAAGCCGCAAGGCGTTCCACTATAATGGAGTGTCTGAAACTGCTTGTTCAGACAGTGTTTACGGAAACTCACCCCCGGCGACCGGCATGGACGAAACGCAATCGAGTGACATCGAACTCATGCAGCGCGCCCGACACGGGGACCGCGAGGCGTTCGCGACGATCGTCCGTCGACACCAGAACCCCCTGGTGAACTTTTTCCGTCGGATGGGCGTTCCTATCACGGAGGCCGAGGACCTCGCTCAGACGACGTTTCTGCGGGTCTACGCATATCGGAAACGCTGGCGGCCGACCGGGAAATTCACCAGTTTCCTCTACGTGCTCGCGCGACACGTGTGGACCGACATGGTTCGGAAATCGGCACGGACGCCCCGGGCCAACGAGCCCGCCGTCGCCGAAGCGACGGCACCGGGAGCGAACGACGCCGCCGACGCACGCATGGACGTGCAGTCGGCGCTCGTCGAGCTTTCCGACAAGCTCCGCAGCGTCGTCGTCCTCAACCTCTACCAGGGACTCAAGTACCAGGAAATCGCCGACG
>Ga0272442_10009203_pt1 | contig 12392 bp, 9 predicted proteins | sample SSMForm2O_FD_200262 | JGI IMG/M metagenome (GOLD analysis project Ga0272442, IMG submission 200262) | Marine sediment archaeal communities from Little Sippewissett salt marsh, Falmouth, MA, United States - SSM-Form-2O | ecosystem: Environmental > Aquatic > Marine > Wetlands > Sediment ... | reverse complement strand
TCGGGCAGGTCGAAGGGTGTGCGGTTGCCCTCGGCGATGGCCGCGGTGAAGTACAGGAAGAAGGCCAGGAAGGTGAAGGGATTGTGGAACAGGTACCACTCCCAGGGCCAGCCGCCCTGGGCCGCTATGATGCCTTGCATCGACAGGGTGCCCGAGAGCAGAACCACCGACAGCACCGCCAGGGCCGAGGGGACCTCGTAGGAGACGATCTGCGCCGCGGCGCGGATCCCGCCCAGCAGGCTCCACTTGTTGTTCGATGCCCAGCCGGACATCAAAACGCCCACGGTCACCAGGGAGGTGATGGCCAGCAGGTAGATGATGCCCACGTTCAGGTCGGCGGCGATCAGCAACTGCCCGAAGGGCACCGACACGAAGGCGGCGAACACGCCCACCACCACCAGGTAGGGCGCCAGGCGGAACAGGGGGCCGTCGGAGGCCGCGGGGACGATGTCCTCCTTCATGATCAGCTTCAGCCCGTCGGCCAGCCACTGCAGCAGGCCCAGCGGGCCGACCCGGTTGGGGCCAACCCGGCTCTGGATCCTTCCGGCTATCCGCCGTTCGGCCAGGGTCAGCAGGCCCGAGATGGTCAGGGCGATGATGAACACGACCGCCGCTACCAGCAGGATCATCACCGCCAGAACGATCTCGCGGCCCAATCCGGAGAGCTCGAAGTAGTCGGCAATGTAGTTCGAAAGTTGTTCCATCGTATTACCGGTCCATCTCCGGGGCGATTACGTCCAGGGTGGCGATTACCGCCACCAGGTCGGCGATCATCAGCCCGCGGCTGATGTGTTCGATAATGCTCAGGCCGGCGAATGAGCCGGTGCGCCACTTTAGCCGGTAGGGGCTGGTGGTCCCGTCCGACACCAGGTAGACGCCCATCTCTCCCCGGGCGCCTTCCACGCAGGAGTACACCTCGCCCGCCGGGGGCTTTAACATTTTGGGCACTTTGGCCCGGATGTCGCCCTCGGGGAGGTTGGAGAGGCACTGGCGGATGATCTTGCAGCTCTGGCGCATCTCCTCGACGCGAACGATGAAGCGGTCGAAGCAGTCGCCCACCGTGCCCTTCTCGCCCATCCCCACCGGCACCTGGAAGGCCATCTGCGGGTAGGCGCCGTAGGGCAGGTCGCGGCGCAGGTCCCAGTCGACGCCGGAGGCGCGCAGGTTGGGGCCCACCAGGCCGAAACCCACGGCGTCCTCGGCGCAGATGACCGCCACGTCGGCCGTGCGCTTGACCAGGATCTCGTTGTAGGAAATCAGCTTGTCGAACTCATCGATGACCGGCTCGAAGTGATCCAGGAAGGTTTCGAGCTGCTTGAGCCACTGGTCGTCGACGTCCCGCGACACCCCGCCGATGCGCATGTAGTTGAAAGTCAGCCGGTTGCCGCACAGGGCCTCCATCAGGTCGTTGATCTTCTCGCGTTCGCGCAGGAGGTAGACGAAGGGAGTGAAGGCGCCCAGATCCATGGTGATGCAGCCCAGGGTGATGTGGTGGTTGGCGATGCGGTTCAGCTCGCAGGCTATCACCCGCAGGATCTCGGCCCGCGGCGGAACCTCGGTGCCCAGGAGCTTCTCGACCGCCGTGGCGTAGGCCATGTTGCAGAACATGACCTCCAGGTAGTTGATCCGGTCGGTGAAGGGCATGTAGCCCGGATAGGTCTGCAACTCGGCGATCTTCTCCAGGCCCCGGTGCAGGTAGCCCACATCGGGAACCGCCTTGCGCATGATCTCGCCGTCGGTGTGCACGATGAAGCGCAGCACCCCGTGGGTGGAGGGGTGGTGCGGCCCCATGTTGAGGACCAGTTCCTCGCGATCCGGCGCGACCTGGAGGATCTCGGTCATTGCTCTTCTTTCTTCGGCGCCGGCTTGGCTTTCTTCAGCCGGGGACCGAAGGGCTTCTTTTCATATCCCGGCCGGGTGGTGGGGATGCCGCGGTAGGACTCCTGCTCCTCGTAGTCCTTCAGCAGCGGGTGTCCCACCCAGTCATCGGGCAGCAGGATGCGCCTCAGGTCGGGGTTTCCCGGAAAATCGACCCCGAAGAGATCGAAGGTTTCGCGCTCGTGCCAGATGGCGGCCGGCCACACGCGGCTCACGCTCTCGAGCCTGGGCGCCGCCCGGTCGGTCTGGGTGTGCATGACGAAGGCGTGGCGGTGCTTGTATGAGAACAGGTGGGCGACGATCTCGATGACCCCGTCGTCGGGACGATCCACCCCGCAGAGGCTGCGCAGGAAATTCAAGGACAGCTCCGGCTCGTCCCGGGCAATCCGGCAGGCCTGCTGCCACCTATCGGCCGGAATCGACGCCCAGGGATCACCGGTCTCCTCCTTGAAGTCCAGCACGACGCCGAGCTTGTCGGCGAGCTTTCCGCAGATTGCCTTGGGTTTCATCGCAAAGGCTCGCGTCCTTGTGTGGGCATGGGATCTTGCTTGTCCGACTTGTACTTGCCCCAGGCCTTCTTCAGCCAGGGCTCCCGCTCCATCTTCTGCTGGATGAGCATCAACCCCTCGCAAAGCGACTCCGGGCGCGGCGGGCAGCCGGGGATGTACACGTCCACCGGCACGAACAGGTCACCGCCCTTGACCACCGCGTAGCTGCTCTGGAAGAGGCCCCCGGTGTTGGCGCAGGAGCCCATGGCGATTACGTACTTGGGCTCGGCCATCTGGTCGTAGAGCAAGCGGATCCGGCTGGCCATCTTGTAGGTGATGGTTCCGGCCAGGACCAGCACGTCGGCCTGCCGCGGGGTGGAGCGGAAAACCATCCCGAACCGGTCGGCGTCGGTGCGCGGGCCGCCGGTCTGCATCAGCTCGATGGCGCAGCAGGCGGTTCCGAAGAGCAGGTACCAGAGGCTGTGCTTGCGGGCCAGGTTCAAAAGCCCGTCGATGGGACCCACCGCGAAGCTTCCCTCGGGGCCTCTCTCGATGATCGGGTTCACTTGTCGTCCTCCGGGTCGCCCCCGAGGTCCAGCGGTTCGCAGACGGGGTCTTTCACTGTCTGGACCCACTTGAGGTCTCCGCGCGCCCACACGTAGATCAGGGCCACGAACAGGATGGCCAGAAACAGGAAGACTTCGATGAAGGCCAGCAGACCCAGGCCGCCCTCGAGGAGCTCGCGGAAGACGGTTATCGCCGGCACCACCAGGGCGACTTCCACGTCAAACACCACGAAGACCAGCGCTATGACATAGAAACGGTTGTTGAAATTGAACCAGGCCGGGCCGAAGGGCTTCTCGCCGCACTCGTAGGTGGTGGACTTGATTTCCTGGGGTACCCGGGGCCGGATGAGCTTCCCGAAGAGCAGGAAAACCAGTAAGGCTCCAGCGCTTACTACCAGAAAACCGAGAAGTGTTACCAGGTGAAATCCCATCGGACTGACGGAAGAATACACAAGCCGGAAATGTTGTCAACTGCAGTGTTTTTTTCGCCTCGATAAAAAAGATTTATATGCGTCATCGGTTCCCGGGGATGGCTATCGGCACTTGTTGACATCGACAAGATCAAGGTAATATAAGAACTTGTGACAAGGAGGCTGGAATGACCAAGGTGATTGGTTTTGTCGGGGCAGGGTTGCTCGTGACCGCGCTGACCGCAGGTTGCTATTACTCTCCCAAGACGAGGGCGGCCAAGGCCGATCCCGGCTTCATGAGTGAAGCGGAGGTGGAGGTTCTGGTTCAACGCAAGCTGGCCCGGTACGGGTTCAAGTTCATTCCCAACATGAAGCTTCAGCGCGACGAGGTCATGTTCGTGGCCGACGGCTACGACCGCGACATCCGGGTGGGCTACGAGTACCGCTCGCACGAGGGGATGGACTTCCAGGGGGAGAGCGGCCAGAGCGCGGACGGGCTCACCGACGCGGAGATCGAGTATCTAAAAGGTCGCCAGAAGGCCTTCCGCGAGTATTTCCTGATCATTCCCGAGGGTGACCGCGATAAGGTAGAGGGCGCGGTGGATGCTTTCGTGAAAGATCTCTACGCCTGGGAAGTGCTCAAGAAAACCAAGAAGAAGAAAAAGAAGGATACCTTGTTCCCCGAGGACGACAAGAAGAAGGATCTGCTTCCCTGGGAGGCCACCGGCGATCTGAAGAAGAAGCGCAAGGAGATGGAGGCCAAGGAAGACCTGGAGAAGAAGCCGGGAGACGACATCGGTAGCGACGACTGGGAGCCCGGCTCCGGCGATCCGGACAAGAAGGATGACGACGAGTGGGGCGGAGGCTCGGGCGAGGCAAAGAAAGAGGAAAAGCAAGAGGAGAAGAAGGACGATCTGGGCGACGAATGGGGAGAAGAGGACGAGGAAGATTTCTAGCTTCTGTGGGGAGCGGTTGGCATGGAAGGCCGGTGTCCCGGGTGTAACCGGGCTTATGACATAAGTGAGGAATTCCTTTCCATGGGCGGTAAGGCCAAGTGCCCGCACTGCCTGCTGGAGCTGGAATTCGAGGGTTCCGGGCCGTCTTCAGCCGAAGACCGGGCTCGCGATGTCACCCGCGCCGACGACCGCGAGCACCGTATGTCCTACGATGCCGGGTCCGACGAAGCCCATGAGGCCGAAGAAACCGAAGAAGTCGACAGCCATTGCCCGGCCTGCGAGCGCCGCTTCAAGGTAGACCGCAAGTACCTGCAGCTGGGCGGCGCCGCCCAATGTCCCCATTGCGGCGTGGATTTGGTATTCGATTCCGACGTCGCTCCCGCCCAGGAGCCCGAGGACTACGCTGAAGAACCCGGGGGTGCCGACTGGGGACAGTCCGGAGAGATCAGCCTTCCCGAGCTGGATGAACTCCGGGTGCCCACTTCGGTGGAAGAACCACCGTCGGGAGAACCGCCGGTGGAAGAGCCGCCGATGGAAGAGCCCCCGGCGGAGGATCTGGCGGACCAGGAGGAGCCGGAGTACCCGGAGGAGCAGGAGTACCCGGAAGAGCAGGAAGGGCCGGAGGAGGAATTCGCCGCGCCCGAAGAAGAGGAGTTGGAGGACGAAGACCGGGCCGACGAGCTGCCCACCCAGATGGTGGAAGGGCAGTCGTCGGTCGAGCTGGAAGAGGATCTGGCCGGCGAATACGACCAGGAGGACCAACAGCCCGCGGAAGAGGAGCCGCAGGTGAACCTGGCCGAGGAGTTGTTCGGTGAATCCGCCAAAGAAGAAGAAGAAGAAGCCGAGCCGGATGAACCTTCCGGGCCGGAGGCCGACAGCCCGGTGGTTCTCGAGGAGCAGCAGCCCGGGGGGCCGGATGGGCCTTTCGGCGCACTGGCCTCCAACGAAGACTGGGCCAGCGCGGCCGCGCGCTGGGCCGAGAGCGGGTTTAGGGCCGATGAGATGCCTTCATTCATCAAGGGTGATGGATCGGAAGAAGGCCTGGAGGAACCCCATACGCAGCCGACCGAAGCGGAGCCTCCGGCGGGCGGCGAGCTGCTGATCGCCGAGGCCGCCGCGGACACGGTCGAGGTCTCCGACGCCGACATCATGATGCTGGAGGAGTCCGAGGCCGACATTCTTCCCGAGCCTGCACCTGAGGAGGCCGGGGCGTCCTGGGCCGAGGCCGCCAGCCGGGAAGTAGAGGCCAAGCGGGCCAAGAAGCCTCCCATGGCCAAGGCCGAGCGCGTGGCCGGGGAACCCTCGCTGTTTTCCAAGCTGAAGTCCCCCTGGGTGCTCGCCGGAGTGGGGGGCGGAGTGGTTGTGCTGGCGGTGATCCTGATGGTGGTGTTCATGGGCGGCGGGGAAGACGTGGCCGCCTGCCAGTTCCCTTCCAAGGGCCTGAAGGCCAAGGTGGTAAAGGCCCCCTCTCCGTCGGCATACAAGGCCAAGGAGGGGGCCTTGGAGCATTACGGTCTGGGGAACCGCCTGGCCTACCAGGGCAAGTTCGAAGACGCCATCCTGGAGTACAAGCAGGCTCTGCGGCTCGACCCCGGATTTCCCCACCCGCACCGCGCACTGGGATCGGTCTACGCCGCCCTGGGGAAGCCCAAGCTCTCCGCCGCCTCCTACCAGACCTATTTGCGCTTGTCCCCCCACAGCGCGGACGCCAGTCAGGTCCGCGGGATAATCAAGTCCGCCGGCGGCAAGTAAATCTCAATATTCCCAGTAGCAATAGCAACACCAGGGAAGACGAACTGCTTCCAGAAGCACCACATCCGCACCCGCTCCCGTTCCCGTTCCCGTTCCCGCCGTCAGTCCCCGGTTCGGTGACGTTGAACAGCCCCTGGCCCGTGCCGCGCAGGGAATGGTGGACGGTGGCGGTCGCGTCGCGGGGGCCGGTTTCGGCGGCGGCGTCGATGACCAGCCTCCCGATCACCGCGTTCTGCGAATCGGTGACCTGGACGTTCTCCAGGGTAATGCCCGCTCCCAGCTCCAGCTCCATTCCCTCCATGAAGTTCTGCCCGGTCATCTGGACGTCGGTGAACTCTTGTCCAGGCTCGCCGCCGGAAGGATCCAGTGACTCCGGCAGCGGGGCCAGAAACTCGCAGGTGGCGATGACCGCGTAGCCCTGGGATTCGGTGCCTGCCTGCCCGTTGCCGTTGATCCTGGTTCCGGAGACTGAGACCAGGTAGGAACCGGCCTGAACGTCGCCGATGGTGACCTTTTCAACGTTGTTGATCGTGTCGGTGTCGCTGCCGGCGGCCGGCTGGGAGAAACCCGCCGCGTCGTACTCCAGGTTGCCCCGGTAGACGTCGCCGTTGGGCGCCTCCACCTCGAGGTCCAGGTCATTGATCAGGGTAATTGAAGCCCCGGGCGCCGCCGGCGGATCCGCCCAGGCCAGGGTGACCTTGAGAATTTTTCCCGGTTGGCAGGCCGGCAGGGTCCAGCTGAACTCGTCCCCGGTGGAGACCGGTGCGGTGGCATAGGGAAACGTGACCAGCGCACCCGTGAGCATGGGATTGCCCGGCGCCGGGTTGGGCGTGTCGTTGAGCGTGAGGGTCACCCGCTCGTCGCCCTCGAAGTGCAGGGCGTTCTCCAGGTTCACCCGGCCCCAGCCCTGCTCGAATGAGGGAGGCTGGGACAGCGGGAAGTTGCCCTGCATGCCGATGATCACGCCGGCCAGGGGGGCGGCGCCGTTGACGATCGCCGCCTTGACCAGGGCGTTGGTGGGATTGAAGCCGTTGGCCTCATCGGACTCGCCGGAGTGCCAGAATCCGTCGGTGAAGTACTGGCGCGCCAGGGTGGCGGCTCCGGCGGTGAGCGGCGAGGAGAAGCTGGTCCCCATGGTGATCGATCCCGGGGGATCCACGTTGCAGTTATCGTCGGTAATGCTGGTGGTGTTCCTGCCCCCGCCCAGGTCGATTACGGTATTGCCGTCGGTGGTGGCGGAATACACGATGCCCGGGGCCACCACATCGGGCTTGAGCCGGCCGTCGCCGGTGGGGCCCTGGCTGGAGAAGATCACCAGGTCGTCCTTGAGATATACCGTGTTGCCGAAGAGGTTCAGCTCCACCGGGCCGGAAGCACCGGCGACGATGGTGTTCTTGGCGGTGCCGCCGGTGCCGCACAGGGAACCGGGCAGGGGATCTCCGTCACCGCCCTGGCCGGAGTTGCCGGCGGCGAAGACCACCACCAGGTCGTTCAGCTCCCAGCAGGCCGAGTCGATGGAAGCCGAATCGGAGTCGTAGGCCACCGTGATGGCCTCGGCGCCGTAGCTGTTGTTATGCACCCGGACGCCTGTGTCGTATGCCTGCTTCAACAGGTCGTACATGGGCACGCCTATCATGCCGGTCAACTGGCCGGAGTTGTTGCCGATGTCCTGGAAGACGATCTGGGCTCCGGGGGCCATGCCGTCCTGGGGATCGTGGCCGGCGGTGGTCTTGGTGGCCGCGTGCTCGTAGTTGTCGCCGGCCATGTCCCCCGCCGTGTGGGTGCCGTGGTAGCCGCCGTGGGAGTCGTCGTACTCCTCGGCCGAGCCGATCACGTAGTAGGTGATCACCTTCCCGCCGGGGTTGGTCTGTATGGCGCCCGGGGGCTGGTGGGTCTTGATGCCCCTGGTGACCGCCGAGCTGTCGGAATTGTAGCGGAACTGGCAGGCGTCGGCGTCCAGGCCGCTGTCGGCTATGCCCACTATTTGCCCCCAGCCGTTCAAGCCCTTGCGCCATATGGTGCGGCCCTCGACTTCGTCGCCGGACTGGATCAGCCAGGAGGAGTTGTCGTTTTTCAGGACCGGGAGCCGGTAGCGCTCGACCCACACCACGTCGGGATGCGACGCCAGCTCGACCGCCGCCTGGGCGGCCCGGCCGGGGTCCACCTGCACCCAGATGGTCCCGCGGCCCGAGCCGTCGTCGGTCCACTGGGCCTCTCTTGCCAGGTGGGGCAGGGCCAGGAGCGGGCCCCGGGCCGAACGGCCCCGCAGCGTCGCCGCTCTCAGGGTGATCGGCTCCTTCGGGCGTATGCTTCCGGTCACCAGGCCGGTCACTTCGGGAGACATGCGGTCACTGGTTTCCCAGGGCAGCAGGCGGGTTCCGCGGGGCAGCCGGGTGGCGTCGGGTATCTCGACCAGGTAGCCGTTGGGCGGCGCCGCCTCGAGTATGCGCACGCCCGCCTGGGCCAGCGCCTCCCGGTCGGCGCCGGTGACCGGGCCGGAGAACTTGATTAGCTTGACCTCTCCGGCGGACAACGGAACGCTGACGATCAACAGACCGGCGACCCATAACCAGACCAGACGTTTCATCGCAAGCTCCTTTACTTTCCGCCCTTGCCCATCAGGGCTCCGGCGATGCGTACTATGAAGCGCCGGGGCGAAAGCCGCGTCATGAAGAATACAAACTTGTTCAACCAGCCGGTAATCACGTTGCGGCGCCAACCGAACAGCGCCCGCAGGCCCACCCGGGCCACCTTGTCGGGGGTGGTCATGGTGGCTCTCAGCAGCGGGGAAATCTCCTTTTGGCCGGCCACGTCCCAGAACGCGGTCTTGACCGCCCCGGGGCACAGGCAGCACACCCGGACCTTGGTCTTGCGCAGCTCGTGGGCCAGCGCCTCGGTGAAGTTGCGCACGTAGACCTTGGCCGCCGCGTAGACGGCATAGAAGGGCACCGGCACGTAGCCGGCCGCCGAGGAGACATTCAATATGTGCCCGCGGTTGCGCGCGTGCATGGCCTTTACGAAGCGATGGGTCAGTTCGGTAACGGCCCGGATGTCGACGTTTATCAGATCGGCGACGGTTTCCCAGGGCATGCCGGTAAAGCCGCCGAAGCTGGCGAATCCCGCGTTGTTGATCAGGATGTCGATCGGTTTCCCGGCGCCCTCGGTCTGTTCGAACAGCTTCTCGGCCGAACCGGGATCGGACAGGTCCATGGGCAGGCAGGTCACCTGCACGCCGTATTCTCGGGAAACATCTGCGGCCAGCTTGTCGAGCAGTTCCCCGCGGCGGGCGGTGATTACCAGATTTACTCCCCGGGCGGCCAGCTGCTTGGCGAAGTGCATTCCGACTCCGCTGCTCGCGCCGGTTACCAATGCGGTCTTGTCTTGAGTGTTCATGTTGCCAGCGTATGACGCCTGTGCCCCGGACGTCAACACGCGGCGGCTTCAAAAGCGCCTTGACTCGGCTCGGCGCCGACGGATACATTTCAGCCGCGTCTATGGGAAAGAAGACCGATCAGGAAGTCTCGGCGGCGATCCTCTCGGTGCTGAAAAGCAGCAAGCGCGGCCCGATCAGCATCAAGCGGGTGCTCAAGCAGCTGGGGCTTCCGGCCGACTCGCGCCGGCGGATCAGAAGACTGCTCAAGCTGCTGGTGGAGGAGGGGAAAGTGGTGGCCGAAGGACGCGGGCGCTACTCCTTCGCCGGAGCGCTGGAGGAAGTCGTGGGCGTAGTGGCCCGCGGCCGGGGGGATGCCATCCTGGTAGAACCGGACGGGGAAGACGCCGATCCGCTGCGCATCCACCCCGACGAGCGCGGCGGCGCGCTGGTCGGCGACCGGGTGCGGGCGGTGCTGATCCGCAGGCGGCTGAGGCATCTTTCCGACGGAAGAATCATCGAGATCATCAAGCGGGGCGGACTGCCCATCGTGGGCCAGTATCACCGGCGGGCCAAGGCATCCTTCGTGGTTCCCGACGACCCCGAGGTGCCCGGCCCCATTCTTGTGGAAGAGGACACCAAAGAAGCCGCCGACGGTGACGTTGTCGCGGTTGCGGTCGAGGACATCACTCCGCGGGCCCGGCCGAGCGGAAAGATCACCCGGGTGCTCGGCGAACCGGGCGAGTTGGCCACCGAAGTCGCCCGGGTGGCCCTGGAGCACCTGCTCTCGCGCGAATTTCCCGAGGATGTCAAAGCCGAGAAGGTCGGAGATGATCCCGCAGCGGACGAACGGGAAGACTTGCGCTCGGTACCCCACGTAACCATCGATCCGCCGGACGCCCGGGATTTCGATGACGCGGTCTGCGTGGAGAGGAGCGGGGACGGGTTCCGGCTGCTGGTCTCCATCGCGGACGTGTCGGCCTATGTCCAGCCGGGCAGCGCCCTGGACCGCGAGGCGCTGCGGCGCGGCTGCAGCGTCTACTTCCCCGCGGGGGTCTTCTCCATGCTGCCCGCAAGGCTTTCCGAGGAGCTGTGCACCCTGGCCCCCGGGGTGGACCGGGCCGCGGTCACGGTGGAGCTCGAGGTTGATGCGCGCGGCGCAGTTACCGACGCCCGGTTCAAGCGCAGCCTGATCAAGAGCGCCGCCCGGCTGACTTACCGGCAGGTCCAGGAGATCCTTGACGATAAGAGCGACGACGAGAATGCCCGGCATCTGAAGGTGATGGCGGAGTGCGCCAAGAAGATGCTCGAGCGGCTGCATGGGCGGGGGGCTCTGGATATGGATCTCCCCGAAACCAAAATTCATCTGGGTCCGGACGGCAACCCGCAGGAGGTGGAGCCGGCGCCGAGGTATTTCTCCCACCGGATCATCGAAGTGTTCATGATCGCCGCCAACGAGGCGGTGGCCCGGGCGCTGGAAGCCGCCGGCGCCCCCGCGGTCTACCGGGTGCACCCGCCGCCCGACGCCGAGAAGATGGAAGTGTTCGCCAGGGTTGCCGAGAACCTGGGCGCGCCGGTGTCCTTCGGCAAGCATGTGGTTCCATCACCCCGGCAGCTTTCCGATTACCTGCGCTCGCTCGGGGACCGGCCGATCAAAGAGGTGGTCAGTATGATCCTGCTGCGCAGCCTGATGCAGGCGCGCTACTCGGAGAGCTGCGACGGCCACTACGGCCTGGCTAGTTCCGCCTATTTGCACTTCACCTCGCCCATCCGCCGCTATCCCGACCTGGCGGTGCACCGCCAACTGACCACGCTGATCCGCGGGGAGAAGACCTGGCCGCACTCCGGGGATGAGGTTGCAAAGGTGGCCGAGCTGTGCTCTCGTTCCGAGCGCGTGGCCCTGGCGGCGGAGCGGGCCGCGGTCTCCCTGTACCAGGCGGCCTACATGCAGGAACACCTGGGGGAGATCTTCGACGGCATGGTGGCGGCGGTGTTCGACTTCGGAGTGTTCGTGCGCATGTATCCCTCGGGCGTGGAGGGCCTGGTGCACATCTCGCAGATGAAGGACGACTACTACCGGTTCGTGGAGGAGCGCCTGTCGCTGGTGGGCCGCCGCACCGGCAAGGCCTATCGCATGGGAACCCGGTGCCGGGTAAGGGTCGAGTCGGTGCAGCTCTCCCAGGCCCGGGTGGACCTGTCTTTTATGGGAGCCTGATCATGCAAATCCGCAGAATGCTCGAAGAGCAGGAGCATGCCGTGCTTCACCCGGCGGCGGCGTTTTCCGACCGCTCGCGGGGCAGGCAGAGGAAGGAGAAGTCCTGCACGGTCCGTCCGGCGTTTCAGCGCGACCGGGACAAGATCATCCACTGCAAGTCGTTCAGGCGCCTGATGCACAAGACCCAGGTGTTCCTTTCCCCTCAGGGGGATCACTACCGCACGCGTATGACCCACACCCTGGAGGTCAGCCAGATCGCCCGCACCCTCGCCCGGGCTCTGCGCCTCAACGAACAGCTGACCGAGGCCATCGCCCTGGGGCATGACCTGGGGCACACTCCCTTCGGCCATGCCGGGGAAGAGGCCCTGAACCTGCTGATGCCCGGCGGTTTCCGTCACGTCGATCAGAGCGTGCGGGTGGTGCAGGTTCTAGAACGCTCCGGCCGGGGTCTCAACCTGACCCGCGAAGTGGTCGATGGAATCGGCCGGCACTCCAAGGGCCGCGGGAAGATCCTGGGAGGAGCCGGCAAGCAGCTGCCGGCCACGCTGGAGGGTCAGCTGGTGCGGGTGGCGGATATCGTGGCCTACGTCAACCACGACCTGGACGACGCCCTGCGCGGAGGCGTTCTCAGGCAGCCGGACGTCCCCGCCCGGCTGCTGGCGGTCCTGGGCCGGACCCACTCCCAGCGCATCGCCCGCGCGGTAAAAGACGTGCTGGATCACACCCGGCTGGATCACCTCCCCCGGATCGTGCTGGG
>Ga0272442_10009201_pt1 | contig 12392 bp, 13 predicted proteins | sample SSMForm2O_FD_200262 | JGI IMG/M metagenome (GOLD analysis project Ga0272442, IMG submission 200262) | Marine sediment archaeal communities from Little Sippewissett salt marsh, Falmouth, MA, United States - SSM-Form-2O | ecosystem: Environmental > Aquatic > Marine > Wetlands > Sediment ... | reverse complement strand
CGCTGGCCTACGTTCAGGCAGTGGAGGAGATCGCTGGCGTCGAGCCGCCCGAACGCGCCCTCTACGTGCGGACGATCATCAACGAGCTGGAGCGTATCCACAGTCATCTGCTCTGGGTCGGCCTGGCGGGGCATTTCATCGGGTATGACACGGTGTTCATGTGGGCGTGGAAGTACCGCGAGCCCGTTCTGGATATGCTCGAGGAGATCACGGGCAACCGGAACAACTACGGAAACGTCAAGGTGGGCGGCTGCCGCGAGGACGTTCCCGATGAGCTGAAACCCAAGATCCTCAAGGACCTGGATCTGGTCGAGAAGAAGACGGAGATGCTGACCAAGGCCGTGCTCGACGACCCGGTCATTCACGCACGGCTCAAGGGCGTCGGGGTGCTGAGCAAGGAAGACGGCGTGAAGTTCGCGGTGACCGGCCCGACGGCCCGAGGCAGCGGCATCGATATCGACGTGCGGTACGACGATCCGTACGCGGCCTACAGTGACCTGGATTGGAAGGTCATCAGCCAGCCCGAGGGAGACGTCTTTGCCAAGGCCGTGGTGCGCCTGTTGGAGGTGCTGGAGGCGGTTAAGATTGCTCGGCAGGCCGTCCAGAAACTGCCGAAGGGGCCGATCGCGGTGGAGGTCAAGGAGATCCCACCCGGTGAGGGATGCGGCCACGCCGAGGCACCGCGCGGTGAGACCTTCCACTACGTCCGCAGCGACGGCGGCAACCGACCCGTTCGGCATAAGATCAGGGCGCCGAGCTTCGTCAATGTCCCTTCGTTCAGGGCCTCGTGCATCGGCGAACACATCGCCGACGTGACGATTACCCTGGCGGCCGTCGATCCGTGCTACAGTTGCACCGAGCGGCTTGCCGTGGTGGACGGTCACAACCAGGTCATTCATGACTATGAAGCTCTGTTGCAGTTGAGCCGGGCCAGGACGGCGCGACTCAAGAAAGAAATCGGGGCACCGGAGTTGAAGTTGGAGGATTTCTAAATTGGACAGAATCCTTTTGTATCCGGTCTTTCTGCCTTTGATCGTGGGCTTTGTGATGTTGTTTCTGCCCCGCTGGGGCAAGCCCCTGTTCAAACTGGCGACGCTGGCGGTTTCGGTCATAGTGTTTGTGCTGGCGGCGCAGATCTTCCGACATGGCGGACTTTCGTATGAATTCGAGGTGCTGGCGCTGGGCGATTTCCGGCTGGACTTGCTGCTGGGGGCCCGGCCGCTTGGCTCTTTCATGCTCTTGTTCGCGATGGGCTTCGGCGTGCTGATAACCTTGTACACGCTGCGGTCCCGCGCCGACGCAGCGCGGGCCAACGAGTTCTACGGCTCTCTGCTCCTGGCGATAGGCGGCTCGGCCGGCATCCTGCTCTCCAATCATCTCTTGTTCCTGCTGGTCTTCTGGGAGATTGTCACTGCCTCGCTCTATATCCTCATCAGCACGGGAGGCAAGAACTCGAACTTCGCGGCGACCAAGAGCTTTGCCATGATCGGGGCCTCGGACGCCTGCTTCCTGCTGGGTATCGGCATGGTCTGGGTGCTCTCGGGAACGTTCGTCATCTCGGAGATCCGTCTGGCGACCACGGCGGCGCTGCCCATCATTGCCTTTTTGCTGCTGATGCTGGCGGCCATCACCAAGGCCGGCGCCATGCCCCTTCACACCTGGGTGCCCACCGGCGGGGAATATGCCCCGACGTCGGTGATGGCGTTGCTGCCAGCGGCGCTGGACAAGCTCCTGGGGATTTACCTGCTCGTGCTGATCGTCACGGGCCTGTTCACGCTGGAGTCGGGGGCCTTGAGCATTGTCCTGGCGATCATCGGCGCGGCCACCATCGTTATCGCGGTGATGATCGCGATGGTGCAGCACAACCTCAAGAAGCTGCTGTCTTATCATGCGGTCAGTCAGGTCGGCTACATGATCCTCGGTATTGCGACCATGACGCCGGTCGGCATCGCCGGCGGCGTCTTCCACATGCTCAACAACGCCATCTACAAGTGCTGTCTCTTCCTGTGCGGCGGCGCCGTGGAAGAAGCCACGGGCACAGCCGAGCTCGATCAGTTGGGCGGACTGGCGAAGAAGATGCCCTTGACCTTTGCCGCCTGTCTGGTCGCGGCCCTGAGCATTTCGGGTATTCCTCCGCTCAACGGCTTTGCCTCCAAGTGGATGGTCTACCAGGGCGTGCTGGAGATGGGAGCGGCGGAGACGGCGGCCGGGGCGGGACTGTGGCCCATCTGGCTGGTGGCGGCCATGTTCGGCAGCGCCCTGACGCTGGCCTCCTTCGTCAAGGTGCTGCACTCGGTCTTTCTCTCGCGCCTGCCCGAGACCCTGAGAGACACGAAAGAAGCGTCCCCGTTGCAGACCTTCCCGATGCTGGTCCTGGCGTTCTTCTGCATTCTCTTCGGGGTCTTCTACTATCAGATTCCGCTGCAAAGGCTGATCTTCCCGGCGCTGGGTATCGGCGCGGAGACCGATGTCTTCGTCGGTTTGTGGAACTCACCGCTGGCTACGGGATTGCTGCTTATAGGCATCGGCGCCGGCATAGGTGTTCTCGCGGCCGGGACGTTCGCCAAGAAAGTCAGAAACGTGCCGACCTGGACGTGCGGGGAAATACAGACCAACGACCAGATGATTATCCCCGGCACGCATTTCTATAAGACCGTTTCGTCCATGAACGGCCTGAGGCAAATGTACGCCGGTCAGGAGCGGGCCTACTTCGACCTGTACGACCAGGGGGGCAAAGTGGGCCTGGTGGTGACGGGCCTGCTGCGCTGGCTTCACAACGGGATCCTTCCGGTGTACCTGACCTGGGTGACGTTGGGTCTGCTCCTGGTGCTGTTCGTGGTGTGTGGAATCTGGTGAGAGGCGCTGCCCATGGCTGTCTTCTACATCCTGTTGTTGTTCATGATCATCGCCGCGATCATCGCCGTGGAGACCAAGGACCTTTTGAGCTCGGTGATCTGCGTCGGCGCGATTGGGTTCGGCGGGTCGCTGATGTTCCTGTTTCTGCGCGCTCCCGATATCGCCATTACCCAGATTGTGGTCGAGGTCCTCGGTCTGATCGTTCTGATTCGCGCCACGATTGCCCGGGACGTCACGTTGATCTCGGGCGACCGCGAGTTCTTCGGCACGGTCGTCTCGGTGGTGATCATATTCGTGATCTTCCTGGCCGGCATGCAGATCTTTGAGTCTCTGCCGGAATTCGGCGTCCCCGTTTTCTCGGCGGTGTCCGACGCCGCTTCGCAAACCTACGTCAGCAATGCCCTGAACGATACGGGCGCGACCAATATCGTCACGTCGGTGTATCTCGATTACCGCGCCTATGACACGCTTGGCGAGGCCACCGTGCTGTTCACCGCGATCATCGGAGCGACGGTGATTCTGCGCGATAAGAGTCGCAAGCTCCTGGAGGACCCGGACGCATGAAAGGGATGACCGTCATCGTCAAGACTGTATCCAGTTGGGTCAAGGTGCTGATTTTCCTGTTCGGCATCTACATCATTCTGTTCGGCCACCTGACGCCGGGCGGAGGGTTCGCCGGCGGCGTCATTCTGGCCTCTTCCTATGTCTTGCTCATGCTCGCTTTCGGGCGCGAGTTCGTTGAGGACAACCTGCCGTTGCCGGTGGCGTCGAGACTCGATTGCCTGGGCGCGCTGCTGTTCGCCCTGATCGCCGTCCTGGGTCTGGCTCTCGGCGGGACGTTCTTCGTCAATTTCCTCTATCAAAAGTATCTGGTCGGCGAGCCCTTCAAGCTGGTCAGCGGCGGGACGATTCCGCTGTCCAACCTGGCCATCGGCCTCAAGGTGGGGGCCTCGTTGTTCCTCGTGATTTTTGCGTTATCCGTCTTCCGTTGCGATTCGGAGAAACCGGGAAGCCCGCGGTTATCCGACCCGCCTGCCGAGAAGAAGGAGTAGAACTGATGCTGTATGCACTCTGTTTCCTCCTGTTCATGATTGGCCTGTATTGTGCCGTCGTCAAGAAGAACATGGTCAAGATCGTCGTCGGCATCATGATCATGGAGTATGCGGTCAATCTTTTCCTCATCATGCTCGGGTACCGTGCGGGGGGAACCGCTCCGATTCTGCATGCCTCGCAGGTCGATCCACAGACGGCGAGCATCACCGCCCACTTTCTCAACACGGCCGTCGATCCGCTGCCCCAGGCTTTGGTGCTGACGTCCATCGTGATCAGCCTCGGCTCGCTGGCGCTGATGATCTCCATTTGCATAAGAACGTATGCGAAGTACGGCACGTTCGACATCACCGAGATAAGGAGGTTACGCGGATGAACGTACCGCTGCCCATGTTCGTGGCCGTGCCTCTGGTGGTGGCCTTCGTCCTGCCTGTGCTGCCCAAAGCGGGCAAGGCGGTAGCCACCTTGTTGGCCAACCTGGCGACGGTCTGCCTGGTGGTTCTGGCGGTTCTGTCGGTCGGCGAGGCAAGGGTCTACGAAATGGGGGGCTGGTCTATCCCTCTCGGCATCAATCTCGTCTTGGATGGGCTCAGTTCGTTGTTGCTTCTGGCCGTCAGCGCGGTCAGTGCTGCGGCCATGCTGTTCAGCACGCGATACATGGAGCAGTACACCGCCAAGCCCAAGTTCCTGAGCTTGTTTCTGCTGATGGTTGCCGGCATGAATGGCGTCATTCTCTCCGGCGACGTCTTCAACCTCTATGTGTTTCTGGAGATTGCCTCGATCGCCTCCTACGCCCTCGTCGGCTTCGGCTGCGAGCACGAGGAACTGGAAGCGGCTTTCAAGTACATGGTTCTCGGGAGCATCGCGTCGGTGTTCATCCTGTTCGGGGTGGCGCTGGTCTACGGCAACACCGGCTCGCTGAACATGGCCTACATTTCCAGGGCCATCCAGGGGACGGGCATGAACGCCGGCCTGTCGTTTGCCTTGAGCCTGTTCATTGTCGGATTCGGTTTGAAGGCGGCCCTGGTGCCGTTCCATGCGTGGTTGCCGGACGCACACCCGTCGGCGCCGGCGCCGATCTCGGCGATGCTCTCCGGCGTGCTCATCAAGGCGCTGGGCGTGTACGCGCTGGCCCGGCTGATATTCAACGTGTTCGGCGTTTCGATTCCCGTAGGGTGGGTCCTGATCGCCCTGGGCCTGCTGAGCATGGTAGCCGGCGGGTTCCTCGCCATCGGCCAGTGGGATTTCAAACGGCTGCTGGCCTATTCCAGTATCAGTCAGGTCGGGTACGTCGTGCTCGGCGTCGGGCTGGGCGTGCTCCTGCTGGCCACGGGCGCCAATGTTGCGTGGGCGTCCCTGGCGATCCTGGGCGGTCTGTTTCATCTGGTCAACCACTCGGTCTACAAGTCGCTGCTCTTTCTGACGAGCGGCTCGGTGGAGATGGCGACCGGGACGCGGCAGATGAAAGACCTGGGCGGCCTGGCCGACAGGATGCCGGTGACACGTGCGGCCTGCACGGTGGCTTCGGCCTCGATTGCAGGGGTACCGCCGTTCCCGGGCTTCTGGAGCAAACTGATTCTGGTCATTGCCGCCGTCCAGGCACGGTTCTACTGGATCGCCGCCGTGATTGTCCTGGTGAGCGTGTGCACCCTCATCATGTATCTCAAGGTCCAGCGGTACGTCTTCCTGGGCGAGGTGCCCGAGTCTCTCCGCGACGTCCGCGAGAGCAGAGGCTCCATGCTGGCGGCTATGGTCTTCCTGACGGTGCTTTGTCTGGCCATGAGTCTGCTGGTGCTGGTGCCGTCGTTGCGGGTGGCCGTGCTGGAGCCGGCGGTGAACGTCCTGGTCAACGGCGCCGACTATTCGATACAAGTAGCTGGTTTGTAAATGCACGGAGATTCGTCTGATGCGGCGACTCATCTATTTTGTTCTGGCATTCATCGTATGGGTCCTGACGGCATGGCCCTTCGTTGACGGGCAGGTCGATATGCAGGTCGTGATTGCGGGGCTCGTCGCCTCGCTGCTGGTGGCGGTGCTCTTCCACGACATCCTTCCCAAGGAGCATCACGTCTTCATTTCTCCCGTTCGCGTGGTCTGGTTCCTCGCCTATATACCGGTGTTCTTCTATTACGTGATTCGGGCGAACCTGGATGTCGTGTACCGGGCGTTGCATCCGGCCATGCCGATCAAGCCGGGCATCGTCAAGATCAAGACGAATCTCAAGACCGACTCGGCGATCACCGCCCTGGCCAATTCCATCACGCTGACGCCCGGTACGCTCACCGTCGATGTAACCGACGACGGCTATCTGTACGTGCATTGGATCAACGTCAAATCCGACGACGTGCAGGAGGCGACGCGGTGCATCGCACAGCGCTTCGAGTATTTCTTGCACAAGATTTTCGAATAGCACGAGGTCGCCATGCAAGTGCTCATGCAACTATTCTATCTTGGCTTGTGTGCCTGTTGTTTCATGTGCCTGTACCGCATCGGTCGCGGGCCCAGTGCGCCGGACCGCACGGTGGCCATCGATATCCTGGGGATCGTCATCGTGGGTTTTTGTGCGCTCCTGGGTGTGGCGACCGGTCAGGATTTCTATCTGAACGTGGCGCTGGCCTGGGCGCTGCTGAGTTTCATTGGAACGATTGCCTTGGCAAAATTCCTGGAGGGCCGCGGCTTCGATGAGTGACATCATTGGATACAGCCTGATCGTGATCGGAATCCTTTTCGACATCTTCGGTTGCGTCGGCCTGGTGCGTTTTCCCGACGTGTACAACCGCTTGCAAGCCGCCACGAAATGCGTGACGCTGGGGACCGTGCTCCTGTTGTTCGGCGTGGCGGTCGTCAGCGGATTCGGGCCGACGGCGGCCAAGGCCTTCGTCTGCGCCGTTTTCATCCTGGTGACGTCTCCCACGGCGGCCCATGCCATCGCCAAAGGCGCCTATGCCTCCGGCGTCGAGTTGTGGGAACATACCGTCGTGGACAAATATGCCGAGCAGTCCCGCGGCCCCGAGGAGTAGTCGGGGGTCGCATTGAGCGAGGAGTCTGAGATTGCGTCTACCAAAACTGCGAGAGCTGAAAGAAGCCGTGACGGCCGTCGTTTCGCCGCGCTTCACGACGAAGTTTCCGGCCGAGCCTTGCGTGGTTCCTGAACGCTACCGGGGCAAGCCGGAGTTTGATCCGGATACCTGCATCGGCTGCGGCGCCTGCGTCAACGTCTGTCCCAGCCAGGCCCTGACCCAGGTCGATGACCTCCAGGCCGATCCGCCCACCAGGACGATCACGCTGCGCTATGATACCTGCATCTTCTGCGCCAACTGCCAGGACAACTGCACCACCGAGACGGGCATCAAGCTGTCGCAGCAGTGGGACCTCGCCGGGCTGGATCGAGAGAGCATGGCGGAGAAGCACGAGTATGAGCTTCAGATGTGCGAAAAGTGCGGCGCGCTGATCGGCACGAAGAAGCACCTCGTGTGGCTCTACGAGAAGCTCGGCCCGCTGGCGTATGCGAACCCGTCCCTGCTTCTCGCCAAGAGCGGCGAGCTGCTCAAGGAGCCGCCGCAGGTCGAGCCCCCGGAAGGCGGAACGGCGCAGCCGAGCGATTTCATGCGCATTCTGTGCCCCAAGTGCAAGTGCGAGCTGAACATCCGCCTGTGAGATCATGGCCGCCGACACGCACCTGCTCGAAAGCCTCCAACCGCTGCGCGGCTCGCGCGCCGTTGTCCTCGGCATCGGCAATACTCTCAAGGGCGACGATGGCGTGGGTCCGTTCGTTTGCGAGCGTCTGGCCGGCAGAGTCTCCGTTGCGGTGATGGACGCCGGCACGGTGCCCGAGAACTACATCGCGCCCATCGCCGCAGCCGCGCCTGAGAATCTCCTGGTGATCGATGCAATCGATTTCGGCGCCGCTGCCGGAACCATCCGTCTGTTCGACCCGCACGAGATATTTTCTGTGGCCTTTTCCACGCACAGTTTGTCACCGCGTCTGTTCCTCGATCTCCTTCGCCGCGAAGTCGATGTCAAGGTCTACTTCCTCGGCGCGCAACCGTCCCACACCGAGTTCGGCGCGCCGCTTTCCGAAGCCGTACAAGCCGCCGTCGAAACGCTCGTGCACCTGCTCGGCCAAATCTTCCCGCCCGCCCCAGACCGCCCGGACGCATAATACGATTGGGAACAATCCCCGCGCCACAGGACCCTGCGTGTCATCCTGAACGAAGCGCAGCGAAGTGAAGGATCTGGGCTTCGCAAGGGAGTTAGTGCCCATTTATCGATCCAATACACCGTCTTATGCTGAGGATGGCAACATGCTGCTGCGCCAGAACTTTTCGTAATGCGTATCATATTTCGCACAATTCGCCTCCGCATCAAGCGTTCGCTGCATCCGGTCGCGGCAGGGCACTGGCTCGCGGCGGTTGCGGCTGATAGAATGACAGGCCGTATGTAATTGCCGAGAACGCCCGGAATGTTTGGCCGATCATGATGAGTCCGACAAAACTTCTTTTGCGAGCCTATTACGAGCGGCTGCATGAGTTGATGGCAGGCGGCCGCGAAGCGCTTGTCACTCGCATCAAGGAGCTGCTGTCGTCCGAGCTCGCCCGCGCCGAGTTCGGGCCCGTCGACGGGGAAAAGCACGCCGCGTATCGCGAGGCGGCCCTGGCCTTCATCGACGAGCGCCTGGAGAGTTACAATCCCATCGGCATCCAGTACACGTTCGACCGCGTCAACTCGCGCCAGGCGGCCGAGCTGGAGTTCCAGCTCAACTGGTACAACAGCCGCCCCGAGTTCGAGGACCTGGTCGAAGAGGCCCGGACCCTGGCGGGCGAGCGGGACCTCGACGAGGCCTTGCCGCAGCTCGCCGAGGAGCTGATCCGCCGCGCCGGCGCCTTTCCCGACCGGAGCATCCTGGCCGGCTACCGCGCCGCTCCGGCCCTGCAGAAACTGCCCGACTACGTCGTCGCACGTGCCATCGAAGACGTCGTCTGCCACCGCCGCCCGACCTGAGACCACCGGCTGTGCACGCAGGCAAATCCGCCCCCATACCCGAATCCTACCCAATATGAAATTGGCTTCGTTTGGCGAAACGCTGCCAGCGATTGACCACAGAGCCACAGAGGACACAGAGTAGAAGAGGTAAACTGCTTTGCCAATTGTACTTACATTCATCTCGGTGGCCTCCGTGTCTCCGTGGTGCGTTTCCGCCGTCGCCAAATTGGGTTCGTTTGGCGCAACACGCTCACGCGTGGCCGTGCCCTGGGCGTCCTCAAATCCCCAATCCGCAATCGCCAATCCCCAATCGCGGGCGTCCCCGCGCGCCGATTGGCTTCGTTTGACATTCCCCGCTCATCGCTCTGTCACTCTAGGATTTCGAGCTTCGGATTTAGGATTTCCCGGCCCCGCCGGGCGATTGGCTTCGTTTGGCACAATCCCTCCGCCAGCAGCCGCGCCGGGACTCGCGTCGGGTGGCTTGGGTTCGCCCAGTCCAAATCCACCGCCTCCGCAGGCGGACTCAACACGAGGTCTGAACCTCAGGTCAAAAGGCTCTGCTTTGTTGCTCATGGCTCGCTGCTTCATGCTTCCTATCATCGCTTCTACATATATTCGTTCTTCGATTATCATACACAGCCGCGTCATGCGTGTCAAGGAAAATCCTGGCACGGTCTCACATGGCCCCCAAAACGCGACAATGGCCGCTGTTCTGGCGGGGATTCGCTTTGTGATGTCCCGGCAGATATGGTATAGTGGCTACACTGGGACGTAACGGAGCATCCGGCCAAGGGGGCCTGTCTTCACGAAGGCTAAGGCTCTTTCATACCACAGAACCGCTTGGAACCGCGGATGAACGCGGACGAACGCCGATGATGAAAGAGCGACATATCTCGCAAGGAGCGCGAAGATCGCAGAGGTTCAGGGGCATTGCCGTTACCAGGCTTTTGGGCGGCCTTGACGGGCTTAGCGAGAGAAATGCTATCAGCGGTTTCATACATGATGGCGCATCGACTTGGCATTTGGAGGATTGGAGACTATGAGAGCCTTACTTTTAGCCTTGACCATGTGTGTGTTCATCCTGCCCGCTCACGCCCAATACTTCGGCGGCAGCGGCACGGCCGAGGACCCGTACAGAATAGCCACGGCCGCCGATCTGATCACCCTCGGCGAAACGCCCGACGACTACGACAAGCATTTCATCCTGACCACCGATATCGACCTGGACCCGAACCTGCCCGGCGGCCAGGTGTTCGCGCAGGTTCTGATCGCCCCGCTTGGTTTCTGGGGCCGTGGTTTCAAAGGTGACTTTGATGGCAACGGGCACCGGCTCATCAACCTGACCATTCGCGTGGGACGTGACGACGGCTGCATTGGTCTGTTTGGATGCGTCGAAGAGACGGGTGCGATCCACGACCTGACGCTCGACGGAGTTTGCGTGGAGGCCCGACATGAGGTAGGCGCACTGGCGTACTACAACCATGGAACAATTCGCAAATGTCACGTGACCGGCGCGGTGCGCATTCAGGAAGTGGGGCGCTGGGTCGGGGGTCTCGTCGGCCAGAACGAAGGCGTCGTCGAGCATTGCACCGTGACAGGCGAGGTCACGAGTACCAGTGTAGCAACTGTCACGGGTGGGCTGGTCGGAGAGAATGACGGGCTGCTTAGCCATTGCGTCGCCAACGTCGACGTTTGCCCTGCCAACTACGGCGAGTATCTGGGCGGACTCGTGGGTGTCAACGAGGGCGAGATCACGCACTGCTTCGCCACGGGCTCGATCACGTGCCCCGGCGATTCTCGCGGCTTCGGTGGGCTGGTGGGCGGACACCGATTCGGCAACATTCGTAATTCGCATGCTGAGGGGGACGTGACGGGCGGCCCCGGAGCTATGCGGCTCGGTGGCTTGGCGGGAAGCAACTACCTCGGTGAGATCGCGGATAGCTACGCGGCAGGTCACGTCTCAGGTGCCGGGAACAGCCTGGGCGTGGGCGGACTGCTCGGAAGCAATGTCGGAGTGGTGGCGCATTGCTATGCCACGGGCGATGTCTCATCTGGCGATGGTGGCAGGTGTATTGCCGGACTGGCTGGGCGGAACCATGGACAGACGAGCGACTGCTACGCCATGGGCAATGTTCAGGCTGGGGAGAACAGCGAAGCAGTGGGTGGTCTGGTAGGCGACAACGAGGAGGGCACAGTCATCACATCGTTCTGGGATGTGGAGGCCAGCGGGCAGGCAGCGAGTGCTGGTGGGACGGGTCTGACGACGGCCGAGATGCAAACCGCGAGCACGTTCCTCGAAGCGGGCTGGGATTTCGTTGACGAAACCGAGAACGGCCCCAACGATGTCTGGAAGATGTGGGATCGGTACGACTACCCTCGTTTAGCGTGTGAGCCTGGGCCGAATCCACCGCTGGTGTTTGTCGATATCAACGATCCGGGCTTTTGCGGGCGGATGAGCAAATACGAGGTCACCAACGCCCAATATTGCGATTTCCTGAACGCCGCCTTGGCCTCCGGCGACAGTACGGTCAACGATATTGATATCTATGGTTCCAGCGGTTCGAATAGCGGGGAAGACTATATCGGAGAGCGGTATTATCGTTGCGATGGTTCGGGCTATACCGGCTATGGAGCAACAAACGGGGGAGCAGCACGTATTCATTACAGCGAAGGCGCGTTCACCGTGGACAACCGCTTCGGCGACCATCCCGTGACGTACGTGAGCTGGTATGGGGCTATGGCCTTTTGCAGCTACTTTGGTTACTACCTTCCCACGGAAGATCAATGGCAGGCGGTTGCGGACTATGACGGCACGTACACCTACGGCTGCGGTGAAACCATAGATCCAGGCATTGCCAACTACAGGCATTCGGAGCATCCGGATGGCACTATGCCGGTGGGCAGCTTTGGGGTATATGGCTACGGCATGAGTGATATGGCAGGCAATGTATGGGAGTGGACCAGCAGCAGCTTAGGCAGCAATCGCGTCTTCCGCGGCGGCAGCCTGGGCAGCGTTGACTCCGATTGTGCTGTCTCGATAAGAGGCGACGGAATCCCGTACGCCAACTACTACGACATCGGTTTCCGGGTCTGTCGTTGAGTGCGCTCGGCAGACAGGGGACATCTGGCGGATGCTCGAAGGGCAGGACTATCCGCGGTTGTGGTGGGAACGCGGCGACGAGGGGCCGCTTTAGATCAAATATCCAAAGGCAAAGAGCAAAACTGCAAAGCAATAACCCAAATGAAACCGCAGATGAACGCGGATGCACGCTGATGGGGACAGGTTGGGTTTCTTCGCGCTCCTGGCGTGCTTGGCGAGAGGAAGTCGTGAAGAAAGGTCGTTTCGCAAGGAGCGCGAGGATCGCCAAGTGATAAGCGAATCGATAGCAGGTTCTCTTGGTCCGGCGGTCCCTGCGTTGATTACGCATGATCGATTGTCCCTTCGTGTGCGTTCGTGCTCTTCGTGGTTCTCTGTTTCCCTTGAGAATCCGCATGGGCAGGAC
>Ga0272442_10009199_pt1 | contig 12394 bp, 12 predicted proteins | sample SSMForm2O_FD_200262 | JGI IMG/M metagenome (GOLD analysis project Ga0272442, IMG submission 200262) | Marine sediment archaeal communities from Little Sippewissett salt marsh, Falmouth, MA, United States - SSM-Form-2O | ecosystem: Environmental > Aquatic > Marine > Wetlands > Sediment ... | reverse complement strand
GTACGCGTGCTCATGACACCTTGCACGCCGGCCAGTGCTTCGATTGGATCCCGATCGAGGCGCTGCGGATTTCCCGCAACACCAATGACCGTCTGACCGTCGTCACGCGTGATGTGGGCCTGGCAGCCTGCCTGTTCGATGTAGGCTGTCACGCGAGCGATCTCGCTCGCGCTCGCTTCCCGACGCATCACGATCAGCATCTCACACCTTGTCCTTCAATCCGTCCCTGCGGCCCAACATCCCCGCGAGCAACAAGAAAAGGACCGCAGGCATCGCCTGCAGTCCTGATGCTGATCCTTCGCAACGCACCGTGTCTCGTTGCGCTACGGAGAACCAGCGTCACGCCACCACCAAAGGAGACCGAGGAAGGCGTCGTACTTCTGCTCGAAGGCCCTCTCGATTCCTCGTGGCATGATGGCCCATCATAGAAATCGCCTGATCCGAAGTCAAGAGGAAGTTCTAAAATGACCTACCCATCAGCTCTCTAACGATTCGTTCTTGACATCACTTGCGGGGATCCCTATGATGCGACCGTCATGTCTATGGGAATCGAGCGCAACATCAAGCGACGTTCGTCCGAGTCCCGTAGCTTTTCCTTTTGGTACTACTTTGAGGTCGACCTCGCTGCGTTGGCGTAACGACTAGCCACTCACAGCAGGAGGTCGACAGCGGACTGCAGGCGATGCCTGTGGTCTTTTTTCTTGGGCCTTATACCCGCAACACACAAGGCGAAAGGAGCGGTGAATGAGTGGAGAAAAGGTTACGGATCTAGCTGACGAGATCTATCGCCTTTACCTTACTCGCCGACGGGCGGCCAAGGAACGCGAACGGGTTCCTGATCCTCTTGTAGAGGCGTGAATCTGTCTGTGATGTATACGTCCCGCGAGGAATACAGGTACGTGCGGCCGCACCCGCCGCATGTGTACTCCATGAGTATCGCTTCCCTGTTGGGGCGGCCCTGCTCATATGCGACGATTCTTGACAGCTCAAGGCCTGGATCCCCGGTTTCAAGCTCAAATGGTATTGTCCGGCCACAGTTCCGGCAGTCCAGCAGGAGATATTCGCGACGTTCTTCCATTGATGGCCTCCTTACTGCGGAGGCTATCCGAGAAGTGATGGAAAAGTCAATCGGCAGGCAGGCTTGGGCAATCCACTTGGCCCAATACGCGGGTCGCCAGGACTGTGTTGCTCCGTCTCGACATCGAAGTGTCAGTGACAGAGTGAAGCGAGTGCGCCTGTCCGGCCCAAGCCTGCCCAATCCCCGTGGGTCTGGACAGCTCCCTTCCGAGGCCCCATGTTTGCCGAGTGAGGGTCCGGCTGGAATAGCCCCAGTGGCGCCCTCTCTCTCGATCGCTACCCAACGCAGGCTATTGCCGATGGGTGACAACGGGGTTCAGAGGCATAAGTTGACCCAGCAGTGGAATGATCACTGGAATCATGCTTATCACCTCCTTGTGGAGATGATAGCGCGCATGTCCGCCAAGTTGAAACTAGACGCTGGCCAAGACGAGTTCGAAGATGTCCTCGTTGTGCCTGTTGTTGTACCGGAATACGAACTCGTTCAGGTAGGCTTGCAGGTACTTCGCGGACACGCGGTGGTAGACGCCGATGATCGCCCGCTTGAGGAGCGACCAGAACGACTCGACGCCCATGGTGTGGACGTTCCCGTTGACGAACGTCTTGGCATGGCAGACAGTCTTGTGCGGGAATCCCTCTGCGGCCTTCTTGAATCCCTTGTGCTCATCGGTGCAGAGGAGTTCGGCGTTGATGCTGACGTAGGTATCGAGCAGGGGGCGGAGCGTTTCGGCAGAGAGGTTTTGGACGACCTGAGCCACGACGGTACCGCCTCGCTCCATCATGCCAACGACGATCTCCTTGCCGGGAGCGCCGCGACCGCGCTTCCCGCCGGATCGCTTTCCGCCAACATAGGTGTCGTCGGCTTCGACAATCCCCGCGAGCTTATCTTCGAACCCATACCCTGGCCGCATGGCCTTGCGGATCTGCATCGCCATTCGCCAGGCAGTTTTGTAGGTGACTCCAAGGGATCGCTCAAGCTGTTTGGCGCTGATGCCCTTCTTCGAAGTGACCATGAGCCAGATGGCGACATACCACTTCTGAAGGGGCGTTCGGGAGCGGTGGAAGATGGTCCCGGTAGTTACGCTGAACTCATACGAACAGGCTTTGCAGCGCCAGATTCTACGGGTGGAGATCCAGTACGGGTGTGCTGTGCCGCAACGCGGACAGGTAACGCCTTTGGGCCATCGCTTGGAGCGAAGGAAGTCTTCGCACTTGCGCTGGGTGGAGAACCGTTTTTGCAGGTCGATGATGTTCATGCTATCATCCTATGGAAGGAGTATAGCACGATTCCGTCAGTGCGTCAAGGGGATAAAGCCTTTTTTCTTTTTGCCTAGGGCTAAGTGGCGGAGCAGATGTGAAACGAAGAAGGAGGATGGCGATGGGTTGCTGCGGCATACGTGGAGCGACCAGCGTGGCACGAAACGACGAGGTGGAGATCCTCGAGGCGACTCGGACACTGCTCGACCGGATGCGCTTTGAGAACGACGTGCCGATCGAGCGAATCGTCAGTGTGATCTTTACCGTCACGCCGGACCTCAACGCCGCTTATCCGGCCCAAGCGGCTCGCGAAATCGGGTGGTGCCAGACGGCTCTCCTCTGTGCCGCCGACATGAGCGTCCCAGGAAGCCTTCCGCGTTGCGTGCGAGTTCTCATGCACGCCGACATCGATCGTCCTTCGAGCGGCTTGCGCCACGTCTATCTCGGTGAAGCACGCTCACTCCGGCCCGATTGGGCCGAGGAGGTGGCACTATGACACGCGTCGCATTCCAGGGAGTCGTCGGCGCCTACTCGGAAGAGGCGATTCGCCAGTATTTCGGTGGCGATATCGAGGCGGTGTCGTCCGAGACGTTCGAGGACGTCTTCCACGCCGTGGAGACTCACGAATGCGCGTACGGAATGCTGCCAGTCGAGAACTCGGTTGCCGGGTCGGTCAATCGATCCTACGAGCTCCTCGTCGAACACGACCTGCGCATCTTCGCCGAAGTCATCTTTCGGGTGCGCCACATGCTGCTTGCACCAGTTGGCACCGTGCCGGCGTCGATCGAGGTTGCTCGATCGCACCCCCAGGCGCTCGCGCAGTGCCGCCGCTACCTGGCCCGCCGCGGCCTGAAACCGGAGGCTGCAGACGATACGGCCGGCGCCGCAGGCGAACTTGCCGGCCATCCGGAGCCTGGCGTCGCGGTGATCGCCGGCGCCGGTGCCGCCAAGCTGAGCGGGCTCGAAATCATCGACCGACAGATCGAGGACTCCCCATCCAACTACACGCGGTTCTTCGTTTTGTCGTGCGAGGACGCCCCGCGAGCACAGCGGAACAAGACGTCGCTCGTTTTCACCACGCCGCACCAGCCAGGCGCTCTCTATGAATGCCTCGGCGAGTTTGCCGCCCGCCATGTGAGTCTCTGCAAGATCGAATCTCGCCCGAGGGCGAATCGGCCCTGGCAGTACGTCTTCTATCTCGACTTCGAGGGCCATTCCCGCGATCCGGAGTGCGAGGCAGCGATGATGGGCCTTCTACGCAGATCATCGTTCGTCAAGATGCTCGGCTCATACCCCGCGGCGACGACCCCGGTCGACGAGCCCCAGACCCTTGCCGCAGGTGCTTCCGAGACGGAGACAGGCGAATGATCGTCCTCATGACGAAGGAAGCAACGCCGTCACAGCTGACGAACGTCATCGCCCAGATCGAGCAGATGGGCTGCCAGGCTCACGTCTCCCGCGGAGAAGAACGCACCCTCATCGGGATCATCGGCAACGGCCGCCCATTCGACCCCAAGCAGATCGACCAGATGCCTGGAGTCGAGAAGACGATGCCTATCACCCAGCCGTTCAAGCGGGCGAGCCGCGACTTCCACCCGGAGGACACACAGATCGCCGTAGGCGATGTCGTGATCGGCGGCCCCGGGATCGTGCTGATCGCCGGACCCTGTGCGGTGGAGAACCACGACCAGATGGTCGGAATCGCTCACGAAGTCAAGGCACGCGGCGCGCAGATGCTGCGTGGTGGTGCCTTCAAGCCGCGAACCTCTCCCTACTCCTTCCAGGGACTCGGCGAAGAGGGCTTGCGCATTCTCGCCAAGGCTCGCGAAGAGACCGGCCTGCCAATCGTGACAGAGGTGATGCAGCCCGAGCTCGTCCCACTGATTACGAGCTACGCCGACGTGCTGCAGATCGGCGCACGCAACATGCAGAACTTCGCCCTGCTTCATGCCGTCGGCAAAGCTCAGTGCTCCGTTCTTCTCAAGCGAGGCATGATGTCGACGGTCGAGGAACTGCTGATGGCAGCCGAATACATCCTGTCGCACGGAAACAGTCGCGTGATCCTGTGCGAGCGAGGGATTCGCACCTTCGAAACCTATACCCGAAACACACTCGACATCAATGCCGTCCCGCTGTTGAAACAGCTGACCCATCTTCCAGTGATTACCGACCCAAGCCACGGCACAGGCCGGCGCGAACTCGTCGAGCCGGTCTCTCGCGCAGCAATCGCCGCCGGCGCGGACGGTCTCATCGTCGAAGTCCACACCGATCCGAGCCAGGCCCTCTCCGACGGCGCGCAATCGCTGACACCCGAGGGATTCAGCGAGCTCGTTGGGACCGTCGCCAGAATCGCCTCCGCCGTGGGGAGGGAAATGTGAAGCGGCTCGCCGACTGCCACGTCGCCATCGTCGGCCTCGGTCTGATGGGGGGATCGCTCGCCGGGGCGCTACGCGGGCGCTGTCGAAGCGTCACAGGTGTCGCCCGTCGAGCCGGGACAGTCGAACTCGCCGCCGTCCGAGGCCTGATCGATCGCGGGACAACCGACCCGAACGACGCCGTCTCCGAAGCAGACATAGTCATTCTCGCTACGCCTGTGCGAGTGATTCTCCAACAGATTCAGAATCTCGCCTGGCATCTCGCGGATGGTTGTCTGCTACTCGACCTCGGGAGCACCAAGACCCAGATTCTCGAGGCGATGGATGCTCTCCCTTCGCAAGTCGAACCGCTCGGCGGTCACCCGATGTGCGGAAAGGAGTTCTCTGGGATCGACGCCGCCGACCCCAGTCTCTACCGGGGCTGCACGTTCATCTTGTCACCACTCGAACGCACTGCGCCGACCGCACTTACCCTCGGGCGCGAACTCGTCGAGGCCGTCGGCGCCACGCCCTTGATCCTCGATGCAGCCCGTCAAGACCGACTTGTCGCTACGCTGAGCCATCTGCCCTATCTCCTTGCCTGTTCCCTCGTGCAAACAGCCGATGCAACGACTTCTCCCGACCCAGCCGCTTGGGAGATCGTCGCCGGGGGATACCGCGACACCAGCCGCGTCGCCGGAAGCGACGTGACCATGATGCTCGACATTCTCGCCACCAATCGCCACGCCATCCTCGACGCTGTCTCCGCCTTTCGAGAGCAGCTAGATCGGATGACCGCGCTGATCGAGGACGAGGATGAGGGCAAGCTTAAGGCCGTGCTCGCCTCCTGCCAAGCGGAGCGGCGTAGGATGTTCCCATGAAGAGAACCGTCCATCCTGCCCGCGGGCCACTGCAAGGCGTCCTTGAGGTCCCCGGCGACAAGTCGATCAGCCACCGGGCTCTTCTGTTCGGAGCCCTCGCCAACGGAGAGAGCCACATCGATGGGATCCTGCGCTCCGGCGACTGTCTGGCAACCCGCGCCTGCCTCCACGCCCTCGGAGTGCGCGTCGAGGATGGCGCTGAAGATGGCTCGGTCGTCGTGCACGGCGTCGGGCTGGGCGGCCTCACCGCGCCAACCGGACCGATCGACTGTCGCCGATCCGGCACCACGATGCGGCTGCTCACCGGAATCCTCGCAGGTCAGACCTTTCCAAGCACGCTGACCGGCGACGATCAGCTCCTGCGCCGACCGATGGGGCGGATCGTTGATCCGTTACGGGTCATGGGTGCCAAGATTCAGGCAACCGACGCCCACGCCCCGCTGCTGATCCACGGAACGAAGCTCCGCGGAGCCTCCCACCGACCGGAGGTCGCAAGTGCACAGGTGAAAAGCGCGCTCCTCCTGGCGGGGCTTACGGCAGAGGGTCCGACCGAGGTGCACGAACCAGGGCGGTCGCGCGACCACACTGAGCGGATGTTGACCGCGATGGGCGCTGACGTCCGGGTCGACGGAAGGACGATCCGCATCTTGCCGGCGAGGCGGCTCAGCCCACTCAACCTGTCCGTTCCCAGCGACCCGAGTTCGGCAGCGTTCTGGCTCGTCGCGGGTACGCTCGTTCCTGGTTCTCGGTTGACGCTCGTCAGGGTCGGCGTCAATCCGACGCGCACGGGGCTGATCGACGTGCTGCAAGCGATGGGCGCATCAATCGAAGTCAAGGGAGAACGGTCGGTTGCGGGCGAACCGGTCGCCGATCTGACAGTGGAGGCGCGCGAGCTTCGCGGCGTAGCAATCGAGGGACAGACCGTCGTACGAATGATCGACGAATTCCCAATCCTCGCCGTCGCCGCAACGCAGGCGCTTGGCGAGACCGTGGTTCGAGATGCCGGAGAGCTGCGAGTCAAGGAGTCGGACCGGATCGCCTCTACCGTCGAGTCTCTACGGCAACTCGGAGCGCGGATCGACGGCCGACCGGACGGACTCGTTGTCGAGGGACCGACGCGGCTTCGTGGCGGCACCGTCGCCAGCCACGGTGACCATCGCCTCGTGATGGCGCTAGCGATTGCGGGGTGGATCGCCGATGGGCCGGTGACGATTGACGGAACCGAGCGAGCCGAGGACTCGTACCCGGGGTTCTTCGCGGCGTGGGACCGAGGTGGGAGGACGAAGTGATCGACTCGCGAACGCAAATGGTCGGAGTTCTCAGCTGGCCGGTGGAGCACAGCCTTTCCCCAGTGATGCACAACGCGGCCTTCGAGGCGCTCGGGATGAACTGGCGGTACGTCCCGTTTCCGGTCGTTCCCGGCGCCGCCGCTGCCGCGGCCCGAGGTCTGATTCCTCTCGGCTTCCGCGGAGCGAACGTAACGGTGCCGCACAAGACGGACGTCGCAGGCGGCATCGACCAGCTGAGCGAAGAGGCCGGGGCCATCGGCGCGATCAATACGCTGTGCGTGGAGGGCGAGCGAGGGGCGGAGCAGATGCTCGTCGGCCACAACACCGATCTCGCAGGATTCCTCGACGGGCTGGACCACGCCGGCTTCGACCCAAACGGCAAGCGGACAGTCATCGTCGGTGCCGGTGGAGTAGCCCGCGCGGCAGTGTACGGACTTCTTCGCGCGGGAGTGCAAGAAATCACGGTGCTCTCGCGGACACTCGAGCGAGTGGAGCGGCTCATGGGCGATCTGGGCGACGGAAGTGATCGCCTTACCGCCGAGCGCCTCACCGACGAGGCGCTCGTCGAGGCAACGACCCGTAGCGCGCTCCTCGTCAACACGACTCCGGTTGGGATGTGGCCCGACACGGAACGGTCGATCTGGCCGGACGACGAGCCGTACCCGAGGGAAACGGTCGCCTACGACCTGGTGTACGTCCCTCGAAAAACCAGGTTCCTTCGGCAAGCGGACGCCGCCGGTGCCCCGTGTGTCGGCGGTCTGAGGATGTTCGTCGTCCAGGGCGCGCGGGCGCTCGAGCTGTGGACCGGACGTGAAGCGCCAGTCGACGTGATGACCCGCGCATGCGAGGCGGCACTCGGGGGAGATCGCACATGAGATTCATCACCGGTGGAGAATCGCACGGGCCTTGTCTGACCGCGATCATCGACGGACTTCCATCCGGTCTCGCGATCGACGTCCGGGCAATCAATCGCGATCTGTCAAGACGTCAGATCGGCCACGGTCGCGGTGCCCGAATGCAGATCGAAACAGATCGGATCGAGATCCTCGGTGGAGTCATCGCCGGTCGGACGATCGGCGCTCCCGTCGTCCTTCGCATCGCCAATCGCGATTGGGAGAACTGGAAAGGCGCATGGGAGGCTGGCGACCTCCCGCCCGTAACCGTGCCTCGACCCGGACACGCCGACTGGTCCGGCATGCGAAAGCATGGCCTCAATGACGCGAGGCCGATCCTAGAGCGAGCGAGCGCCCGCGAGACTGCCGCCCGTGTTGCCGTCGGCGCGGTGGCGCGCCTCCTGCTGTGCCAATTCGGGGTCGAGGTCGGAGGCTGCGTGCTTCGAATCGCCGAGCACAGCGCAGAGGAGTCCCTCCTCCTCAACGAGAGGATCGACTGGCCGGCCATTTGGGCACGGGCCGAGAAGAGCCCGGTGCGCTGCGCCGATCCGTCGGCGAGTGCCAGGATGATCGAGGGCATCGACCGTGCGGTCGAGGTCGGCGAGTCACTCGGCGGAATCGTCTGCGCAGCGGCGATCGGCGTTCCGATCGGTCTCGGAAGCCACGCCCAGTGGGACAGACGCCTCGACGCGCGAATCGCGGCTGCGGTGCTGTCGATCCCTGCGATCAAGGGGGTCGAGATCGGCCCTGTGTTCGCCAACTCGTCCCACTCGGGCACCGAGGTTCACGACGCCCTCCGGAAAGACGAGAACGGGAATGTGATACACATCACCAACCGAGCCGGGGGGGTCGAGGGCGGAATGAGCAACGGAGAGCCAATCGTCGTCCGTGCTGCGATGAAGCCGATCCCGACCACCGTCCGCCCGCAGGATTCCGTGGATGTTCGTACGGGCGAGTTGGCGCAGACCTCCTATGAACGTTCCGACGTCTGCGCTGTCCCCACGGCCGCCGTCGTCGCCGAGGCCATGCTCGCTTGGGTCCTCGCGGTCGCGCTGCATGACAAGATCGGCGGGGACAGCCTCGCCGAGATGTTGGCTCACCAAGAGGCATGGAGGCACCGTGGCGAGCCCACGTAACGTCGTTCTCACCGGATTCATGGGGGTTGGGAAGTCGACAGTCGGCGCCGCAGTGGCCGAGAGAATGGCCCGGCCACTCGTCGACATGGACGTGGAGATCGAGGCCCGCCTCGGAAAGCCGATTCACAGAGTTTTCGGCGATGACAGCGAACGCGTCTTTCGGGAACACGAGCGAGCTCTCTGCCAGGAGTTAGCAGAGCGCAACGGCCTGGTCATCGCCACCGGTGGAGGGTCACTAGTCGATCCGAAGAACAGAGACCCCATGGCAAAGCATGGGACGATCGTCTGTCTCACTTGCGAGATCGAAGAACTCCTCCGTCGCCTCAACGGGAAGCCGAGCCGGCCGCTCATCGATCAGGAGAATCTGCGAGCCTCCGTTGAGGTGCTACTAGCGAAACGCGGCAAAACCTACGCATCTCTCCCTTGGCACGTCGACACGACCGACCGATCGGTTGATGAGATCGTCGACGAGGTCGTCGACCTGGCTAGCAATCGAACCTTGACGGTGCGGGATCCGGGCGGCCCCTATCCGATTCATCTCGGCCCCGGCCTCTTGCCCCACCTCGGCGACGCCGTCCGCTCCGCCGGCCTGCGGGCCGGTTCGATGACGGTCCTCGTCTCCAACGAGGTCGTCTTCCCGCTTCATGGAGAAGCTGCCGCTGCCTCGCTCGCCGCGGCTGGCTATCCGGTCGAGTCGTGTGTCTTGCCGGACGGAGAACGCCACAAGAGCACGGAAACGGTTCTCGGCCTCTACGACGCCCTCGTTCGACACGGCCTCGATCGCCATGGCGCAGTGATCGGCCTCGGCGGCGGCGTCACCGGAGATGTTGCCGGGTTCGCCGCGGCTACCTATCTGCGCGGCGTTCGCTACGTCCACGTTCCAACCACGCTTTTGGCGATGGTCGACGCGAGCGTCGGGGGGAAGACAGGCGTCGATCTACCGGCCGGCAAGAACCTCGTCGGTGCCTTCAAGCAGCCCGATCTTGTCCTGATCGATCCGCGCGTCCTCGCGACACTCTCCGAGAGGGAGATCCACTCAGGCCTCGCCGAGATGCTCAAGCACGGTATCATCGGAGATCCCTCCCTGCTCGCCGACGTGGCCGATGGGATGCTCGACGAGGAAGACTGGACAGGGTACCGAACAGCAGATCTCATCGAGCGGGCGTTACGGGTGAAGATCGCCGTGGTCGAGGAGGATCCGTTCGAACACGACCGTCGCGCGGTGCTGAATCTCGGCCACACCGTCGCCCACGCCCTCGAGGTCGTCAGCAGGTACACGCTCAGGCACGGCGACGCCGTCGCCATCGGCCTCGTCGCCGCCGCGAGGATTGCCATCGAGGCCGGCGTTGCCCAGCCGGAACTGGTAGAGAGCATCGAGAGGGTCCTGAAACAGACCCACCTTCCGATCTCTTGTCCACCACACGCCGTCGACGAGATCGTCGAAGCGATGTCGCGCGACAAGAAGCGGGCGGGCGACGAGATCCGCTGGGTCCTTCCACGGACCATCGGGCACGTCACGACAGGGCACGTCGTACCGGAGCCCGCCATCTGCGAAGTGTTGATCGCGATGGGAGCAAGGAGGAACCGATGACGAAACGCAACCAGGAAGCCACGAGACAAGTGCTCGTTCTCCACGGACCGAACCTCAATCTGCTTGGACGTCGAGAACCCGAGATCTACGGATCGGCCACGCTCGACGAGATCAATGTGTCCCTTCGCAATCTATCCGCCGAGCTCGGGACGGAGCTTCGCACGCTCCAATCGAACCACGAGGGTGCACTGGTCGACGCGATTCACGAGAAGGCCGACTGGGCCGACGGCATCCTGATCAATCCGGCCGCCTACACGCACACCAGCGCCGCCCTGCGAGACGCGATCTCAACCGTCGGGCTCCCGACGGTTGAGGTTCATCTATCGAACACCCACACGCGGGAGAGGTTCCGCCAGCGCTCGCTCATCACGCCCGTCTGCGTCGGGCGGATCGAGGGCTTCGGCCCCGCAAGCTATCTTCTTGGGCTTCGCGCTCTGCTCAATCACTTGAACGGCATGCCTACGGAGGCAGGAGGTCTCTAGGATGGAGGCATCGGCCAGACTTCGCGAGGTTCCACCCTACCCATTCATCCGATGGGATCGGGCCTGCCGGGCTGCCGCAGAGCGCGGCCTCGACGTGATCCGGCTCGACATAGGAGATCCGGATCTTGACCCGCCGTACGCAGCGATTGACGCGCTTTGCATCGCAGCTCGCGAGCCGAACGCTCACCGATACCCTAGCGGACGTGGCACACAACATCTTCGGGAAGCGGTTTGCGCGTACTACCTCCGCCGATTCAATGTCGAACTCGATCCGGAAACGCAGATCGTGCCCCTCCTCGGCTCCAAGGAGGGAATAGTGAATCTCTGTCTCGCGCATCTGGACGAAAGAGATCTCGCCCTGATCCCCGATCCAGGCTATGCGCCGTACGTCCGCGGGACGCGGCTCGCTGGAGCGGAATCGGCTCTCTTCCCAATCGTCGAAGAGCGAGGATTCCTTCCAAACCTCCGTGCTATCCCGTCCGAGGTGGCGGATCGTGCCTCCATCCTGTGGCTCAACTACCCAAACAATCCGACCGGTGCCTGCGCTGATATCGAGTTTCTGACCGAGGCCGTCGCGTTTGCCCGCGAACACAACCTCCTGCTTTGCCATGACGCACCCTATGCCGACGTTGCCTACGACGGCTACGTCCCACCGAGCGTCCTCGAGGTTCCGGGTGCCTTCGACGTGGCAGTTGAGTTCAACTCGATCTCCAAGACATTCAACATGGCCGGCTGGCGAGTCGGCATGGCCGTCGGCCGATCTGATGCACTCGCCCTCCTTGCCCAACTGAAATCGAACGTCGATTCGGGCATCCCACTACCGATCCAAGCCGCTGCGGCCCAGGCGCTGTCGACGGGGCCTGAGTGGATCGCTACGCGAAACGGCATCTACAGAGAGAGATTATCCATGCTCGTCGACGCCATTCGCTGCGCCGGCCTCGATGCCCAGTTACCGCGCGCCACCTTCTACCTCTGGATCCGGCTTCCCTCGGGCATGGCATCGGAGCCTTCCGCACTGCGCCTCCTTGAGGCCACGGGTGTCTCCGTCACGCCGGGTACGTTTTTCGGCCCCTCCGGCGAGGGATACCTACGCATCTCGGCGACCACCTCCACGCAGACCATCGCCGAAGCGGCGAGGCGCCTCGGATCCACTGCCAAGGAATGGATGCCGAAAGACCAGTCTTCTGCCGAGATCGACTTCGAGAGGTCGTAGGAGGTCGCATCCTGCTCATCGCCCACCGGCTTCTCACGCGGCTTCCTCCGTCTCACGGAGCGGATACACTTCCCTGAGACAAGCCGCTTCACGAGAGGAGCGCCATGATCTGTCGAGTCGATCTGAACGATGGACGTGAGATGCGAACAAGCGTCGACCCGGCGGTTTCCCGTCGATTCCTCGGCGGTCGCGGGGCGAATATTGCGCGACTTCACGAAACC
>Ga0272442_10009198_pt1 | contig 12395 bp, 8 predicted proteins | sample SSMForm2O_FD_200262 | JGI IMG/M metagenome (GOLD analysis project Ga0272442, IMG submission 200262) | Marine sediment archaeal communities from Little Sippewissett salt marsh, Falmouth, MA, United States - SSM-Form-2O | ecosystem: Environmental > Aquatic > Marine > Wetlands > Sediment ... | reverse complement strand
AATCCGTGACCAGGCAGTGCCGACCGGACCGAATAGAGGGAGATCAGATCTCTGGCAATGTTTTCCAGGGATTTTCTTGTTCTGGATTTTGTACGCTCCCACTGGGGGCTCCCCAGTTTGTTTAAAACAGGAGCGGTACTGTCCCGTCCCGCATATTTCTGGACCCGTTCCATTTTGTCCACGGGAACAAACAATTTATCACCGTCCTGATAAACAAGACTCAGGCATTCCCGGTCGGAACCGCCCACCGTTATTTTCTCCAGCCCCCTGTATATGCCGATCCCGTGATCAATATGGACTACAAAATCTCCCTTTTTCAGGGCGGCTAACTCCCTGAGCGGAATGCCTTCGCGGAACTCCCTGGGTCTCCTTTTCCATATGATTTTACCCAGGATTTCCCGTCCTGTGATAACGGTCAGATTGTGTGCAGGAATATCGAAGCCCTGCCGGAAAGGAATGCATTCCCATACAACATCAGAGAGCGGATTTTCGGAAGTATGAAGAAAATCTTCCACACGGCTTCTTTGCGTCTGGTCAGCGCATGTGATGATGATGTGTTTCCCCTGCCCGGCCAGGCGAATCAGTCCGTTCCGTATTTCCCTGGTATTCCTGCTGAAATGAGGGGCGCCTCTGCCGCCATAATCCACCGCATCTGCCGGCGAGGATAATGTATGATGAATGATAAGCTGATCTGATTTCAGAGCGGACGCGACAGCACCGGAATCCATCATCGGTTCTTTTCGATGCTCCTTTGCCTTATCCATGGCAGCGAAGACAATTTCCGGATCTTCAAGAAAACAAACGGGAGACATATCAAAAAAAGCGGGCAGCAAGGTGTTTCGATGTTTCATGGTATGTGGATTTGGCATGATACAGAATGATTTTACAGATTCGATGGAGCGCTGTGTTTCCACATCAAATGTCCTGATGGAATCAATACTTTCACCGAAAAATTCAATGCGATGCGGGGATTCCCCGGTAAAAGGAAAAATATCCAGGATGCCTCCCCTGATACTGATTTCACCGGGGCGTTCCACCAGATGCTCCCTGGTATATCCAATGGTATAAAGCCTTTTCTGAAGATCATCCAGATTGAATGTTTCTCCCGGCATAAAATGCAGCCGTGCCTGTTTCACGCTGGCCGGAGAAGGAAGCAGCTGTGCGAATCCGAGGGGGGTGGTGATGACCGCTCTGAGCTGTCTGTCAATAATATCCCGCAATACTCCCATTTGTTTGCCAAGGCTGTGTGAATTCAGAATGGCCTGCACAGACTCGGCGGTTTCTGTCTCCGGAAAATAACGAACGGAAAATGAAAACACGGCATTTATTTCATCAGACAGACTTTCAGCCTGTTCTCTGTCGGGAAGAATGAAAAGGAAAGGCCGCTGGGTGACACCCATCCAGAGCCCGGCAACCGCAGCTTTCAAAGAACCAGCCAGTCCCTTCAAATGCGGCGAATTCCCGTTTAATATATTGTTAATGATAATGTTATGGACATCCAAACTTGAGATGTATTCCAGAACCGAAGATTTCTTCATGGCCTTAATTATAAATATATCAATGGGTTAGATGTTTTTTGAAAAAGCGTACTTTGATCAATGTGCTGTTTTCCATGGGATGAATGTCTGGAAAAGGATTGAAAACTTCCTGCTCTATATAAAGTCCATTCAGCTCTGTATACTGTTTCTGAAAAATCTGTAACTCTTTATCTGCAGAACGGCCTTTTATTACCGCCAGTATTCCCGATCGAGGCATCAGACACGGTGCGCACCAGCCGGCCAGTGTCGCAAGATCAGTGACCGCTCTGCTCAACGCATAATCTGCCGGGCCAATCTCTTTATTATAATCTTCAATGCGACCTGCGACAATCCGGATGTCCGTCAATTTCAATTCCTTCACCACAGTTTCCAGAAAACGGACCTTCTTGCCCACTGACTCGACAAGAACCATGGATAGATCGTGGCGCAACAGTTTGACCGGTACGCCGGGAAATCCACCGCCTGTTCCCACATCCAGCACAGTCGCATTTTCTGGAAAATCCATGTATTTCAGTATCCCGATGGATTCGAGAAAATGGCGCCGGACAATCCGGGTTTCATCGGTTTTTGAAATGAGATTTATTTTCCGATTCCATGCAAGTAACATGTCATGGTACACGGCAAACCGGTCGATGATCCTTTCTCCCGGCATATTCAGAGATTGGAGTCCTTCACTGAGTTCCTGAAAAGGTTCCACGTGAAACAGCTCCTATCTTCTTTTTCTTATAAGCAAAAGAGAAAGCACTGCGATATCCGAAGGTGATACACCTGAAATACGGGCCGCCTGACCCAGTGATGCCGGCCGGATTTCTGACAGTTTTTCTCTGGCTTCACTTGAAAGGGCGGCAATATCCTGATAATTGATATTATCCGGAATGCTTCGAGATTCCATCTGGTGATAACGTTGAATTTGTTCCCGCTGCCTGTCAAAATATCCCTCGTACTTGATTTCGATTTCCACCTGCTCCATCACACTTTCCTTGAAATCATCCAGGCCAGATAATGCGGACTGGATCGGTTCCAGAAATTCAAAATCCGACATTTTAATTTCCGGACGCTTCAGCAGGCGATACAGGGACTGCCGCTGGTCCACACAGGAGGTTCCCTTTTGCATCAAAATCCGGTTGACCGCTTCCGGATCGGGTTTGGTTTCATGAATAACAGATGCGAGTGCCTGAATCGACCTGCGCTTGGTTTCCAGCTTCCCTTTCTGGTCGTCTGATATAAGGCCCATTTTATGTCCGTAATCCATCAGCCGCAAATCCGCATTGTCCTGTCTTAAAAGAAGCCTGTATTCCGCTCTGGATGTAAAAAGACGATATGGTTCTCTTGTACCCTTTGTGACAAGGTCATCGAGCAGGACACCAATATACCCTTCCGACCGGTCCGGTACAAACGGGGGTGCTTTTCGTAGCGCCAGGACGGCATTGATTCCGGCAATCAGCCCCTGAGCAGCTGCTTCCTCATACCCGCTGGTACCATTGATCTGGCCCGCAAAATAAAGACGTGCGATTCGCTTGGTTTCCATGGTGGCACGAAGCTGTGTCGGCGGGAAAAAATCATACTCAATGGCGTAACCCAGCCTTGTCACTTTTGCGTGCTCAAGTCCGGGAATCGTACTCAGGGCACGAAGCTGGATATCCTCAGGCAGACTGGTGGCAAATCCATTGACATAATACTCATTGGATGAATATCCTTCCGGTTCCAGAAAAATCTGGTGTCTTTCTTTATCGTGGAACCTTACGATTTTATCTTCAACGGAAGGACAGTACCTGGGACCCACTCCAACAATCTTTCCGGAATAAAGGGGTGACCGATCCAGGCCACTTAACAGAATTTTATGGGTCTGGGGCCCCGTCCATGTGAGCTGAACCGGTATCTGCCGGCGGCGGATCATATCTGTACGATACGAAAAGGGCCGGGGATTCGTATCCCCCGGCTGCGGTTCCGTTTTTGCCAGGTCGATACTTCTTCCATCAATACGCGGCGGTGTTCCCGTTTTCAGACGTCCGGCTTCAAATCCAAAAGCGCAAAGAGATTCTGTTAATCCTTCGGCCGGAAACTCTCCGGCTCTTCCTGCCGGATAACTCCGAAGACCGATGTGAATCAATCCGTTCAGGAAGGTACCGCATGTCAGGATAACCGCCCCGGCTGAAATACGCCGCCCGGTCTGTGTCTCAACACCACCAACAGCGTGATCTTCAAGCCATATGCCCGTAACCATGGATTGGAAAATTTCGAGGTTTGATTGGGCTTCCAGCGACTCCCGCATTCGTATTGAATACGCGATACGATCCGCCTGAGCCCTGGGAGCCCATACAGCCGGCCCCTTGGATTTGTTCAGCATCCTGAATTGAATACCGGTGGCATCCGTGACCACTGCCATCTCACCACCCAGAGCATCAATTTCCCTGACCAGATGCCCCTTGGCCGGACCGCCAATGGCGGGATTGCAGGACATCTGGGCAATAGAGGGTATATTCATGGTAATTAATATGGTTTTCATACCCATTCGGGCCGATGCAAGAGCAGCCTCACAGCCTGCATGGCCACCTCCCACCACAACAATATCATAGTCTGTTGTTCGCTTTCTTCCCATACTTCCCTTGACCGGAACAGTATTAATTTTGATCTCTCATGGATGGAAAATGTTTCACGTGGAACATTTCATTTGCCGATACAAAAATTGTTGAAAATATGATTCAAAACATCCTCAGGGGTCGTTTCACCTGCCAGTTCTTCCAGGGCATCCACAGCGCCACGTATTTCCATGGCCGTAAACTCCTGGGACATGCCTGATTTTACAGTCTCACGAGACCTGACAATACATTCCCTGGCTTTTTCCAGACAGTGGCGGTGGCGCACACTGGTCAGCAATACATCGCCTTCATGAGGCATTTTTCCGGAGAGCACTTTTTGCCTTATCATCTTGATCAGGTTGTCAATGCCGGTTCGCCTGAGGGCTGAAACTTCCGCTGTTTCCGCATTTTTCAAAACTGATTTCAGAGAAACCGGATTGATTCCGGCTTTCAGATCTTTTTTGTTCAAGACCACAATAAATGGCGTGTCCCCTGAGTGAAAACGGGATATCAGACCAGCGTCTTCTTCGCACCAGGGCTGGCTTTTATCCAGCACCAAAAGAATGAAGTCGGCCTTTTCCAACGCTTTTTCGGTCCGGCGAATCCCCTCCTGTTCCACGGGATCTCCGGCCGTCCTGAGACCTGCCGTGTCCGTAATCGTAAACAGGACACCTTCAATATCCAGAACATCATCCACTGTGTCCCGGGTCGTTCCCGGATATTCTGTGACGATGGCTCTTTCTTTCTCGATAAGTGCATTGAGCAGGCTGGATTTCCCGACATTGGTGCGTCCGACAATCACCATGCGAATGCCCTCACGGCATACCTGTCCCCGCCGAAATGTATCCAGCAGGGTTTCCATGTCATTCTGAATTTGATATAAAAGAACCATCATGTCCTCTCTTGGCGTGAAAGTCAGATCCTCCTCAGCGAAATCCAGTTCGATTTCCAGAAGCGAACAGCTGTTCATTAACTGATTCCGCATGGCTTCCAGACGCCTGGAAAGGTGACCCTCAAGCTGATACACAGCAACCCGCCGGGATGCTTCTGTTTTGGCCCTGATCAAATCGGCGACTGCTTCCGCCTGGGACAAATCCATTTTACCATTGATAAATGCCCGTTGCGTAAATTCTCCGGGCCGGGCAGGTCTCGCACCATGCCTGATAAACAGCTCGATCAGCTGCCTGGTGACAAAAATGCCTCCGTGGCAAGCAACCTCTGCCACATCCTCCCCCGTGTATGACCGCGGATTTTGAAATACCGTGATCACGACCTCATCCACGGGTTCATTGCCATCCATGATCCATCCATGAGAAGCTGTGCGGCTTTGCAGTTTCTCTTTCTCTGACGAGCGAAACACATCATTGATAATCTGGAAGCTTTCAGGACCGCTAAGACGGATCACAGCCAATGCCGCTTCACCCGCCGGTGTGGACAGGGCCACAATGGTATCATCCATGGATGCATCTTTATTCATCATGGGATTAAAGAAGCCCCACCTCATCCGGAGACAAGACAGGGCTTTCCGCTGTCACAATATAAAACCTGTACACGTGTTCATTTGTGCTTTTTTACCAGCAGCTCCTGGGCAATGGTCAGAATGTTGAACATAAAATAATAAAGGTTCAACCCCGCTGACATACGATAAAAAATGAAAAGCAGGAATACCGGCATGAAATAGGACATGATCTTGGCCTGAGGATTGTTTTGTGTACTCCCTGTCAGACGCTGCTGAAATATCATGGTAATGCCCGCCAGTATAGGCAGCAGATTAATGCCTCCCGGCAGAATACCGTCCGGCGCGGACAGATCCGAAATCATGAGAAATTCGGCCTTCCGAAGCATAATTGTTGTCCGGAACAGATTGAACAGAGCAAAGAATACCGGCATTTGAATCAGAAAGGGAAGACATCCGCCCATGGGATTGACTCCCTGTTCTTTATAAAGCTTCATCGTCTCCTGATTCAGTCTTTGAGGATCTTTTTTATATTTCTCTTTCAAAGTCTCCAGTTTGGGCTGAAGTTCCTGCATTTTCCTCATGGACTCAAAGCTCTTTCTGGTCAGGGGATAGACAATGACTTTGATCATAATGGAAAAGATGATAATCGCCAATCCATAATTCCCCAGAATACGTCTTAAAAACTGAAGCACATAATAAAATGCAATGCTGAACGGTTTGATCAGTATCCATCCCAGGTTCATCGTTTCTTCCAGTTTCACCCCGTACCCCTTCAGAACTTCCAGATCCATTGGACCAATAAATACGGAAATACGTCGCTCCTCGGTATCCCGGTGCGAAAAGGGCAATCCCAGAGTAACAGATATGGATTTCCAGTCATCCCTGGTTTTCTCACCCTCGAGTTCAGCGGAACGTCCTGGTGAATCGGGAATCATGGCCATGAGGAAATACTTGATTCTCACAGCGGACCAATGCGTTTCGCCCTCGAGACGTCCCGTGCTTTTGTCCTTGGTTTTGACCAGCTCATCACCCTGCATGGCAAAAGCCTGATAATACATGGCATCATCCTTGATCTGGCTTTCCGTCGGCGCCAGGCCTGATCCCCAATGCAGGTCCATTCCTTTGCCCAATTCCCCCGGCTGATGATCGAACAGCCGGATAATCAGATCAAAATCATACCGGCCGTCCTCAAAATGATATTCTTTCTCCATGGTTCCCAGTCCGGGAACCGTCCTTGAAAAACGGATAACTCTTAAATTTCTGCCATTTTCTTCAGACTGCATATCCATTGCCAATTTGAAAACCCGGTCCGACAGGTCCACCTGCCTTCCATCAATCATACCCACACTTACACCCAGATTATCATAAGCCGAATCGGCGATCAGCTCGACCCATTCATCTTCCTGACCCTCGTATTCTTTCAGCTTCCAGCTGATAACGGTACCACCACCTGCCGTGGAAAGCCTGCCAACGTATTTGTCCGTTTCCACCATAATGGTATCCGGAATTTCCACTTTCTTCTCCGCAAGCACACCGTGTAGTGGCTTTCTCACAATCTCCTGAGTTTCGGTCGCTGTCGACAACTCCGGCTGCATGGATGATGAGTCTGTTGCGGATATGCCTGCCGGTGCAACAGCCGGTTCAGGCACTCCAATCACTCTGCGTTGATAAACAGGCCAGAGGAGAAGCACCAGACCAATTAAAATAAAAGCAATAACCGTGTTTCTGTCCATGTTGTTGTATCCCTTTGTTTATTATTAAATTAGGGGATCATAACCGCCGTGATGAAACGGATGGCATTTAAGCAAGCGTTTCACAGCTAAAAATGAACCCTTTATAACTCCATATTTATCAACTGCTTGAATGGCATATTCGGAACAGGTCGGAGAAAACCGGCACAATGGCGGTAATAACGGGGAAAGCCATCGCTTGTAAAAAAGCAGCAACACTAAAATTCCCCGCCGAATCATTGATTTTCCCCCTTGAGGAAAAAGCAGAAAGACTGAATATCTTTATCAATATCGCGATATTTCACATGGAGCTTGACCGGACGGGCCAGAATAATAACAGCATACGCCCCAAGCTCATACTTGTGCCGGCGGTAAGCCTCCCTCATCCACCGTTTAAATCGGTTGCGTCTGACCGCATTCCCCAGTTTCCTGGGTACGGCAAATCCGACCTGTCGGGATTCGGCTTCCAAGAAAAAAAAGCGCAGGCATGATCCATGCCAGCGTTTTCCTTTTTCAAATATGTGATGAAATTGATCCCTTTTTCGAATGATTTCCCTTTTGGGAAGCCGCTGATCCTGATAAATAACCTCACTCATCACTCACAGTCAGTCGTTTCCGTCCCTTTGCGCGACGGCGCTTTAAAACAAGACGGCCTGCTTTACTAGACATGCGCTCCCGGAATCCGTGTTTGTTCTTTCTTTTCCGGTTGCTTGGTTGATAGGTTCTTTTCATAAAGTGTCGCCCTTCTTCTTCATAATCGATGCAAATACATTATAAGCCAATAAATTTAATCGATTCTGTCCGGAAAATCAAGTCATTTTCTTGTTTTAATCAAATTCAGAACACCACCGGCAGTCATGATGACATTCCCCATCCATGCGGCCCAGAAGGGTGACATACCCCCGTTCTGGCCGATGGTCTGCCCCATTTTCACCATACCAAAATAGATAAAGCATATCACCAGGCTGACCCCGAAACCCACAGTCATGCTCCGTTTCCGCTGATTGTATACAATGGGGATGCTGAAAAGAATGATAATGATATTGCTGAGAGGAAAAGCGATACGGACATGAAAATCAGTCAGCCAACGATCCACTTCCCCGCCTGACCTGAGAATGCGCTGAATAAACGCGTATAATTCCGCTATGGACATTTCATCGGGTTTGGATCTGGCCTTGAGCAATTCTTCAGGACGAAATTGAAAAGGGAACCTCAATGTATCTGTGACAGGATTTGCATACTCCATTCCCCCGACGAATTTCCGCTGATACCCGGATGTGACCCGCCATCGCCCGTTTTCCCAGACCATTTCAGGCGTATCAAGCCGGTATATCAAATGTGCATTTTTGTATTGTTCAATCCTGACCTTCCGGGCCGTATTCGATTTTGGGTCGAAGGAATCAATGGTAATCATCTTATCCGGCGGTTCCTGTATTTGAATGTTTCTGAGAAATGACGGGCCGCCCCCTGATTCACGTTCGAGATACTCTCTTTTGATTTCTGCCATATGCCGGTTGCTGCGAACAACCAGCCCCTCTGAAATGCAAAAACTGAAAATACTGATCAAAACGCCAAGGATCAGCAGCGTTCTCACCAGCTGATACATACTGTAACCCAGGGATTTCATGGCCACAATTTCATTGTTTTTCGCCATGCTGCCGATAGAAAATACTGCGGCGAGCAGGGATGCCACCGGCATTGTCAGCACCAGGATATAAGGAATATATGTCAGGTAATATAAAAAAACCATGTCTCCGGGCACATTCTTGTCGATAAATTTATTCAGATTTTCCACCATGTCCATGGTGATAAAAATCACAATAACACCTATCAGGCAAAATCCCATAATGCCCAGAAAGCGCCGCCGTATATAATTTTCGAGTATCCGCATCAGGCGGCCTTTCCCTTCTTCAAACGCCTGAATATTCCGGCAATACGGTCCCACTCAATAAATGTCATTTCCCTGACAGTCCGGATCACAAGATATAAACCGAAAGTTCCCACAACCACATTGGGAAGCCACATGGCCACGATGGGATTCATCAGCATGCGGTCCGCCAGTTGTTCACCGCCGATGAGAAATGACCAGTATATTATAAAGAAAGCAAGACTCAATGCACTGCCAACTGCCACACCACCCTGACGGGCCATGATACCCAGGGGCGCACCAATCAGCACGAATACCAGGCATGCGACAGGGATTGAATACTTCTTTTGTATTTCAACTGTGAGTGAATTGACAGAACGCTTGTATCCGCGGACAACCATTTTCTCGGATTCCAGCTGCTGAATTAACCGTTGAACCCGGTGTTTTTCACCGGCCAGTGAATAACCGGTATGCACGATTTTTTCGCCGAATGCGGAGTCTGCCTGAACCGGGAAAAATGAAACTGGAAAAACCTGCTTCATTTCCTGGACGGCCAGTTGACGCATACGATCCAACCTCTGGCTGATACGTCTGCGGTTTTCAACCACTTCAGTCTGCATCATGGCCGCACTTTTTTCCCGGTCTCCCCGGTGCTCTGATTCACTCCGCTTCATCACCATATTGGGCACCTCAATGATAATTCGGTGCCGGTCAAATTCAAGACGCCTGTAATTCTCCAGTTTTTGAACAGCCACCTCATGCATTTCACCATGATAGAGAGTCAGCACCATTCTTTCACCTTGAAATGCCACATCTGCCCTTTCGGCCAGGATGGTTTTTGAGAATGAAGGATCACTATTATCATGGATGATAATATCATGAAGGGTCTTGCCGTCTGGATCCACTTCCTGAACCATAATGGCATATTTCGGAATATCATCAAAAATCACATAGGGTTCCAAAGCCAGGGTTGGTTTTTTCCGGTGCATGTCATATGTTAAAAGCCGGACACGATGATTAAACTCGGGAAGAACAATATTCTGGAAGCGTTCCGATGCCACAGTCAGTACAGCGGCCGCCATCAGCACAGGCAGAATCAGGCGATAGAGATTAAAACCACTGGCTTTCAGCGCCGCGATTTCACTGTCCGCTGATAATCTGCCGAAGGCCATCAGCGTCGCAATCAGCACCGCCATCGGAATGGCCAGTGCCAGAATCCACGCCAGATTCAGGAAAAAAAATTCAATAATCGTCAGGGCTGAAATACCCTTTCCCAGTAACTTCCCCAAATCGCGAAACACAATGTTTAATAAAAAGATTAAAACAATGGTGCCCATCGCCGAGAAGAACGGCCCCACATGTTCCCGCAGAATGTATCGCTGAATAATAATCATATGCATTTGAACCGATTTGACAGTTTTTAGAAAATATAGAGAACCGGCGCGATGTTTGCAAGGCTTAATTAAAAATTACATTTTTCTCTTGATATTTTATGACGAATACTGTATTTTAGGTGCATCTTAATTCATAAATCGGTGGAGGCTGCCTATACCTCGATTGATAAGGGTCGTCGCAATTATTACAAACAGAATCTCGTATACGTCCCGGTAACGGAAGATGAACTTTTTAACCGCCCATGCAGATTACAGATCGAAGGGAGTCCGTAATGCGACAGCCTTTTCGATCTTTTTTTTGCTGATCTCACCTCTCGGAGCCAAAGTGGGTCTCCGCATGCCGGATCCCCGGCTTCCCATGGCATCCCTGAATGTTTATGAAACCATTTCCCGGAATAAAACACCCTGCTCCATTGCAACCCCGTTAAACGAGTGGCCTGTCCGATATCCCGGTTCTGTCCGGCACGCTATCCGTTTCGATTCCACCGGTCATTCTGTCACTATCACAGAATCCCTGCTGAATCGTCAAATGGTAGTACCCCGCCGATATGCCTTCAAAAACTATTTGTATGAACGTTATCTGCTGGAAAACCGGTTGCATTGGCGCAATACAACTTACACGAACATCACGTCGGGATCACGACTTGATCAGGGAGGGCGAGGCCTTGTAATCGAAACACCACGCATCCGGAGTGAAGCTTTCCGTAAAGTCTTCGGCGGAGAAACAATGAGTCTCCGTGTGACCGGAACGATCACCATCGACGGATCGATGCGGAATGAAAAAAGAAGTCAGGTCCGCACGGCGTCCAACCGTCCGGCTGCCACCAATTTCCAGATGAAACAAACACAACGCTTCCGTGTTGAAGGAAAAATCGGCGAAAATGTATCCATTTTTGTCGACCAGGACAGCGAACGCCCCTTTGAATTTGAGAACGCCATCAAACTGCAGTACTCCAGTGATGAAGATGGCATAATTCAAAGCATCGAAGCCGGCAATGTCAGCCTCTCACTGCCCGGTACCCGCTTTGTCACTGTCAGCGCTGCCAATGCTGGTCTTTTTGGTATCAAATCTCATTTCAAGCTTGGCCCCCTCGATTTGACAGCCGTGGCCAGTATGGAAAAGGGCGAGAAAAACCGTCTCTCCATAACCGGCGGCGAGGAAGAGGAATTATTCGAGATTCATGATTACAATTATAAAAAAGGCACCTATTTCTTCCTGGACTCCTTTTATCAAAATCAATATGCCACCGGGTATGATCGTGACAGCGGTGTGCGTGTATACAATCCTCAATATAATGTTGAAGAAATCGAAGTCTATAAATCCGATGCCATGTACGAAAGCAAACCGGATGCCCGGCAAATGTGGGCTGTACTGGACCCGAACAATGCTGATACGCTTAACCTGTCCGAATCATACAAAGGGTATTTTATCCGGCTGGAACCCGATGAATATTACCTTCAGCAGGAACTGGGTTTCATTGCGCTGAATATGCCTCTTCGCGAAAGTGAAATTCTTGCCGTGGGATATAGAAACAGCATGGGGACAACCACAGGTGCACTCGATACACTCGGCAATCTGATCAAAATGATTAAACCCCGAAATGCCAGACCCACTGATAAAACCTGGGATCTGGAATGGAAAAATGTATACAGTCTGGGGGGCCGTGATATTGAACGCGAGGGATTTGAGCTGCGCATGTATTACAAACCAGCCTCAGGCGATCCTGTGGACGCCTGGACCATTAATGGTCAGCCGAAAGGATTTCTTAATATTTTCGGTCTGGACAATGTGGATCAGAACGGGAATCCCAATCCGGATAACATTGCA
>Ga0272442_10009197_pt1 | contig 12396 bp, 8 predicted proteins | sample SSMForm2O_FD_200262 | JGI IMG/M metagenome (GOLD analysis project Ga0272442, IMG submission 200262) | Marine sediment archaeal communities from Little Sippewissett salt marsh, Falmouth, MA, United States - SSM-Form-2O | ecosystem: Environmental > Aquatic > Marine > Wetlands > Sediment ... | reverse complement strand
CTGTCCGCCCGCTGGCGACACGGCCGAGCCGGCCGGGTGGGATCCCGACTTCGCGTCCCTCGTTGATCCAGCGGTGGCGTGGCTCAGCCGAATCGGCAGCGTCCCCGCCCCGGCGCATCTCCCGTCCGGTTGTCGGCGCACCGGCCCGTGACCAACGCCCAAGCCTCACTCCTAACGGAAAGACAACACCAATGAACGGCAAGCCATCTTCCTCGTTCAGTCACACGAAAGCGGCCAGGCTACTGCTTCTGGCCGTCCTCATGCCGGTGCAGCAGGCCGCGTTAGGCGCTGCTAGCGCCGCATCTCACGCACCGCCGTCTCCCCGGCAAGCCGTGACCGAGAACGTGATCATCGCCGTCATCGACGGTCTTCGCTTCGATGAGGTCATCACCGATTTCATGCCGTTCACCATGGGCGGCATCGATCCGGACACCAGCGAGCCCGTCCCCGACCCGCTGATTCACGAGGGGAGTTTCTACACGGAGTTCTACAACACCGGCCGCACCATCACCACCACCGGCCACCAGATCATCGTCACGGGTGTCCGCCCCCTCATCCTCAACAACGGGCCCTACGAGGTGCGCCATCGGCCGACCCGGCCGACGATGTTTGAATACTATCGCAGGGAACTCGGGATACCGATGGAGAAGACATGGGTCATCGCCGGCAAACAGGACCAGCTCAAGTACATCGACTACAGCATACATCCCGATTTCGGGTACGACTATCGGTCGAGCATCTACCGAACCGGAGGATACTGCCCGTCGGACAACGAGGTGTACGATCTCGTGGTTGAGTGCTTGGAGACCGACCGGCCGTCGCTGATGCTGATCAACTTCAGGCAAGTGGACGGAAAGGGGCACACCGGAGACTGGGACCTGTATACCGGCGCCATCAAGAACGCCGACAAACTCGTCTATAACCTGTGGCAGTTCATTCAGAGCGACGAACATTACCAGGGCAAAACCACCTTCGTGGTCACAACCGATCACGGTCGGCATTCCGACGGCATCTACACGGGGTTTCAGGACCACTGGTGCAGATGCCGGGGGTGCCGTCATCTGATCTTTTTGTTGATGGGACCGGACATCAAGGAGAACACAACCATCGAGACGCGTCGGGACCAGATCGACATCGTGCCGACCGTGGGCGCGCTGCTCGGCTTCCAGACACCCTACGCCGAGGGGTGCGTCATGAGTGAGATGTTCACCGATCCGGGGCTCGGGGAGGCGGTCGTCACCGGCGGGGACCGCAGGCCCGCGATCGCGGTCAACGCCGACGGCCTGCACCTCGTATGGAGTCGCAAGAACGGCCAAGAATGGGATATCCTGTACAGGCGCAGTGCTGACGGGGGCGAATCCTGGACCGAACCGGTGGTGCTGTTCGGCTGTGACGATGAGCACTTCTATTATGACGGCGATATCACGGCGGAAGCGAACCGCATCGTCGCCTTTGCCACCGGCTACCACACGATGGATTTCGGCGGCCCGACATTCGGCTGGGCCCTCTCGGCGCGCCAAAGCACCGACGGCGGCGCGACGTGGGGGCCCCCGGAAGTCCTGAGCGACAAGCGGTGTCAACTCGGCACGCCCGCCGGATGCTCATACGACAGCCACGCCTACGTCGCCGACGGGAGACGGGGCGTCAGGCTGTACTCGTACGCTTCGAGCAGCCCTGCCGAAGACTGGACTGAGGCGGACATTGACCGGCCCGATCTCGCGAAGATGATCTCCATCTACGCCATCGGAGCGAACGAAGAAAACCTGTTCGCCCTCTGGCCCGCGGTGTTCAGTTTCAAGGGCCAGCAAGTGACCGAAGAGCAACTGAGCTGGAACCTTTACTTCGACTGCTACGACCCGGTGGACCACCATTGGGGTGAGGATCTCGCGCTCACACACAACACGAGCAGACAGCAGTTCTACGAACAACCGGCCATCGACGTCGACGACGGAGGATCCGCGAAGGTCGTCTGGGCCGAGTTTCTCGACGAAGATGACGGCTCGGGAGTGTGGAGCACCAGATATCAATCCACCGATGACGGCGGCGCGACTTGGTCACCAAGCCCGCCGACCATCGTGACGGATCCGACGATCCACTCCTGGAATCCGGCGCTGGCATCCCTCGACGAGCCGGAGGTCCCGACGCTTTGCGTCTGGGAAGCCCACCGGCAGGGCGTGTCCGAGATCCACGGCCGCTGGTGGCGTGACGACTGGGAGCCGATCGGCTCGCTCACGGGCGACGACGGCTTTGATTCCGTCGAACCGGATCTCGCCGACGACGGGGAAGCCGCGTTCCTCGCGTGGCAGGATTTGGAATCGGGCCTCTGGTCGGTGAAGGTTGCACCGGCCGCGGTGCAGATCCCCGGTGATGTTGACGGTGACGGCGTCGTCGACGCGCTGGATCTGCTCATCCTGCTCGCCGCATGGGGGCCCAACCCTGGTCATCCCGCCGACCTCACCGGCGACGGTATGGTCGACGTGCTCGATCTGCTCATCCTGCTCGGGCACTGGACATGAGGCGCCAGCGGCGTCTGTGCAAGGAGCTCCGGCCCGCACCCTAGCGCAGCACCGCCGACTGCGCCATGCCCATAACGCACAGATCGCCGTCATCCCCGCGCCAGTGATCCACAGAACGTTCGGCAAAAAAGAGGAGACCCCCGCACAGGGCAGGGATCTCCGGTCGGTCAGTCCAAGAATCGGGTCATCTGACCCTGTCGCCTTTGCAAACGCCAAAGGTCAACGACCTTCATCTCGGACTGACCCGTGGGCCTGAAGCATCCGAGGATTCCTCAGACCCACGTCGGGCCGGGGATCTCTCCCCGACTCGATGGTGACGCGGTTGTCCTGCCACTTCCGTGACGTTCCCAACCACGTCCGCCCGTTGCGACGCCCGGCAGGTGCGAACACCTCCCGCACGCCGGCATTGGACGTTGGCGCGTCGCCCTCCTCCGGCACCCAACTGCACTCGCCACTTCCGGCCGAAACCGGCATGCACCGACCGCGGCTGGGCGTTGTGCCCGGAGTCGACACCACGCGTCCGCGCCGCCCCTTCCGAAGCGACGCGTCGGACCGAAGTCCGACAACTGATTCGCCTTTCCTTCGTTCTTGGCCGGGCGTCCTCTCGGGCGCCCTTTCCCTGGCTCCGGTCCGACTCATCAGTCACATGGCAATATATCGACCGATTCGGCAGGTGCAAGCGCCTGCTCCAGTTGTGGACAAACAGTGACCAACCTGGCGCGCACTCCCGTCCGGTCCGGCCGCACCCGAAGCCCGTTCCCCCTACCGCCGCTTCAGTCCGTCCTGCGAGCAATCCGCGCCTTCCGGCCTGCCCGCCATAGACCGATATGAGTGCTATGCCGATTCACCCTTCGTTTACCGTACTTCCCGCGACTCATTATATGCGAACAACACGCGCTTCTCCTCATGCATTGACTGCCGCGTTACGTCACGGAGAGAGAGAAAGGCGCACAACTGACCATTCTTCTTCGCACGGGCAGGTTTCAGAAAGGGATTCGTTCAACTTCCATCTCATGACCGTCGAACCGACGTCGCCGCGCGGCGCATCGCGCCGCCGCTTCGTCAACGGCGCGCCGATCCGTGCCGGTTACGTGTGAATCGCTCCGGTAATCCAACCCCCACACAGCACCGCATCGCCGTCGTAACAGACCGCCGCCTGTCCCGGCGCGACGGCAGACTGGGGCGCGTCGAATCGCGCCTCCAACGCGTCCTCCCCCATGCGCCTCACCCGCCCCGGCGCGGCCTTGGCGTTGGACCGGATCTGAACCGCGCACTCGATCCATCCATCGCCGGCAGTCCGCGCTTCGGCCGGCTCCACGAGCCAGTTCGTCTCGCCCGCGCGCAGCCCGGCGCAGGACAACTCCTCCTTCTTCCCGACGGTGATGGTGTTGGCGCTCGCGTCCTTGTCGACGACATAGACCGGATACCCCAGCGCGATCCGTATGCCGCGCCGCTGCCCGATTGTGTAGTGCTGGTGTCCTTCGTGCTCGCCCAGCACCGTGCCCGAGCGATCGAGGATAGGCCCCGGCCTGACCTTGCCCGGCGCGCGCCGCCTGAGCAGGCCGGCGTAGTCATTGTCCGGCACGAAACAGATCTCCTGCGAATCCGGCTTCTCGTGCACCGGAAGATTGAACTCCCGGGCAAGCTCGCGTACACGCCCCTTCTCGAATTCCCCGATCGGGAGCAGCATCTCCCGCAACGTCGCCCGCCGCGCGCCGAAGAGCACATAGCTCTGGTCCTTCTCCCGATCCCTGCCCCGAAGCAGGCGCGGCCGCCCCGGATCGGAGCGGTCGACACGGGCGTGGTGACCCGTCGCCACGTACGCCGCCCCGATCTGCCTTGCATATTCGTGCAGTGTGCCGAACTTCAGCCATTCATTGCAGCGAACGCACGGATTCGGCGTGCGCCCCGCGTTGTACTCGCCGACAAAGTACTCAATGATCCGGCCGAGATCCCTTTTGAAATTGCAGACATAGAACGGAATGCCCAGCCTCGCCGCGACCGCCTGCGCATCTGCGGCATCGTTGATCGAACAACAGCCATGACGGCCGATGCTGATCCGCCCCCCGTGCGGCGCGGCCCCCACGTCGGACGGTCCGACCGCAGCGTCGTCACCTTCCACCACTTCGTCGATCAACTCCCCGGGGGATCCCAGCCGCATGAAACAGCCCACGACCTCGTAACCTCCACGCAGCAGCAGCGCCGCGGCCACGGACGAATCCACGCCCCCCGACATCGCCACCACGACCTTCGGCTTGCACACGCTCATCCACCGATTCTAGCACGGTCAGTACACCTCAAGCATGCAGCGCTTTGTCGGCCGGACGCGACGCTCCATGCGCTCGACAGGCCACTCATCCGCGGGCATCCCGGCCAGTTCATCGTCTTTGATCTTGAGATACGCGCCGGCAAGGCCGTGACGCACCAGCAGACGGAACACGCCAAACTGCATGCCCGCCGCTCCACAGATGTAGATCAGCGTGCGTCGACCGGCGAGCAGTTCACCGAGATCGTCGTCCAGGTGCTCTTCAATGACGCTGCCCACGTACTTCCCGCGCCCGCTGCCGGGAATCGGTTCGCGGCTGATCGCCGTGTAATACTTGAAGTTCCGGTGCCGCGCTTCGTACCCGCGGAACTGGGCGTCGAAGACCAGGTCGGTGGTGTACGGCGACCCCATGACCAGCCGGATGCGGCTTGGGCATGCTCCCTTCGGATGATCCAGCAACTCCATCACCATCCCGCGAAACGGCGAAATTCCGGTGCCCGTCGCGACGAACAGGTAGTCGTGCTCGTTCGGACTCGCCGGCAGCAGGAACTGCTTTCCCCTCGGGCCCGTGATCATCGCGGTGTCGCCGACGCGCCGATCGCACAGGTAATTTGAGCATACGCCCAGAAACAACCGCTGATCCGCAACATCGTCCGTCGGCCGTTGCGGCTTGCGCTCATCAATGAACCGCTCGACGATTGTGGAAAGCACGTTTCCCCGTCCATCCTCACCCCAACTAGGACAGGCAATTGAATAGAGACGAGCGCGATGCGGCCGGCCGTGTTCATCCATGCCCTGCGGCACCACGCCGAATGACTGCCCGGCCAGGAACCTCCCCGCCAACGGCGTGCCGCACACATCGATCGCGACATGCCGCACGAAGCTCGCCGACTTTCCTTTCAGGCACGGCGTCGTCGACACGATCCCCCCCTCAACCGGACTATCCGGCGGGACCAGATGCATCGCGGCCCGCGGCAGCACCGGCTCGGACGACATCCGATCGCCGGCGCTCTGAGAGGAGACGCTGTGGCTCGGATTCTCTTCACTGCACTTCCGCATCACACCTCCCCCTGTGCCAAGAGATCCATGCTCAGTCATATGGCAGCCTCAGAACATCGTACCCATTTGGCCCAAGAACCCGACCGCCCCGGCTGCTTTCCGCGATGCTCGAACGTAAACCACTGCGCCTCAAGGTGTTGCAACAACAACTGAAGAAGAGCAGGCAGACACTCATCCTTCATGACCGTCAAGCCACCCCCAAGCAAGGCCAACATGATAGACCCTTGTTGAACCTCGTTCTCAACCATCAGCGAGACTACTGCCATTGACTCGCAATCTCATTTATTGCCAGGGCCAACAAACGCGCGTTTTCGTTGGACTTGTGCCTTGGCGCAATCGGCGCTTGTTGTATAATCTAGATTCGATATTAAGATATCCTACTCTGCTACTCCACAGATTACCGCATCCACTCTTGCTCCACCATGCATCCTCGGCACAGGACTCTGCCCATGAGCGATCTACAGATCAGCCGGCGCGTCAAGTACCAGGAGGAACTCGACCTTGATTTCGGCAAGTCCGTGGCGGCGAAGCCCGGCGGGGAGGATCTGCACCGATGCATTCAATGCGGCACGTGCAGCAGCACGTGTCCGATGTCGATTTACATGGACCACACGCCGCGCAAGATCATCGCCATGACCCGCGCCGGCTTCAAGGACGAGGTCCTCGCCAGCAACACGATCTGGCTGTGCTCCTCCTGCTATGCGTGCACCGTTGACTGTCCGAAGCAGATCAAGCTCACGGACATCATGTACGCGCTGAAGCAACTGGCGATCGGAAAGAAAGTCTACCCTCGCCGCTTCCCGATCCCGGTCCTTGCCAACGAGTTCTACAGATCCGTCATAAGAACCGGTCGGAGTAATGAAGGACGAACGGTCGCCCGGGTGTGGATGAAGACCCGGCCGTGGCGGATGATCAGCGAAGCGGCGCTGGGACTGCGACTCATGCGGCGCGGCCGGATGTCGATGAAAACGGAGCGCATGACCGGGGGCCGGGGGCAACTACAAAAGCTGCTGCACTCGGTCGAAGAGGGGCAAGTTGATCATTAATAAGACCGCTTGGTCAAGGGAAGAGGCACTGCCATGCGATACCTATATTACCCCGGCTGTTCGCTGAAAGGGACGGGCCGCGCCTACGAAGAGTCGCTCCTGTCCGTCTTCGAGGAGCTCCGCTTCCCGGTCGAGGAGCTCGGCGACTGGAACTGCTGCGGGGCCACCGCGTACATGTCCGTCGATGAGATGAAGGCGTTCGCCCTGGCGGCGCGGAATCTCGCGCTGGCCGAGCAGGCGGTGCAACGCGAGCCGGTCAGCCTCATCGCGCCGTGTAACGCCTGTTACCTTGTGCTGGCCAAGGTTCAGCGCTCCATGGCGCAATACCCCCACATCGGCCGCGCCATTGCCGACGCGCTGGTCGAGGCCGGCCTGAGCTACCACGGCGACGTCCATGTCCGCCATCCGCTCGACGTGATGATTAACGACATCGGGCTGGACATCATCGCCAAGCATATCTCGCGGCCCCTCACCGGGCTGAAGGTCGCCTGCTATTACGGCTGCCAGGTCGTCCGGCCCTTCGCCACCTTCGACGACCAGTACATCCCCACGAGCATGGACCAGCTCATGGAATGTGTCGGGGCCACGCCGGTCGACTGGCCGCTCAAGACCCGGTGCTGCGGCAGCTCGCTCACGGGCACCATCCAGGAAGCGGGCCTGCGACTCAGTTACATCATCCTCAAGGAAGCGCGCGACCGCGGCGCCGATGCCGTCGCCACCTGCTGCCCCCTCTGCCAGTTCAACCTCGAATGCTACCAACGGAGAATGCGCCGCGCCTTTGACGACGACATCGACATTCCCGTGGCGTACTTCCCCCAGTTCATGGGAAAGGCGATGGGACTGGAGGATCACCGGCTCGGACTCCAGCGGCTGTTCGTCCCCCTGACGTCCGCACCGGCACTCGTGTGAAGGAGCTTTCGGCATGATCATGGAGCCTTCCGCCCCGACCGAAGAAACGCGCATCGGCGTGTATATCTGCCACTGCGGCGCCAACATCGCGGCCAAAGTCGACGTCGAGACCACCCGCGACTTCGCCGCCACGCTCCCCGGCGTCATCGTCGCCCGCGATTACAAGTTCGCCTGCTCCGATCCCGGGCAGGAGATGATTCAGCAGGACATCGGCGAGCTCAACCTGAATCGCGTCGTCGTCGCGTCCTGCTCACCGCTCCTGCACGAGAAGACGTTCCGGAACGCCTGCGCCGCCGCGGGTCTCAGCCCGTTCTGCTTCCAGATGGCCAACATTCGCGAGCACGTAAGCTGGGTTACCGCCGATCCGGAACTCGCTCTGGAGAAGGCCAAGTCGCTCGTTGCCGCGGCCGTCCGGCGTGTGGCGCGCGCCCGGGCGCTGACCCCGAAGCAGGTGCCGGTGCATCCGGACGTGCTCGTGGTCGGCGGCGGCATCGCCGGCATCCACGCCGCGCTCATCCTCGCCAACGCCGGCAAGAAGGTGTATCTCGTCGAGCGCCGGCCGACCATCGGCGGACACATGGCCCAGTTCGACAAGACCTTCCCCACGATGGACTGCGCCGCCTGCATCCTAACGCCGAAGATGTCCGACGTGAAGAGCCATCCCAACATAACCATGTGGACGTACTCGGAAGTCGAGGAAGTAGCCGGCTTCACCGGCAACTTCAAGGTCAAGGTTCGCCGGAAGGCCCGCTACATCAAGGAAGACCTCTGCGTCGGCTGCAACGACTGCGTCGAAGCCTGCGTCCTCAAGAAGGAGAAGACCCAGGTTCCCGACGAGTTCAACGTGGGCCTGTCGAAGCGCAAGGCCATCTATATGCCCTTCCCCCAGGCCACGCCCGCCTGCGTCGTCATTGATCCCAAGCAGTGCTTGCAGCTCATGAAGGGCAAGTGCGCCCAGGCTTGCGTCGAGGCGTGCGAACGCGCCGCGATCGATTTCGACCAGGAAGATGAGATCCTGGACGTCGACGTCGGGGCAATCATCATCGCCACCGGTTACCAGCCGTTCAACGCGCGCAAGATCCCCGAGTACGGTTACGGCCGATTCGACAACGTCTACACTACTCTCGAAATTGAGCGGCTGGTCAATGCATCGGGGCCGACGGGAGGCGAGATCATTCTGCGCGACGGCTCCGTGCCCAAGTCCGTGGGCATCATTCACTGCGTCGGCTCGCGCGACCGCCGGTTCAATCCCTGGTGTTCCAACGTCTGCTGCATGGGCGCGCTCAAGGCCGCCCATCTCGTCAAGGAGCGCACCGGCGCCGAGGTGTTCAACTTCTACGTCGACATGCGCACCGCCTTCAAGGGCTACGAGGAGTTCTATGACCAGGTCCTCGCCGAGGGCGTGCAGTTCATTCGCGGCCGGGTGGCCGAAGTCACCGACTGGGCGATGACCCCGGCCGAGCAGGGCAAACTCGTCATTCGCGTCGAGGACACGCTCATCGGCGTGGCCCGACGCATCCCGGTGGACATGGTGGTCCTCGCCGTCGGTCTGGAGCCCCAGCCGGATAGCGGCAGCGTCACCCGCACGTTCAACATCTCCTGCTCGCCCGAGGGCTTCTTCCTTGAGCGGCACCCGAAGCTCGGCCCGGTCTCGACCTTCACGGACGGCGTGTTCCTCGCCGGCGCGTGCCAAGGCCCGAAAGACATCCCCGAGACCGTCGCCCAGGCCGGCGCCGCGGCCGCCGAAGCCCTCTGTCTCGTGGACCGGGGATTCGTCGATATCGAACCCAACACCGCGTGGATCGAAGAGGAGTTCTGCAGCGGCTGCAAGACCTGCATTCCGCTGTGTCCCTTCCACGCGATCGAGCGCGACGAGGAGAAAGGCGTCGCCGTGATCAACGAGGCGCTCTGCAAGGGCTGCGGCACCTGCGTCGCCGCGTGTCCCTCCGGGGCCGCCCGGCAGAACCTGTTCACCGATGAACAGATCTACGAGGAAATCGAAGGGGTGTTGTCCTATGCCTGACGACGTGTCGCTCCCGGTCGTCGAGGAGTTCCAGCCTCGCATCGTGGCCTTTTTCTGCAACTGGTGCACCTACACCGCCAGCGATCTGGCCGGAACATCCCGCATGACCTACGCTCCGAACACCCGCGTGATCCGCGTGATGTGCTCGGGGCGCATCGACCCGCAGTTCATCCTGACGGCATTGCGCCGCGGCGCCGACGGCGTGCTCCTCGGCGGATGCCGGCCCGGTGACTGCCACTACCGCGAAGGCAACTACAAGTGCCTGCGCCGTTTCACGCTCCTCAAGAAGTACCTCGCCCAGATGGGGATCGAGGAGCAGCGCGTGCGGCTGGAGTGGATCGCCGCCTCCGAGGCCGACCGCGTCCAGAAAGTCACCAACCAGATGGTCGATCAGATCAAGAACCTCGGCCCGCTTCATCTCGAACACATCCCGCACGCCGAGGCGCTACACGACGCCCCGGTCGCGGTCGCCGCGGGAGGAGCGCCATGAGCGACAAACCGAAAGCCGGGTTCTACTGGTGCGCGTCGTGCGGCGGCTGCGAGGAATCCGTCGTCGACCTCGCCGAGGACATCCTCGACGTCGTCGCCGCGATCGACTTCGTCTTCTTCCCCGTCGCCATGGATTTCAAGCGCGAGGACGTCGAGGCGATGGAAGACGGCGAGATGACCGTGTGCTTCATCAACGGAGCGCTGCGCACGAGCGAGCACCGCGAGATGGCCAGGCTGCTCCGCCGCAAGAGCCGGTTCCTTATCGCCTACGGAAGTTGTTCGTACCAGGGCGGGATCCCCGGGCTGGCCAACCTGTATCCGCGCGAGGAGATTCTCCGCTTCGTCTATCACGACAGCCCCAGCACCGAGAACCCGGAGAAGAACCGCCCCCAGCCGCACTTCCGCGCGCCCGAGGGCGATCTGGAGTTGCCGAGTTTCGACGCAGACGTGAAGGCGCTGGACCAAGTAGTGGATGTGGATTACTACATCCCGGGCTGCGCGCCCCCGCCGTCGCTGCTCAAGGCCGCCGTCGAGGCGCTGCTCTCCGGCGAACTGCCCCCGAAAGGATCGGTCATCGCGCCGGACCGGGCGATGTGCCACACGTGCCCCCGCATCGGCACCAAGCCCGAGAAACCGATGATCAAGGAGTTCAAGCGGCCGTGGCAGATAGAGATCGATCCCGACAAATGCCTGCTCGCCCAAGGTCTCGTGTGCCTCGGCGCGGCGACCCGCGACGGCTGCGGCCACCTCTGCATCAACGCCAACATGCCGTGTACCGGATGCATGGGACCGGTCAGCCGGGTGCACGATCACGGCGCCGCAATTCTCACCAGCCTCGCCTCCCTCATCGATTCCAACGACCCGCAGGAGATCGAGGACGCTCTCGATGACATCCCCGATCCCGCCGGGACCTTCTATCGCTACGGCCTGCCGCACTCGCTGCTCTATGCCAAATGCGGCATCACCGCCGGGAATGGAGACGCCTGACCATGTCTCGCCATGTCACCGTCGACCCCATCACGCGCCTCGAAGGTCACGGCAAGATCGACATCATCCTCAATGACGAGGGCGACGTCGATCGCGCCTACTTTCAAGTGCCCGAGCTGCGCGGCTTCGAGAAGTTCCTCGTCGGCCGACCCGCCGAGGACGCCCCGCAGATCACCAGCCGCATCTGCGGCGTCTGCCCCATGGCCCACCACATGGCCGCCGCCAAGGCCCTCGATGACGTCTTCCATGTCGAGTGCGCCCCCACCGGCCGGCTCATCCGGGAGTGGGCCTACAACGCCTTCACCTTCGAAGACCACGCGCTGCACTTCTACTTCCTCGGCGGACCGGACTTCGTCGTCGGACCCGACGCGCCCAAGGCCGAACGCAACATCCTCGGCGTGATCGGGAAGGTCGGCGTGGAAACCGGCAAACAGGTCATCGCCATGCGCCGCGAGGTGCGCGAGATGATCACCACCCTCGCCGGGAAGATCATCCATCCCGTCTTCGGCCTGCCCGGAGGTGTCTCCCGACGTGTCAGCCCCGATGAGCAGAAGCAGTGCATCGAGATCTCCCAGAAGGCCGTGGAATTCGGCCTCTTCAGTCTTCAACTGCTGCGTGACGTCGTACTCGCCAACAAGGCCTACGTCGATGCCATCGTGTCCGACGGCTACACCCACAAGACGTATTACATGGGACTCGTCGACGACAACAACAACGTCAACTTCTACGACGGCATGCTGCGCGTCGTCGATCCCGAAGGCGCCGAGTACGCCAAGTTCCACGTCCGGGATTACACCCAGCACATCGACGAGCATGTCGAGCCGTGGAGTTACATCAAGTTCCCGTATCTCAAGCAGGTCGGCTGGCGCGGTTTCGAGGAGGGACGAGACAGTGGCGTCTTCGCCGTCGCCCCCCTCGCCCGCCTGAACGCCGCCGACGGCATGGCCACCCCCAAAGCCCAAGAGGCGTACGAGGAGTTCTACAGCACGCTGGGCGGCAAGCCCGTGCACCATACCCTCGCCACCCACTGGGCACGCCTCATCGAACTGCTCTCCGCCGCCGAGATGATGGTCGACCTGGCTAGGAAGCCCGATTTCACCG
>Ga0272442_10009196_pt1 | contig 12396 bp, 6 predicted proteins | sample SSMForm2O_FD_200262 | JGI IMG/M metagenome (GOLD analysis project Ga0272442, IMG submission 200262) | Marine sediment archaeal communities from Little Sippewissett salt marsh, Falmouth, MA, United States - SSM-Form-2O | ecosystem: Environmental > Aquatic > Marine > Wetlands > Sediment ... | reverse complement strand
AGTCAATATCATCAATTTGTACACCCGGAGAGGGATACGTCGATATATCGGATTTTTGTTGTCAGTGCCGTTGTTATTTATTGCTGCTTGCTGGTTTTTTTCCACAAAAGATTATCCGAGCCTGGCCTGGCTTCGAGACTTAAGCGTTATTGGATTGTTCAAGGATGTCTTTTGGGTTTCATCTGCCTGACGATATTTAAGATATTTGTGTATGCAGCTCCGCCTTTGGCCGTTAACCTGTTGAGAGGGCTGATCGTTGTTGCGTTTATCTCAAAGGCGTGTTGGCGATGGTTTGACCGCCTGTTGTTATCTGCGGATCGATGGTTGATCCATTTGGACGGTAAAGGCAAATGGATAATCCTGGCGCATGGCGCCGTTTGTTTGAGCCTTTTTATTGCTCTTTATGTCCCGGATGTCAGCTGTGTGATCGCCAAGTTATACTCTGGCGACGGTTTTCATCATTTCGACGCTTTTGTCATGGCCCCGGCTTGGGCTGCGTTTAAAGGCAGCGTATTGAATGTGGATCATTACAGTCAGTATGGATTGGGCATGCCGAACATGATCGCGGCTTTGAGCCGTTTCGTGGGCGGTTTCTCTTATGAAAGTGTGCTGCGCGTTTTGGTGCTGTTGGTTGTTATCTATTTTATTTTGGTTTACGCCTTTCTGCACCTTTGGTTGCGGAATACGGCCGTTGCTGTTGCTGGCGTTTTACTGGCCGTCAGATGTCAAATGTTTTTCATGAATGCTGATGAACTTATCTGGCAGTTCCCGATGATTACGGTCGTGCGGTATTTTTTCGATATCATTTTCTTTATCCTTGTCTGCTTGCATTTGCGTACAACGAACAGAACACTCATCGCCGCTTCGGGGTTGGTATGCGGTTTGGCTCTGTTTTATATCAGCGGCACGGGGATCTATTTGCTGGCGGCTTATTACGCATATGTTTTCTTTGTGTTTTTTATGCCGCACACGCGGCCGCTGATTTATCGAACCGCAAAAGACATTTTATTCATCGTTCTTTTGTTTATGATCCCTCTGGCCGCGGGCCTGCTTTTCATTTTCTGGGAGACGGGTCCGGCCGTCCTGACGGGAGAGTTTTGGAAAAATTCGACCGAGATGATCCGGTTTGCCACGCAAGGTCTGCATGCCATCCCGGTCATGGATATTTTAAAGAATAAATCTTTTTTCAACTTTTTCATGGCCTTGGCAGTTCTTCTGACCTATTTATTCACGCTTATTTTCGTGACCGGCCTTCATTGGTTCGGGAGATTGAACCGGGAAAGCCTGGTCGCAGCCGTTTTAAGCGTTTATGGCCTGTGTTCTTATCATTATTTTGTCCTGCGATCGACACCGGGAGCGTATTTTGCCGTGAGCGTGCCTTTTGTTTTGATTCTGGCTTTTTGGGCGCGGGAGGCAATCCGTTATTTGGGTTCGGCGCTCCAGAGACGAATCGGCCTCTTTTTGTCAGTGGCAGCCATCCTTGCGCTTTTAACAACAGATTCTTTTACCCGCTATCCGCATCTGTTCAATGCCCAGCGCTCGCTTTGCGCATCGGAGATACAGCATATGGCAGAAACATTCATCTCACCCGACGATGTCGCTTTGATTCGGCGTCTGACCGGAGCCGATGAGCGGGTTTGTCTGATCAGCAGTTTCGAAGTCGCTACGCTTATCGCATCTGACCGCAAACCGTTTTTCTACATGTTCAATCTTGTCCATTCACGCGCTATGCCTATGCGTGAGTTCGGGGGGTGGAAGCTCATCGGCCCGTATCAGTTTAAACGCATGATGAAACGGTTGAGCGGGGAAGCGCCGCCTTATGTTTTTATCGAATATAAACTGATCTCGGGTGCGTTACCGGAAATCTATTATCGTCATTATCGCACCTTTAGCGAATGCGTAGATTACTTGAAGGCGCATTATCGGCCGGTCGAGGTTGGGAAATATCTGGCGGCATTAAAGCGCATTTAACCGCCGGGCTCAGGAGCAAAGGTACAAACGGGATTTATGTGATTCAACTTCTGATTGAAAAAAGGGATCAAAGGTGCAATGATGGTTACACAACAGTCGTTGATTTATCCCCGAATTATTAATTACACGCTGAAAGAAATCCCGCTTCCTTTTGCGGAAGGCAGGGGACTTGGGGACAATGAAGATTTTTTTTCATCATAAATACGGCAGGCCGGTCCGGTTTTTCCTGGTCGGGATCTGGAACACCCTCTTCGGATTCGGGCTGTTTACGTTATTGTATCTGTTTTTGAAACCCCATTTTGAAGTACGGTATTTTGCCTATACTTCGGCCCAGATTGTTTCTTTAAGCTTGGCCTATCTCAATGCTTTTATTTGTCATAAATACATTACCTTTCGTTCTCCGGTGCGAGGTAAAGGTATTCTTTTTGAATTTGTCCGTTTTTGCATGACGAATGCTGCAACCGCCTTATTTGATCTTATCGGCATGCCGTTATTGGTCGAAGTTTTTCATTGGCGGCCAATCGCGGCAGCCGCGCTGATCATGCCGTCGCATGGTATCATTAGTTATTTTGCACATTCGTACTTTTCTTTCAGAAAACAAACCTCTTCTGTCCATGCTGCTTGATTTTATGAAAAAGAGTCGTTTCCGTATAGCCGTCGGCCTTCTGATTTTCTTGGGCCTGGTCGGGGCGTATCGCTTCAGCGTAGTCAAGGCGCGCCAGATCAATTACCGGATTTTTAATGTCGAAGAAACGGTCTCATGGGTTGAGCAGGAAACGGGTATCTACCGCCGGGAGGCCAAGGGACACCTGGATAACCTGCTTTTATCCGCCGATGCGTGGCGCCGGTTTGAACTCAGCTTTGATCTTTATCATCCGCGTGACTGTGGCATTATCTTTCATTATCGCGACCCCCAGACCTATCATTTTCTTTATTTCCATCAGCCGACACAATCGATCTTTTGGGCCTGCAAGACCGCACAGGAAACCCGTGTGATCCAGCGTCATTCCTTTTTGCCGCAGACGGTGTTTCCAGGCCGATTGGAAGTTACTCCGACTGCGGCCAAATTGTTTCTTGGGGGTCGTCTTTTTTCGCAAGTCAAAATCGATCCATCCGATGGTCCTTTCGGCATCTTGATTAATGATGCGGATAATCCGCGCACCATCTTTCATCGGGTCACGGTGCAAGGGACCTTGAGCAACGGACAGCAGGTGGCCGGCGCCAGTCCGCCGGTCTACAAACAGACCGGGTTCGGATACCTTCTGGTCGTGCTGCCTTCTTATCTGGCGCTGCTCCTGGCGGGTTTCTTTCTGGCCTGGATGGTATTTCCTTATTGCAGAGGCGGCCCGAGTGCGCTTTATCGTCAGGCAAGGGAAAAGCGGATGGTTAACGGTTGGAGTGCGGCCTTAGTCCATTTCATTTTGGCGGCGGTCATCTTTAGCCCGTTTCTTCTGCGGCGCGAGATCTTTGTCTCGAGTTATGATAACCTGGGTGAGATCTATCCGCTGGTATTTCTTTCCAAACATAAATTCGTCGAGATGATGCGAACGCACGCCTGGTCGCTATGGAATCCCTATTTTCATAACGGCACGCCGTTCTTCAGCAGCCATTGGAACATGATTTATTATCCCTTGAACTGGATCCTTTTTGGGATTCCTGACCGGGGACTGATGACGGCGTTGACCTTGAAGACTTTCATCGAGGTTTTTTTGACCGGGGTTTTGGCGTACCTGTTTTTTGCGCGCGAGATTCCGTCCCGGACATGGGCCCTGGTATCCTCGGTCTGTTATCAGCTTTGTTCATTTCTTATTTTTGCCCTGAGCATTTATCCGACCATATCGCTTTATTTCAGCATGACACTGTTTCTTTACTGGTTGTGGTCGATGGATTCCCGGCGGGCGGTTTGGAATTATCTCGGTTTGGCCATCGCGGTCTTTATGATCATGACTTCGGCCAATATCGTTTTTATCTTTTATGCCCTTTTGGCTTTGGGAGTGATGACTGTTCATCGTTGGCTTCGTTTGGGGATCGGCGCCAGCCGGAGCTACGTCGGAGTCACGGTCGCTGCTGGTCTGACCGGATTGGCCTTAAGCCTCGTGCGGATCGTGCCGTGTATTCAGGCGATCATGCACAGCAACCGGATTGTAAACGATTACTACACGATCCATGACCGCCTGATCATGTTTGTTCGCTTGTTTATACCGGAGATCACCGGTGGTTTCGGCCCGGGCAGTTTCAATGCCCTGACTTCACCCAACCTGCAGTTGATCTTCCGTCAGCTGGATATGCCGTCCAATCCGCAAAACGCGTTTTTCGTGTATTTCGGCATCATACCGGCGATCTTGCTGCTGGCGAGTTTAGTCATGAAGACCCGTGGTTCGCATAGGTTTTGGAAAGTTTACGCCTTTGGCGCCTTAGCGGTGGGTCTGTTGTTGCAGCCTTTTTGGGGAGTCTTGAGCATTCTGTTTTTCCCGCTTTTTCATTTCAGCTATCTTGTCATCGTTATTCCGGTGGGCGTATGTGCCCTGGTCGGGCATACCGGTTGGGCGCTTGAACACAGGCGCATTCGTTTCAAATCCGTTGGGCCAAGATTGATTTATCTGATAACCATTGTTTTGAGTGCGATCTTGGTTTTTTGGACATATCTTTTCCCGAATTTGACAGGATTAATCCGCTGGATATTCATTTTGAGTTTGACTGCTGGGGGCATTTATGCCGGCGTACGGTCTTGGGCCCGCAGGGCGATCCGGGGTTTGTCAGCCGGCCTGATCGGCGGACTGAATGTCTTGATATGGTCGCTTTTTTTCTTCGCCGGGACGATTATTCTTTTGAAACCCATACCTCGCAAAGAGCTTTTTACGGAAAACGCACTGCTTCCATTCTTGGCGGCAATGATCATTGTGCAAACCGCCCTGATTTTATATGGCCTGTTCATTGCGCCTCGACAGCGCCGCTTGCATCCGGGCTGGATTTTTTCTTTCGTTCTCGCTGTGCCGGTGTGTATGGGTCTTCTTTTCGGTCATCCGCTTTTTCGACAGATTGTATCATTGCCGGAAGGCCTGCGGCTTTATGCCCTTGACAATATGCTGGCGCTGGTTAGGGTGTTGGTGATTGTCCAGTTTATGCTCTGGGCCTTTGCGCTGAATCGACTACGGAGATTACCGGACGGCATTTTACGCGGGCTGATACTCTTGATTTTGGCTGCGGATCTGCTCATTTTTAATTTGAGATTCGATAATATTACCGCGCCGTTTTATCACAAACAGGCGTTTTACAATGCTTCCTTTGCGTATCAGGATATCGATCCTCATCTGCGCCAAAAAATGGACTTGACGAATTATCGCGTCCACGCCCTGCAGCGCGCCGGCTTGAATGCCAATAAGAACGTTATCTTCCGACTGCCCAGCTATACGGGAACACTGGGTTATCTGTCGCGTCGTTTTTCGGATTTTATCAACCGATTCGGATATCCCAAGGGAACAATTTTGATCTATCCGGTGGATATCGCATGTGATCAGCGTTTTCTGGATTTGTCCGCCGTGCGTTATACCGTCGAGGATGAGGCGTCTATCTCCGAACGGCCGTCGGCTTTGGCGCGGATGAACCTGTTTTATGACCATGAGGTTTATCCTGATTCCCATGCGCTGCTGGAACGCTTGGGCGAAAAATCTTTCGATCATCATCAAACGGTTTTACTCGCATCCGAGCCCGACATTGTTTTGACCCGCCGGCAACCGCTTCCGGCCCGGCCCGTTATGATCAAGGAAAACTCCAGCGACCGCATTACGGTTGATGTATTAACGGAACATCCGGCAATACTGTTATTTAGCGAATCCTATCATCCCGGTTGGCGCGTTTTCCGTAATGGCACGAGTGTCCCTGTCATCAGGGCTGATTTTAATTTTATGGCCTGCGCCGTCCCGGCTGGCCGGCATACAGTTATTTTTGATTTCCGACCCCAAATTTTTACTTTATGCCTGGCAATCAGTTTGGTGGCCTGCGCATGCTTCATTTTGGTGGTACTGGTTTGGCTGGTGTTTCACAGAAGATTCGAATCCCGCTCAGCTAATTAAATCCTTGTCTTCAGCGCCGATCTTATTTATGATAAAAAAATTGGCAGCCGATGTTATAAAATAAAGATTATAATGATGTCGATAGAATCCAACGGGCTCAAAACCGATTTATACGAACTGACCATGGCCGCCGGGTATTATCAAAACCGCCATAATCCCCAGGCCGTGTTTGAGCTATACTGTCATACCATGCCGCCCAATCGATCCTACCTGGTGGCCTGCGGGCTTGAGCAGGTTCTCGATTATATCCTAACGCTGCGTTTTCGCCCGGATGATACCCGGTATCTCAAAACTTTGCCCATTTTTAAAAAGGTCGATGCGTCTTTTTTCCGTTATTTACGGAATTTCAAATTCAGCGGCGATGTCTGGGCTTTACCGGAAGGGGAGATCTGTTTTGCCAATGAACCCATTGTCCAGATCCGCGCTCCTTTGATCGAGGCCCAAATCTTGGAAACCTATCTCTTGTCGGTGATTAATATTCAGACTTCGGTGGCTACCAAGGCCGCCCGTGTCGTCAGCGCGGCCTGCGCCGACGGGCGCCGGCGTCCGGTGGTCGACTTCGGTGCGCGGCGGGCCCATGGACCGGGGGCGGCCATAATGGCTGCCCGGGCTGCCTTTATCGGTGGCTGCCTGGGCACGTCGAACGTCCATGCCGCCCGCGAATTCGCCATGCCGGTATTCGGCACCATGGCCCATTCTTGGGTTGAGGCCTTTGAATCCGAATCCGCGGCCTTTAAAAGGTTTCATTCCGTTTTTCCGCAACATACGATCCTTTTGGTTGATACTTATGCTACCTTGGCCGGTGTGAAAAAGGCTGCGGCGCTAGGTCGGGGGATCCGCGGTATCCGTCTCGACAGCGGGAACCTGCACACCTTAGGCCGTCGCTCACGGCGTCTGTTGGACGAAAACGGATTAACTTCGGTCAAAATCCTGGCCAGCGGGAATCTGAACGAATACAAAATTCTCAATCTCGTTCGGCGGGGCTGTCCGATCGATATTTTCGGCGTCGGGACTGAGATGGTTGTAGCGCGGGATTTTCCGGCTTTGGATCTTACTTATAAACTGGTCCAAACCAAATGTGGAAACGCGCAGGTGCGATATCATATGAAGACCAGCGCCGGTAAACACACTATGCCTGGCCGCAAACAGGTCTTCCGATTTTTCAATCAAGACAATACGATCCGGAAGGACATGATCGGCCTGTTCGATGAAAAGCCTCCGGCGGGCAGCCGGCCGTTGCTTGTGGCGTATATCCGGAGGGGAAGACGTGTTCAGGCACCTATTGCGAGCGAAAAACTTAAAAAAAGATCTGCTGCCGCTTTGAGTCATTTACCAGGGACCTACCGATCGCTTCGGTCTCAAAAGGCATTTCCGGTAATGATAAGTCCCAGGCTGAGTCGTTTGAAAACCGTACAGGCCAGAAATCAAGGGGGTTGTTGATGACATCGCCATCTATAAAATCCGCAATATCTGTTTTGGTTCTTGTCTTAATATTGGGGATTGGAGCTTGCTCCGGATTCGAGGAACAGTTGATCTATAATGATGCCCAGCGGGCGCATAACCGTAAGGATTTTAAAACTGCTATTCGGCTTTACACCCAACTACTTGAGGCCGACCCGCATAATAAAATTCATCCGGACAATGCCATCATACGTTATGATCTGGGTGTCGCGTATATCGACATCGGCGACCGCCCTAAGGCCCAACAGCAGGTGACAGCGCTTAAGAAGCTCAAACGCAAGGATCTGGCTGAAGAACTCGAAAAATTATTAAAGATCGACAAAAAACTCTGATATGGGTCCTAACGGTAAAGGCATCGACTGAGACCCGATTTTTTCGTATTCGCGCCTGCCCGGTTGAAAAGACGGTGTTTGGCTTAACTCAGCACTCCGGCCGATCCAAAGTTTCTGAATAAGGATTCTTCCCTCACCATTACCGGCTTATCCCGACACCCATAATTATCCTGAATCTGTTGAGGAATGTTTTGAAGGTCGGGATTCTGTTCCACGCTCTGTGGGGGAAGGGATCCGATAAATTTTATGGTCCCACGCGGGCCCTATTAAGAATAGATTTAAATAGAAAACATAGGATTGAAATAGAAGAGAGGATAGAGTATACTGATATCAATTTTACTCGGGAATGACGCATAGAAAGGAGTAGGGGGTGAAGACATACGCTTACGGGTTCCCGCGTCTGGGGCCGAACCGCGAATTCAAGAAGACGGTCGAGGGTTTCTGGAAGGGCCAGTTATCCGAAGAGCAAACCCGCAAAGAGTTGGATAGCTTGCAGGAACAGATGCTGGACACCTACGCGCAGGCCGTTGACGGTTTCCCGGTCGGGGAGATGACCGGTTACGATTCGATGCTGGATACGGCGATCATGGTGGGGCTTTATAACCCCAAGGATCTCAAGGAATATTATGAGCTTTGCCGGGGCAAGGATGCGCTCGAGATGACCAAGTGGTTCAATACCAATTACCATTATCTGGTAACGGACTTTGCCGCGTTAAATTTTAAGGGATTCCGTCTTAACTGGAATAAAGCCAAAGAATATCGGGATAAATTTAAAAAAGGTATCCCGGCCCTGATCGGCCCGTTTACTTTCTTGAAATTATCCAAGGGAATTGAACCCAGGCAGTTTAATAAATATCTTTCGCGATTGGCCCAGGTTTATCATGAAATCCTGGCGACCTTGCCGGAAGTGCATATCGAAGAACCGGCCTTTGTGATGGAGCTTTCCGAACGGGAGATAGAAGCTATTCAAAAGGCCTATGCGCTTTTGGCGCAAACGGCATGCAAGATCAACCTGATCACATATTATGACGCGGTTGATTTTTACCAGACCTTATGCGCCTTGCCTGTCCACGGCATCGGATTGGATTTTGTCAACGGTCCTGTCAATCTTGAATATTTGAAACGCTACGGCTTCCCGACCGATAAGGTCTTGATCGCCGGTATCGTGAATGGCCGCAATGTCTGGCGGACGGATTTCAAAAAGGCCTCCGGGATCCTGAAGGAAATTTCGCGTCACGCTAAGTCGATCATGATTTCTAATGCCGCGCCGTTGTATCATTTGCCGATCTCCCTGGCCGCAGAAGCGCATATGGACATGCGTCTGAAACAACGCCTGGCCTTTGCCCGGGAAAAATTGGAAGATTTACGAATGCTGGCCGAATATCTGGAAAAAGGCAAGACAATTCCGAAAATATCCATTGGCGGATTCGGCGAGAATCCCGAAATCCGCGAAAGGATAAATGCATTGGGCAACAATGATTTTCTGAAGGCGGTCGGGGTGCATGAACGCCGGCAGACACAGGATGCCCGTCTGAACCTGCCGCTTTTCCCGACGACCACGATCGGTAGCTATCCGCAAACTTCCGACGTGCGCAAAAAACGGGCGGATTTCCGGTCCGGGAAAATCAATGCTGAGGAATACCAGGCTTTCGTGAAAGATAAGATCACGGATCTGGTGCGTTTTCAGGAAGGCTTGGGCCTGGACGTTTTGGTGCACGGCGAATTCGAACGGACCGATATGGTCGAATTTTTTGCCGAAAAACTCGCCGGCGTGGCCACGACCCAAAACGGTTGGATCATCTCCTACGGGACGCGGGGGTACCGGCCGCCGATTATCTTCGGAGATGTGTCCCGCCCCGCGCCCATGACGGTCGGGGAGATAGCCTTTACTCAGGGGCTGACCCAGAAACCTGTCAAAGGCATGCTGACCGGCGCGGTTACCATCATCGCCTGGAGTTTCGTGCGCGAAGACATTCCGATCAAAGAAGTGGCCTACCAGATTTCCCTGGCGCTGCAGGATGAGATCCGTGATTATGAGGGAGCCGGGATTAAGATCGTCCAAGTCGATGAGCCGGCGATCAGGGAAAAGGCCCCGATCAAGAAAAAGGATTGGCCGGAATATTTTGATTGGGCAATCAAATCCTTCCGCCTGACCACCAATACAAACCCCCAGACCCAGATCCATACGCATATGTGCTATTCCGAGTTCGGGGAGATTATCGAACACATCGATCAGATGGATTTTGACGTGATCTCGATCGAGGCCACGCGCTCGCGCGGGGATGTCATAGCCAGTTTTGAGAAGATCGATTTTAAGAAACAGATTGGTCTCGGCGTTTGGGATATTCATTCACCGGCCGTCCCAGCGGTCGACGATATGCGTCAGATCGTTCAGCGCGCGCTGCAGGTGATTCCGAAAAATAACTTCTGGATCAATCCCGACTGCGGCCTGAAAACCCGGGACTGGCCCGAGACTGAGGCTTCTCTCAAGAACCTGACCGCTTTGGCCGAAGAATTAAGGCAGGGATAAGGCGTTTATTGGGTTCATTGAGTTTATTGAGTTCATTGCGTTCGTTGAGTTATTTGCATTTTTTGTGTTCATTGCGTTGGTTGAGTTTATTGAGTTTGTTGAGTTTATTGAACCAACATTAGTAACGCAATTAATGTAAATAAAAACGCAATGAACGCAATCAACACAATAAACCCAATGAACCCGCTGGCTTCCCGGATTCTTTTGCTTGTATTCAGCCCTGATCCCGGATAAAATAATGCATCATGGCAGATCCTAAAAAGTCTCGTATTCTGATCATCGATGATGATCCTGGTCATATCCGTTTGATGGAGAAGATCTTAAGCAACCAGGCTTATGATCTGCTGCTGTCCGACGAAGCCCCCGCCGGTCTCGAAACAGCGATGAAAAGCCGCCCTGACCTGATCGTCCTGGATGTCATGATGCCGATCATCAACGGTTTCAATATCTGCCGCCTGCTGAAATCCGAAGAAGAACACAAGCATATTCCGATTATCCTTCTCACTTCACGCATCACGGAAGAAGACCAGCGTATCGGCCGGGAAGTCGGTGCCGATGCGTATTTATTGAAACCTTTAAATACCCAGGAATTTTTGGATACGGTCAAACATTTGCTGGAGTCCCATCCGTCACTGTAAGCTTTCCAGGCATGCTGAGAATTTCTAACAACATCGGATCGCGCATTCTTAACTGGTGGCAAATTGCCAAAGATTTTACGGCGCTCACTCTGGAATCTTTCTACTGGATCATCGTTGGCCCCTTCCGTCAAAAACCCCCCAAACGCACTGATGCCTTTGAGCAGATGGTCTTTATGGGGATCCATTCGATCGTGATTGTATTTTTCGTAACGTTTTTTACGGGTATTGTTTTGGCGATGCAGTCCGCCCACCAGCTCTCCAAGATGGGCGGGACGATCTATGTCGCCAGTCTGGTCACGGTCTCTATCTGCCGGGAGTTGGGGCCGGTCTTGACGGCGCTGGTCATTGCTGGCCGGATCGGCGCGGCGATTACGGCCGAGATCGGTTCGATGCAGGTCAACGAACAGATCGAGGCGCTGGAAACCATGGCCATCAATCCGGTCCGCTTTCTGGTGGTGCCGAAATTGATCGCGCTTTTTTTCATGTTGCCGTGCCTGTCCGTTATCGGCGATTTATCCGGGATCCTGGGCGGTTATGTCGTCGGCGTCTACAGCCTTAAGATCAACTCATTTCTTTTTCTGCAAACGGCCTTCAAGTATTTAACCTTAAAAGATATATATACCGGTTTATCGAAGTCGTTCGTATTTGCGATCATCATTGTCCTGGTCGGTTGCTACCAGGGTTTTCACACCCGGGGCGGTGCCGTCGGGGTCGGCCGTTCCACCACCATCAGCGTGGTGACCAGCTTTATTATGATTATCATCGCCGATTGTATCGTAACCGGGATTTATTATTTTTCGAATATTTGAGCCTTGGGGATATATTCCTTATTCAGGATTCGAAAGTTTGAAGGCAATGAGCATGAGATTTTAAGGCCCTATGGATATAGGGAGGCGGTCAATCCTTTGCCCGTCAAATAGTTCATATGAGTGAAAAACGCATTGCACTATCGGTCCGCGACTTGGTGAAATATTTCGATAACCGCCTTGTTCTCGATGGAGTCACCCTGGATATCTACCAGGGCGAAACCTTCGTGATCATGGGCGGTTCCGGCTGCGGCAAGAGCACGCTTTTGCGGCACATGAGCGGCGGGATTAGGCCGGATGCCGGCCAGGTTTTTTTCATGGGGCAGGATCTGGGCAAATTGAACGAGTATGAGCAGGAAAAACTCAAACGGCGTTTCGGTATGTGTTTTCAGTCAGCGGCCCTGATCGATTACATGACTGTCGCCCAGAACGTGGCTTTGCCCCTGAGAGAACACACGCGGTTGGACCCGAAGATTATTAATATTATTGTGAAGATGAAATTGAATCTCGTCGGCTTACAGGGTTTTGAGGATTTGATGCCCAGCATGTTATCGGGCGGCATGAAGAAACGCGTTGGCCTGACTC
>Ga0272442_10009195_pt1 | contig 12396 bp, 14 predicted proteins | sample SSMForm2O_FD_200262 | JGI IMG/M metagenome (GOLD analysis project Ga0272442, IMG submission 200262) | Marine sediment archaeal communities from Little Sippewissett salt marsh, Falmouth, MA, United States - SSM-Form-2O | ecosystem: Environmental > Aquatic > Marine > Wetlands > Sediment ... | reverse complement strand
TCATTTATTTCATTAGTAATAATATCATAACTTACAGCAGTTTTTGCTGCAGGAATAATATCATTTGATATTTTGATCTCATTGATTTCAGAATGAACAAATTCAATTTTTTTAATCTTGGCTCCTAGAGGTAATTCAAATGTTTCAAGATATGATGGTAAAATAGGTTCTCCAGGCGTTTTTAGATATGAATTTCCCTCATCAAGGTATACATTTAAAAAATTACCATTTTTACTTATCGTAGGATGAGAATAGTGTTTATCAAATTCAATTATTTTAGTATCATCTGTATTAATTGAATTAGAATTTACATTTACTGCATTAATAACAGTTGATATCATCAATAATTGAACGATTAATAAGGTAAACAGTAAAACCATTCTATTTTTCATATTTTATTCCCCTTTTAATATTAATAACTTAAACTTGTTATAAAAATTTTTTGATTCACAATTTGAGCCCTTTTATGTGTTAAAACACTAAATATGTTGCTTCTTAAGTTATTAGAAAAGCTTATTAACATCTAATCTAGTTCAAGTATGTTACTATGGTAGAAAGAGATAATGATTTTAATATAAAAAGTCGAATGTTTAGGGACGATAAGCCTCAAATGAAACTTGATGAAGAATTAGCTTTTTTTATTCATAGATTCAATTCTGATATAGAAACAATAGAATGTATGCCTGCTTTTGAAGATCATTTAAAAGAACTATTTCCAGAGAGAAAGAAGTTAGAATAATTACTTTAAAAACATTAACCTTTTTTCGAAACGCATATAAAACTTAATAAGATACCCAGATTTGGAGGGTTTATGGAAAATATAGCTAGGTTATATTCAGATAGAGCCGGAAAAATGAGAAAGTCCGAGATTCGGGAACTTTTAAAGGTAACACAAGATCCTGAAATAATTTCTTTTGCAGGAGGACTTCCTAATCCAAAATCCTTTCCAATTGATGATTTAAAAAGCGTAGTTCAACACGTTCTTAACGAGTATGGAAGAAGTGCTCTTCAGTATGGAACTACTCAAGGTCTAGATGAACTGAGAGAATCAATAGTAGAAAGATCTAGCAAAGATTATATCAATGCAACAAAAGATAATGTTATAATTACCACTGGTTCACAACAAGCATTAGATACAGTAGGAAAAATATTCCTAAATCCTGGTGATGTTGCATTAGTCGGACTTCCAACTTATTTAGGTGGTATAAATGCTTTTAGAAGTTATGAGTCAAATTTAGTTGGAATACCATTAGATAAAGATGGAATGATAATTGATGCATTAGAACAAAAAATTAAGGAATTATTAAATGATAATGTACTTCCTAAATTCATTTACGTAGTACCTACTTTTCAAAATCCTGCAGGTGTTGTAATGCCTGAAAACCGAAGAAAAAGGCTGATAGAAATTGCTAATGAATATGATTTGATTATCGTTGAAGACGATCCATATGGAAAACTTAGATATGATGATAATAGTTTAAAGCCTGTAAAAGCTTTTGATGACGAAGGCCGTGTAATTTATATGTCAACCTTTTCAAAAATTCTATCTCCTGGTTTTAGGTTAGCTTGGACTATTGCCAATGAAGAACTCACTAGAAAAATGATTATTTGTAAACAGGCACTTGATCTTTGCACTAATACATTCACCCAATTTATTGCAAATGAGTTTATTAGAAGCGGATCATTGGATCTTCATATAATGAAAATTTGTGAGATGTACAAACCAAAAAGGGACATTATGATGGATGCCATGGTACGATACTTCCCACAAGGATGCACTTGTAACAAACCTGATGGTGGAATGTTTGCATGGGCAACTTTACCTGAAGGAATTGACACAGAAATAATGTTTCTAGATGCTTTAAAGGAGAAAGTTGCCTATGTACATGGAAAAGCATTTTGTGTTGATGGAAGTGGAGGCAGATCCATGAGATTAAATTTTTCATATTCCACTAATGAGCAGATTGAAGAAGGTATGAAGCGTCTAGGTGCAGTAATTGAGAAAAAATTAAAAGTTCTATGTCAGTAAAAAATGTTATTTTTATAATCATAATCCTCATATTAACAAACTTACTTTCAGGTTGTGCTCTTTTTCAAAATACTGAATTTGAGCTTATTTCTTTGAACATAGTTGATGAAGATGGCTTTACTATTGCGAAAATAGATTTTAACATCTCTAATACAGCAACTATTAGAGTTATCAAACCCAATGGTATAGTGCATTTTTCCGAGGAATATTATAAAGGAGTGCACACTGCTTTTGCCTATTTAGATGAGTATCGACAAACCCCTGCATTGGGCAATTATAAAATAAAAGCTGTTGACAAAAATGACAATACAATATTTGAGGATGATTTGACTTTTTTAGTCTCAAATATCACAATAGATGATATTGTAGAATATTGGTGGCTTGAAGAAGATAAACATTCTCTTGTAGGCTTAAAAATCAGTTTAAGAAATAATGGAGATTTACCAATTTATCCAAATAAACTTGATGTAGGTATAAATAATAAAGCATCTTCTTGGTTTTTTTTACCTACAGTAATAATGCCATCTCAAATCGAAGATGTTTATTGTTGTTTATATATCAATGATATTCCTATTGGAAACAATGATATTACAATTAATATTAGAAATTCCAAAGAGGAAATCATTGCAAAAAAATCTTATGTTGTCAATCCACTAGAAAATACAAATGAATTGAAATTTCAATGGAGATATATGGGAAGTAGAGAATTCGGCTTGCCTGATGTTGAATTTCTATATGAATACTACCATGGTTTGGAAAGATTAGATACTTCTGATTATGCAGCTTACGATTTTAGTAAATACGACGACCATTTAATAGATTTATTAGCCTATAAATTTCAGTCGATTTATTCGTCTTCTGGTGACGTGGCAACAATAAATTTTATTGCTTCTTTTGTACAAAATATTGCTTATGTTGAGGATACAACCGATTGTGATTACCCTCGTTATCCCATTGAAACTTTAAAAGATAGACAGGGTGATTGTGAGGATAAGGCAATACTTACTGCATCCATTTTAAATTCATTGGGATACAATGTTTCGCTGATACAACTTCCCAAACATGTTGCTGTAGGTGTGAATCTAGATGAAAGTGCAACAACGGATGATTATTTTGTAGATGAATATTACTATCTAGAAACTACCAGCACCGGGTGGCTATTAGGTAAAATCCCTCCAGAACATCTTGGTAAAACAAATATTACTATTTATACACTTAATCCAAGACCTCTACTTATCCATAGTTGGAAAAATGCAACCCGCTACACCGATAGCGAAGGATCTGATTATATTAAAATGAAGATTATTGTTGAAAATTTAGGGACTAAATATTCTGGCAATTTCATTATAGAGGCATCATTTTTTGATTTAAATGGAAATATTGTTAATCAAGAAACAACGTCTGTAACTTCACTACCAGCAGGTCAGAAGAAAATTGTTGAAATGTCTATAGATGTCCCTCAGGGAGTTACAACAAAATTGAAATCTTTAATCTATCTGAATAACAAAATGGTTCATAAAAGGGAATCATTATCCAATTTCCCTTAATTATTTACAATTTCTAAAATCCTTTTTGCTGCTTTTTCACCACCATCCAATTTTTGAAGTTTTTTAGTAAGAGCTTTAGAATTCTCTAGATAATTTTCATAATTATCAAGGATTTGATGTATCGCATTTAATAATTTTTTTTCATCAAAAAATGTTTTTGACACCCTAATTGCAGCTTTGCGTCTTACTAGATTATCCAAATTAAATTGTTGTTCTCCGTTTAAAGGAACTCCAACAGCAGGTTTGCCCGAGTATGCTGCGTTATACACAGTTCCTCGACCACCATGAATAATTGCCAGGTCAACTAATTTATTTATTTCTAAAATATTAGATATAAATTTAATTAACATCACATTTTCACTGCATTTTGGAATTTCATTTTCTTTTAATAAACTAGTATAAGTAGCAATCACGTTGTAATCTGTTTTATTGAGTATTTCTAGGATTTGTAAAAATAATGCTTTCATAATTTTTGAACTTCCCATAGTAAGTAAAATTGTTTTTCCCGGACGTTTCAAATGATTTTTTATTTCAATGTCAGGGGATTTTTGATTAAGATAAAGCTCATCTGAGAGAATTGGACCTATAAAGTTATCAGCTGGAAAATCTTTAGAAGGATTAACCCCTAAAAAATTAATATCATCACTTATTAAGGTGGAATTTCCCATTCTTATATCTTGAAAATACCTAAATCTTTTTTCTAGATTAATTTTTTGTGTAATTCTATTAAATTTTTTTGTAATAGGACCTTTGTAATGTAATGTGTGCCAATTAGTTATTTTATTTTTAATGAATTGAGGAATTAGCATGGTGAAATAACTTTCTAAATTGTCTGGAAAAGTTGCATGATTTGCTTTAAAATAGGGTGTTGACAAAGTTCCTGAAACAACAGAGATAACTGGAATTTTTCCATACATTGCAGCTAAAATACAATCAAGATATGAACTAGTTTGAACCAATGCTTTTATTTCATTTATTTTAAAAACACTTTGATGATCTTTAATCAATCTAATAATATCATCATCGTTATTTTTTAAAAAATACCTTGTTAAATCTGGTCCACTAGCAATCGGTTCTAATCTAATGATTTCAAATCTATTGTTTTTAGCAAGATATTCATACTCTCCTCCATGACTAAAAATAACAACTTTTCCCCCAAATTCCTGATACCTTTTTGCAATTTTTATTAAGGGATAAGTCTCACCGATATCAAAAAAACCTGGAAAAAATCCAATTGTTGGCATTTTTTTTGAATTAATCATTTATCAACTAATTTTAGGTAGATAAAAAACTATATAAATGGTTTGTTATAATTTGTATTTTGTTGGGTCTAGGTGAACGGTTGACGGCGGATATCGCTGAGGAAAGTCCTCCCTCATTCTGGACCAGGAAACCGTGCAAGCGGTTAAGGCGGGAGTCTTAGCAGAGGCGCAGAAACGACACAGCCTAGGGAATATGCGGTGATTCATTTGTTGATGAGATCTCCTTAGGATTTGATGAAACGGCCAATCTGCTCCTGGAGCAAGTCCAAATGTTGAGATCAGTTGTCCAGACTGCTCAAAGGTAGGACGCATAGTAGAATACCGTTTAAAACAGAAGGAGGCTTACGGCCTAGACCCAATACCTATTAAGCTTAAAATTGATTATTGATTTTAAAAACATTAACATTTCAAAGACAAACAATAATGCTGGTTTTTAATTATAAAAAATGTGATATTAGGGTGTGGATGGATTTATTTAAACCATTTGAGTCTTATATGAATATTATTGAGCTTATATTTGTTATTTTTATAGCATATATATTATTTAGTTTAATATTAACGATTTTTAAAAGAAATTTACTAAAAAAGGTAAAAAGAAAAAAACAAGTAGCTAATGTCATTGAATTTTTTGGTTTAATAAAATTCATTTTTGTAATTTTTTTATTAATAGTCATTTTTATTGCTTATTATGGTAGTTGGGGTGATATTGGCTTTATTGCCGGTTTATTGACAATTGCTCTAGTTATGTCTCTTCAAAAACCAATAAGTGGTATATTTGCATGGTTGATTATTATTACTCGCAAGCCTTTTAGTATTGGGGATAGAGTTATCATTTCACAAATAAAAGGCGATATTACAGATATTACTTTAACTCATATTTATTTAGAAGAAGTTTGTGGAACTTATGAAAAATGCAGTTAGTAAAATAATGAAATCTTTTTGGGAAAAATTCCCAAGAAAAATACCGCAACAACCACACATAAGATTAAGATGTAAAGATTCAGGTATAGATGTTACCGCAAGGTATTATACAATTGCAACAAATAGAAATGCAATTGCAACTGATATAATTCGTGAGAATTTAACTCAAATAAAAAAATCAGAGGACGTTGAAATTGCATATCCACATACACAGGTATTATTACCCGAGAAAACAAAATAAAAAATCATAAAATATCCTTTTTTTACAAAAAGATTATATTTAATATCTACTTTTAAAAATGAGGATTTTTATGAAATTTAGTAAAATAGATGGTATGGATGTTGTAACTGTAGATGGTTTCAATGCCGGCGATGTATCTGGAATGAATATAAATACTAAAAAATGGGAAGTAACCCATTTATATATTGAATTATCCAATGATGCAATAAAGGAACTTAATTATAAAAAACCAATCTTGGGAAGTATTACAATCTGTTTGCCAGTGGCTTATATAAAAGCTGTGGGTACTGTAGTAACCCTCTCAAGACCCCTTAAAGATCTAGATAAAAGACCTGAATGTAAATAAAAAATTTAAAAGAAAAAATTTTGTTCCTTTAGCTTGAATTACTAAAAGCATATTTGATCAATCAGGGATAAACAAATGTCAAAATTAATTTTGATAGATAAAAAATTTAAAAAAAATACATTAAAATATCTATTTCAATGCCTGCTTGCTACTCTAACAATTTTTGCTGTTTTATTATTTTTAGATGTTTTAAATGAAGCAGCGTTGATAACTGCTTTAGGGGCAAGTGCGTTTATCGTATTCACCATACCAACTCAGTATTCATCTGATTCCAGGCGTCTTATTGGTGGGTATTTTGTGGGTTTAATAGTTGGTTTTATTTTTTATTTTATTTCCATATCAGATATTGGTAACAATATTTTTGCTAACAACACCACATCTTTGGTTGTATTTGGTTCACTAGCAGTAGGAGTTTCAATTTTTATCATGGCTGTAACAAATACTGAACATGCCCCAGCAGCAGGTATTGCATTAGGGCTAGTGATTAGTAAATGGGATTATCTTACAATAGCATTCATTATTTGTGCAATTTTTTGGTTAGCTGGAATAAAATTGCTTTTAAAAAAATACATGATGGATTTAATTTCCCCTCATGTAAATCCTCCACAAGAACACAAGAGATAATTAAAATGTTGTAAAAGAAATATTTTATTTTTTATTATATCTTTATAACATTTTCAAATTTGTTGCCTTTAATCCCTTATTGGTTTCCTTCTTAATATATTCGATTTTATCTCCTTTTTTAAGAAAAATTGTCCAAAATGGAATATCGTTCCTATGAACAAAAATATCTTTACCATTATTACCTGTAATAAAACCATAGCCTTGTTTGATATCATACCATTTTACTATACCTTTCATAAATTAGTAACTCTCCATAAAAAATCTATTTTTTAATATTAATTATCTAAAAAGAATATTTACAATTTTTACACACATTACCAGATATTGAACCATCCTTTTTTGAAAAATCTTTACATTTATCACTTTCAAAAATGACAATCATTTTTAATTTACATCTCATATTTTTATTACTATTTTTTTCTACTTTTCTATTTGATGTTTTTCTAGTATTTCTATTCATTTTAATACCTTTTTTAATCTCAATATCGATAAAAAAACAAATTAAATTAAAATCCAAAACCTTTTTTTAGAAAAGAGTTAGAATCTTAAGTTTTTATTCAATTATCACTACCATAAGACTCTTTATTATTTATAAATCTTTTTATAAAATAAAAAAGAAGATTTTATGTAAAAAATTTATAGATTAGTCTGATATATTTTATTACTAAAATCTTTTTGGCTTATGTTTCTGATAACATTCCCTACAATATACTGGTCTATCACCATCTGGCTTGAAAGGAACTTCAGTTTGTTTCCCACATTCTGCACATGTTACTTCGTGCATCTCTCGAGGTCCTCTATTAAAACCCCTATTTCTATTTTCTCTATACATATATACTATTTCCTTTTGTGTTTTAAAGGCCAACGAGTATATTATATATAAGAGTTTCTTAAATGATGGCTTTTTTTAATATTTTGATTTTTAGCCCGAAATTGTCAAAAATATAGTGTTTTAAAGGATATTGACATTAATTTGGTATCTCTTAATTATTTTTATTATTAATAAACGGATTTCGTTTTGTATTTAAACGAAAGTTATTTTTAATTCAATATTATAACCAGACGAAATGCAAATGCAGGAGATTTTAATGTCAAATCATGAATCAATTTCATATTCAATAAGTCCTTCAGGTGAAAAATTTCCTATTCCTCAGAAAAACGATTATGAAAAAGAGTTTCACCGTTTACAACAACTTACCACTAAGGCAAAACAAGAAAACAAAGAAATTGTAGTAGTTATGGGGGTAGGTTTTGTTGGAGCCGTAATGGCAGCAATTATTGCTGATGCAAAGGATGAAAATGGAAATTACACTAAATTTGTAATAGGTTGTCAAAGACCAAGTTATAGAAGCTATTGGAAAATACCTCTTTTAAATCGTGGGGAATCGCCTATAAAAGCAGAAGATCCTGAAGTAAACAAACTTATTTCAAAATCCGTTCTTGAAAATGAAACTTTAATTGCCACCTACAACAACGATTGTTTAAAATTAGCAGACTGTGTTGTTGTTGATATTCAATGCGATTTTACAAAAAAAGAACTTGGCAAGATGAAAACTGGCGAAACTGATATGGCTGCACTTGAAGAATCCATGCGAACTATAGGTCAAAAAATTCAACCTAATTGTCTTGTATTAATTGAAACAACTGTTGCTCCAGGTACAACTGAGTTTGTTGCCTGGCCAATACTTAAAAAAGCCTTTGCTCAGCGAGATATAAGATCTGAACCGTTACTTGCTCATAGTTTTGAGAGAGTTATGCCTGGAAAAGAGTATGTGGCTAGTGTTAGAGATTTTTGGCGAGTATCTTCTGGATGCAATTTAGAAGCAAGGGAACGTGTTTCCAAGTTTCTTCATGAGGTGTTAAATACCAAAGATTATCCACTTACGGTGATGGACAGACCAATTGAATCAGAAACGACAAAAATAGTAGAAAATTCATATCGTGCGACAATATTGGCGTTTTTAAATGAATGGAGCATTTTTGCAGAGAGAAATGGTGTAGATTTAATTAAAGTAATAAAAGCAATAAAAGTCCGTCCAACTCATAGTAATATTATTTTTCCTGGACCAGGTATCGGTGGATATTGCCTGCCAAAAGATGGGGGGCTGGGTTACTGGGCATACCGGCACATTCTTGGATTTGAGGATGGAGAAAATGTTTTCAAAGTAACCCCTCAAGCAATTGACATTAATGATACAAGGGCTTTGCATGTAGCAGAACTTACTCGAGATGCACTAAGAAATATGGGAAGATATATTGCTGGTGCTGAGGTGTTGTTGTGCGGGGCAAGTTATCGTCAGGATGTTGGTGATACAAGATATAGTGGTAGTGAAATAGTTGTACGTAAATTAACTGAAATGGGTGCAGAAATGCATGTACATGATCCTTATGTTGAACATTGGTACGAACTGGAAAAACAAGATGTGTATCCTGCGCCAGGTCATTCTTGGTCCAGATTCTTTAGAAATCAAGATGAGTTAAAGAATATAAAAGTTGAAAAAAATCTATCAGAATCACTAAGAGGTGTTGAAGCATTAATCTTGGCTGTTCCTCACAAACAGTACTTAAATCTGAACCCAAAAGATATTGTTCAATGGGCGGGAAATCCCATTGCTGTAATTGATTGCTTTGGTATTTTAACAGATGAAAATATACGACAATATTTTAAATTAGGATGTGAAGTTAAAGGACTGGGTAGAGGGCATATACAAAGAATAAAAGACGAAGTTAGAAAATCGTCAAACTGATTTTTTTATCAGTAACAAATAGACTTCATCTTTCCTACTTAGATATCACTTTCGTAGACTTTTCCAGCAATTCCGGATACCCACATAAACGACCTGTTTGTAAAGGGTATATTAAAAGTAATTCCTGTAAACCAGCTGACATTTACATGTACTTCTTCTGTTTCTACTTTTAGTCTCTTGAAACCATTTAAACCTATGCTAGTTATTGTACCACTGTCCATAAGAATAACTCCTTCACTCATTAGAATTCTAAATGGTATTAAATCTGTAAATAAAATAATTAAAACCAACAATGGCAAAAATACGAGTAAAAGAATTAGTCCTGCCAGTGGACTAGATGCGTTCTTTACAATTTCCACTATTGCTTCCCAGAATTTTAGAGCTAGTGGGAAAATAATTACTCCCTTGCCTATTGCGTTAAAGAAACACAATGTGTTGGAAAGATTGTCGCCGTTTGACTTTTCGAGATTATTAAATATGCCTGAATATTTAGATGATTTTATCTTTTCAAAAATCGAGTTTTTTGATAGAATTTTTTGATATTCTTTTCCAAAAAATCCTTTTTCATTTAGGATTTTTTCATAAATAGCAATTGCATTTTCATCATTATTTTCAATTGCTAGGTTAAGATTTATTAAAATTTCTTCTAATTCCTCTGCTTGTTCTTGAGGAACATCAGTGAGAATAGTACTGGATTTACCCCCAAGATATTTATTTACTTCAACAATTATATTATTATTTTGTTCAAGTTGTTTGGTATCTAAAGAACCAACAGCTGGTGATATGCCTGATAATAACAGTATTGCTACAATGCCTACACAAATAATAACTATATTTTTCTTCATTTCAACCCCATAATGAAATCTGATGTTTTATTATATAAATGTTTTGAATCAATTTTTTTTACAATTTTATTTCTTTTGATATTATTGCTCTTCTATGTTTAAAATCTTAAAACAATCCTTTTGGACAAATCCAGGGATACTTTGAAAGTTTCTTCCAATGATTGGTATTCTACTTTTCTTGCTCTTAAATAATTGTGGAATAATTAAATTTCTAAATGGTATATTATTATAAATTTTTGACAATAAAAACATACCAGACAAATTCTTTGTAAAATATTTAAATTCGTTCATTCCCCTTTTTTTTGAAATTATTGTCAATGCAGCGATTTTCCCTGATATTAACGCACTGTTTACTCCAAAACCAAAAAACGGATCATGGAAACCGCTAACCGCTCCAGTTAAAATATATGTTTTTCCATGTATCTTTTTAAAAAGCTGAAATTCTTCAGGATAATAATCCAAAACCGATGACCATTCACCAAATTCTAAATTGTTAGTTTTTTTAAGTTTTTTCTTAAAATTTGTTAAATATTTATCATAAGGTTGATTTAGAAAAAAATCTACTTCACCTGAAACTAGTTTGTCTTTTGCTGCGATATATGCATAACCATAACCGCCAATATAAGAATCAAAATATGCCAAACAATAATTGTCATTTTTTTGTGTTTTAGTGTAACCATCAAAATGAATAAATGGAATGTGACGAAGTTTAATATGCTTACATAACCCTGAATAAGTTCCAGTTGCAATAATTGAATTGTCAGGGATAGATTTTATTTTATCTGGTGTTAGAGGATGATAAAATTCAAAGTTCACTCCTTCGTCCTTAGCAATTTTATAAAGATAATAATCAAGCGATTTTTTATTGGAACCACGCTCAGTTATATACAAGTATTTTGGATTGAAATGAATAATTTTTGAATAAATATAAGCTTTAAATGTTTTTAATTTTGAAAAACATGGTTCGACATCAATTCCAATATATTCTTTCATTTTATTAAAATCAAGGGGCGTCATATGTACTGAAGGGGTACATTTCTCCAATCCACCAATTCTTTGTTCTTTTTCATATACATTAACTTTGTAACCCTCCCTTGCAAGGTTTATTGCTGCAGTTAAACCAGACAATCCTGCTCCATATATATTAATAAAATTCCTCCTTTAAATATTGTAAGATTTATATATTAATATATTTTCATCTTATCTATTTTATTCTAATTATAAAACAAATACTTATAACCATGGGTTATTTACTTTTTGAGAAATGAAGATTAAAAATTCTATAGATTTTTACAGTAGCAATTGGCCACTACTTGTAAGACTATTACAGGTTGATAAAACCCAATGTATACACCATGGCTATTACGAAAAAGGAATTCGTACCCATGTACAATCTGTTTTAAATATGAATGATTTTGTTGGACGACTACTTAACTTAAATTCTGAGGATAAAAAACCCCTGAAGGTATTGGATGCAGGATGTGGAATTGGTGGCACCGTTATTTATTTAGCAAAAAAACATCCTCATATTGATTTTACAGGCATTAACATAGTTATAGAACATGTAGAAATGGCAAAAAATCTTGCAAGAGAAAATAAGGTTTTAACTAATACAAATTTTATTTTAAGAGATTTTACAGATACTGGTTTTCCATCTAATCGATTTGACGCAATATATTTAATCGAGTCCGCATGTTATGCTGAAAAAAAACAGATTTTAATAAGGGAATTATATCGAATTTTGAAACCTGGAGGAATTGTTATTATTATAGATGTTTTTTTAACTGATGTTCAACTCAATCCATTTTTAAATAATATATATAATTTGTTCTGT
>Ga0272442_10009194_pt1 | contig 12396 bp, 9 predicted proteins | sample SSMForm2O_FD_200262 | JGI IMG/M metagenome (GOLD analysis project Ga0272442, IMG submission 200262) | Marine sediment archaeal communities from Little Sippewissett salt marsh, Falmouth, MA, United States - SSM-Form-2O | ecosystem: Environmental > Aquatic > Marine > Wetlands > Sediment ... | reverse complement strand
ATCGGCAACTCGCGATACGAATGTTTCGTCGTCTTGAAGACCAGGCACCCGCCGGGACAATTCATCGGCTTGATGGCATACCCGATGCCGTCGATCTCGCTGAAATACATGTTCTCCTTGTAGTTGTCCCAATGGCCGCTGCGGTGCCAGAGCTCCTCGTTCAAAATGATCGGGGTCTTGATCTCCCGGTAGCCGTACTTGCCGTTCAAGGACCGCAGGAAAGCGACCATCTCGTTCCAGATGATCATGCCCTTGGGGTGCATGAAGGCAAAGCCGGGCCCCATCTCGCTGAAGCTGAACAGATCGAGCTGCTTGCCCAACACGCGATGGTCGCGCCGCTTGGCTTCTTCGAGCCGGTGCAGGTGCTCGTCCAGCTCCTTCTTCGTCGGCCAGGTGGTGCCGTAGACCCGCTGGAGCATCTTCTGCGTCGGGTCGCCGTGCCAGTACGCCCCCGCCACGGACATGATCTTGAAGGCCCCCACCTTTGTCGTGCTGGGCACATGCGGGCCCCGGCAGAGGTCCTCGAAGCCGTCGCCGTGCGAGTAGAAGCTGATGACCTCGCTGTCGACGCGCTCGATGTTGTCGGTCTTGTACTTGTCGCCTTTGAGCTTGTCCAGGGCCTCGGCCCGGGGCAGCTCCTTGCGTACGAACGGCTGGTCGGCGGCGACGATCTCCTTCATCATCTCTTCGATGCGGGGGAAGTCGTCCGGCCGGATCGTCTCGTCTAAGTCGATGTCGTAATAGAAGCCGTCCTCGACGGTCGGGCCATACACGAGCTTGGTTTCCGGCCAGAGCCGGCAGATCGCCTCGGCCATTACGTGCGCGCAACTGTGCCGCATCACGTCCAGCCCTTCGTCGTCCTTGGCCGTGACGAACCGCACCGTAGCACCATGATTGACGGGGGTGGTCAGATCGACGAGATTGCCGTCCATCTCGACGGCCACGGCAGCCTTCGCCAGCCCCGGCCCGATCTGCTGCGCCACTTCCCGAGCCGTGGCACCCTCCGCAACTTCCATTTTGCTGCCGTCCGGGAGCGTAACTTCTGCCATAAGTCCTTCCAATACAATACGTTTCGACAACTCCTATCGGCCCCACTATACCGACCCCGCCCCCAATGTCAAGTATCGTCCAATCGCCCCCGCGACTGTGCAGATTCCCAAGCAGTGCCATGCCACCCTGCCGCCGTCCCATGCCAAGAGCCCATCGCGAACGCAACGCCCTCCCCAACCGCCAATCCGAAATCATTATCGGCCCCCGCGTAGACTATGCACCACCCACCATCGCCGTTAACCACGGAGGTCGAAGAGCCGGCGCAGGCGTAAATGCTCATGAACACGGATGAACGCGCATAGGAAACGGTAACCCCGATTTGTCTTGACATATCCTATTGATAAGACTACGCTTATAACAGAAGTGAAGAGTGAAGCACGAGGTGGCTTATGACGTATCGTGGCCGGGTCAAGAATGGTGTGATCGTGCTGGAGTCGGGCGTGCGCCTGCGCGAGGGAATGGATGTGCGCGTCGAACCGGTCGAGGAGGCCGAACACGCAGCCCCCGGTTCGCAAGAGCCAAATCAGTTGCGTGAGGGGCTCCTGTCGTTTTCGGGCGCGGTCAAGGAAGGGCCGGCGGACCTGGCGCGAAACCATGACCACTACCTCCACGGAACCCCGCGAAAATGAGCGCGTGTTGCGCCGACACCTATTTCTTCATTGCCCTGTTGTTCGAAAACGACGAGGCTCACGCCGAGGCGCAGGCACGAACTGCGGCGTTATCAGGCCGCCTGTACACGAGCGCGTGGGTCCTGACCGAAGTGGCGGATGCCTTGGCCACGCCGGGCTGCCGTGAGCGATTCTTGCCCTTTCTCAAGTTTCTGCGCGCCAGCCCATCGGTAACGATCGTGCCCGCCGAGCAAACACTGTTTGATCGTGGAGCCGCGCTATACGACCAGAGGCCGGACAAGGCTTGGTCTCTAACGGATTGTATCTCCTTTGTCATCATGCAGGACCACGGCCTGCGCGACGCCCTGACCGGCGACCACCATTTCGAACAAGCCGGCTTCAACGTGCTGATGAAGTAAGAACCGATTTATTGGCTGCCGCATACAAGGAGGTTCTTCCCCCGATTGGCGCAAGCGATGAAAAAAGAATACGATTTTGCGAATATGAAGGGCCGCCGGAATCCGCATGCCAAAGGGCTCAAGAAGCAGGTCACGCTGCGGCTGGGCGTCGATGTGATCGAGTACTTCAAAGCCCTGGCCGAAGAGACCGGGATTCCCTACCAGAACCTCATCAACCTCTACTTGCGCGAATGTGCGCACGCCAAAAAGAAGCCCAATCTGTCCTGGGCTTCCTGAATGAGGCGGCAATCTGCAAGGCCGACCCCGGAACTCGCGGGAGGGCATCGAGCGTCTCGCCACGCGCAACTCAGAAGCGCCATCGCCTTCGCTCTGGACCTGCGAGCGAAGTCCTACGCCCGAGATGCCAGTCCGCACGCACAATCGCAAATACCAAATCGTAAATCATAAATTCAAACGTCCCCGGCCATGTCGGCATCCACGTCCCCCGCCCCAAAGCCTTCGTCGACCAATACCTGTAGACCGTCATCCAAAACCGGTGGCTGTCCGTAGTATTCCTAGTTATTCCTCGCCTGATGAAAACCACCAACGTTACACTGCGAGCCGAAGACCCATGAAGATTTCACTCGACCTGTCTGGCTCAAGAAGAATGGGGGTGTACTCAGCTCCCTCGTCACACGGATCCCGGTAGAGAAATGCCAAGAATCTCTTCGTTCTTCTAATCAGAAAGATGGATACTCGCTGGTGGTGAACATATTCTATCGTGACGAACACTCCCGGCTGCGCCGCTTTGCGAAGCAACGTCTGGCCAATAAGTAATTGGAAGGTCGCTGACGAGATCCCGCGCTGTGTGACCGGAATGATGTATCGCGCGTGCGCCTTGAGCTTCAAGCGTCCCTTCTCAAGGGCATCAGGCAGCGGGACAATGCAGTATTTCACTGACCATTGTCTCCAAAGACCTTCCTTCCAATCGAGGACTCGGACATGACCGGGACCAGAGATGAACTCTGGCCCATTGTCGATCCATAAGGACATATCCTCGGCACTCGCCACCAAGCGTTGAACTTCAAGCCTCTCATCTCTGCTAAATTGGTTGAAGAAGCGCACCATTTTGTGTTCAGCCGGATCGACGACGAGGTAATAGCCCGCTCCCGAAAGCAGTAGGCTGGCCAGGACTACAATCCAAGGGTACATAGGGCTGACGGGAGGCGCAGTGTTATCTGGCTTTGCGGAGACTGGTACTATGTAGGTATGCCATAAATGGTCATGTATGCCCAGACGCCCTCGCCCGAACAGGATCGAGATGGGCCAGATTGCCAGGGCTGCCGCCCATAACGAGGCAGAAACCACAGATGGTGAGCGAGGAACAAGGTCGATGCTTAGAAGAAATCTCTCGCTCAGGCGTGCCGCGATTGGCAGCAGAATAACCGTGCTGATGCGACCACACGTCACGTAGGCTGTCAGTTGTCCCACTGGGCATCTGCGTACTCGGATGCGCAAGAGCCATTTTCCAAGCGTTTGGCCGGAACACAGTGTCTCACACAGAGTGAAATACGATAAGACAATCGCCAGTAGGAGAACGGTCCAACCCCAACCGTTGCCACCCTTCTTGGTCACCAAATATAGGAATGGCCCTGTCAGGCCCATGATCAAGAGCCATAGATCAATTGCGAACGCTGCCACTCGCCTCGTTGAGAGTGAGACAATTTCCATTAGTCACGCCCGTACCTGCGAAGGCCGATTAGAAGGAACCCAACTGCCACAATGATCGCCAGAAGAAAAACGTTCTGGCCGATGAACAGAGGAAGACCGGAGACAAGACCTTGTTCACGGATTCGTATGCGGTCTGTAGTGCACTCGATCCGTACGGGAGGTCCCCACATGAATGTTTCGAGATCGCCCCAGACCAGCATATGCACCTTGGCCTTCGAGGGAATCGTTGTCACGTTGGGGAACTTGACTGCAAAGTTGTCTAGGACTTCAAATGTGGACATTTCGGAACTCTCGTCCATTAGGCTTGAGGAGTTCGAGTGAAAGGCCACGCCAGTCACAGCAAACGCGTCTATCTGCAAGTCAATGTTTTCGATAGCATGTGAGGCGTTATTCTCAATCGTAAGGCGGAGCATATCACGGCTGTTCAAGAACGCGGAAAGTCCATTAGGGTCGTTGCTGTCTGTGAGAGAACCGGGCTCATTAGACGCGTATAGGGCGCTCAACAAGACCGGAGGATACAGGCGTTCCACACGATATTCGATGTCAAGTTCTGGGCGCGCGAACGGGAAACGAATTGCGGCGACAACAAGCAGAACAAGAAACCAGAATTCCCTGAGATTATTCGCCAACTCATACAGCGGCTGTGCCTTCATTCGGCGGGACAGTTTGTGGGCGCCAGCTATGATTTGGGTGATTGGGTTCTCGTCATGTGCATCCGCCGAGTTTGAATCCGAGGTGTCATTCGTTTGCGCTGGTGGCGCCATCGCTTACGTTCTCCTTTACAGTTCCCACTCGAACTAAAGGACTATAGCGGTATTAGCGTTACTTAGGACTGGTTTCAAAATTCATGAGATACTAGGAACAGTCACCTGTTTTGTCATTGTCACATCGCCAGTTGCCGTTCTTCAGAAATTCACGGCCAGTCGCTCATAGACCCTGAGTTACCTGAGGCCTCGAATCAGGCCGCCACGCTCCGTGGCTGTCACTCAATCTTCACACCATACGAAGCGCGCGACAACATACGTGCCGCTGACGGCCGCAGACAATGCCTCTACCGCATATCCCAAGGTGTCGCGTCGAAGTCTCCAATGGCATGATTGTGGACCGGCGGTTCTGGGGACGCAAGCAAAAAATCGCCAGGAACGGTGTTTTTTGTGCAAATTCGGGGGAGGGAGGGCTTCAGGCGGGAGGCGGGAGGCTGTAGGCTGGAGGTGATTTCTCACGTTTTGCGCCGGCAAACGGTTGCGGTGGGAGACTCAGTGTTCATCGGCGTTAGTCCGTGTCTGACGAGTTTGTCTCCGTGAGTTCCCTTGTAAACGGTGTCAACAAGGACAGTCACGAATGCCGGGCGCTTAACCGGCTGGCGGGGGCAGGGCAAAGACCTGATTTTGTATCTATTCTACGATCTGAAACCCAGCCAATTCGGCGAACTGTTCAAACGTTTCTTTCCAGTCTCCGTAGAATAGTACTTGATGACACCCCCAACTGCCGAACCAATCACGAAAGGCTCCTTCTTCGGGATCGACAGGCAGAAGATACGAGCTGTCGGGATTATCGAGTTGTACTACGACTTTGTTCCTGCAAATTGCATTGTCGAAATCTTGATAAAGGGCGGGGCCGTCAAGTGCTCGCCCTGTAAAGACGGACATTTTCTTTCTATAGACATCGAACTTGACAAGGGTAACAGGTTCATCCTCCGGCCAATCGTACGTCGGGGCGCAACCCGGGGGATCCACATGATCGCGTATATAGTAAGACATTCTGTCGGTACCGTGCGGATTGATCGGGGCTCCGCAATGGGCGATAACCACCGCGTTCTCCGGCCGTTTTCCGATCGGCTTGAATACGCCCTCGTTCAGAACGTCGCCGTCAAATCCCATGTAACCGCCCGTCAGCAGCTTCCCGATCAGCATGGTGGTGAGGCAGTCTATGTGGCACTGGCAGGAGGACGGTACATGCTCTTTGCTTAGTTCCAGTATGGACATCGGGAGCTTGAGTTCCAGTTGCGCGCCTTTTGGATTCATGTGTCCCGAAAAATACCAGGTGGTCACCGAGATTGCGTCCCCGTCATACTTTTCCAGCAATTTCTTGAGACTGAGATACAGTGTCGCGTTCTTTTCCAGAAGTCCGTTGCTCACATTCTCGACTGTTCTGGCATCGGCCACCCATGTACGGGCAATCTCTGTAGCCTTCTCCTTGTCGATGGACTTCATCGTGGCGTCCAATTCAGGGAAATCCACTTTGATCAATTCGACGCCGAAGTAGTTCTTCAACCGTTTAGGATAATTACGATCGTACTCTGTTGTCGGCTTGTTCACCTCGGGCCAGCCAAACTGGTCCAGCGGGTTGGTCTTGTCATGCGGATAATCCTGAACGGCAATGATCCTTTTCCCTTTCAGTTGGCCCAGTGTTTCTTTCGGGCCCAACGGTTGGGTATCTTCAGCAAGCGTTAGATAACTTGTGAAAACAAGTGGTGCCACAATGGTGATGATTACCGATGACCGGGATTTCCCATTTAACTTCATAATCGGTACTCCTACATGCCACAGAGTCAATCATTACAGATTTGCCATTTGTTCAACTTCACTGACTTGGCGTACTGGTGACGGCCACCTGCTCTCTGCTTCTCACCTCTCGGTCTTCCACTTCAAAGTCTTACCTCCACGTGCCAGCGAGCCACATCGTATCTCTACGGCATATCCAACGGTGCCGCGTCAAAGTCTCCAATAGCATCATTGTGGACCGGCGGTTCGGGGGACGCAAGCGAAAAACCGCCGGGAACGGCGTTTCTTTCCGTAAAGTCCGGAGGGGGAAGATTTGCTTAGGCTGTAGGCTGGAGGTGATTCGTGCCGCTTCAGACCCCTGCAACCACAGATGTCGAAGATCCGCCTCCGGCGGAAACGCCGATGAACGGAGATTTTAGATGACTTCACCGCCAGGCACGGAGAGCACGGAGAATCCGTACTACTAACTCGCAAGAACTGGCAATTCTCTCCAGATAATTTCAGCGACCGTTGATAAGGGCTTGTGAACGGAGAAGTTATACCTCTCGCAAAGACGCAAAGATCGCCAAGGTTCAAGGGTCTTTTCATTGAGGCCTCCTTTGCGCTCTTGGCGAGAGGGTATTTGGTTCCGGCCGTAGGCCGGGCTGGGTGAATCGGTGTCAATCCGTGTCTGATGGGTCCCTCTCGGCGTCCTCTGTGGCTCCGTGGTTTTTGCGTTCGGTTTCGGCATCGAACGACGCGCCATGCGCCAATACGACATCTCCGACAGCCGCACCTTCACCGAAAACGACCTCCGCTTCCTCCGCCAGTTCTAACCCGGCGCAAGCAGCCTTGCCCGGAGTGTCATTCCTGCGCAGGCGGGAATCCAGAAAACGCAGCGGATTCTCAACCGCAGAATATGCCGAGGGCGCGAAGGGAACAGGTCCCACGCGTAGAGTGTGCCTGTCATTGCGAGTTCTTTCTTCTGAACAACGGGTCACAGCCGAAAGTCCCCATGATGGTAGTCGCCGCCCCTTTAGAGTCGACTGTTCTGCTGCGCACTCAACCGCGGCGAGGCGGCCCGACTGCCCGTTGAGAGGCACGCGAGTACCGTCGTGCACCAATTCTCCTTGACAGGAAGATCGCCAATCGGGTAGGATTATATCCGGCGAAGCATGTGCGTCGCAGTTGCGATTGTTGTATCTGACAGCCCGTATTCGGCGTGCGAAGGAAGGAGGTGGACAGCCACGTCCGGAGAAGTTACCAAAGATTCAAAGGCCCGGAGTCAGCATTTAGAATTGAGGAGTGAGCCGTATTCTACATTCCGTCGTTTGTCTTTCGCTTGTGGTGTGTAGCCGGAGGACAAGATGTGCCGTGGCAACTTTTGTGAACGGAGGACCATCATGTGTAGAGGACTGATTTGTTGCGTCTCTTTTGTTCTTCTGCTAGGCTTGGCGAACAGCGCTTCTGCCGAGATTCCCAGGGATCCGAATCTGGTCATATACTACTCCTATGACAGTGTCGGTGCGATCGTCCCCGATGAATCGGGCAAAGGTCACAACGGCACCGTCGCTGGCGACGTCTCACTTGTTCCCAGCGGTATCAAGTGGTACGGAGCTGCCGAATTCGAGGGAATATGGGGATCGACGGGCTATAGCTACCTCGATCTGGACAGCCCGCATTATCCTGCGGAGGATATCCCCAAGTCGGCCATCACGCTCGCGGCCTGGTGCAAATGTCGCAAGACCGGTCAGCACCACGCCCTGATGAGTACCAGAGCATCTGACAACACATGGGTCATGCACCCTCAGATTAATGATAACGAGACCTTTCGATGGCTCCTCCGCACCTACGGCGGTTCTACCATCTTCAATTTAAACAACGTCGGTAGCCATGGGTGGGACGAATGGATCCACTATGCAGGGACATACGACAGTGTGACCGGCAAGGGGATCCTGTACATCAACGGGGCGGTGTGTGCAGATATAGATGTAACTCCGGGGCAATACATCGCCGATTGGGGAACGGGCGCACGCGTGGGATACAATATTGACAACGCCCGGCCGTTCACCGGCATCATGGACGAATTCTACCTGTTCACGCGGGCGCTGTCGCAGGATGAAGTCAACGCGCTGCTTGAGTGTGAGGCTTTGCCATCGGAAAAGGCCTCTCATCCCAAGCCGGGCAATGGCATCGAGCTTGAAACCGCATCCACGGTCCTTCAGTGGTTGCCGGGAGCATACGCGGTTTCCAATGACGTGTACTTCGGCGAGAACTTTGCGGATGTGAACGAGGGGACCGGCGATACGTTCAAGGGCAACCAGGCGGAGGCTCAGTTTACCGTGGCGGACCTGGTCGGGGGCAAGACCTATTACTGGCGGATCGACGGGGTGAATTCGGACGATCCCGGCAGCCCGTGGAAGGGCGACGTCTGGAGCTTTGTGCTGCGCCCGGCGACAGCCTGGAAGCCCAACCCGTCTGACGGCGCCGAATGGGTCGACCCCAATGCCAGCCTGAGCTGGAGCCCCGGCTCCCATGCGATTATGCGCTATGTGTATTTCGGCGACGATCTTGACACGGTGAGTAATGCCACCGTCGCGCCACCCCAGACAGAGACAACCTACGACCCGCCGGGCCCCCTGGAATTCGAGAAGGTCTACTACTGGCGGGTCGACGAGTTCGACGAGTGGGGAACAACACACACCGGCGACGTCTGGCGCTTTACCACCGTGGACCCCGACAGCGGCCTCAAAGGAGAATACTACGAAGGGGATTTTGAGACTCTTGTGCTGACCCGTACAGATCCCGGAATCAACTTTGACTGGGCCGCTGGTGCGCCGGACCCACAAGTCCCCGACGATGACTTCTCCGTCCGATGGGCCGGCGAGTTGGAGGTGCCGTTCACCGCGGACTGGACGTTTACCGCGAGCTGCGATGAGTGGGTGCGTTTGTGGGTGAATGACCAATTGCTCTTTGACAAGTGGGGCGAACAGGGGGGCGTCGAATGGATCGGGATCATTCACCTTGTCGAAGGGCAGAAATACAGCATCGTAATGGAGTACTATGCGAGTACCGGCGATGCGTATGCGATCCTGTACTGGAATAGTCCCTCCTGGCTGAGTCCGTATCAGCCCAAGCAGCCTATTCCGCAGGGTGCATTTTCTCCGCCCGTAAGTGCCAGGAGTCCCTATCCGCCTATTGGTGGTTTGGATGTACCACAGACACCAATTCTTCGGTGGACTCCCGGGGAGATGGCCGCTTCGCATGACGTGTACTTCGGTGAGGACGCAAACGCCGTCGCCGACGCGAACACAACGACAACGGGTGTCTACCGCGTCCGCCAGGCGCTCGACGCCACCAGCTTCGATCCGGGGCCCCTCGAGTGGAACAAGACCTACTATTGGCGGGTCGATGAGGTCAACGAGGCCAATCCGGAAAGCCCGTGGAAAGGTGGCGTGTGGAGTTTCACGACGGCTGATTTCATCGTCGTGGACGATTTCGAATCCTACACGGACGATTGGGCCAATTTCCAACGCATCTTCCAGGTTTGGATCGATGGCGCCGGGTACACGCTGCCCGAGCCCGGAATGGCCGGCAACGGTTCCGGGGCTCTTGTCGGGACGAGCGAACCGCCATGGGTCGAGTTGGAGGTTGTGCACGGCGGCCGGCAGGCCATGCCGATGGCCTACAACAACGTGAGCACGCCGCACTATTCCCAGGCAGACCGGACCTGGACCGCGCCGCAGGACTGGACGGTCAACGGGGTCGACACCCTGGTGCTATACGTCCACGGCAGCGCCGACAATCAGGCGGGCCCACTGTACGTCGTGCTGGAGGATAGCCTCGGCAACAGTGGCACCGTCAATCACGACGATGCTGCGGCGGTGACCTCGGACGCATGGCTCCAATGGAAGATTCCGCTGAGTCGCTTTAGCAACGTCACAGCAACGCAGATCAAGAAAATGTCCATTGGCGTGGGCATTCCCGGCAGCACCACCCTCGGCGGCGTTGGCACGATCTTTGTCGATGATGTCCGAGTGGTCAAACCGTAACTGCAGTGGCGAGCGGAAATAGTGCGGTCGCCGGTTGTCTGACGATGGCTGCTATTGGAAAGGGTTGCGAGGTGCTCCTTGCAGCCCTTTCCTTCTTTTCAACCGAATGAATTCGGTATGTGCCCGCCGGAAGTACCGGGGATAGTCGCCTATTCTGTCGTTTCCGCGTCGCGTGTTGCCATGTTTCAAAGCCCTACGCCCGGTCGCTCATGGACGCTAAGCTCTCTCATGCCTCCAATCAACCCGCTACGCTTCGAACGTGTCGCTCAATCGTCACGCCATACGATGTGCGCGACAACATATGTGCCGCTGAAAGCTCCCAAGGAAATCTCTACCGCACATCCGAGGGTGCCGCGTCCATGTCTCCAATGGCATGATTGTGGACCGGGGGTTCTGGGGAGGCAAGCGAAAAATCGCCAGGACGGTGGTTTTTGTGTAGATTCGGGGGAGGGAGGGCTTCAGGCTGGAGGCTGGAGGTGATTCGTGCCGCTTCAGACCCCTGCAACCACAGATGAACACGGATGAAGGCGCCGGTTGCATCCCAGGGACATCCCGTGCAGGAAAACAGAGCCTCATGTGGGAAGTGACGAAATCGCTTGTCCTGGCCCCGTGACATGGCAGATCGATTGCAAAATATTGTTGACATTGGCAGGTGTAATTCGGTATAAACAGTGGTGAGGCGTGCGAGATCCACATACCGCGCATTCTCGCCAACAATCCCGGCATCGATCTGAGGTATGATGCGTGTGGCCGCCGATCCTTGCAGATCTCTGCCAAGACTGGCAGATGCGTGAGCAAGCCGGGCGAGGGAACGTTCACCTACGACAATGGCGAATGCGTATGTCTTGAAGCCAAGGCCCAAGCGGGCTTTGTTTTTGCCGGTTGGTCGGGCAGCTATTCCTCGCCTGACAATCCGACGTATCTGTGCGTGAGTCAGGACCACAGTATCTGCGCGTCTTTTCTCAGCTTGCGGGAGGTGCTCTACGTCGACGACCATGCCGGTGAAGATCCGGGGCCGCAAGACCCCAATGTGAGCGACCCCCAAGAAAATGGGATGGCCGAGCATCCGTTTGACAGCATACAGGAGGCCATCGAAGTAGCCGCAGACGGTGCATCGGTTATCGTACGGCCGGGAGTCTACCGTGAGACTATCGATTTTCTTGGCAAGTCCATCCAGGTCATAGGAACGGATCCCAACGACGCCGCCAATATGCCGCTGCCCGTGATTGACGGTAGCGACCACGGGCCCGTCGTTATGTTTGCCAACAGCGAAGACCCGAACTGCCTGCTGATGGGCTTTGTCATCACGCAGGGAACGGGCTGGCAAGGCAGCGCGATCGTCTGTTCACGAAGCAGTCCGACGGTCGCCAACTGTCTGATTGTGGGTAACCGGGCTACCAGTCAAAACGGTGCGGCCGTCTACTGTGAGAACAGCGAGCCTGCGTTTGTCAATTGTACGATCGCTAACAACGCTAACGGCGACGAGGGCGCCGGCGTGTTTGCGAAGAACAGCAGTGTGATTGTCACGAATTCAATTGTGTGGGGTAACACGCCTCAGCAGGTCCGGCTGGACGCCACGAGCGAAGCTGTCATCGCGTACAGCAACGTGGCCGGCGGCTGGCCCGGCGCAGGAAATATCGACGCCGATCCTCTGTTTGTTCGGCCCGGACATTGGGGCGACGGACAGGACCCTAATATCGCAGTGGGACCGGATAGGCCGAATGCTTTGTGGCGGGACGGAGAGTACCATCTCCAGTCGCAGGCCGGTCGATGGGACCCGGTGGCAGAGACGTGGGTTCAGGACGACCTGACCAGTCCCTGTATCGACGCGGGCGATCCGGCTATCCCGGCCGGTTCCGAGCCGATTCCCAATGGCGCGACCGTCAATATTGGCGCCTATGGCGGCACGGTCCACGCCGGCAAGTCCCGGGTGGATCCATAAAAGCGGTCGAGGCGCCGGCCAACAGTGGGATCAGTCACCCAGGTTTTGGCCGTCACGGGCCGCACCGCAGGACCCCGTGGTTGCCGTTTGCCCGGACAAATCAAGATGTAAAGACCGTAATCGTCGAGTTCG
>Ga0272442_10009193_pt1 | contig 12397 bp, 12 predicted proteins | sample SSMForm2O_FD_200262 | JGI IMG/M metagenome (GOLD analysis project Ga0272442, IMG submission 200262) | Marine sediment archaeal communities from Little Sippewissett salt marsh, Falmouth, MA, United States - SSM-Form-2O | ecosystem: Environmental > Aquatic > Marine > Wetlands > Sediment ... | reverse complement strand
GAACGCCCAAGCTTTACATTATGTCCAAAAAGGTTTACGGGTCCCGGCTCCCGAAGGTTTTTCTCATGGTTTATGACGGAATAGGGAAAGAAAAAGGGCCGGACAGAAGATATTCCATAGCTTACGGAAGCCTTGACACGGACAGCAAAGAGGAAAAACAGGAATTTGAGTCAGTAAAGATGCCGCTTGAGCTGATTTTATGGCAGCTTGTTCCTAAAGTGCCGACTGTTACCGAGTTCCATCTTAAGATAAGGGAAAAGACAGGGGCTTTTTACGTTCATCCGCTGGAAAAAGATAAAGATAAAGTTGAAGTGCCGGAAGATAAAGTTAAAAAAATAATTGAGGGAGCTAAAGAGCTTTACCCGGGAGTGGAGTGGGAATACGGAGGGGGATAAACTCTAAACTCTAAACTCTAAACTTTAAACCTTAAACCTTAAACCTTAAACCTTAAACCCTCACCCTTCCTTATCACTTAAAAATTTCTTATCATAATACACATCTGTTTTTTTTCTTTCAAGCACCCACGTTGACCACATATCGGAAAAATGCAGAAGAAGCGTTAAAGGGTAAAAGTCATTTTTAAGGTCTTCCCAGGAAGGGACAAAAGGGCCGTCATGATAGGCGATTGCCTGCATTTCATCCTGCGCAAGGCCGACAAATTTTGAAACCAAAAGAAGCGATTTTTGCGCGCCTGAAAAGCTCATCTGTTCCTTGTTCCAGTCATACGGCTTGTTATAAAAAGAAATGTCTTTTTCGGGATTATATTTTCCGTTTTTAATATAAGTGGGGTTGGAAAAACCGTCTGTTACCTTATGCGCGTCATGAAAAAGAGCGCAAAGTATGAATGATTCTTCAGAAACAGAAGGAAGAAGCTTTTTTTTCAGCTCAAGTCCCAGCCTGCATACTGAAAGCGAGTGCTCAAGCAGGCCTCCTTCCACGCATAAATGGTATTTTGTTGAAGCGGGCGCGTTAAACAGCCCGTGCTTTTCAAGATACGCGGCAAGTTCTTTTACGCCCGGCCGCGAATCTATTTTTTTCAGAAAATCATAGTACTCATTTTTGTTTTTTTCCCGGTCCAAGTTAGTACCTCCAATAAAAGTTTCACCTACATTATTCCTCCCCCTTGAGGGTGGAGGATACAGGTGGGGGTGAAGTAAAAACTTATTAATTCCAGATAATAATACACCACCATTTGGACTATGTCAAAGCAGTTATTGATTGTACGGGTGGTTTGACAAAACCCGGTAAATCTGCTGTTTATGTGCCTGTTCAAAATATGGCAAAGAACCTAGAAAAACCAAAAAAATTTTAACTTTCTTTGTTTGCCTAATCTAACACTTTAAGAAAACCAGAAAAATCATATGATTTACGAAAAATATGCGTGTTTATTAACGAAAACAACCTCCGAAACACAATATATAGTTGCATAATATAGCAAAATTTCCAAAAATATACCATATATTCTATATATTCCCGGGCCCTTCCACTTGACAAAACCAATATTCTACTATATATTGTGTTTTAAGGAATTGGGAGTTACAATATATTGTCTTTTTCGCTTGACAAATATGCAGGGTTTTGTATAATAGCCGCCATACCAAAAATAATACCGGAAGGGGAGTGGATAATGGGAAAGATTAAATACATAGTAAAACGGGACGGGAAAGTCGCTCCGTTCGATGCCTCCAAGATAACCAGTGCAATCTTCAAAGCCTTCAAGGCTAACAATAATTATGAAAAAGAAAAAGCGGAAAAAATAGCGGAACAGGTTGTATCCATTCTTAATGTTGTCTATAAAGGAGACAAAATCCCGACCGTTGAAAACGCGCAGGACATAGTTGAAACAACCCTTCTTAACAACGGCTTTACGCAAATCGCGAAATCATACATTTTATACAGGGACCAGCACGCAAAGATAAGGGACGTTAAGAATCTTTTAAAAGATTCAACAACAATGGTTGATGATTATCTCAGGAAGCTTGACTGGAGGATAAGGGAAAATTCAAACATGAGCTATTCACTCCAGGGGCTCAACAACCATGTCTCTTCAATCGTAACGTCAACGTACTGGCTGAATAAAGTTTACACGCCGGAAGTAAAAAAGGCGCATATGGACGGGGACATACATGTCCATGACCTCGGGCTTCTTTCAATTTACTGCTGCGGCTGGGACTTAAAGGATTTGCTTTACCGCGGGTTCGGCGGGGTGGAAGGCAAGATCGAATCAGCGCCTCCTTCGCATTTTGAGTCGGCGCTCGGGCAGATAGTAAATTTCTTTTATACTCTCCAGGGGGAGGCGGCGGGCGCGCAGGCGTTCGCGAATTTTGACACGCTGCTTGCGCCGTTCATAAGGCATAACGAGCTTTCATACGATGAAGTTAAAAGGGCAATGAGAAGGTTCCTTTTTAACATGAATATCCCCACAAGGGTGGGTTTCCAGACGCCTTTTACGAATATAACAATGGACCTTGTAGTGCCTGACAACATGAAAGACGAAGCCGTTATAATAGGAGGGGAAATCCAGAATTCAACTTATGGCGAGTACCAGGAAGAAGTTTATATGATAAACAGGGCGTTCGCGGAAGTTATGCTTGAGGGCGACGCAAAAGGAAGGATATTTACCTTCCCGATACCCACGTATAACGTAACGAAGGATTTTGACTGGGATAATAAAGAGCTTGACCCGGTATGGGAAATGACGGCAAAGTACGGCATACCGTATTTCGCTAATTTTGTGAATTCGGACATGAAACCCGATGACGCGCGGTCAATGTGCTGCAGGCTGCGCCTTGACAACAGGGAACTCAGAAAAAGAGGGGGCGGGCTTTTTGGCTCCAACCCATTAACAGGTTCAATAGGAGTTGTAACAATCAACATGACCCGGCTCGGGTTCCGGTTTAAGGGAGACAGGGACGGGTTTTTCAGGGAGATTGTGTATCTTATGGATATAGCGAAGGAATCCCTGGAAATCAAGAGAAAGATGCTGGAGAAGCTTACCGAGCAGGGCCTTTATCCTTACTCTAAGCATTACCTTGAGGGAGTAAAGGAGAGAATGGGGAACTACTGGGCAAACCATTTTTCGACAATAGGGCTCATTGGGATGAATGAAGCCCTGCTCAATTACATGGACAAGGACATCACGACGGAAGAAGGGCGGAATTTTACAATTGAGGTTCTTGAATTCATGAGGGACAGGTTAATGGAATACCAGCAGGAAACAGGCAATAATTACAACCTGGAAGCGACTCCGGGAGAGGGGACTTCATACAGGCTTGCGAGGATTGACAGGGAAAAATACCCGGAAATAAAGGCAATGGGCTCAAAAGAGCCTTATTATACTAATTCAACCCAGCTTCCCGTGTTTTTCACAAAGGACGTATTTAAAGCGCTGGAACACCAGGATGAACTGCAGACAAAGTACACCGGCGGAACGGTTTTCCATATATTCCTTGGCGAGCGGCTTGACTCAATAGAAGCCACCAAGACCCTGGTGCGGAAAATAGCAGAAAAGTTCCATCTTCCGTATTACAGCCTGTCGCCCACGTTCAGCGTGTGCCCGGTTCACGGCTACATAGCGGGCGAGCATACAAATTGCCCGGAATGCAAGAGCGAGAGGGAGATTGCGTTAAGAAGGCAGATAGAAGAACTCAGGGAGATGATCAAGGTATAGCTCATAATTCATAACTCAAAGCTAATAACTAAATGAAGGAGGGAGCGGCAAAATGGAAAAAGCGGAGATACTTGCAAAAATCGAGGGGCTTGAAAAGGAATTAAGCGGGGTAGAAGGAACTGAATGCGAGGTTTACAGCAGGGTAGTGGGGTATTTCAGGCCTGTTAAGCAGTGGAACAACGGAAAGCAGGAAGAGTTTGAGGACAGGATTGAATTTGAGGTATCGCGTTCAGAGAGCATCGCAAGAGCGGTGTAATAACTCTAAACTCTAAATTTTAAACTCTAAGCTGTAAACTGAGTTTGGAGGGGAGCATTTGTATCCATGCGTATAAACGGTTTTTTAGGGGTTTCATTAATAGATTATCCGGAAAAAATATCATCAGTCATTTACACCTCGCCGTGTAATTTCAGGTGTCCTTTCTGCCATAACCCTGACCTTATTCCCGCGAACAAGGGTACAATGGACGAGGCTGACGTGCTTGACGACATATACGACAGGCGCGAGTTTATCGACGGCATAACCCTCACCGGAGGAGAGCCCCTTCTTCAGGAACAGCTTGTTCCTTTTCTTGAAAAGATCAAGAATATGGGGCTGCTTGTAAAGATTGACACAAACGGGTACATGCCGGAAAAGCTCGGTGAAATGATAAAGAACCGGCTTGTTGATTATGTGGCCATGGATATCAAGTCGTCATTTGAAAAATATTCAAAGGCAACAGGCATAGAAATAGCCGTAAACAGGATATTCAAGTCAATTGAAGTTATAATGGATTCAAGGATAGGGTATGAATTCAGGACAACCGCGGTTCCGGGGCTGGTGGAAGCGGAAGATTTTCATAAGATAGGCGAAAATATTGAGGGCGCTTTCCTTTATGTAATACAGCAGTTTGAAAACAAAAATACTTTTGATAAAAAATACCTTGATATAACCCCTTACCCGAACAGGCAGCTGGAAGAATTCTCTGAAATAATGCAGAAATACGTAAGAAAGGTAAAGATAGCAAACACTGCCGCGGTAGCGTAATAATTCACGATTCACGATTCACAATTCACAATTCATCATTCACAATTTACGATTCACAATTCACCATTCACAATTCACCATTCACAATTCACCATTCACAATTAGTCATTTACAATTCACGATTCGCAATTCATCATTCACGATTCAAAGCAAGCCTTGTCAGTTTAATTATATGTCCTTAAATTGCGCATTTGCGCAGTAAAATGCGCAGGTAATCCCGGGAAACCGCTTTAAAAACAGGGGTTTTTCATTGGCATGCCTTTTGCTTTATGTGTGCTGGAGTTAAAAAAATAAGGAGGCAGGGAAATGAAAAAAACAAAGATAATAAAGGCGGCATGTTTAGTTTTAATTCTTGCAATACTGGCAGGGTGCAAGAGCCCGTGGGTTCCGGAGCCGACGCCGACACCTGTTTTTACGCCGGACATGACTAAAACCGTGGGCGCCGTGCAGACGGCTACTGCGGAAGCAGCGTTATGGACAAAGACATGCACGCAGACAGCAACTGTGACAAGCACCATGACAAGCACGCATACAATAACGGCTACTATTACGGCAACAGGTACTATCACATCTACTTTTACAATTACAAGCACGCCTAACCAGACGCAGACATTTGAAGCGGGCCAGACCGCGACGGCAATAGCTACATATTCGACAAGAACCGCGACCCCGACGGTGACTCCGACGGTGACTACGACGGCTACCCCGACAATTACACAAACAGTAACACCTACAGTAACGCCAATATCAACAGCAGGCGGGCAGGGCAATGTGATTGCGTTTGTGGGAAATGTTGGCGGCAATCAAGATATATGGACAATGACGGAAAGCGGGGCAAACCTTGTGAGGCTGACTTTTAATACCGCCGATGACACCATTCCTGTCTGGTCGCCTGACGGAAACAGCATTATGTTTTACAGCCATAGGGACGGGGCCCGGGAAATTTACAGGATGAATTCCGACGGCAGCGGGATTTCCAGGATAACGGGCTCGGGCGAATATTGCTATGAAGCAGGGTGGTCTTCTAACGGGTTAAGGATAATATATCATAGAAATTCCCAGGTATATATGGTTAACGCGGACGGAAGCGGAAATACAAAGCTTACTTACGGCAGCGCTTATGACGGGCACCCTTCCTGGGCGCCTGATAATGAGAATATATGTTTTTACACCCAGAGGCACGGGGGCGGAGAAATATACAGGCTGAATATTAATTTTCCGGATATACAGACCCGTCTTACTACGTCAGGAACCAACAGCTTTCCTGTATGGTCGCCTGACGGCAGCAAGATTGCTTATTTAAGCTATGAGACCGGGGTGTCATCGTTATATACTATGAACACAGACGGCTCGGCAAAGACGCAAATTACATCAGGCGTCACTATATTTGGCATGGTTCCGCCAAAATGGTCGCCAGACAGCAGCAGGATTCTTTTTACAGGCGAATCAGGGGGAGGATACTATGACATATGGTCGGTTAACGCGGACGGCACAAACCTGTGTAACCACACGAACAGCGCATCGCTAAATTATAACTGCTCCTGGTCAGCTGACGGGACAAAAATAGTATTCCAGAGCGACAGGGACGGGGATAATGAGATATTTATCATGAACGCGGACGGTACAGGCCTTTCCCAGCTTACTTATAATAACAATAACGACGGAGTCCCGTCCATGAAATAAAACCGGAACAATGAAGCGAACAGGTATATTTTTCTTGAAAACCCTTTATATTCTGTTACAATACCGTAACTAATTTAATAATATAAGGGGTGTGCCATGGCAAAGAAAAAAGCTTCAAAAAAGAAGGAAATGAACCTCACGCACGAGGAGCTTACTGAAGAGATCAGGAAGGAAGCGCAGAAGGTATTTGAAAAAAGGGTCGCGTCCCGGAAACAGGGCGACGAGCTTTCCGACTGGCTCGAGGCAGAACAGGTAGTCCATAAGAAATTAGGCATTAAATGGTATTCTAAAGGGTAAAAGCGGCTGAATCAGCTCCAGCGTCTTGTTTTAAATCTCCGCCTTTTATTTGACCAGACAGGAGGCGGCTTTACCTTGCTGAACTCTTCTGAATCCGCGCGTGATGAAACAGGTATTGCGGCTTTTATCAGGTTTTCAATGGATTTTATGTCGCTTTTCTGGTCAGGCGTGGCAAATGTTATGGAATGCCCCTTAACGCCGGCGCGGCCTGTCCTGCCTATCCTGTGCACGTAATTTTCAGGGTCATCAGGAAGATCGTAATTAATAACCAGCTCAATTCCGGTAACGTCAATTCCCCTTGAGGCGATATCAGTAGCCACGAGTATCCTATATTTTCCGGATTTGAAACCTTCAAGTGCGTCTTTTCTCTGCCCCATTGACCGGTCTGAATGTATTTCAGCTGCGGGGTGATTGGAATTTTTCAGCTTCCGGGTTAAATTAGAAGCGGCTCTTTTTGTGCGTGTGAACATAAGGACCGAGCCGGTATAATCCTTTAAAAGATTTGAGAGCATGCGGAACTTGTTTTCCGCCTTTACGACAAAAACTTCCTGGCTGACAAGGTCTGCCGCTGTTCCGGGAGGGGCTATTTCAGTTCTTACAGGCATTTTCATGTATGACGTGGCTATTTTTACTATTTTTCTAATCTGGGGCATAAACCCCATGTCGAGCATCCTGTCTGCCTCGTCAAGAACGTTAATGCGTGATTTATCAAGGTGTACTGTCTTGCGCTCCATGTGGTCAAGGAGCCTGCCGGGCGTAGCGATTATAATGCGCGGTTTTTTTCTTAACTTAAAAAGTTGGCTTTTTATAGGCTGGCCGCCTATTAAGACGGCGGTTTTTATTTTAAAGGCAGGCGCGAGCTTTGCTATTGTCTCATTAACCTGCACTGCCAGCTCTCTTGTCGGTACAACAATGAGGCTCATGTCATGTGATTGTGCCAGCTGCTGGACCACGGGTATTCCAAAGGCAAGTGTTTTACCTGTACCTGTCTGAGCAATGCCTATAAGGTCTTTACCTTTGATGGCTATAGGTATGGCTTTGTGTTGTATGGGGGTTGGGACGGTAAAATTAAGCTTATCGAGTATCTGCAGAATTCCAGGAGCAATTCCGAGCCCGTAGAAATTATCGACGCTGTTTATGCCTGCCGGGGATTTCTGAAAATAACCCGGCGCATTTGATTGTAAAGGGTTATCTGTACGTTTCTTTTTAATGTTATTCTCCTTTTTAGTCATTACAGTATATGACTAAAACCGCTGTAAGTCAAACGGAATAGTGAGCCGCGCCCTTATAAAAAGGGTAAATGGCGGACTATTTTTTTCTGGTGACAGCCCCTGTAACAGCATAAAGAAGCGCTGAAACCGTTACCAGGAACATTGCCATGAAAAACCTTTTTTCCGCCAGGGGAAAAAGAGTGAAGTGGACAATAAAATAAGAAAATGAAATTACCATCATAATAAAAAGCCTCCTGCAGAACAAATCCCGCATCAGCAGTTTTCCTTTTTCTGTCAGAAAGAAAGCAATTAGCCCGAGAGACATTAAGATATAGATCATAAAAGTCCTTCTAAAGAGCAGGTTTTTATATCCCTTCCCTATGGCGTTAATGTAATCTGTAAAGCTGAATGAAGCCCCTGCAGACACAGGGTAAGCTACCGGCTCAACAAAAGTGTTGTACAGTACCGTTTCCATGCCGTAATTTCCTGCAAGCTTCGAGACAAGGGCGTAAAGGATAACCGAAAGGATTATTGAGGCGGAAGCGGGCGCAAGGTATTCTTTTTTTTCAACGATAATAAAAATAAGTACGGGTACGGAAAAAAGTATAAGGTCTGTCCTTACAAGGATAAGGAAAGGCGCGGCAAGCGCGGCAAGGCGGCTTCCCCGGAGCGCCAGGTATATAAGCAGGCAGGCGGCAAAAAATGAAAGCCCGTCAGGTGTTGAGTATGCTGACAGCTTTAAAAGCCCCATTGACCATGCGATAAGCGGCAGTAAAGCGAGCAGGTATATGTTTATCCTGTTTTTCAGGGATAAAAAAATAAGCCACAGCCCGGCGCAGCTATAAGCAATATATAGAGAATGCGGGTTTTATAGAAAGGAATCTGCTGTGTGAGGGATTCGGGGTCCTTGCTTACGGAGCCTCTATATGTGCCGTGGATTAGTGCTTTGTACTTTTCTTCACCAACATATTCCCTGAGGCCGGTATAAATATATGAATGAAGCGCGGAAGGATCCTTGATGGCTATGCTTTTTGCGGCAGCAGCATAAGGTATCATATCCCAGTTATGATGAGGGCGGATAAGAGAAACGCTAATAATAAAAAGCGAAAACAACAGCATATAGATATATAAAATGTTATTATTTTTCATAATTTCCCCGTATCCTGTTTTTTTAAAGTATAGCAGAATTGTGTTATTCAGTAAAACATATATTTTATATAGAAAAAACCATTCTTATATGCTATAATTCTTTAAAAATTTTTTACAATAAACTTACATGGAGGAATACGAAAAATGGAGATGAAAAACGGGCTTTTTACTTCTGAATCCGTGACAGGCGGGCACCCCGACAAGGTTGCGGACCAGATTTCAGACGCTGTCTTGGACGCTGTGCTTTCGCAGGACCCGAAAGGAAGGGTGGCATGCGAAACCCTGCTTTCAAAAAATATAGTTGTGGTTGCGGGCGAAATAACAACAGCGGCAAAGCTTGATTTTCAGAAAATAGTAAGAAATACCCTTAAGGAAATAGGGTACAGGGAAGCAGCTGACGGCATAGACCCTGATAACTGCAATGTCCTGATTTCAATATCAAGGCAGTCGCCTGATATCAGCCAGGGAGTCACTCATGCGGGCAACAGGAAAAGTTCAAAAGAAGAGGGCGCGGGCGACCAGGGCATGATGTTCGGTTATGCCACAAACGAGACAAGGGAGCTCATGCCGTGGCCCATACTTTACGCGAACAAGCTTACCAAGAGGCTTAAAGAGGTAAGGGACAAGGGCATAATTAAGTACCTGAGGCCGGACGGCAAGTCCCAGGTTTCAGTAAGGTATGAAAACGGAAGGCCCAAAGAGGTTGTGGCAATTGTTATTTCGAACCAGCACAAAGAAGTTGATATGAAAAAGCTGAGAAGGGACATAAAAAGGCATGTAATTAATTACATAATACCGAAAAAGATGATGACAAAAAGGACAAAGATACACATTAATCCGACGGGAAAGTTTGTGGTCGGGGGGCCTGAAGGAGATTCGGGCCTGACCGGAAGGAAAATTATTGTTGATACTTACGGCGGAATGGGCCGCCATGGGGGCGGGGCGTTTTCAGGCAAGGATCCGTCAAAGGTTGACCGCTCGGCAGCTTATATGGGGCGTTACGTAGCTAAAAATATAGTTGCCGCGGGCATAGCTAAAAAGTGCGAGATACAGGTTTCTTACGCTATCGGCGTAGCCGAGCCGACCTCGGTTTCGGTAAATACGTTCGGAACCGGAAAGATCCGCGACGTGAAAATAGCAAAGCTTGTAAGAAGATATTTTAAGCTTACGCCAAGGGGAATAAGGGAGACACTGAAGCTCAGGAGGCCCATATACAGGCAGACAGCTGCTTACGGCCATTTCGGAAGGACAGGCGCGGGCTTTACCTGGGAGAAGACGGATAAGGCAAAGGCTTTGAGGAAAGCGGCACGGAGAATGAAATAATCAGTTTTTATTTTAATTCGGAGTTCGGAGTTCGGAATTCGGAATTCGGAATTCGGAATGAAATACTTAAATACAAATTACAGGAAGGCGGTATAACATGAAAAAATACCATATTAAGAGCATTAAGCTTGCCCCTGAGGGGAAAAGAAGGATTGAATGGGCTGAAAGGCAGATGCCTGTTTTGCGCCTGATAAGAAAAGAATTCGGGCAAAAAAAACCGTTAAAGGGCGTGACGCTTGCGGCGTGCCTGCATATTACAACCGAGACGGCAAACCTTCTGCATACATTGAAGGAAGGCGGGGCAAAGGTTGTTGCCTGCGCGTCAAACCCCCTTTCAACGCAGGATGACGTGGCTGCGGCGCTTGTAAAGTATTATAAAATACCGACATACTCCATAAAAGGAGAGTCAAATAAGGTATACTATGACCACATTAAGGCGTGCCTTGCGTACAGGCCGCAAATTACAATGGATGACGGCGCTGACCTTGTTTCCACAATACATAAAACACACAGGCACCTGATTAAGAGTATTATAGGAGGCACGGAAGAAACAACGACCGGCGTTATCCGCTTAAAGGCAATGGAAAAAGACGGGGCGCTCGCGTTCCCGGTTATCGCGGTAAATGACGCGATGACCAAGCACTTTTTTGACAACCGCTACGGCACGGGCCAGTCGACGATTGACGGAATACTCAGGGCGACAAACGTCCTTATTTCAGGGCTTTCTTTTGTCGTGTGCGGCTACGGCTGGTGCGGCAAGGGCGTTTCAATGAGGGCGAAAGGCGCGGGCGCGAATGTTATTGTTGTTGAGGCCGACCCGGTAAGGGCGCTTGAGGCAAAAATGGACGGGTTTTCAGTTATGCCCATGAGCGACGCGGCCAAAATAGGGGATGTATTTGTTACGGTTACGGGCGATATACATGTAATAAGGGCCGAGCATTTCAGGAAGATGAAAGACGGCGCAATAGTCGCCAACTCGGGCCATTTTAATGTTGAGCTTGACCTGCAATCGCTGAGAAAAATTGCGGTATCAAAAAAAGAGGTAAGGCAGTTTGTCATGGAATACAGGCTGAAGAACGGAAGAAGGATAAACGTGCTTGCGGACGGGCGCCTTGTAAATCTCTCTTCCGCGGAAGGGCACCCCGCGATAGTCATGGATATGAGCTTTGCCGGCCAGGCCCGTTCGGCCGAGTACATGGTTAAAAACGCCAAAAAGCTTGAGAAGAAAGTATACAGCCTGCCCGCTGAAGAGGACAGGAGAATAGCTGAAATCAAGCTCAAGGCAATGGGCGTAAAAATAGAAAAGCTTACAAAGGAACAGGACAAATACCTTAATTCATGGGAAATGGGAACCTGACGAGTTCGGAGTGCGGAATGCGGAACGCGGAATGAAAGATTTAATTCCGAACTCCGAGTTCCGAGTTCCAAATTTGAAACCGGCGGCGTAGCCAAGTGGTAAGGCGCGGGTCTGCAAAACCCTTATTCATCGGTTCGATTCCGATCGCCGCCTCCAAATTTCTCGTAAGAGAAATTTCCTTATCCCTAAATAGTATCCCTATCCCAAAGGAGAAACGGAGTTAGCCGAGAAATTTGGAGGCAAGGGATAAGGATGAGCAAGAAGGATAGGGAAGGAAAAACAAGGAAGAAAGAAAACAAATATAGAGGGGTTAAAGATGAGTTTTCAATTCAGAAATATGAATGTCTACAAAAAAGCTCTTTTTTACAAAAAGACAATCAATACAATATTAAGGGATAATAAAACCGACAAGGATATTAAAGACCAGTTTAAAAGAGCCGCGACTTCTATTGTGCTGAATCTTGCGGAGGGTTTCGGACGGTTTTATTCCCGCGACAAAAAGCGTTTTTATATAACGGCAAGAGGTTCTGTAAATGAATGCGTTGCCTGCGCGGACATTATATACGATTCGAATATTCCTGATTCGTTTCTGAAAGACTCTGAGGAAATAGCTAAGATGCTTACGGGGCTTATTAATAGATACAATAAATAACACGGAGCAAAAAAATGCTGAAAAACAGGGC
>Ga0272442_10009192_pt1 | contig 12397 bp, 12 predicted proteins | sample SSMForm2O_FD_200262 | JGI IMG/M metagenome (GOLD analysis project Ga0272442, IMG submission 200262) | Marine sediment archaeal communities from Little Sippewissett salt marsh, Falmouth, MA, United States - SSM-Form-2O | ecosystem: Environmental > Aquatic > Marine > Wetlands > Sediment ... | reverse complement strand
TCAGATGAAGAAATCGCATATAAAAAATCTATTTTGAATAAAGATATTTTTTCTTGTCAACAACTAAAAATGAAAGATTTATTTCGATCGACAAAATATTTTTTTACCAAGGAATACTTGAAAGATGATTATACTTTTTTAGATGTAGGCGGTGCAGGTGGCCTTATACCAAATGCTATCAAAAACGAAGTAGCAGATATAAAACCAACTATTATCGACCCAGATCCGGATAGCATTGAAATGGGTAAAAATAACGTCCCTGATTTCGAATTTATTTGTGGTTATTTCCCTGATGACCTAAACACATCAAAAAAATTTGATATAGTATCAATGCAGGCTCTTTTCCCACAGATACCAAATTGGAAAGAAATGCTACTATCATTAAGAAAACATGCTAAAAAATATATAAACATCTCACTAATCTTTAAATTACATGGAACAACAATCATAGATAAAGACACCTCATATGTTTATTATCTAGACAGCGGAGAAAGAGTCCATCAAGTTGTTCATAATATTAATGAATTCATGAATTTCTGTTGTATTTATGAAATGGGTGTAAAAAAGATTGAATTCTATGGTTATCATACTAAAGAAATCGGACATAATTTCAGATGTGTACCAAACTCAGAACAAATAAAAGGAAATATTATGTTAGAATTATTTGAAAATGAAGAAGATAATCCTAGGAGATTCGGTGGCGCATGCGAAACAAAAAATTTGAAGGAATATTCATTTTTTATTCCAGAAATGAACATAATCATTGATGATGAAAAATACGACCCGATAAATATATAAATTTTTACAAAATATCAAAAGCAAAGCACTAAAAAGTAGAGATTTTGTATTATGAAAATAATTGGTTAGTGACTCATGTTGATATCAATATTAAATTACGGTATGGGGAACATACGTTCCGTTCAAAACGCTCTTAACTATATCGGGGTAGAAAACCAGGTGATAACATCCACTAGTCAGATTCTTGAAAGCGAAAAATTGATACTACCCGGTGTAGGATCCTTCCGGCTTGCTATGGAGAACATAAAAAAGAAGAAACTAATAGATCCACTTAATGAAGTGGTTCTTAAGAAGAAAACCCCTGTGCTTGGGATCTGCCTTGGTATGCAGCTTATGGCTGAAGAAAGTGAGGAAGATGGAATAACTAAGGGTCTTGGTTGGATAAAAGGACCAATAAAAAAATTTCCCGCTGAAAAACTCAAATTAAAAGTTCCACATGTTGGTTTCAACGAGGTGTTTTTCGAAAAAAACAATAAACAATTATACAAGAATCTTGGGGAGAAAGCTGATTATTATTTTGTTCATAGTTACAGGATTCCTTATGATGATTGCGGTTGTATTTCTGGTTGGAGTGAATATGGTGAAAAATTTGTAGCAAGTGTGGAAAAAGATAACATTTTTGGTACACAGTTTCACCCAGAGAAAAGCCAAAGCAATGGTCTTATCATGTTGAAAAATTTCGCGAAATTATAAAGGATGGAGGAAAAATTAAATGTTGAAAAGTAGGCTAATTTTTGCATTGCTGATGCGTAATGGCTCCTATCAACTTAGTCGTAATTTCAACCTGCAGGATGTTGGCGATCTCTCCTGGATTAAAAAACATTATAATTTTGATGCTATTGCTTTCTCAATTGATGAGCTTATCGTGGTGAATGTTGAACGTGGTGAGAAAAATGTTGACTTGTTCTGTGAGAAACTAATTCTGCTTAATGAGAACTGTTTCATGCCTATAGCCGCGGGTGGTGGTATCAGATCTTTGGATGATGCATATAAGATTCTGAACTCTGGTGCTGATAAAATAATTGTAAACACTCCATTAATCGCTCAGCCTGATCTCGTAAGAGATCTTGTTTCAACTTTTGGTAGTCAATGTGTTATCGCATCTATTGATTTTAAAAAACATGATGACGGGCGGATAAGTGTTTTCATTGAAAATGGTAGTAAACCCCTTGATATGAGTTTGGATGATGCTGTGAAGAATGCTCATGATCTTGGCTGCGGGGAGATATATCTTACAGCTATGGAGCAGGATGGTACTGGTTATGGTTATGATCTTGAGATTCTGAAACATGTAGTAGATATCTCTAAAATCCCAGTGATTGCTTCCGGTGGTGCTGGTAAATATGAGCATTTCGCTGATGGTGTGCAGAATGCTGGTGCTTCTGCGGTTTCAACTGCTAACCTTTTTAATTTCATAGCTGATGGTCTGATAGATGTCAGGACTACCATGATTAAAAGAGACATTGACATGGCACGTTGGGATTTTGGCTTTCAGAATACCAAAACAGAGAAACAATAAAAATCTGTCTTTATTTATTTGAAGTTTGGAAAAAAATTTATAATCCTAGTAACATTCCTGATAATATAGTGAAAGGCGGGGACTTTATAAAATGACTGAGTATCAAGTTTCTGAGAAATATAAACCAAAAGAAAAACAAGTTTTAGCAAACATGGAGCATAAAAACTGGGTACATTTCAAACTTAAACCTGATGAAAAAATTTTCATGTGTAAAAAATGTCTCACTCTCTCAACAAGACCACGTGCTATGTATGATGATGAAGGAGTATGCAATGCCTGCCACTGGGCTGAAAATAAAAAGAAAATAGACTGGAAACAAAGATGGGAAGTACTAGAGAAACTCTGTGATCATTACCGTAAAGACGATGGGACTTTTGACTGCATCGTACCAGGTAGCGGTGGAAAAGATAGCACAACTGTTGCATGGAAGATGAAACACGAACTTGATATGAACCCGCTCTGTGTGACTTTTGCACCACAGATGCCGACTGAGGTTGGTCAGAAAAACCTTGAAAACTGGGTAGACTCAGGTTTTGATCATATCATGATAACACCGAACCCTGAGGCTTATCGTAAACTTTCAATAATTGGATTCAAAGAAGAAGGAAGACCAAAAATGCCATTTGTAACAGGTATCACCACAGCCATTGTACAAATCGCAATAAAATACAATCTACCCTTCATTATGTATGGTGAACAAGGAGAAACAGAATACGGTGGAGATACTACTCTTGATAAAAACGCTTTCATGGACCGCCAGGAAACCGTTGATGTTTACTTCAGTGGGTATGAGCCAGATCGGCATTTGGGAAAACTCGGTCTTACAAGAAAAGATCTAAGCTGGTGGCAGATGCCCAATGAGGAGGATTTTAATAACCTTGGGATAAAATTTACTTTTTGGTCATGGTTCGAAGACTGGGATCCATACGATCATTATTTGTTTGCAAAGAAACATGCAGGTTTCCAAGAGCTACCAACACGTAGCATTGGGACATATACAAATTTCGCACAACTCGATGATGACCTGCAGGACTTGCATGCATATATGATGTTTATCAAATTTGGGTTCGGACGTGCATGGTCAGATGCCTGCATAGATATCCGACGTGGCGCTATGGATCGTAAACAGGCGATAGCACTTGTGAAAGCCTACGATGGCGAAATCCCAGAGAAACTAATACCGAAATATTGTGAATATTTCAGGATGACTGAGAAAGAATTCTGGGATACTGTTAACTCATTCCGAAGTCCAGATATATTTGAGAAAAAAAATGGAGAATGGAAGCTTAAATTTGATATAGATGAGCTTGCAAGTCAATAAAAAAATAGATGATTTGGAGGTAGAAGGATATGAATTATTGTCAGAAATGTGTCATGCCTGATACAAAACCAGGCGTGAAACTCGATGCTGAAGGCGTATGCCAAGCCTGCCGTAGATATGAAGAAAAAAAAGATATTAACTGGGATAAACGCTGGAAGGAGCTCGAGCAGCTTTGTGATAAATATCGTCGTGATGATGGATACTGGGATTGTATAATAGCAGTATCTGGTGGTAAGGATAGTTATTTCCAGGTTCATACTTTGAAAAAAGAGCTTGGTATGAACCCGTTGCTTGTGACTGCGAACACAACATTTAGCATCACAGATGCTGGACATCATAATTTTAGTAACATGCTTGATGCATTTGGTTGTGATAATATAACATTGAATCTTAACCTTGACCTTGCTCGTAGGATGACACGTGTTGCTTTTGAGAAATGGGGTTTTGGTGCTATGCCCATGGACCTAGCGATCTATGTGTTCCCGATTAGAATCGCATTAAACTACAATATACCACTTGTTTTTTATGGTGAGAATGTCAGCTATGAATACGGTGGCGTGCAACAGAAAGAAACATATTCCGCGAAGGACCAGATCCTTAACACTGTGGCTACACCAATTGATCTAAAATTCTGGAATGAACATGGGGTTAAAAAAGAAGAACTCAACTCTTTAATATATCCGACCCCTGAGGAGATAAATAAAGCGAAACTAGAACCTGCATATTTGTCTTATTTCGTCCCATGGGATGGTTATCATAATTATCAAATCGCTAAACAGTATGGTTTCCGTGATATCACACATGAATGGATACGGGAGGGTTACATAGAAAACTATGACCAGGTTGATACCATCGGATACCTGGTGAATGCCTGGTTGAAATATCCGAAATTCGGTTTTCATCGTGCCACGGATGTAGCATGCTACTGGATAAGAAACGGGTATATAACAAGAGAGGAAGGCATACAATATGTGAAAGAACATGATCATAAACTTGATCAGAAAATGCTACAAGACTGGCTTGATTTCACGGGTTACACACATAAAGAGTTCTGGGATATAGTAGATAGACATTACAACAAGGATATCTTCAAAAAAGAAAGAGGGATCTGGAAACTCAAAAATCCGATATGGAAACAAGAACCACCAGAGTCAAATATAAAAATTGAAAAACCGCTTGTTACCCCGTAAAAAAAATTCTAAATAAAAATTTTTAAATTTCAGAGTTGATAGAGATGAAAATCAAAATAAAAGTTATATCACAAAAAGGCAAATGTAGCTCAAATCATAAGATTGGAGATGAGATTATTATAACAGAAAACAGGGTTGAAGGAGAAATTTGTATCCATGCTCTTTATAGTATGCTACCAAAAGTGTTTGCTATGATGTATGATGCTAAATTTCCCTGGGTTTCAGATGGTGAAAAACCAAGACATGCCTGCCCAGATGGATACAACCCTGTTATCTTCGAATTAGAAAAAATTAAATGATGCATATGTTTAACAGGTTATTCCAACAGGTTTAAGTAAAAATCGTATATTTGACATAGTGACTTTTTAAAAAAATGAATGGTGGTTTAATAATATATGATGTATGAAAATCCTAATTCAAATAGAAAGAACCCTTTCAGGAAGGTTTATGACAGTGAGAAATACAAAAATGTTTTAAAAAACAGAGATAACGTTTCACCGTTTCCCCAGTTGGTTGATGTAGAGTTAACAAATCATTGTAACCTTAGCTGTATTTTCTGTGGTCAACAGACCATGAAAAGACCAAAAGGTTTCATGACACGGGAGACATTTAAAAAAGTGGTAGATGAATGCGCTATTCATAAGACTCCTATAAGATTTATAAGATGGGGTGAACCATTTTTACATAAAAACATCATAGATTTTGCGCGATATATCAAGGATAATGATTTATGGCTTCATATTACCAGTAATGGTTTAGCTATAAAAGATAAGGATATGGAAAGTTTGGTTGATTTAGGCGTTGAATCTTTGGTTTTTTCTTTTCAGGGGGCAACAAAGGAGCAGTATGAAATCATGAGGAATAATAAAAGATATGATGAACTTAAAGAAAACGTACTTCGCATGGTGGAGATAAGAGGGGAAAAGGAAAAACCTTTTATCCATGTGTCCAGCACAATGACAAATGAGACAAAGGATGAGGTTAATGAATTTATGAAATACTGGGGGGGTATTGTTGACTCTGTAGGTGTTGGTAAAACAAATCTGTCTTATCTGTCTATGAATCAAATAAAGTCATTTGAAAATCTTGGTAAACTTGAGTTAGTAAAAAAACAAGAGACTATTAAAAAAGAATATCGAGCATGTACTGAGGTTTATCAGAAGATGGGAATTAACTGGGATGGAAAGGTTACTGCTTGTTGTGCAGATTTTGATGAGTATCTTATAGTTGGTGATTTAGCGGATTCGGCTATTTCTGATATATGGCAGAATTCTGAGGAGTTGAAGGCTATTCGTTTGCTTTTAGATAAGATGAAACATTGGTCGTTGAATCTTTGTAGTAGATGTTATCAAACATATGATGAGTTTTAATAGAAAATTATAAATATATATCTATATAAATAGTTAGTTATGAGATATAAAAGTAAAATACTGATAATTGCGCTAATTTTCATTCTAACTCTACCAAGCGTACAAGCCAATGTATTCGACGATATCAAAACTATACGCAAGGGCATTAATGAGGTAAACAACAGACTTGAAACAATGGGATCTGGTATTGGTGATATGAACGAAGAACTAGCAAACGTCTCAGACAGCATAGATTTAATCAAAGATACAAATGAAGGAATAGACGAGATGAGCGGGAAACTCGATGAATTATCAGATACACTAACTGAAGCACTTGATCTAAAGGATAAAGTTGATAATTACGTAGATGACATAAAATTACTCATATCAGTGGGCATAATCACAATTATTGTCGCAATATTAACACTGATTGGTGCCACTATAATGATAACAAAAAGAAGAAAATAAAAAAAACCCTAAACGCTAATGTGATTTAATTATCTGATTTGCACCATATAACCCAGTTATATAAGATTCTTCTAAACCTGCTATGTTATAGTCACCAATGAGATACATATTATTTCCCCTATTGCACTCGATTAGATTATGACCATTAATTGTCCCCGTAGGCTCCCATTTTTTACTAGCAATAATCTGAGGATCCGTAAAAAAATTCTTTAAGGAGGGAGGTTCATTTTTATAATAAAACAAGTAGGTACCATCCTCTAAATCAGCGATTGCTTGTACATTACTAGGTGGTGAAAACAAATGATATTTTTTCTCTGAGTAATTATTCTTTAACGTACCTTTCACATGAAACATATTTGTATTTACTGGTTTGTTTACTTTTTTAACACCTGAAAAACGCTGAGACCAAGTAATCTCTGTAGCTAAAACAATTCTTTTCGAATAAAAAAAGTTACCATCTGATTTAATCTTATATTGACCATTTTTAAATCGTACATCTGTTACATTTCCAGTTTTTATTTTTTCTTGAAAAGGTTTTATCATTTTTTCTTTTTCAAATTTAAAAGTATAAATCGGTGTAACAAGGGGTATGATAAACTGTAAAAAACTAAACGCATTCATCTCATGAATCGTTGAAAAAGTTGTAGAATACAAAGCCCTGGAAAGATACATATTAGTTCCTTTTTGAAGTTTATGCCCCTGGACGAAATCTCCCGCAGTTTGCATGTAAAGTCTATGTAAAAAAGGATCATTTTCGATTGCTTTTTTCTGGGAGATATACATCGAATTTTTTCTTAATAAACGAAGTTTTTTTCTAAACTTGTAAAGTATTTTCCCTATCCTCATAAATTGAGATAAATACATTATAAGTTTTGGTTCAAAAAGAACATATGTTTTGTCTTTCTCATGAAAACAAAAATCTCTCAGCCTGATCCTTGATTTCAAGGTAACATATTTTAAAACATGATCATAATCAGAGCAAACAAAAAAAGCACCATAGTTAGCAGTACCATCCTCAGAGGTAAGAATCCGACCACCGAGATCTTTACTAACAATCAAAAAATCCTCATTATATTTATCAAGCTGTCTAGCACATGCAAGACCCGATATCCCTGCTCCAATGATTATCGTATCATATATCCTAGTCGACATTTCTCCAAGTAATAGACATTATAGGTTAAATTTTAATCTATTATTTCGCAATGTAAAAAAATAAAGAAGAGAAGATTGTTTCTAATTTTTTAAATTACCCGTTTTTACAGGAGTAACATGGATAGTAGCTGTTTAATCAATGGGAATCCTTCTAAAGTTTTCCAGAGATATGCTTGTCTGATTTGAGTTTTGCTTTTTGAGGCTTTTACTTCAAATGTTGACTCCTCGCTTTCTAACTCTAATTGATCTCTTGATTTAGCTGTTAACTTATAGGTTCCCTTCTCATAAACATGTGTCTTTGTAACGATTTCATTGCTATCATGTAGTCCAAACCAGTCCTCTGTGTTTCCATCACCCCAGTCGATATAGTAAGATATTTTATCCCCGCCGTTATTGTCATTAGATGTAAAAGTAAACGTGCTTTCTTTTTCTACGAACACTTTAGACTCGCCTGATATCTGCGGCGCGGAAGGAGGAAGGTTTTCACCTATGACTTCAACAGGGCGTATAATTCTGCTGCTTAGACCCCATTCACTCGTAACCGTTAGACTTACATCGTATTTTCCCCCATACTCATATGTATGACTTGGGTTTTTCACATGTGAGTCAATAATCCCGTCACTTTCAAAGTCCCATTCCCACATGGTGACTTTGCCTTCAGATTTATCTGTAAATTGAATTTCCTCACCAACAGATGGTATTTCTGGGCTGTATTCAAAATCTGCATAAACCTTCATATCATACGGTCCAGGTCCTGGGCCTACATCATCTGGATCCCATTCCATTGCAGTGACCCATGCAACATCACGTGTTCCAAGGCTGTTACACCCATATGCGATATTAGCAAAACCATTGTATCCCCAGTCCATACCCAAACTGTCTTTAAGAATCCAATAACCACCATTCATTATAGCAGGATCATCTACCCATCCACAAATTACCACAAAATGGTTTGAAATACCAAGGTCATCAATCTCATATACATCATAGGCACTATGATGGCTGCTGAAATAGTTGATAAACCCATTGCTGGCATAAATATCAGCAGCTATAGGCCCATAGGTGAATATCCATGATTTCAATAGGTTCCAGTAATTAGGATCATCCTCAGGTCCACTTGTGACTCCAAAATCTTTTACCTGCCAAAGAATATCATCCTCTCGCGGTGGCACACTAAATGTATCCCAATCCGCGCATTTACTATCACAGGGTATGTAATCTTTTGCTTGATATGGCATACATGTTTCAAGTGGACATCCGTTGATACCATTTCCAGATGCCGGGATTTCACTTTCGATATAAAATATTACCTCGCTAGCCCATCCGCCATCACAAGAACCAGCAGCAGGTAAACAAGATAAAACATATTGCTCTGATAGATCACGATCGAAACTATCGTAGCCATATGCAATGTTAATAGCTGCCTCAAAAACACCTATAGCACTAAAAATAAAGCTACTATCACAAAAACCTTCATACTTAGCAGGTGTCATCCAGTTACCACCATACTCCAACCAGCTAAAACTACTAGGTAAATCACCAGCGCTAACAGTAGGCTGAGTGGTAAGTAATGTTTCATTTTCTTGTACAGTAATATCTGTTGTATTCTTTTTTTGCATCGTCATTGCCGTGGTAGAACTAGCTAAAAAAATTCCTATTATTAACAAACATAGTATTTTCTTCATATTTTTCTTCCTCCCCTTGGTTTTACCAGGTCGTACCTAAATGCAGTTTTTATTATATAAATGTTTTTTAAAATTTCTCGTTTGTAAAATACTATATTAACTTTAAATGTGACGAATGTTACAAAAAAATTCAAATATTTACAATAAATTTATCATAAAAAAAACAACGAACCAACTCTTAAGTAATAGTAATTTTATAAACCAATAGGATGAAAAACACTGAAACAGATAAACTAAGGATTGTTTTCTTCGGACTTGGATCAATCGGAAAAAAACATGCAAACATCATAAAAAACCTTTACAACCATGAACTATACGCCTATCGAACAGGGAAAGGACAAGAAAAAACAAACACGAAAATAAAAGAAATACACAACGTTGAGGAAATACCAGAAATAAAACCAGATATAGCATTCATCACCAACCCAACCTTTCTACACATTGAAACAGCATTAACATGCGCAAAAAACAACATAAACATGTTCATAGAAAAACCTATATCACACAGCCTAGAAAACACAGAAAAACTAGAACAAGAAATCAAAAAAAGAAAACTTTTCACATACATAGGATACAACCTGAGATTCCACCCCGTAATACAAGAACTCAAAAACATAACCCAAAAAGAACAAAAACCAACATACTTCAGAGCAATATGCAGCTCATACCTACCAAACTGGAGGCCCAATCAGGATTACACAAAAACATACAGCTCAAAAAAAGAACAAGGCGGAGGAGTAACACTAGACCTATCACACGAGTTCGACTACATAAATTGGTTATTCAACGGCATAACCAGCATAACAGGATACTGTGACAAAATCAGCGACCTAAAAATAGACACCGAAGACATAGTCAAAGCAGATATAACATGTAAAAACACCAAAGGATATCTACACCTTGACTATTTCACCCAAGACTCACAGAGGAAAATAGTAATCAACTATGATGACAAATACATCGAAGGAGACCTACTACAAAACACAATAACTATAATAGATAAAAACAACAAAAAAACAACAAAAAAATACCAATGCAAACCAGATGAAACCTACAAAAACCAGATACAATACTTCTTCGAACAATACCAAAATAAAAACAATAAAATAATGAATAACTACTCAGAAGCATTAAAAACATTTAAAAAGATAATGAAATTCAAACAAGATCACTGTAAAATCTAAAACTAGGGTAAAATAAATATGAAAATACTCGGAACTATTTGTGCAAGGGGAGGCTCAAAAGGAGTAAAAAACAAAAACATAAGACCACTTGCTGGAAAACCACTCATTGCACACACAATTGAATACTTCAAAAAATGGGGTAAAGCAAACCGTATAGTAGTATCAACAGACTCCAAAAAAATAGCAGAAACAGCAAAAAAATACGAAGCAGAAATACCCATCATGAGACCACCCGAGCTCGCAAGAGATAACTCATTCAAACTGCACGTGCTGCAACACATACTAAAAGTATGTGAACAACAAGATAAAACCAAATATGACATAATAGTAGACCTAGACCCAACAGCACCATTAAGAAAACAGAAATACCTAAACGAGGCATTCAACAAATTCAAAAAAAGCAATGCCAACAACATGTACAGTGTGAACAAAGCCAGGAAAAACCCATACTTTAACATGGTAGAACTCGACAAAAAAGGGTATGCTCATCTCTGTAAAAAAAGCAATGTAATCAGAAGACAAGACGCAAAACCAGTTTACGAAATGAACGCATCAATATACATCTACAAAAGGGATTTCCTGCTAAAAACCGATACCCTTCACTCAGATAAAACCATAATTTATGAAATGCCTGACATTGCATCAATAGATATAGATTCAGAAACAGATTTCATGTTTGTAGAATTTTTATTAAAAAAAGAGGTGTTTAAATTTGACTAAGGAAATATTCCCAGAAAAATTCCAACTAAAAAACAAAACCGCAGTAGTAACAGGCGGAGCTGGATTAATAGGTAAACCCGTATCAATGGCTCTTGCACAAGCAGGAGCAAAAGTCTATATCGCAGATGTTGACAAAAAAAACACAGAAAAAATAATCATACAAAACAAAAAACTACCAATAAAATGGATAAACCTAGACATAACCAATCTTGACTCAATAAAAAAAACCATCAAAGACATAATTAAACAAGATAAAAAAATAGACATCTGGGTAAACTGTGCCTACCCTAGGACAAATGACTGGTCACAAAAATTCGAAAAAATAAGACCAGAATCATGGCAGAAAAACATAGACATGCACCTAAACGGGTACTTCCTATGCAGCCAGCAAATAGCAGAACAAATGAAAAAACAAAAACATGGCAGCATCATAAACTTTAGCTCAATCTATGGCCTTGTAGGACCTGATTTCTCAATATACAAGGATTTCGGTAAAACAATGCCAGCTGCATACTCTGCGATAAAAGGAGGAATAATCACATTCACCAAATATCTCTCAACATATTATGCAAAACATGGTATACGAGTCAACGCGGTATGCCCCGGTGGCATATATGATAAACAACCAAAGGAATTTGTAAAAAAATACTCTGATAAAACACCTATAGGACGAATGGGAAAACCAGAGGAGATAGCAGGGCCCGTATTATTCCTGGCATCAGAGGCATCATCCTATGTCACAGGACATGTCCTAGTCGTTGATGGTGGATGGACAGCATGGTGAAAACAATAAAAATAGGAAACAAAACAATCGGGGAAAAACAACCCACTTTTATAATAGCGGAAGCGGGTGTAAACCACAATGGCAGATTAGATCTGGCTAAAAAACTTGTAGACATCGCAGCCCACTCTGGAGTTGATGCTGTAAAATTTCAAACCTATAAAGCCGAAGGCGTAGTAGCATCCAATGTTGACTCAGCAGAGTATGTCTCAAAAAACATGGGTAAACCT
>Ga0272442_10009191_pt1 | contig 12398 bp, 29 predicted proteins | sample SSMForm2O_FD_200262 | JGI IMG/M metagenome (GOLD analysis project Ga0272442, IMG submission 200262) | Marine sediment archaeal communities from Little Sippewissett salt marsh, Falmouth, MA, United States - SSM-Form-2O | ecosystem: Environmental > Aquatic > Marine > Wetlands > Sediment ... | reverse complement strand
CGCAATATCACTGAGAGAACAAGGTAAAACATTTACCGAAATAATTGAACACATGAAGAATAAAGGGTATAATGTCAGTAGAGGATCTTTATCAAATTGGTTAAAAGACATCAAGCTGACTGACAGACAATTGGAAGCAATAAAAGAAAGAGAAGAAGAAGGTCGTCAGCGAGGTCGTGATAAGATTGTTGAAAAAATCAAGGGAAAGAAACGCCAGATCATTGATTACAAAAACGCTTTTGTTCTTTATCAGAAAGGCATGACACTTCAAGAGATTGGTGACATGTATGATGTGTCTGCTGCCTCTATCGGGCGACTCTTCAAAAGAAAAGGGCTTGAATGCAAGAGAGAGATTTAGATTCAGTATGTCGCTGTGATACCTGTGATATCATCATAAGGCATGCAGGAGGCTACAGAAGGTCCGAAGATACCGTTATGGGTACAAAGTACGTCAAAGAGGAAATGACGTGCTCTAACTGCAATTCTAGGGTAAAGAAGTGTACACTCAGCACCTTTGAACAACCATTTGTTTGGTCTGGTTCTTCTGAGCAACTAGAAGATACGTGCATATTGAGAAAAAAGAGAAAAGCAAGATTTGGTGGATGTAATGTATTTTACTATATTTATACACCTTTTTCTATTGACAGACTGATTTTCTTTGATATTATTAGAGCACAAAGTGAAATAGGCATAACTACTTGTATCATAGACGCTTCGTTTTTGTTTCGTGAAATGCCTCTTCCTAACGACATAATGGATCTTGCTGGTGAGATATGGGTATTACCTGATTATTGCTTTGCTGGCATTAAGGGCACACTAAACTGTCCTCCAATAGCAGAGCATATAATCCAGGCTGAGATTTCAAAATGGAGTCAATATCAACTGTATTCATTCTTTCCAACGGTTTATCTGCCCCAGGCAGATTTGATAGAATATTGGGAAAAGGGAAGTGAAGATTTCTTCACTAAAAGGTATCAGGAAGTGTATGGTGACGGGTTCACCTACGGGTTTTTGGATGAGGAGTTTTAAATGGAATGTAACGTACCAGCAATAAAGGGTGTGATAGCGGGAAAACTTGATGTTGAATTTGTATCAAACATAGTTTTTGAGAGGAAAATGAAGGGTGGCTACATTGCCTCTTATGTTAGGGGTAGTGAGGTTGTCCGTAGGCTTAATGAAGCCTTTGGTCATAACTGGTCATTCTCTGTTGTTAAAGAAATAAGATCAGATGCTCAGAAACAGGTTGCCATTCTTGGTGAGTTAACAGTAACAACGTTTGTTGAGGTCAGTGAAGCAAACTGGCAACCAGTTGAAATAAAGAAGCAGCAGTGGGGTGGTGCAGATCTTAAGACATACAAGAACAGTAGCGAGTGTGTTGATTTTCCAAATGATTACAAGGCGGCAACCACGGATGCATTAAAGAAGTGTGCTACAATGTTTGGTATTGGCTTACATCTATACGATACAGACGAGCCTATCACATGCACATACGACCCAAGCAAGATAAGCTCACCAGAAGAAGAACAAGAGAAGGCAGACAACGCCCCTCTTACTGAAATACAAAAAGCAGCCATTGATAGACTGCTAGAACAACAAAATAAAACAGAAAAACAATTGCTCAAATCTCTTGGACTCAAAGACGTAAAAGAAATTACACATAAACTCGCAGCAGAGTTAGTCACAAAGCGACATGAATTTTTCAAAGAACCAGAGCAAGACGAACAGTTGTAATCTGTTAGACATAAGATGTAGTGGAATCTTAAGGTCAGGGAAAAGACTAGGGGAAGAATGTAGTAAGCTCCTCGCAAGGTCAATTAACAGGCACACAAAGGAAGTAGAAATAAGATGCCCACGTTGTCACTGTATTAATTGGTTTTGACTAGGAGGATATAATGAGAGGAAATAAATGGACAGATGATATGATGATCGATCTTCTTGCTGGAACAAGATCCACTTATGGAGAAATAGCAAATGCTATGAATATCGAATTTGATACATCTCTGACTGGAGAAGCTGTTAGATCAAGAGCACGAGAGAAAAGAAGCACACAGAGTGTTTTTAAATATGAAGGCAAAGCTGTTATAACAAACAAGGTGATAGAAGCTCCCGACTATAAAGATGTATGGAAGGCTGCTATCAAAATGCGTGAGGCTATAATGTCTAAGCATACAGAGCAGTGTGAAGCAACGGTTGAGATTAACATTGACGATTGGTTCGCAATGTGTTTTCCGTCAGATTTGCACTTGGGTAACATACAGACAGACTACGATGCAATATTGAGAGATAGAGAGCTTATACTTTCTCATCCAAATATATTTGTTTCAATAGTAGGTGATTTGGTTGATAACTATATAGGATCTGCTCCTAGCGGTGGAGATATGGAAGCATTATTGCCACCACAGATGCAAAGAGACATGGCTGTAGATTACATCACAGGTCTAAGTCCTCGTCTACTTGGTGTGGTAAGAGGTTGTCACGAGCATTGGTCATGGAAGATAGATGACTTTGATATTATAAAGTACCTAGCAAAACAAGGTGATACAGTTAATCTTGGAGATGGTGGTACATTATTCTTGAAAACAAAAGACGTTGAATACAAGGTTATGATGCGTCACAAATATCGTTATAATAGTGGCGACAATGCTTGTGCTACAGTGAAAAAGATGTTCGAGAAAGAAGGACAGTTTGATGTTGGTGTCATTGCACATCATCATGACTCTCATATTGAAATGGGAAAGAAGCAGGGAATGGATGGAGATCTAGAGAGAGTTTTTGTTCGCTGTGGATCTTACAAACTGGCAGATCGATATGGCAAGAAACTTGGGTATACTGGAGAGAAAGGAATGCCCATTGTTGTATTCAATGCAAAAGAGCGTGAGATTTATGGTTTTGAAGATATACATAAGGGAATTGATTTCCTTGATTTCAAACTGCATAAGTCAAAAACCAAACCAAAAGGAAAGAAGAGAGCCACCGTTGGTAGTGGTAAAATAACAAAGAGACAGATACAGAAAGCTATAAGAGAAGTTTCTGTAACCAACAAAAAGAAAACCAAGAAGACAGCAAAAAAGAAAGTTAGAAAAAGGTCTTGACAATTGAACAGACGTTGTTATAATTCTGTTCGTTGTTGATTTATTTTTTAGGAAAAGGAGGAATGTGATGGTTAAGGTAACACACGGAGTTAATGAGTTGAGCTTGGACTTGGCTGACAGTGAAGTTGCAGATTTGAAGGATCAGGTTGATCAGCTTCTGAACCTTAGTGGTGATGAAGAGACCAAGGTCAATGGCGAAACTGTTGACGATGACTACATACTCGAAGATGGTGACGAGGTAGAATTCGTCAAGTCCACTGGGACAAAGGGTTAAAGACCAAAAACAAAAGGGCGGTTGCCAAATGGTGACCGCCTTCTTCCCTTATGACAAATCAAAAACAAGTCAAATGTGACAACTCACGTTGTAAAGAATACAACGAATCCTGTCACTATAACTGTGGCTCAGTATGGGCGTGTGCTGTTATAGTTGCTGATTGTCCATACCGTAAGCCAGCACCAAAGAAAAAGGGCAAAGGTAAAGAGCATGGCAAAGGACAAAAGCAAAAAAAGAAAGATGCGTGACTTTGATGGTGGGGCTACTCGTGACAGCTGTGATGATAAATACGACTATGAGGGATTTCTTTCTCCTGCTGTAGTTGAAGCATACGGTGAATACATGCACCATCATCGTTTCCAGGCAGATGGATTTGTAAGAGACTCAGATAACTGGCAGAAGGGTATTCCGTTCAATGTCTACATCAAGAGCCTCTGGAGGCATTTCTTCGACTTGTGGGCTATCCACAGGGGCGTAAAGCGTATTGATAAGACAGATGGACATGAGATAACAGTCAAAGAAGCTTGTTGTGCTATCCTGTTCAATACAATGGGATATCTGCACGAGACACTCAAGAAGGAATAGTGGCTAACAACGACTCTGATCTTGTTAGGCAGTGGGTCAACCAGGTTGATATTCCCAATCTTGCACGGGATATTGCCAGACAAGAGGAAAATCACATTATCTTTAATGAAGTTTTGGGTGATCAAATAATGGATGAAACAGCCCATGTTACTCAGACATATGCTAACAACATACCTAATCACAATGGAGAAATTACAGAAGCAAGACTGGAGGATATGATGTCAGAACTCAGACCCAGACTAGAACGTATCTTCAATCCAGAGATGATTAGACAAGCAACAGAACTGCCATTTCCTGATGAAGACGAAGATGATGAAGAAGATCTCGATTTAGGAGAGCAAGAAGTAAGACAGCGTACCAGACATGGCGAAGAGATGGCTATGGATGGAAACTATGGATTTCCATGGGAAAACATCGAGACATATCCAGAAGATGGAGAGCCTCGTTGGGAACAGACAGATCTTAACGACATTCGGGGGTCAGATAGCACTAATTTAAGATCCCGCAATGACAAGAACATAAATGAATTACCATTGATCATAAACCATGATGGGATGGCGGCTGTTGATGTGTGTCCCAAAGCAGAACCATTGGCAACTGCATGTTTGGGTTGTGATTGTTGGAGAGGTTTTGTTGATGGTAGGGGAAGAGACATGATTACACCTATACTATATGTCAGTGGTACACCCTGTAAATACGTCAGATGCTATCAGGAAACCGTCAGAATATAAAATCATTCTGGGGGAAATCGATTTCCTGCCTTGTTTTTAATAGCAAATTTTAGACAAAAAAAATAGAAAAAAAATAGAGAAAAAGCCAAAAAAAAAGCCCAAGGACGCATGTGCGTCCCTGGGCATGTGTGATCAATAATTAATGTCTCCAGAATGCTATATTCTTCTTGGTCATTGGGCACATATCACAATCCTCACCACATAAAGCATTTTCTGTGGTCTTGGGGCATAATACAAACCCTCTAGGAGTCTCCATATGCTTCTCTATGACCTCAGTTTGACCAGATGGACCCTTCCATCCACTTCCACGTATTACAAGCCATTTCTGGTGCTTAGGATAGCTTAAATCCCTTCTTGCAGTGTATCCATATGTAATAATGCCGAAATTTGCATACAAATGCTTGGATAACTCAACTATCTTGTCAATACAGTCCTGATCCCAGAAATCCCCTGCTTCATTAAAGCGGAAAAACTTTGGTTTTTTTCTCTTTCTGTAAAGTTTTTCGGATGCATCACCAATAATCTGTTCGATGGGTGATTTAGTCCAGTACTTGATCCACCGTTTCCTTGCTTTTCTGGTATGGATATACTGTTGCTCTGGTTTACGAGCGTAGCAACTGATTCCCGCATTGACAATCTTACAAAGACCTAGCTTTCTCGATGGGCAGTGCTCAGAGTTACCCATCGATGAAATCATAATATCCTTTGACAGCTCTGAGTTGCCAAATTTGAATACAGACTGATCTTTCATAGTTTTTTGAAAACCTCACCTTTTGGTAATGGACAGTCTTTTATCCACTTCATGTTATCTTTGATGTGCCATTCACACATGGAGTCAACGTATCCGATACCATTGAATATGTTTAACCTGAGTGATTTTTCCATTAGTGGATCTTCGTCACCAAGCTGGTAACGAAATTGATCCATAATGTAATCAAGACTCTCGAATGCATCTACATCATCTTCTGTGTGTAATGTTACCGTGATTCCATCTACTACTCTAAGAACCGCTAGTGTGGAAAGAACATCAGAAACCTCAGCGGTGTAGAGGTAGATCTTAGCCTTTTTGTTTCGGATCATTTCTACTGTCCTAATAACACGATCTGGTCTCAACATTGGCTCTCCACCTGTGAGCATGATGACATCATACTGAGAATAGTCAGTCTCTTGCTCTAGGTTTTCAAGATCCCAATCGTTATTACAGCAACCTTCACAGTTTCGATTGCACTCTTTCCACAAAAGCAGTCTTAGTTTCTTCATTCTATCGTGCCGTTGACAATCCTATCAACACGGTACTGACGGATCTGTCGTTCCCTCTTGCGTCTTTTCTGACCAGGAAGACGCTGGATTCCAGCAATCTTGTCTCGTGACATCTCACGAGCCTTGTTGATACCGATAACAACATATTTTCCAGTCTTGGTCTTGCGAACCTCTGGCTTATACAGAATTACATTCTGCACGGGATATAAACCCTCTGACTCTGGTGTCTCTACTACAAAGCTAACACGTTTCTTCTTGGCACACAGTGCCTTCAGTTTTCTTTCTTTCGTTGGCATTTTGTTTCTCCTCTTCTTTCTTTTCTTCTTGATAGTTTTCTAAAATTGCAGATAGCTGTAACATCAGTTTTTCATTATGATCACATTTCATACTGTCTATTTCTTTTATTCTATTGATGAATTTCTTACTTGGTGGTTTCATACCCTTTGTTGTTATTGTTATAATATCCTCCTTTTATGTGTCTTTCTCTAAAGATGATTGAACCATATTTGATGCTTCTATTAATTGTTGATTTTTTACCTGTTCTAGCTTATTGCATATCTGTTTTATTGTTTCATTACCCCAAAACAGTATTCTTATGATGGCTCTCATGTTTTTTAGTGATATCTTGAATGTATTATGATATCCAGGATTATATTTTCTTGAAACATAATAATCGCCACCCTCTATCGTATCTCCAAATTCATCAATATGGTCTTTTCTTGCATGGGTTACACTAAAATCCCAATAACCGCATAATAGATTCAATAAATCCAGATACTTTTCTTCGTGATCTTCTAATTCTCTTTCTCCTAGATGGCTCATGTGTCTCCTATTCTGAAAAGAAAAAAACTGTTCATTCTATTTCTGCTGCTAGAGCACTTGAAATACTCATCGTTCTATGATTGGCAATTCCAGACCAGTCTCAGGGTCTCTTGGCCAGTCATCACCCCTTGTGTAGTATTCTGCGTTTAGAAGCCTGTCTGCTTGGTAGGGTAGTATCCAACCATCCTTGAACTCACAGACAACATTGAGACTCCAGTCAAGGGTAGCCCCTATTGGCTTACCCTGTATCTTTGATTCCTCTTGTTTAGCATCCGTATCCGAATTGCGTGTAAACAAATTCGATAGCGTATGCAAGATAGTTAACATCAAATTTCTCCTTCCAAAGAGAGTCGTCCTCTTCAAGTATCTTCACAATGGCTTTATGAGGATCTGGAGCGTTGTTTCTCATTAGACTGTCAACTTGCTTTATCTGATCCTCTGTCATTGCTTGGTCAATCGTAAAAGTTTCTTGTGCCACTTTCTACCTCCATTATTCTTTCCCCAATAACTTGAACAATCTGCGGTATAACCGCATTACCTAAACATTTAAGTCTGTGTGACCTATTGGAAATCCCATCATCAGTTCTGCGAATGTCGGGTTCAACTTTCCACTGTCCGTTACTATCGCAGACAGATAGAACCTCTTGATCCAGTGATTGTGGGATTTTGAACCCTTCGGGCCACAACCCTTGTATTCCGAGGCTCGAATCGTAGGCAATAACAAACGTTCTTTCTCGCTTGTGGTTTGCTCCAAAACTGGTAGCGAGGAGAGTGTGCCATTCAACAGTATACCCGATTTCGGCAAGTTGTCTAATGACGATATTAAGTCCTCGCTTAACGAGTGCTGAGACGTTCTCTGCGATAACCCATCTTGGTTTGATTGTTGAGATGATTCGGTACATCTCTGACCATAGTCCTGATCGTTTTCCATGTATTCCCTCCTGATTGTTTACACCAGCACCACAATAGGATATGTCTTGACACAGTCTACGGGAACCCACCACAGAGCAAGTCGCACTGTGGGAGTTCCTGGGTGTCCTTTCCGACATCTCTTATGTCATTAAAACAAGGCACTTCTGGCCATCTGTGCATGAGAACCTGTCTTGCATATGGGTCTGTTTCTATGAAACCGACACATTCCATACCAGATCTCTGAAGCCCAATAGAAAACCCACCTATACCAGCAAAAGCTTCGATAAACTGTATGGGAGGACTCATCTCACTCATCACCTTCAGGTTTTGTGATGACAAGATTATGCTTTGGTCCAGCCCATTCCCAAACCTCACCAACAGGCGTACTGTCATCAAAAACCTTTGTTTCTTTCCACATGGTTCCGACTTGCTCATTGCCAGCAGCACAGTCCTTTATTGCGATTATCATCTCACTTGTCTCCTTCCTCAAGGGCTTCCTTTGCTCTTATAAAATCCTTAATTAGCAATATAGCTTTTTCCCTACCGAATACTGGACTATCTTCTCCTAATACATTTCCTGCCAGTATCTTGCATAAGTCTGGATGAGCAAATGGACGTAACGCCTCCTCCAACTCCTTGATACGGTGCTGCATGTCCTCAATACCTCTTGACTTCAATCTCTCATTCTCGCTGCGTAGTTGCTTTTTGTCAGCCTGTAGATTGTCATAGTTCTTCTTAAGGTAATCGACAATGCAAGTAAGGCACTCTGGTGGATCTGTTGGATAACCCATACAGCCACACTCATGACCATTGCAGCATCGACTCTTTTGCCATTCTTTTATATCCTGCTCTGTCATTTCATTTCCGCAATGTATACAGCATTCCATATCACACCCCACCTTCCTTGAGGGCTTTCCTTGCCTTCTCAAGCCTATCAACCACTGCATTATGCTCGTCAAAGCTAACAACCTTTTTCTGTAACTCATCGTGTGCCTTGACAAACTCCCAAAGCAATTCATTCTCGCTGTGGAGTTGGTCACGTTCTGCCGTCAGTTCACCAACCTTATCTATTTGCTCTTGATATTGCCTCTCGCACTCGTTACGAAACCCCTCCAACTCCTTGATCTTCGCTTTAAGTTCCTCAATCTGAATATGACAAAAGCATGTTTCTACTATACTCATCTCACTCACCACCTTTCACTAATACTCTGTCTTTGTCTCTCACTTTAGCCGATATTTGATAGACAACGTGTTTTGACGTTAATCTGTGTATCTCACTCGCTGTCTTTCAGGGACATCTCAAACCTGCACTTTTCGCAGTACATCTCATGGTCAGGGACTTCATTCCGTATTACATTCTTGCATCTTACACACCTTTTCATACTCACTCACCACCTCTATCAATGACTTGCTTTGCATCCGACTCCATCCATGCTTGGCATATTGCCAGAGTATTGTTTGGTTGGTCATACAGAACCGTTAAGCATTCGGTGTCGTATCCGTCTTCCATGCCTTCCTTGTATGCTTTCTCTACTAATACCTTCAGCTCCTTAACTCTGGCCTGATGCATTTTGAGTAGAGAGATTAGCCCCATAATTTCACCAACCAGCTCCATAGAGTCAGTCTCTTTTATGTAGCTTTCCATTTCCTCTATGACATCTATTTGTATTAATGTCTTCATCACTCACCGCCATTTCAGTTTAACAACCTGTGGATACATATAAGACTTCCAATAGCACAGACAAACAATACTGCGAGAATAGCAGCGTTTACTAAAGCTCTTGTTGGTTTGGAACTATTGACTACTCTTAATACTGTAGTTTCAAGCATTACTTATCCTCCTCTTCATCTTCTGTCCATAAGTCATTAACTAGATAAATGGCTGTGTTATGAGCAAGATCTTTTCTGAAATGGTCATATCCGTTTCTTCTTTCAACAAATGGACAATTATCTTTGCTACTAACTTGTGCTGCGAGAATTTGTGCGGCTACCTTTATCTTCCATTCATGTTTCTTCATTTATCTATCTCCCATTGTATCACACACATGGTCTATGTGTTCTCCCTTTTTGTATGAGTTTACCCAACCACAATCATCACATTGTGTTCCTGTGATATTGCCGCCACACGAATCACATACTTCTTCTTGTGGCTCAAAGCTTTCTATGTTGTATTCAACACCATCAAGTTCGTTCTCTAAAGAGAAGTCATGGTTATATGCGTGTTGATCTAAAACCTTCTCATACATTTCTTGCTCATTTTCAGCCTCAACAATAAACGTTGCTGCTCTGGTTGAGGTTCTTGAAACAGTTACTTCATATTTCATTTGTCCTCCTCTGTTTTTCCAAGCATAATACTCATATATACTCATTACAATCGAGGCATTTGTTATTTGCGTTTACTGCATCAGAACCACAGTAAGGGCAATAAACTGTTTCGTCTCCTTCGTCACGTTTTGCTAAACGTCTTTCATATGCTGTGTCGTCCTCGTAGCTACCTTGATCTATATAAGGATTTCTTGCACGGAACTCTCTGTTTTGTCTTTCGTAAAATCTTGTACCTTTCATACTTAATCCTCCTGTTCATAGGGTATACTTGTAGCTTTTCTGATAGCCTCGCAAGCTATGTTATATCCTTTTGCTGTAAGCTGAGCATCTTCTCCTGGTTCTGGACAGTCGTTGATAATATATTGTAGAGCTTCTAGTAATTCTGGTGCTGCTGTCATTAAAGCGGCATTTTGAATAGCCTCAAGTTTCCAGATTGCTAGAGTACGATCCGTATTACCCTTGTCATATTCAACTCGTGGGACTTGTGGCTGTACTTCAGCAAGTCTGATACCATCCTCATTCTCGATTACTGGTCCTTCACCGTGATCGTCATAGAAAGGTTTATGGACACATTTCCATGGTTTGGGTGTTGGTGTTACATCTTTATTCATACTTCATCCTCTTGCATATTGCCATTGCCTACCTTCATAATAGGATAGTTGCTTGCACCATCTGAGTCTGACAGTACAGGTTGATTATGTACGCTCAAAAACCACTCACCTTTTTTAGGTGGTCTCCATTCACCAGTATACACAAAAGATATGAATTTTGGTAGGGTCATCTTTTTAACGACTGTTGTCATTTACTTGTTTCCTCTCACATTAAAGACTTTGGAATTGTAGGTTTCCTTCAAAACAAATTCCATACCAGAGAAATCTGTCAATCTTTGAAATCCTCTTGATGTTTGGAAACCATGTACGGCTAATTTCTTGGCAAATTGCTTGGTAGCCTTGGGTTTGATACCTTGATTAGTACAGAACTCCATCACTGTCTTGTCTTTGCGGTTTATGGAATTGTATGCTAGGTCAATCAGATCCCTGTTCCTGACAATATGTATTTGCTGTGGTGCATTGTTCTTGGCAAACTCTATAATATTCCTTTCTGTCTGTTTCTTGACTACATTCAAAACATAACAAGTCATGATAATATCAAAGTATGGGAACTCTGGTATTTGGTCTGATATATGTGCCCAACCACAATCGGCAATATGAGTACCCCAAAATGGATCGTAGGCATATACCCTGACACCTTGTTTTGCAAGCCATATAGTATTACGAGCGTATTTGCCACAGCCATAATCCAGTAAGAACTGTCCTGGTTGTATAATACCACGCTTGAATAAATAGACAACGTGTGGACATACTTTCTTGGACGACATTGATGTGCGTCCACATTCTAGTGTTTCTCCTTTGTAATACTTCTTCACAGATCTGTCTCCACTACCTCTATATGGTACGAATAATCATTAACTGCTGATGATGCTCTACTTCTCTTTATTGGTGCCTTTATACATTCTCTGCGTCTTCTTGCCTCTGTTTCAAGCACTTTGATAATCTTGAGAATAGCAGCATAAGCCTTGTCTGAGCTTTCGCCCCATATTTGACCTATCATACAAAGAATCGTATTGGCAAGATATGTGCCTATTTCGATTGGTTTTTGATAATCATTAGCCATCATCATCCTCCAATACTAGCTTGAAGTCGCTGTTTTTGTGGTTGCATACAAATCTTGCTTTCAGATTAACACATCTGGAGAAACCCTTGTTTCCCCTAAGATCTTCCAAAGCAAACTTCATGAGTTCTTTCGATGAGTATTCTATCTTCATTAGTATGCCTCATATTTAACAAGGTCTGTTGGTTGTACCTTACCTAATTGAAAATCTATCTGCTTAAGGGCTTTGCTTACAAGCTCTCTTGGTTCTCGGTTGCTTTCGTCAAACACTGGGTGTCCACCATTGTCGAAAATAATGTCAAGAATCTCTGTTATTGTAAATTTTTTGACATGATCATCCATTTCTTCTGCGGTCATTATTGTGTCTTCTCCATGCAATGCACAGCAAATATCAACTATATAATGAGCCAACTCACCCCATTCAGGTTTGTAATAGATATGTTTCTTCATAATCACCTCTGCCAGTACAGACTTAAGTCTTTCTTTAAAGTCTTTCTTGGTCTTACAGTGAGTGTTTTTGCTATAGATACTGGCTTTTTCCATCTTTTGCCTGATGATTCTACAGTTATGTTCCAGTATTTATTTTTTTGTATGTCTGTCCATCCATTATCCCAATACTGCCAACCTGGACCTACTTTTTCCGACTGGTCTGGGTTCTCTTCCCAGCAAAAAAATGATGGTATGAGCCTATAGCAATTCTCAGCAGATCCAATACTTCTGCCAATA
>Ga0272442_10009188_pt1 | contig 12400 bp, 10 predicted proteins | sample SSMForm2O_FD_200262 | JGI IMG/M metagenome (GOLD analysis project Ga0272442, IMG submission 200262) | Marine sediment archaeal communities from Little Sippewissett salt marsh, Falmouth, MA, United States - SSM-Form-2O | ecosystem: Environmental > Aquatic > Marine > Wetlands > Sediment ... | reverse complement strand
CTTCCACGGGCCGGCAACGAGCTTACCCTTCCACGTCACCGGTCCCCAGATGCCCTTGCGCTCTTCGGTCATGTTGCGGTCACCGAGCATCCAGTCGCCCTTGATGAGGCCGATAGCCGAGCACAGGAGTGTGAGGGTGTGGCGGCCGTGGGAGAGGCGTATATCGAAGACGTGGCGATATCCCTCGCCGTCCACGGGGCCGCGGTTCTCGGGCAGGGGCGCGGGAGTGGAGGCCCGCAGGCGCCCGTTGATGAGCACGTGGACCACATCGGCGGCTGCCTCGAGCACCAGGGGGCCGGTGCCGGCGTCCTTGCGCGAGACGTCGAGCCTGGCGGAGTACCAGCAGTAGTCCGAGGTGTCGTGGGTGAGTGCGAGCTGCTCGAGGGGCTCGGGGGCGACGATGCGGGTGTGGAGCGGGCGGGGCCAGTGGCGCGGCGTCGGCTCGGCCCACGACTCGAAGGACGAGAGCGCCGTTGGCTCGCGCTGGAGCGAGCGGCGGACCTGGTGGGCGGGCGTGACGTTTGCGCTGTTGTAGACCCGGCGCCCGTTGATGAGGATGGCGACGGCGCGTGCGGCGAGGCGGGTGCGGCGGCCGCGGAAGGTTACGGTTGCGGAGCTGCGCCCGTCGTTGCACAGGAAGGCGATGGAGTCCTTGCCCTGGGCGTACTCGAAGGCGGTCTGGTCCTCGCCGAGGCGTTCGGGCTCGGGCGGGTCGCCCCCGAGCAGGAGGGGAGCGCTGTCTGCGAGGATGTGGTGGAGCGCGGCCAAGTGGTTGCACTTCGTGGTGGGCAGGGCGAACTCGTCGAGCGGGCAGTCGAAGTCGTAGCACGTGGTCTGGAGGAACATGGATTCGCGGCCGAAGTTGGTTCCCCCGTGCCACATGTAGTAGTTCATCCCCGTGCCGCCGGCGGCGAAGAAGCGAGCGGCGGCGTAGGCCACGTCCTCGGCGGGCCGCACGTGGTGGGGGTAGCCGTAGGTGTCGTACCACCCGGGCCAGTGCTCGGTCCAGAGTGCGGGCTGGTCGGGGTGGGCCTGGAAGTGGCGGGGGAGCTGGTCGTGGGCGTAGAATCCGTTGATGCTCTCGAGGATGCCGGCGGTGGCGCCGACGCACATGAGCCAGGGGACCCCGACGTCGACCGAGCGGGTGAGGTCGACGCACCAGTCGAGGTAGCGCTGGCCGTCGGCACCGTAGGTCTTGGCCACGTTGCCGTACTCGTTCTCGACTTGGGCGAGGATGATCGGCCCGCCCTGGGATGCGAAGTGGGGGCGGACGACGTCGCACAGGAGGCGGACCCATCGGCCCATCTCGCGCAGGAAGGGCTCGTTGAAGGTGCGGAACTGGATGCCCGGGACGTCGCGGAGCCAGAAGGGGAACCCGCCGTAGTTGGTCTCGGAGCAGATGTAGGGGCCGATGCGGAGGACGACGTGGAGGCCGTGGTCTGCGGCGAGTTGGCAGAAGCGGGGCAGGTCGAGGCGGTCGGCGAAGTCGAGCACGCCGCGGCGGCGCTCGTGGAGGTTCCAGAACACGTAGGTCTCGATGGTGTTGAGCCCTGCGTCGCGCGAGCGCTCCATGAGCGTGGGCCACATGGCGGGGGTGCTTCGGGGGTAGTGGATGGCGCCCGAGAGGAGGAGCGTTCGGGTGCCGTCGATGGTGATGGCCCGATGGTCGTAGGCGACGCTGCTCATTGAGGGGTTCCCGCGGCGTGGGTTCGGTGCGCTTGGCGGCGCGGGGAACTCTCCCGTGTGTCCCCGCGTGCGCGAGTCGCTCGGTGCCGTCTAGATCAGTCCCTTCTCGCGTCGGTGGTCGATGACGCGCCTGGCCTTGCCCATGAAGCGTTCGAGAGTTTGTGGCTCGACGAGCTCGACGGCGGCTCGGATGCCGGTGATGGAGGCGATCTCGCGGTCGATGCGCCGGCGGAGCATCTCCATCTGGCTCATCTTGTCCGAGAAGTCCTGGGGCCGGATCTCGACGTGGATCTTCAGCTCGTCGAGGGCTCCGGGCCGGTCGACCTCGATGAGGTAGTGGGGTGCGGTGCCCTCGACTCGCAGGAGGGCCTCCTCGACTTGGGAGGGGAAGACGTTGACGCCGCGGATGATGAGCATGTCGTCCGTGCGCCCGACCACGCGGCTCATGCGCACGGTGGTGCGCCCGCAGGCACAGGGGGCGGGGTCGAGGGACGCGATGTCGCGCGTGCGGTATCGGATGATGGGCATGGCCTGCTTGGTGAGAGCGGTGAAGACGAGCTCGCCCTGCTCGCCGGGGGGCACGGGCTCGAGGGTCTCGGGGTCGACGCACTCGGCGATGAAGTGGTCTTCCTGGATGTGCATGCCGCATCGGGCGGCGCACTCGCCGCTAACGCCCGGGCCGATGACCTCGCTGAGGCCGTAGTTGTTCATGGCGATCAGGCCGAGCTGGTCCTCGAGCTCGATCCGCATGTCCTCGGTCCACGGCTCGCCGCCGAAGTGGGCGAACTCGAGGGGCAGGGTTCGCGGGTCGATGCCGTGGGCCCGGGCAACGTCGGCAATGTTGAGTGCGTAGCTGGGGGTGCACACGAGGACCTGTGCGCCGAGGTCCTGCATGAGCATGAGCTGTCGCGGGGTGTTCCCGGCAGCGGCTGGAATAATGGCGGCGCCCACGCGCTCGACTCCGTAGTGGAGGCCGAAGCCGCCGGTGAAGAGCCCGTAGCCGAAGGCGATCTGCACGGTGTGCTCGGGTCGGAGGCCGCCGGCCACGAGGAATCGGGCACACAGGTCGGCCCAGAGGTCCAGGTCGTCGCGGGTGTAGGGCACGAAGGTGGGCCTGCCGGTGGTTCCCGAGGAGCCGTGGAAGCGTGCGAGCTGCTCGCGGGGCACGGCGAGGAAGCCGAGGGGATAGTGGTCGCGCAGGTGGGCCTTGGTGGTGAAGGGCAGGCGCCGCAGGTCGTCGAGAGTGCGGATGGAGTCGGGCGTGATCCCGGCGTCGGCGAATGTCTCGTGGTAGAAGGGCACGCGGGCCACGCGGGCCACGACGTCGCGGAGGCGCTGGACCTGGAGGCTGGCGAGCTGGTCGCGGGGCAGGGTCTCCGCCGTGTCCCACACTCGATTCTCGAAGGCGAAGGTATCCATGTCGGTGGCTGTGGCTCCTGGGGCTACTCCCTGGGGAGGCTGTCGAAGAGATCGTCGTTGGAGACAACTTCGAGGCCGTTGGTTTTGAGGACCTCGATGGCAGCGTCGGGGTCGTCGAACCGGAAGACGATATCCGCCCTGTCGCGGCTGCGGAGGGCGTACATGTACTCGACGTTGATGCCGGCATCCTGGATGATCCGCAGGACCTGCGCGAGGCCGCCGGGCCGGTCGGGGACGTCGACGGCGACGACCTCGGTGACCTTGACGACGCAGCCGGCGCGCTCGAGGACGGCGCGCGCTCGGAGCCAGTTGCGAACCACGATGCGCAGGATGCCGAACTGAGTGGTGTCGGCAACGGACATGGTGAGTATGTTGATGCCGGCCTCCGCCAGGGCATTGACGGGAACGCCCAACTGCCCTGGCCGGTTCTCCAGGAAGACGGAGAGTTGCTGGAGTTTCATCGCCGCCCTCTCGTGATTTGGGCAGGGCCACATGGCAAGGCGTGGACGCCGTCCGCGGCCCTGGACTGCGGGGTCACGACGCCTTCTTTCCGCTTCTCAGTGAACTTCCGGTCGCGGCATGGCGCGCTGGGCCGCCCCGGCCCTCACTCCCACGCAGTGACGCGCCGCCAGCTGCACAACCGCACTGCTGACTTGGGTATCACATCTGGGGAGAAAGGTCAAGTGGGAAGTGGGCTGATGCTCGGCCGGGGGCCGCTCCCGCGGCGCCGGGGGAAAAGGGCTTGCTTTTTGTCCCCTGTCTGCTAGAATGACCGCGATTCGGGGAAGCGGCGAGTGCCCTTCCAGGGGGAGTGTGCGCACGATGGGACTGACCCGAGACGAGATCGACTCCGTGGCGCGCCTCTCGCGCATCGAGCTCACGGACGACGAGCGCGCGGCGTTCGGCGCCCAGCTCGCGAGCATCCTGGCCTACGTCGAGAAGCTCAACGAGCTCGACACGTCGGACGTGCCTCCCACTGCCCACGTGATGGGGCTGTGCAACGTGTTCCGCGACGACGTGGAGCAGCCTTCGCCCCCCGCCGAACAGATGCTCGCCAACGCCCCGGCCACGGCGTACGGCTGCTACCTGGTGCCCAAGATCCTCGACTGACGTGCTCGGAGACAGGCGATGCCCGAGAACCCCGCGAAGTTCAGCGTCGAACGAACCGGCGAGACGACCCACGTGCGTCTCGTGGGGCCGCGAATCACCGACCAGATCTACATCAACGAACTGGGCGACGAGCTCGTGGCCACCCTCGAGCAGGCCCAGCCCCCCGACATGCTCATCGATCTCGAGGACGTCGAGTTCCTCTCGAGTTCCATGCTCGGCAAGCTGATCCGCCTGCTCAAGCGCACGCGCGAGGCCAAGGGTCGGCTGCGGCTCTGCTCGATCCGCCCCTCGATCTTCGAGGTGTTCGAGATCACGCAGCTCCACCGGGTCTTCGAGATCTACCCCGATGCGTCCGAAGCCCTCGGCACGCATCGCTAGCCCGCACCGTGCCGCCCCCATAGGAGAGGTCCGCTGTGCCCAAGCCGCCGATCGTTGATCCCGCCACGATCGACCTGACCCACATCGAGTACGGCATCGAGGCCATCCGCCAGTGCAACCAACAGCGCTACGAGATGGAGCAGCTCACGGCCGTGGTGCGCCTCGACCTCGAGAAGCGTCTGATCATCGCCTACAAGGATCTCACCGAAAACGAGTTCTGGGTCCGAGGCCACATCCCCGGCCGCCCGCTGATGCCAGGCGTCATCATGTGCGAGGCTGCCGCCCAGGCGGCCAGCTTTCTCATTATGCACACCCTGGAGAAGCCGCCGAACTTCGTGGGCTTTGGCGGGCTCGACGCCGTGAAGTTCCGCGGCCCCGTGGCCCCCGGCGACCGTTTCGTGATCGTCGGCCACATCATCAACCTCAGGGCGCGTCTCGCCACCTTCGCTTCCCAGGCCTTCGTGGGCACCAAGATGGTCTTCGAGGGCGTCATCCACGGCGTGCCCATGTAAGCCCTCCCGCCAACCCACCCTCCTGCGGACGCCACGATGACCGGCCGAGACCGCTTCCTCACCGCGCTCCGCCGCCAGCAGCCCGACCGCGTGCCCGTCTGGGAACTCATCGTCAACGAACCCGTCATCCGCGCCCTCCACGGCCCGGGCATCTCCTACCCCGACTTCGCCGAGCTCGAGGACCTCGATGGCGTGACCGTCTTCGAGAGCCAGCGCACCGAGAGCCTCGACCCCTGCACCGTTCGCGACGAGTGGGGCATCGTGTGGCGCACCGACGAGCCTGGCATCCCGTACCGCATCGACGGCCCCATCCACACCCTCGCCGACCTCGACCGCTACCGCCCGCCCGACCCCGATGCCGACCACCGCCTGGCCGACCTCGAACGCGCCGTCCAACGCTTCGGCGGCCAGCGCGCCATCGTGTTCCTCAGCCACGAAGCCTTCGAGTTCTCCCACTATCTCTACGGCATGGACAACCTGCTGATGGCCTATGCGGTTGAGCCCGAGATCGTCGAGCGCCTCGCACGCATCGTGACCGACTACAAGACGCGGGTGTGCGAGCGCGCCGCCGAGATCGGGGCCGACGTCCTGCTCACGGGCGACGACTACGCGAACCGCAAAGGCCCCATCATGTCGCCCGCCCACTTCCGCCGCTTCTGCCTGCCCTACCTGGCGGAGCTTGTCGCGACGGCCCACCGCTGCGGCAAGCCCTTCATCAAGCACACCGACGGGCGGCTGTGGCCGATCCTGGACGACATGGTGGACGCGGGCATCGACGCGATCGATCCCCTCGAGCCCATCGCGGGGATGGACATCGGGGAGGCGAAGCGGCGCTACGGCGACCGCATCGCGCTGTGTGGCAACGTGGACTGCGGGGAGCTGCTCTCGCGCGGCACGCCCGAGCAGGTGGTCGAGGCGGTCAAGGAGACGATCGCCAAGGCCAGCCCCGGCGGCGGCCACATCCTCGCGTCGTCCAACAGCATCCACCCCGCCGTCGAGCCCGGCAACTACAGGGCCATGGTCCAGGCGGCCCGCGAGTTTGGCCGCTACCCCATCGACGAACGGCTCGTGGCCGACTACGCGGCCCGGAGCTACATCGACCGCTACACGGACTAAACGAGCGCTTGCCCCATGGGGCGCGCTCGCGTATACTATTGGCGACGGCGCGACACGTCCACCCCATGCCTCTGTTCAGCGAGGGCACGAACATGGTCGAGCGGACGCGACAGACGGAACGAATCGGTACCCTGCTTGCCCGCTGCGCGGCTCGAGGGGCTCTCCTGCTCCTGGCCGGCCTGTGCTGCACGGGATGCAGCTTCTGGGGCTTCGGCGGCGGCGGCCCCGTTCCGAAGGACACGGCGTATCGTCTCCACGGTCGCGCGCCCTGGAAGCTCCTGGACGCCGAGAAGGCCAGTTTCGAACACAACTTCAGCAACACCGCTTGGCAGAGCGTGGTTCAGGAATCCTTCGGCTTCGGGGGCAACAACGCGGTGCTGCGGCAGACGATCTCGCGCTCGTGGGGCGCTTCGCCGCTCATCGGCTACATCCCCATGCGCAGCATGATCCACCTGGAAAAAACCGGCACCGTGGAACGCATGGCCGGCCGCGCCGGCACCGTGTTCCCCGGCTTCCCCATCGCCGTTCTCTCCTGGACCTTCTGGGACAGGTGGTACTCGCTGGACAACGGGGAGGAGCTGGCGACGCGGAAGTACATCGGGCTCGGGCCGGGCGGCGTCATCATGGGCTACACGCGCACCGTGCAGCCTGCGGCCATTCCGCAGCTCGTGGGCAACTGCTGCCACACCGGCCCCGCCGCCTTCGGCCGCTACATTGCTGCCGTGAACGCCACCAAGGGAGACGACGTGCGCTACAACTCCCAGTGGGGATGGCACATCGCCGGCGGCCTGATCGCCTGGGGGCGGGTCAACTACCACTACGTCGTCCAGGTCGCCTGGATCCCCATTCCCCTCTGGCGCATCCGCGAGTAGGGCGCCGTGCCGCTCTCCGACCGCGAGAACTACCTGCGAACGGCCGATCGGTCGCCCGGCTCGCCGCCGCCTGATCGGATCCCCATCTCCGTCTCCATCTCCGGCGCCTCATGGAACCAGCTTCGCGGTGACCTCGAGGACGTCCTCGCGCGTCACCCCATCCTGTTCCCCAACTTCCGCACGGGCCAGCGCGACTACGACCAGACCGACTTCGGCCCCGCCTCCAACGCCGGCGACATGTACACCGATGCCTGGGACTGCCTGTGGCGCGCGGAGGTCGACGGCATCCGAGGCCAGGTGGTGGGGCATCCGCTCGACGACTGGGCCAAGCTCCCCGCCTACCAGCCCCCCGACCCTATGGCCGCCAGCACCTGGGGCACCATCGACTGGGCCGAACGCCGCCGCCGCACCGAGGAGGCCCGCGCACGCGGCGACCTCACCCGCGGCGGACTCGACCACGGCTTCCTCCTCATGCGGCTCTACTACCTGCGCGGCTTCGAGAACCTCATGCTCGACTTCGCCACCGAAGACCCCCATCTCCCCGACCTCATCGGCCTCGTGGAAGCCTACAACCGCACCCTCGTGGACCACTGGCTCGCCATCGGCACCGACGTGGTGGGCTTCCCCGAGGACCTCGGCACCCAGACCGCCTCGATGCTCGGCCCCCGCCACTTCGCCGACCACATCGCTCCCGCCTACCGCCGCCTCATGCAGCCCGTCCGAGCCGCCGGCGCCCACGTCCACATGCACTCCGACGGCTACATCATGGACATCGCGGACCAGCTCCTCGCCTGCGGCGTCACCATCCTCAACCCCCAGGACCTGTGCAACGGCATCGACGCCATCGCCCGCGAGCTCAAGGGACGCGTGTGCATCGACCTCGACGTCGATCGCCAGGATGTCGTCCCCTTCGGCACCGCGAACGACATCTCGGGCCTCATCGAGGAGGAGGTGCGCAAGCTCGGCTCGGCCAGCGGGGGCCTCATGTTCATCGTCGGCATCTACCCACCCACCCCGGCCGAGAACGTCCACGCCCTCCTGAGCGCCTTCGAGAAGTTCCGCACCTGGTGGTGGGACTGATGCGCTGGGCGAACAGGAGTGAGCCCACGGCAAGGAGCACTTGCGTCAGCCGCCAACCCCACGGCTCGATTCCGGACCTGTCGTGCCTCGCGCGGCGATGTGCAGTTCCCAGTCCAGGGATGTCAAGAGATTGCGGGAGCCCTCTTGACTCCCAAGAACCAGTGCAGTATGTTAGGGACTGCGAGCGAGAGAGCGCTGCAGGGAAGCACTTGTCGCAACGGTGTGGCTGCTTGCCTCCGACCGTGGCGTCGCCGCGGTGCAGAACCAATGTCCCCTAGGTCAGGTGGCGAGATCATGAGTGCACTTCGTCGGATCCCTCAGGAGTACGTGGAGTACCTGCTCTGCCGGTTCGTGCGAGAGGCTGAGGAGGTACAGGGCCGCATCCGTATGCAGAAGGTCGTCTTCCTTGTTGGCGAGGGGGACTGCCCCCTGTTCAACGACTACTTCTACCATCTCCGGGGTCCTTACAGCCCGGCGCTGGCGCGAACTCTTGGCAGGCTGGTCGACAATGGCCTGCTGGATGAGCAAACTGAGGATCTCGGCGCGGAGAGAGTGCAGTACCACTACAAGCTCTCCGACCGCGGCGGTCAGGTTCTGGAGCGCTTTGAGCGGCACCAGTTTCTGCGTGGCGCTGTGGACCTGGGTAACCGGTACGTGCCTCGTTTTCTGGGGTTGGCGAGCCATCGTGTGCGCGAGTTGGAACTCGCAGCCACCTTGGCGTACTGGAAGAAACAGGGATACTCCTGGAAAGAAGCAGCCGACATTACGGCTGAACTGAAAGCGGCAACACAGGGTAGCGATGAGTTGGTGAGCGCGAAGCAGTTGGCCACAGAGGCGTGTGCAGGCTCCGGGGGATAGTCGGCGGCGCGCTCGTAGGAGGGAGAGCCCCTTGTCTCAGAAGGCCTTCCGAGACCCGATCCACGGCCATATATCCTTCGACAAAGAGCGCGACAGGCTCATACTCGACTTGCTGTCCTGCCCAGAAGTGCAAAGGCTCCGCAGGATTCGACAGCTCGGAGTGAGTTCGGTCACCTACCCGGGCGCAGAACACAGCAGGTTCGGACATGCCTTGGGCGCTTGCCACCTGATGGCGGAGGCTCTCCGCACGCTGGAACGCAACCAGGAGCCGCTCATAGAAGATGAGCAGGTGCGTCTGGCGGCTCTCGCAGCCGCGCTTCTCCACGACATTGGTCACTGTCCTTTCTCACACGCCATGGAAGGCGTCCTCAGCCAGGACATGTCCCACGAGCGGTGGACGACACGCATAATCCGCGACTGCGACGCTCCCGTTGGAAAAAAGCTCAAAGCCTATGACGCTTCTCTGCCAGAGGCCGTTGCAAAACTCATCGAGGGGCGGCCGAGGCGCAATATGTGGATCTCGTGCCTCATCCACAGCCAACTCGATGTCGACAGGATGGACTACCTGCTGCGGGACAGCCACTACTGCGGAGTCGGCTATGGACGGTACGACGCAGAGCGGGTGCTCCACACCATGAGGATTGAGGACGTCCCCTCATTGGGCGCAAAGCAGCCGGTGTGTCTTGAGAAAGGCCGAACGGCTGTGGAAGAGTACATCTTCTCGCGGTACTACATGTACTGGAACGTCTACTACCACCCGACCACCCGTGGCTATGAGGAACTGCTCAAGGCCGTGTTCACACGGGCGTCGCAGCTGACTCAGGAGGGGGAATCGGGGCTGGGTGAGTGTCTTGCGCCCATCCTGCGAGTGCTGTCGGGAGGTCCCATCGACGTGGCCGACTTCTTGAGGCTGGATGACAACACCGTCTACACTCAGTTGATGGAGTGGCGAAACGGCGCCACATCGGACGACATACTCCGCGATCTGTCCAGGAGGTTCCTGGACAGGGACGGACTGAAACCGATTGAGTTGAGAGACATGAGTATCAGCCGGGTCGAGCAGGTCAACGAGGCAAAGGAGAAAGTGAGGGATGCAGGCTACGATCCTGACTTCTACTTCCTCATCAACGAAGCGATTGCCAGCGCGTACGATTACTACCATCCTGAGGAAGAAAGCGACGAGAGCTCTGCGGGGACGTCGGTCTACGTAGCGCAAGAACCTCGAGCCGGCGGGCCCCCCTCCTTTCAGGAGATATCCAGGGTCTCTGCACACCTCAAGGGCATCACTGGCACCCGTGAGGTACGCCAGTTCTGCTATGTGCCGCAAGACTGCCGGGATGATGTGAGGGCCGTGCTGGCCGGGTGACCCCGACTGGGAACCTCCTGGGGCGAGTCCTGACCGCCACGATCGTCGGTGTCCTCCCGCTCGACGGCGGCCCTGGCCGCACGCTCCGCCGGCAATTGAGTGGGGTGCCTGAGAAGGGGTTCTTGCGGATGCTGAGTCACTGCTCTGTGGAGCATGTCTTGGCTGAGTCGGAGGACCTCCTGGGCGACCAGGTGCTGACCGCGGGGGGCGACCCGTCCTTCGAGTCCTGCGCCGCGCTGCTCCCGCCGCTCGTGGCCTACACCTTCCTGGCCACGGAGCCGTCGAGCCGCGTGGTGGGCGTCGCGCCCGACGGCCGCCTGGGCGCCCTCAACCGCCGCCAGGGCGAGGAGCGGATCGACAGGCCCCTGTTCGACCCTCGCGACCACCTCCCGCCCCACGCGCCGCAGGCCACCCGCCGCGGCCTCGTCGCCGGATGGCTCCCGGCCATCGACTACGCCTTCCACGACCCCGCCGCAACGCTGGCCTGGAGCGAGGCCGCCTTCGCCCATCCCGGCACGCAGGGCGCGGCGGACGCGCTCGTGGCCCTTCGCGTCGCGGGCGAGCCCGAGCGCTGCTGGCGCATCGGGGCCGAAGGCGGGCTCCGCTCCATCGAGCCCGCTGAGCTTGCGGCCTGCCAGCGCGAGCTCGAGGACCACTGGTGCGATGTGTTTCGCGGCGCCACGGCCATCGACGTGCCGGAGCAGCGGGTGGCCGATGCCTGCCGCGCGTCGCTGGCCCGAGCCTTCATCACCCACGACGGGCCGAAGCCACACTACGGCGTGGGCGTCTACCGCAATCCCAAGGACGACACGTTTCCCCCCGCCACCCTGAGCACGGTGAACGCCTGCATCGAGTGGAATCTGCTCGACCGCGCCCGCGACCACATCGACTACACCCTCGACCACGTGGTCCGAGCCGACGGCACGTTCGACTACTACGGCCCCGCCGTCTCCGAGTACGGGCAGATGCTCGATGCCATCGCCTGCTTCGCCCTGCGCTCCGGCGATGCGCGCTGGCTGGCCGAGCGCATGCCCGCCATCGAGCGCATCGTCGGCCACCTGCTCCGGCTCCGACGCGACGCCCTGGCGGAGTGGCCAGCCGCCGACCCCCGCCGCGGCCTGCTCTTCGGCTCGCCCGAGGCCGACACCCGCACCGAGACGGACTGCTACTACGCGGGCAGCCTCTGGGCCTGCCGGGGCTGGACGGAGATCGCCTGCGCCTGCCGCCACCTCGGCGACGACGCGATGCGCCGCCGAGCCGATGACCTGGCCGCCGAGCACCGGGCCCTGCTCGCCGACGTCGAGACCAGCATCGGGATGTCCGCCGTCACCGGGGCGTCGCCCCACTTTGTGCCGCCCATGCCCGGCGTCCGCAAGCCCTTCGAGACGATGACCGAGGACCGCTTCGCCTCCTACACCAACTACCGCTACTGGCCCGAGATGCTCTCGTCGGGGATGCTCCGCCCCGCGTGGCACGACGCCATCATCGCCTATCGCCGGCTCCGCGGCGGCGAGACGCTCGGCACCACCCGCTTCCTCGACCGCCTGGACGACTGGCCGTTCGCCGGCCAGGCACACGGGCTCCTGCTCCGCGACCGCGTGGCCCACGCCCTGCTCGGCTTCTACGGCCATCTCGCCGCCCACACCATGGCCGACACGTTCACGAGCTACGAGCAGGTGGCCATCCGCGGCACGCCCACGCGCAGCTACGTGGCCGATTACTGCGTGCCCGCCCAGCTCGTGGTGCCGCTCGTGGCGCGGTGGCTGCTGGTCTTCGAGGAGCCCGACGCGGAGGTGCTCTGGCTGTGCCGTGCGGCCCCGCGGCGCTGGCTCGCCCCTGGGCGGCGAATCGCCGTCCGCCGGGCCACCACCCGCTGGGGGCTCGTGAGCTTCGCCGTCGAGGCGGACGAGGCGAACCGGCTGCGGGCCACCATCGAACTGCCGCGAGAGGACTTCCCCGCCGAGATCCGCCTCCGCCTGCGCACCCCCGCTGCTGCACCCTTC
>Ga0272442_10009187_pt1 | contig 12401 bp, 3 predicted proteins | sample SSMForm2O_FD_200262 | JGI IMG/M metagenome (GOLD analysis project Ga0272442, IMG submission 200262) | Marine sediment archaeal communities from Little Sippewissett salt marsh, Falmouth, MA, United States - SSM-Form-2O | ecosystem: Environmental > Aquatic > Marine > Wetlands > Sediment ... | reverse complement strand
TTACGAGCCATCTCGTCTGCCCAGAAGTCCTTGTTTTTAAGGAAGAGCCCTTGTGATAATATCTTATTGACAATCGCCCCACGTTTCACCACTTCATTCTCATCTATACTTCTTTCTATTGCCCTCATAGCATCAGTTACTTCATCTGCAGTAGCCTTCCCGACCTTGAAGTCATCATATACGTCCCAGAAATCTACACCAGCAGATTCTGCAAGAGGCTCTATATTCCCCATACTAAATATCTTCTTCAGAGCCTCGGGAGCATTGACAGTCTTGCCTACCGTTCTGGACTCTCCTGTGACCAATTCGTCCACGATACGTCTGTGCTCATCCAGGGCTTTGACAACAACATCTTCCCATGTAGTTGCCGCAATCTCTCTCTCAGTTCCCACTACAGCATCAAATCTTTGTAGCAACTTACTTACAAAATCCTCCTGCGATGTTGCAGCCAGCCTGTGCTCCCTGCCAGTGACTACATCCTGGAGAGTAGCTATAAATCTGTCTCCCATCTGCTCTGTTCCCGTAATACGTACGGTCTGGCGTCCACCTATCGGATACATAACATCATCTGCAAATAACGTGCCGCCCTTGTTCAACTCTTTCGTCAGGTAGTAATCAATACCAAAGTCTTGTGCATTATATGGTGTTACTCTAAGTGCTCTCTCTCTCCTAAAGAAGACGTTTTGCATCTCACCCTGATTATCTACACCATTGACGATATCACTCCACGAGAACCGATATATACTGGCTGCATCATCCCCACCTAAGATTCCAGTGCTGCCTGACACGTGTTGCTTAACAAGATCACTCAGTCTTACATATTCTCCATTAACTTCAACTACTTCATTTAATAGCGTTGTAGCTTGTGTATGTATAGCTTCTGCTATCCTAATATCATGTGGGCCTATATGTGGCTCGAGCATAGTCCCTTCGCCAGGGGTCCATACTACGCCCTCTTTAATAAGGTTGGCTACAACCTCCTGAGGTAGAAATCCGGACTGAAGTAATTTATCAATAGAACCGCTCCTTGGTATAGGGACTCCGCCCATCGTTTCGGTGATGTCGTAATGTCCCGCTACCGCCGCCACACTTCTAATAATACTCTGGACGTTTGCGAGATCCATAGACGAAAATCTATTGAACATACTCTCAATCTCGGGAGTTATTTCTCCTCTGCTCTCGAGCAATCCATATAAGCCACTCACTGCTTTAATATCAAATGTGTCAGCAAGCAACCTGCTGGTAGTTGGGGCACTTGGGTCGTATGCACTGGTAACATCATGTAATATTGAACGGAGTAATACGTCTTCATTTACATTACCCGTGCCCTGACTCTGCATCCTGTTGACTGCAGTATCTATAGCATCCTCCATCATACTGAAGAATTCGCCTATTAGTGCTGCGCCTCCCCCAGGGCCTCTACCGGGATATGTAGATATCAGCCACTCATTCAGCAACCTGGACCGCCCACGATCGCTCAGTCTCATAAAATGGGCAAGTCCCTCCTGTGTAGTCTCAAATACATCGTAGCCCTTGACCTCTTGAACGATCGCTCCGAACGCCTCGAGCAGGTTTTTGTCACGGAATACCGCCCTCCTCAAAGTAGTATCTGATACTATCCCTTTCCCTTTCATACTTGTGGGATTGTACAGATCTGTGCCATATATTCCACCAACCCACTTGACTATATCACCCAGTGCATCCTCAAAATCCTTACCGAGCAGTGGCGTAACTTTGCCCTCCTCTACATACTTATACCAAGCCTTCCCTCGACCGATCCTATCCTGAGCAGCGTACCACTGGTTGCCATATCCCTTGAATACAAAGCGCCCCCTATTCCTGACTATTTTCCCTTTATAATACTCTCGCCATATATTGCCTTCGGCTTCTGATATCCTACGCATATAGGCATTCATTTCCCCGCCAGGAGAATGATAGCCGGCAGATATAATAGGTTTATCATACTTAGAACGTAGGAATCCGCTCTTGTGTAACTCCTCGCTCAGACCGACATCCGTAGGAGTCTCAACGTCCAGTGCAGACATAGTAAGCGGACCGCCTGTCATATCATCTATAATTCCCCCGAGCCGTTCCCGCCCCTGTCTGTCATCAAAGATGTTATGCAGTGTTTCTCCAAAAGTATGCTCGGCTGCTTCAGAGCGGAACCTTGGTACATATATATCCCCTTCCATTGTTGAGGGGTCTAGTGGTATTACTTCATCGCCGAATATCATATCGCCGATTCTTCCTATATTAGGAGTAATATCCATATACAGTCTATCTGATAGGTCTCCTGTCACATTTCTTATATCTATTGGCCCCCATCCAGTTAATCTATGATATACATCTATAATTGGGTTATCTGCGAATACCTGCCTTGCTCCGTCGCCCAATTGTTCAGATGCGATATCTATATACTGAGCCATCTTGAATGCTGCAAGCTGTCTCGGATTATGGCGCCCGCCACCACCTAACTCATCAACAATAGAGGTCTCAAGAGTATCAAGATTTATCTTGTCATCTATATAGCTGCTTATAAGACTATTCAGTCTTCCCACTTCTTGGTCTGTAATGACAAATTCATTGGTGGCCGGACCTATGTTTGTAATACCGCCGCTTTCCCACACACCTCTTACCCCAGCAAGCATATCAGATAGGGCATCGGATCGCTTGACTGTAATATTCTTCCTACCGAATGCTTCTTCAGCGACACCCTCGCCACCGGTAAGCACCATTCTGAAGTCTTCATCAAAGTCTACTTTTGAGAACGAGAAGCCTTGCACGTCGGTCATTTCGTGGATGGCTTGAGCTTCCGCTCTCATCATCTCTGCATTATATGGCCCATTCTTATGGTAGTTAATGGCATCTATAACCATATCTACCATATAATGGAAATTGTGCTCGTCCGGCCCTCGTTTCTTAAGATACTGTACATTACATAGAGTATTATAAAAGTCGTAAATAGCGTGCTCATTATCGATAGTGCCAAGGTTGACTGTGTGGTATTCGCCAGGGGAAAACACCACACTTGCAGAGTCTAGGACTTCTAGTCTGTCTGAACTGGCGAATTGATCCAAGATTACCATACGCCCACGAGGTATGAGTGTTTGGTTTGGACCCACCTCATCAGGAGATATGATAATTAGAGGCTTGCTGCCAAGATTAGCACCATCAGCACCAGAATCAAATGCAGAAAACACTTTCTTGTACAGTGCATTAATGTCACCGCTAGACTCTTGCAGTGCTTTTGATATTATAGAGTGTAGTTCTTTATGTACAAATAATGCTGTCATATGGAAGCTCTAATATCACCATTAATTATCTGATGATATACCTCATCAGTCATATCTTCGCGTACATCAATCTGTATCTCTCTTCTGTTGCCGCTGGTTGTTGCAGAGCTTAAAACTTGCCCGCGCGTCATACCAAGCTTAAGCATTATATTCTCTGCTCTTACTCGTGCTGCATCCTTGCTGAAGATTAGCGGCGGGCGTATATTCCTCTCGAATCTTGCTCCGCTGACATGTACACGCGATAGATCCTCTTCCCATATACCAAAGTCATGTGTATCAATACCCTGATAGTCAAGATATGCTACCTTATAGTCGTCTATATTATTATCTGGTTGCCATCCTTCCCAGTTTACATCAGGTAGAGTGTGAGTACTAAAGTACTCGCTGATACTCTCTCCTCTACCTTCATCGTCCATTCCCCACGCGCTTTGCAGTATACGTCGACCTGGCCTAGACGCCATCTGCATAATAGTTCTTCTGTTGTTCTCGTTTGTTTCGCTCTCAAAAGCCTTGATATACGATCTCTCGCTTGGGGTAACGGCATATATAGATTCTCCAGATCGGGGGTCCATACCATACTGTGTGCGTATCATATGCTGGAGAGCCCCTTGATCTTGAGTGCGATTATATATACTAGCCCATTTGATATACTTAAGCTTGTCGAAATACTCCTCTATTGCCCTGTTGCGTCTTACATCTGCCGGCACATACTGATGTCCTGTTATTCCTTCATATGCGCTACCTGTGATTGATAATGTACCTGCTATAATAGCACCCATACGTGCTGCGGCTATTCCGCCACCACGATTATTACCAAACATCCATCCTACCGCTGCCCCAAATGGTATAGCATATAATGGACTCTTTGATGCAAGAGATTGTGCTATAGGCTTCATCCATCTTTCTACTGGCTGCCCCCAATCGCCGAAGTCCTCTCCATATATATAGTCTCGTTCATATGACTCCAGAGGTGATTTGACAGGCAGGAATTTGGTATTATGTACTACACAATGAACAGTTGAGAAAGAATCATTATCTTCTACTTCTATATCATATGTTTCGTCTTGATATTCTGATTCAGTAATTGATTGAATTCTGTATAGAATATAGCCATCTACTGCACAATTATTGCGCTGTTGTATTTGTGTTATGAAGCTTTCTTCGATATACTGAGTATTATCATCAATAAAATCTGCAAATCCAATATACTTGCCAATTCTTAAATTATATAGTGGATTATGATGTGCTTTATTTCCTATTCTTTTGTATATGCTAATAGCAGATGTAATTTCCCATAAATTGAATAATGCGTCTCTAAGCCATGCAATTATATTATATTGTGTAAGTCCTATATGCTCATAACGAGTATATCCAGCCTTAGTACCATCGCCACGCATTAATCCCTTTATAAACTCTGCTCTGTTTATATTGTTTGCTAATAATTGGTCTGGTACATTTTTATCGCATTTGCAACCAATATTCTCAAAGAAGAAAGTCGCTAATTTTGTACTACCTATCCAAATCTGTGATGTATTATCAACTGTTTTTAATCTACACGTAATACCAAATGCCTTTTCTATTATATTGGCAACATCATTTATATATTCGACTTCATCTTTGTGAAATGTAAAAATAGTATACCTTGGTTTGCGTTTTCTATTTGGCCTTGATTCAAATGATAAACACCCCTCAGCTGCATAGTAGCCCAATAATCTTGCTATATCTGGGCTGATTTCAGATGGATTATTATCCATACGTCTTGGTTTATAAACTAGATAATCATATGCTTCTAGTTCGCCAGCTTTTATAAATCTAATCTCTGGATTTGAGCCATATGGTTCTAGCTTCTTGCCTGTCCCGTGTGATGTTATCCTCTTTTTCCTTTCATGTTTGCATGCTAAAATAGGATGGTCGTCTGTCAATGTTAACTTTATATTACTGGATCTGATTTTTATATCTACAATACGCTTTTCTTTTGGCTGCAGCTCTGTTCTAATCACTTGTTTATATTCACCAGTAGATGTAAGAACTTGATCGTCTATTGTTACATCTTGTGCTTCCTTTAGGCCACTATCCGTTATAATTTCAGTCCACGGGGCGATACAATGAAAGGGAGTGTCCATATGAGCAAAGGCTTCCCATATAGGCCCTACAAGACGCTGGAATGAATCTGCAGTAGGATCATCGGCTCTGCCAAGGTATTTATATGGAGTAAATCTATGACGCGGCATCATCTTATTAGACATATTCTTGAATCTTGACAGCATCTCGCCAACCCATGGCCTGTCCTGATTCTCAGTTATGGCATAGTCCCACTCTTCCTTAAATTCATTACTCCATGGTGCAGATAGAGAAAGTATCATGGCTCGGGCTGTATGGCTATAGTTCTGATATGGAGAAACTTCTCCGGATGCTATGATTCTGTTAGCTTCTTCCTGCGCGCGCTGAGCTCTTGCAATATCTCTCCTATACCTATTAGGGTCAAATTGTACCTCGATCATCTTGGTCTGATTACGATCGGCCATATTGACATAATACAAGTATCCGCTGTCTCTACCTTGTTGTTTCAGATATAGATTCAGCTGGCTAATATGTTCTTCATATCCTCCAGCAGGCAGTCCTTCAAATCTGTTGGTGCCAAGGGACTTGATCTCTATTACTTCCTCGCCCCTGCCGAAATCAACAATGGCATCTATATGGCCTGTTGCCCCGCTTTCCGGATCTCTAACAAATCTCTCGGCCTCTACCAGCGTTCCAGTGCTGGCAAGCTTGGACTGTATAGTACTATGAATAACGTTTCCTATTTCAGCATAGTCCACACCACTATCTATCTCAGTTTCATTCTCTATACCAAGGAAGTACTCAACCTGTTTCTGATAGTCGTACCCTATCATACTTGCTCGAGGCCCCAGATACATAACATCGCCAAGTTCATCCTTCCACATATTTTCAAATCCTGGCCCGGCTATAATACCTTCTCTTGGCACCTTACCTCTACTGTACGGATCTCCATGCAAGAAGTCCTCGAAGTATTCTGAGCCGTCTGGCATCCATGTAGGCTGAGTATTACGTAGTGGATTGTATCTATCTACCTCCCTTCTTTCGTGCGGCCAGAATCTTCTTAGAAGCTCTGTAGTTTCTTGCATAAACTGAGCTGGTACTGGTCCGGAGCCCATATTCGCACCCCACCAGTTCTGCTCTATGTTGCCTATATTGAACTCCTCAAGAACAGGATGATTAGTTCCATAATTCTCTTTTATCATACTGAAAGCGAAACCACGAAGACCTATAAGCTCTGTAGTCTGATACTCTGCAAGGCCAAGCTGATACATCGGATTTGTTGGCGACCACATACTAGCCTCCATATATGATGCAGCCGCGTTATTGCCTATACGCGTATCAATTGTCATGATATCTTCTGCAGTCCCCTGACCTCCTCCAGGAGCTACAGCGGGAGTTCCTCCCTCCTGAAATCCGAGCATACCCATTCCGCCACTATTCCACTCTCCTCCCGGTGTCATCTCGGCAGCTGGTGATATCGCAGCAAGCTGCTTCCTCGCATTACGCATCTCTGCAGGATGTAGAGGAATTTGTGGCTTAATAACATTCCCGAGCGTTGCATTTATGACACCGGCACCGGGGGTAGTAGGATTTACTAGTGGGCCTGATATAGGATATGGCCTATCACTGTAGAAGAACTTCTCTTTCCAGTATGGGTCAAACAGTCCTGCAAGCGGTGACAAAGGATTCCATCCGGGCCCGGGTGCTATTGACGGTATCATAGAATGGAATCTCTCGGCTGCCTGAAGCTTCTTAGTCCTGACTACATTGTCCTTCTCTCTCAAGTACCAGTTAGGTTGATATCCTGCAATTCTCCCACCGCCCCATGGTGTTTTGGAAGCTAGCCACCATCTACCAGAGCGTACCGGTACATAGCCGGCAGAGTAAAACTCTCTGAGCTCACTGGCAGACTCGTCAAGTCCTATATTTAGTCCCAGATCTCCTAGTACGGGGATAGTACCAATTACTTCTTTGCCCAGAATGTCCATTCCTGGGAACGTCTCATACATATATTTGGTCGCTGCAGTCATACCTGTAATATCTCTAATAGCTGCGGCCCCAACACGCGCGCCGGCAATCTGTCCGCTGATCCTGTCGTCTAAACCAGATCCTGTTGTTGCCTCCAGCTCTCTGTCGATCCAATTATATGCCATAGCCGCGCCAATTATAGGAATGATCCTGTTGAACATCATACTGGACATTATCCCGCTAGGACCCTTGGCGTATGTCCTGGATCCAAACCCGAGACCTATAGGATCAAGCATATGTGACAGAGATGATGCTATGTTATATAATGATACTGACGCAGCAGTTGCCTGCCCCATCTGATTCGGGAAGAATTGCCTAAAGTATCCTGTAATAAGGTCATAGTTACCCTGACTGACCTCTTCGCTTATTAGTCGCGCCCCTCGACGAATACGCCCCCACTCGCCTAATACAAAATCTCTGATTCCCTCGTCCCCTCGCATAAATCTATTGATTCTGTTGGCAAGTGTTGAGTTATCGAAGTCTGGTGTAAATGCATCACTTGCTGCTCGAGCCCAGTGGAATGGATCATAGTACGTTTCGGCAGTGATGCCTAGCTCGTAGCCAGGCCCGCCGCCTGGATGACGAGTTGAACCTGTTGCAGAGTATAGTGACCCATACCTCAGCTCATCATCAAAGTCCATATAGCCGCTAAGCCCTACGTCCGTATTAATGCCGAATACCTTTCTGCTCTCCTGTATTCTGCTAACACTTTCCCATGTATTATGATATCCTGCACTGAAGGACTTCTTGGTTAATTCTTCCACCCCAGATGTTCCCAATTCCCTCTCAGAGGGGCCAAATACAAAACCCTCGAGTGGACCTTTGGATAGCAATGTCGAAGCCTGCATGGCATTGTCGACGTGGTTGAGAGCAATCATATTCCGAAGCCTGAACTCGTCGGCTTTAGAGACTAGATTTGCGCCCGCCTCGAGATAGTCTGTGCCTGCTATCGCTCTTTGGAATGCAAGCTCTGCTCTTTGAGCGAACGAGAACATCTGGGGGTGTTCCATAGGATTGATAGTCTGAGTACCTTGTCCTACGGTATATAATTCTTGTAGCAGATCATACTTATGATCCTGCCACAACGTCATAACTCTTCTCAATTCATTGAGGTTCTTGGTTCCTCCGCGCTCACCTAAAAGAACGTCTCCCATAACACCAGTCTTAAAGACCCTGTCGTTGGTGAGTACGTCCATTACCTCCCCAATAAAGTCGCTATCGTTTAGCCAGTTCTCCCTGTTGGATATCTTTGGGGCAAGAGCGGCCAGCTTTTCTGAAACCTCGACATCCTGTTCTATAACGGCGCGAGCAGACGCTATCGCTTCATCGGTAAACTTGATTTTAGGATCTTTGATATCTCTTTCTAGGAAGCCAGCATTCGTTTCAGCTCTTTTGTTAATCCTTTCCGCTATGTCGCTTACAAATCGTCCTATACCGGTATCCACACTTGTATCTATAATTGGCCCCTGGATACCAGATGCTACATATTGCTTCAGTTGTAGCATGAGCTGTTGCTCATCAAAGTCTGGATTCTTCCTCAATTCAACTATAAATCTCTCTACGTCTTCCGGGCTCATTCCCCTTAACTTTCTCATTAGTGCAGGGGGATAGTAATTGGTCGGTCTATATCTACCCTTAGTAAAGAACGACGTTATTCTTGACCACATACTCTGTCTATTCTGGTAAAGGTCAAATGAATCAAGCATACCCTGGAACATGCGTTCTACAGGCGTTCCCTCTACAGCTGCATCGAATACCTCTCGCATCTGATTCCTGCTGGCAGTTCCTCCGACCTGTCCGGACATGGCTCTGAACATTTCCCTATATCTGCCAGCTTCAATAGCAACATATTTTCTGGGCGCTACGCCTTGATTGATGATTGGTGTAGTTGTACCGATTTTTGATACACCAAATAATTCCCCGCCTAATAACCAAAGCCCCCTGTCGGTACTTGGTACATCTCCTCCAAGCGACGCGCGTAGCTCATGTGGTATATTCTCAGGCGTCCAGTAATGTACTTGATTCTGCAGCTGTCTGCCAGCCGGTGAGATAATACTGAGAGGGTTAATATTGGCAAATGGAATCTTGAAGCTGGTGCGCAGATATGTCTCTGTGTTGATTATATGCTGCGCGGACAGTCTAAGGTCTGTGGCTATAGGCTGATTGCCATGCATACCAAGGCGTACAAGCGGGTCGACTTCAGCACCAAGGAACTCCTTTCCCCTTTTATATAATGCCGCCTTCTTTGCATCTTCGGCTAGTATCTCGCCTATTCCCTTTCCTTCTACTCGAGCTCTCTTTATAGTCCTACCTACGGTCTCGATAGGTGCCATTATATTCTCGAATACCGACTCGCCGATCCTGCCTCGATTGATATCTTGTAGTCCCTTGATAAATTCACTGGCGATAGGCCTTAGTGCTTCCTTCTCTGCACTTGTCATAGCACCAGATACTTCCTCAATGGCTGCCTTTATAATGTCGTCATCATCGAAGTATCCGCCAGCATGCAATACTTTGGCTACAGTAGCCTTCGACCCCTTCTCTTGTAGATTCAGTCCAAGCCTCTTGGCAATTCTCCCCAGCCCAGGCAAATCTTCTGGCGACGCATTCTCTACAATACTATCAATTATATCCCCTACCACTCCTTGGTTGACTAATGGGACTCTTGTCGCACTGGATGGTAGCTTGGATTCCATATACTCTACATTGCGCGCCAGATTGATGACGCCCATATGCAGGTTATTAATAATCTTCAGCGGCGATCGTCTGGCCTCAAGCGTGTGTGCTGTATAATGCCCTCCTGCTAGCCGCTGGACCTCGGTAATATCACTTGATATATCCTGAAGCCAGCCCGAGACTGCATCTCCAAGCCCACTCCTGCCTTCAGAGGTCATCAATCGCTCAAGCACGTGCACACGCCCCAGTCTATTTATAGCTGAGGTTTTGACTGCACCTATATTTTGTAATATATGGGATGTCCGGCGAATTAATGTGCCGGCTTCTGTGACTTGCGATAGTGCTCTGAGGAAGGTGTGTGGACTTCTGATAGCATATACGCCAGTTGCAAGAATACCGGCCGCGATAAGGCCGGACGCTACTTGCGACGTACGCTTTTTACGACGGATACTGTCTCTAGGTATGACTACCATGCAGGCTCTCTATTATGACTTGTCTGACATTCCAGGGTCGATTGATAGACTTCCAAATATCTTATCGTCTTCGTCCATCGGATTAGTATGCCCTATAGGGACTGGTAACCCGGTAACTGGATCGACCTTGTATTCCATTTCTGGAGTAACATTCGCTTTCTTTGGTCTTGCTGGAGGCTCCTCATCAAATAGTCCCCAATACTTGATGTGGCTGTACTTCTCTATAGTTACCGTTTGGCCATCGGTACTAAGGAGCGGAAGACCATCTCCATCAAGTACAACCTCACGCCGTATATGTTCAAGCATTACTCTTGCTTTGGCGTATAAGAAAATCCACTCTTCTTGCGACAGATCTTCCAAATCCTCAAAAGTGTATGCAGGAAAAGCTTCGAGGATTATGAGATCTCCGACTATAAAGGCCTTACCCTCGATATACCTTTTATAGTCGGCTATACTTTTTTTACCATCGGTATATCGTATGCCCCGGAAACCTCTAGAATCTTGCTGAATAGCTGTGATATCAGCAAGAATGGCAGATCGTCGTCATCCGGATCGAACTGACCCTCTTCTGTCCCCATAGGCGGCCATACTAATGCTGCCGCAATAGTATTTCTCTCTTCCCATCTCTGCCGCATATTTCCCGGTATATCAACTTGACCGTCGCTTCCTCCATCGACGGGCTTATTGGCTTCTTTATACGCCTGTTCGTCTGTGTGGCAAGCATCAATAATCTGTCTATGAAGCTTGGTAGTAATTTGCCTTATAATAAATGTAAAGTTGCCAATCCCTATCATATTCAGTTCTACTGGCTCACCTTTACTATTGACATACTGTTCCTGTAGTGTCTGTATATTGTGTTTATCAAGACCTGTCCCGGCAGTAATGAGATCCCATATCTTCACTCCGTCAGGTGTGACGCAGTCGTCAGGGATACTTAGGATATCAACAGCCTCCCAGTCTGTAAGTACTGGTGGCTCTGCTTTTGGCGCCTCATCCTCATCAGGATGAGAATGACCTACTGTAAATTCACAGTCCGGGTCAACATCAGGTAGTGGCACCTCAGATATATTAGTTTCTTCTCCATGTACCGGTTCTCTGTCTTCTTGATCTGTCATTATAAACTCTCCTTTACACGATTCTAGTATCAGGTGTCTGATTTATGGCCTCGCCTAGAGCTCTTGATGATGTCTTACTATCAGGTGTTCTAAGCACTGTCTCATCGGTTGCTATAAATTGATATACCTCGACCAAAGGCTGTCCATCATTGGCGTACGAAATAGACTTCCCTGTAATATATATACCAATAAGCAATCTTGATTTGGCTATTGAGCCTTCCCCTATAACATTATTATTTGTCGATCCTATTGTAATCAGTAGATTAAATGGCGGCATTTTAAATCTGGGAGCATTAATATCTGATGCAGTCAACGAGCTTACTGCTTGTTCAGGAGCACTCCACACATCTCCTGCTACGGCTGCCTCAAATTCACCTTGGCCATTTAGATTCTGCAAAAAGCCACCACCAGCATCCACCAGGCCGTCCGATGGAATTGTCTCATCCTCTGCCACAGAAGCTGCACCATCACTCGAAATTTGTCCAAGATGTGTATTAAATTCATCGATCTGTCCTGCCAGCCACTGGTATTGTGTGTAAAATATGGCTATAGTACCTATTACTATATATACCCCATTAACAATCTTACGCGACGTATAGTCAGAATATGATCTAAGCGGCATAACTTGTTCTTCTATATTGTACATACATGCCGCTACTTCCTCGAGCTTATGATACTGATTGTCTTGGAACAAATAGAATCCTACATCACTACCTGTAAAGTAGCGTACAGGCCACTCCACATATTCGCCGAGC
>Ga0272442_10009186_pt1 | contig 12402 bp, 10 predicted proteins | sample SSMForm2O_FD_200262 | JGI IMG/M metagenome (GOLD analysis project Ga0272442, IMG submission 200262) | Marine sediment archaeal communities from Little Sippewissett salt marsh, Falmouth, MA, United States - SSM-Form-2O | ecosystem: Environmental > Aquatic > Marine > Wetlands > Sediment ... | reverse complement strand
ACAACATCCGGGTTTTCCTCATCAAAGAAGATGGCCGAGGGTATCAGCCGCTCACCATCCGCACTGGGGATAATCTCCGGCCTGCCGATGGCGTTGAGTATCGACAACGCCGAGTACGTTGTGCCGAGGTCTATTCCCACTATGTTCGTCATATTACACCCCCTATTTTGTGGCTGCATGAATCCTTGCTCGATAAATCGATCAGGCAAAGAGTCGGACCTGAGCCGGACGCACCACTTTGATATTCTCCTCACTAATAAAGTACTGATAGCCCGGTCGGATGACGCTGGCTATTTTGCCCCTCTGATCCGGCTCCTCGCCGGACTGCCGGTCTTTGACTGCCTCTGCAACCTTTTCCTGTCCCCGATAGTCGCTGTGAAGCTCGGGCTCAAATTGCTCAACGCCGCTGGACTCCAGGGCAAAGATCAGCTCGTCCCGCACTTCTGTGAGATGGGCGGTCTTGGCGCTCTTATTGTTAAGCTGGCTGATCCGATTGTCGAGATTGTCAATGCAGCGAATCACGCGCAGACAAAACGTCCGGATAATGTTCCAGTCATACCCATCCTGAAGCTTCTCAAGGCGATCCTGCTGGTAGGATGTGTACTCGCGAATCGCCGAGACTTCCTGGCTGAGCTGTTTGAGGGTATTGTCGATCGGCTTCGAAAGATCGCGGGCCTCCAAAGGCGTCGCCTTGACGGCGTCTTCTTGTGTCCTTTTCTGATCCGTGAGCAACGAAGCAATGCGCTCGGCCTCGTGAGAAATTTTTTTGATCTGGTTGACCTCGTTCTCGACCTCAGGATCAGACTGAGCCGGCTTCCAATTACCCCAGTTCGATTTTAAAAGAATTTTCGGATGTTTCTGATTTTGATTGCGCTGTGAAGGCAATTCCCGCTCAGAGGGCGTCTCTTCCGGATCGACCGGATCCGCTTCCTCATCGACCCCCTCCACAGTCTGCGCCTTTGATTCTGCCACTCGTCGCTTAAGACCGTCGAAGCCATTGACAACCATCCGTGCAACCCATAACAAAATCCACCAGACATAGACAAGTCCGCCCATCGAGGTACACACGATGGAGCCCATGAGAACATTCTCATTCAACGCCTTCCTTTTCTTGTACGCCTGGAGCTCGCCAAGCCAGTTCTCTCCGTAAAGCACATCGGCAAAAGGATGAATGTCCGTCTGGCCCGAAGCCAGTTTATCCAGGTCGGCCAGGAGTCGCTCCTGTTGCTCCTGCTTCAACTGAGCGCGCGTCTTGGTTTGGCCGTCCTTATCCAGGAGCAAAGGAAACGCGGTCCGTTCATCGGCGGGCAGCAGCAGCCATTCATTGTATTGCTTCATATAATCATCCGTCTCCGTGCTATACTTCGATTGATAGCGAATAGTGTCCTCCTGCTCGCTCTGCATCTTGGTCAGATCCCACAAAAGAGTGACACTACCGACGAGAAGCAATACCAAACCAATTATCATCGACTTCGTGCGCATCATCTAATATTTCAACTCTGAATCATCAACTCTTGCGGTTCGTCCGACAAGAGTGGAACATATCGGCACCCGCATTCTCACGATTATTCGGAATCGATATTCTCCACGAAGACTTCATCCTCGTTCTTTCCATACACTTCCGTCACACGCAGGACCTCTTCGATCGTCGTCAGTCCCTGCTTGACTTTCAAAATCCCGTCATCAAACAACGTTCGCCGGCCGCTCTCATGAAAGACGCGGCGCATATTGTTCACCGAGGGATCCTTGTTAATCATATCCCTGAATTGCTCATCCAGGACCAGCAATTCGTAAATGCCCGCTCGGCCCACGTACCCCGAGCCGCGGCAATCGTCACAACCGGCCCCATGAAACATTTGATCCGGCTGGATCCCCGCCTGCTCCAAATATTTTCGCATATGTTTCGATACCTCGTATGGCTCTTTGCACTTCGGACAAATCTTCCGAACCAAACGCTGGGCCAGCACCGCGTTTAACGAGGCAGCGATTAAGTACGGCTCAATACCGATATCAACTAATCTCGGGATACTGGCGGCCGCATCGTTGGTGTGCAGCGTGGATAAGACCAGGTGACCTGTTAAGGCGGCCTGGACGGCGATGCGCGCCGTCTCGTTATCGCGAATCTCCCCGATCATGATGACATCCGGATCCTGACGCAGCAAACTCCTGAGCGCCGAGGCAAAATCCAGACCAATCTTTTCCTTGACCTGAACCTGATTGCAGAAATCGAGCTCGTATTCAACCGGGTCCTCCACTGTCGAGATATTGAGCTTGTCGCTGTCCATCTGGCACAAAGCGGAATACAACGTGGTGCTCTTCCCGGAGCCCGTCGGACCCGTGACCAGCAATATCCCGTGAGGCAGCACGATCTGCTCACCAAACGTCCCTCTCACGTCCGTCTCCATGCCCAACTGCTCGAGACCGCGCCGGACGGATTGACTGTCCAGCACACGGATGACGACCTTTTCGCCGTGATTCAGCGGCAGTGTCGAGACGCGCAAGTCGATCGCCCTACCGCCAACGGACACCTTGATCTTGCCGTCCTGGGGCAGCCGCCGTTCCGAGATGTCCAGGTTCGCCATGATCTTAATACGCGAAACAATCGCAGGGTGCATCTTCAAAGGCGACTGCTTCATATCGAAAAGGACACCGTCGATGCGATACCGTGTTTTCATGAACCTTTCCTTGGGCTCGATATGAATATCGCTGGCACCCTCGCGGATCGCGTTGCTGATCAAATAGTTCACAAACTTAATGACGGGCGATTGACCCGCCATCTTTTCAAGATCCTCGGATTCCTCCTCCTCGTCCTGGACGATCTCCACATCCGTCATATCGTTAATGATATCATCCAGGTTATGATTCATCTTCTCATCGCTGAGGACCTCGCAGACGGCGTCAATATCCGTATCCAGACAGACGATGGTCTCGGTGTTCATCCGGGTCTGTCGCTTGACATCCTCGATGACGAAGAGGTCGGCGGGGTGACTCGTGGCAACCACCAGCGTCTGGTCGTGAACCGCGATGGGCATAATACGGTTACTTTTGATGTAGTCGATATCGAGACGGTCAAAGACGTCTCGATCGACCTGCTCCGGATCGATCCGGCGAAATTCCAGCCCGTACAGGCCCGCCCGGGCCATGGAGATATCCGGCTCTCCGGCCACACGCAATTCCGTGATGATCTGGCAGACATCCCGATTCGGCTTGGCCTTCTGCTTGCGCCGAATCTCAGAGAGCTGTTCGCTCGTGATCGTCCCCATCTCAGAAAGCACGTCGGCCACGTCGCGTATTTGCGTGGTACGGTCTTCCCCCGGGCTATACAGTTGTGACAGACCGCTAATTTCCTCATCGAAGCTGTCATCCGGGCGAGCGCCGGTTCGAACCTCGCCGGAGCGCCCCTCTTTGAGTTTGAATCCAAAAATCCGCGCCATGTTCCCCAATACCCCCAACGCAAACGGTCTCGTTCGACTCTGCCCCCCACGGGCGGTTAGCGTAAAATATCCTCCCGGAGGGCCGTCAACTAAAATATACGTAATAATCACCGACTCATCAAATCGGCTCATAGCGATGAAACTGCACTTCTGATGGACAGACGAATGATTGGACCGAAAGCAGAAGGCTTCTGATGATCCGGGGAGGCTTATTATCGGAAGAACGTGCAGAGAACGGCCTTTAAGATTCCGTCTTGCCGTTTTTGACCACGAAGATGAAATTGTCAAAAATTAAGTGACTATATCATGCGGACGTGCAGATGACGGCTCTGTCGCGATTTCAAAAAACCTCATCCGCCAAATCCTGGCCGATGTTTCTGACGTAATATTGCTCGAAAACTTTTCGGCCTTGATTGTGAACGCTATCCATTGAGGAGAATACCCCGACCTTCATCAGAAACAGTATGGCCATACAGGCAGCCAAATTCCCAATGGAGAATCCGTACTTGCGATACTTTTCCAACGGCTTGGGCATTTTTTCTTTCAGCGCCTGGGCCTCGGGTTCCCGCCGGAGGCTGTGTTTGAGTACGGAAACAGCCTGTTCATTGGCCCGCATCAGCAGATCGAGGCCGTGCGGCTGGGCTTTGATAAACGACAACGTCAGATGGACCTTGCCGGCAGAGGCCAGCCGGCGCTGACATCGCGGACAATTGGCAATATGATTCCGCGCCCAATTGGCCTGCGAGCCGATATGTTTGTTCATCGCCGTATATAACCGGGTTCTGAGGCTTCTACACTGATTGTTTGCTTTTTTTCCTGCCATCGTTATTCTTCTCTATTCATCCACACTGCCAGCAGTTGAATGGCCTTGCATCTGTAAACCCTTGCCGTTCCGGGCGATATGCCGAGTATCCGGCCGATGCGAGAATAGGACATCTCCGCCAAATCGCGGAGCGTCAACACGTTTCTCAGATGTTCCGGCAATTGCGTGATGTACATTCTCAAGGCCTCCTGCAAATATTTCGCGTCCAGCTCTTTCACCGGCGAGGGTGTCAGGTTCTTTTCCGCCGTGGGTCGGGAAAGCCTTCTTCTCTCCGCCATCCTGCGTCTGAGCATTGAGATCGCCACGTTGTTGGCCGTACGAAAAACATACGCCTTGACGTGAGCGGGTTTACGTCCTCCTTTATAATGAGCCAGTTGGAGAAAGGTGTCCTGATAGGCGTCGCAGACATCCTGCTCGTTGCCCAGTATTCGCCAGAGCATCTTCACGAGCGCCTGGCCATGCCTGTGCATGGCCGACAGCACCCACCGCTGGCTCTCGGCGACTGACTCCGGGACGGCGAAATCCCAAAGCGATCCGTAACTAACAGCCTTACCCAACATACACGCCCATTCACCCTGTACGACTTCGTTCTATCCGTTAAGACGCAGCACTGAGCTATATGTTAACAAAATTCGGTTTGATTCTATGAAAAAAAACACTTTTCTACATAACGTTATATCTGCCTGCTGCGTCTTATGTTCTGAAAAAGGGTTGGAAGATGCCGAATTCGCCAAAAACAAAACGAAACAAAACGACGACAAGTCATTCTCAGAATGGCACTTACGAATCGAAGGAAAAAGCAAAAGATGTCGTTTCTTTAGTGGATGATTTGCTCAAAAGAGCCATCGAATATGGTGCAAGCGATATTCATTTTGAGCCCATGAGCGCCAAATTGGCGGTAAAATTCCGGCTCGACGGCGTTTTGAATACCATCGAGGAACTGCCCAAAATCCTCTGCGACAACGTGATCGCAAGGCTGAAGGTCCTGGGAGGTCTCCTGACCTATCGTAACGATATCCCCCAGGAAGGCCGAATCGAAGTGGGCGAAAGCCGGGATGATCGAATCATGGATCAGAGGCTGGCGATCTTTCCCACCATCCACGGTCAGCGGGCGGTAGTGCGTTTGTTCTACCGCCATACCGAGCTGATGAATCTGGAACAGTTGGGTTTTTCGCAGGAGATATATCAGGCTCTGAAACACGTTGCCGCTCAGAGTCAGGGCGTTTTGCTGCTGACCGGCCCGGCGGGCAGCGGCAAGAGCACCTCGCTGGCCGCCCTGCTGCGCCACATCCTGAAAGCCTTCGCGGGCAAAAGCGTTGTCACCCTCGAAGACCCGGTCGAAATCCGGATCGACGGCGCGACCCAGGTCCAGATCACGCCGCACGGGCAGATGACGTTTCCCACGGCCTTGCGGTCGTTGCTCCGGCAGGATCCGCAGGTCCTGATGATCGGGGAGATCCGGGACGCCGAGACGGCCAAAATCGCTATCGAAGCGGGCCTGACAGGCCATTTGCTAATGAGCACGATGCACAGCGGCTCGCCCGCCGGGGCGTTGCTGCGCCTGCTGGAGATGGGCATCGAGCCGTATCAGGTCACCTCCAGCATCTCGGCAGTTCTCAACCAGAGACTGGTCAGAAAACTCTGTAACACATGTAAACAAAAGGTCGATCAAACCGGCACATTTGAAGCCATTGGATGCGACGACTGTTTCAATACCGGCTACAAGGGCCGCGTCTTGATCGCAGAGATGGTCCAGCTCGACAGCCAACTGCGAAAGGCCATCTTAGACAAGGCCGATCTGGATAAACTCGAAGAAATCCTTAAAAACAAAGGCCATACAACCATGCTGACAGACGGTCTGCGTTTGGTCAACGAGGGCATAACTACCCAGGATGAATTGAACAAAGTCTGCGGAATTGCCATGTAGGGTGGGCAACAAAATGAACAATCGCAAACGATTCGCATTGTCATCTCTTGTAGGTCTGGTTTTGATCTTCGAGGCGACGAGTCCAGGAATTGCGGAGACGTACGATTTGACAATTCCCAAGGATTGGAAGCCATCCCTATCCGTCGGCAAGCTCACAGTGGACTGCAATGCCTTTTACGGCGTGCCCTGGTTTTTCGGGCTTTATCCGGTCGTCCGGCTCCAATTGCCCGTGGAAAATCTCACCTCGCAAACGCTGCATTTCAAGGTGAACTACCGGACCGAAAGCAAACAGCAAGGCTACGGCAACTCCGGCATGGGCGTTCAATATACACTCAATCCGCATGAAAAACGGCTTATCGATACCATCGCCCCGATCGCGTCGGTAACAAGGCCCATTCGATTCATCTTCAGGATGAGCGAGCCGTTTCATGACTCAGATTCTCCCGGTTCGACCACACAGAACGTCCTCATGATCGATCCGTTTAAAATCTCAGCAGCGGGCGCCAAAGACGTCGAGTTAAGAAACGTCGAAAATAAGTATTTTGACATAAAGCACGTTCGGCTGGCACATTCCAAAGAGAAAGGTAATCACGTTGTTTTCAATATACAAAATAAGACACCAACCGACGTGCCGCTCGAAGCCTATGTCGCCGTAAACGATCCCGAAAACATCGAAACCAAGGGCGTACTGGCCCGGCCGCGGGGCTTTTACTGCGACTCCATCGAAACCATCCCGGCTCACAACACCATAAGCATAACGATCCCTTATACTATCCCTCCCGTCGGCCCCAAACCCGTCCTGGTCTATACCTTGTTCAAACCGAATCATAACATCGAACCGGACCAGCGCGACAGGCGAAAATGGGACATGACGCTCGTCGGGTATGGTTCGCTCGATCTTTGCCGGGCCGCCGAACGCGGACAGTGCGTGATTCCGGTGCATCTGCCCGTTGAGGAACGGATCAAACTGACGGCACACAAAGAAACGGAGCATTTTTTATTCAGGTATCGTCCCGATTCGTATGCCGAACAGCATATCGAAAAAATCATCAGGGAACGGGAGGATGCTTATGAAAAGCTGAAAAATGTACTCAAGATGGAGCTTCCGGTTAAAGTGACGATTGACTTGTATCCGGACATGGAGGCGAAGGGCCTGGGCAGCGGCACGACCTGGACGCCCGCCAATACAAGGAATAACAAGCACATCTGCGAAGTATATGACAGTTCCTATCAGTGCGATCCGTTCCATGAGCTGGCGCACATTTTCTCATATCACTTCCCGAATTATAAATCCAATAAGGGCGGTATCGTCGAAGCCTTCGCGGCCTATTTCGAGCCGGACAATATGGCCGTCGGCCCGACGAGACACATCCTGAAAAACAGACTCAGCCAGGGCAAATTACCCTCGCTGGATCAAGTCCTGCTGTCGGACAGCAGCAGTCGGGAGCTTGTCATACTGATCGACTTTCTACTCAAAAAAGACGTCGAAACGTTCAAGACATTCTACGTCCACGTCACGCGGACACGAAAGAAAACCGGCATGGAAAAAGCCTGTCGACAAGTATATGGCATCAGCCTGAAAAACCTTGAAAAACAATGGCACGAATATCTCAATCAGGATATATGATGAAACGCATCCTCTTCTGTCTCATTATACTGCTGGTGGTTGTGGCGCCCATAGCGGCCCGCACGGTTGAAATGACGCTTCACGCAGCGAAGGTTTCCCCACCGACAAAGCAATATACCCTCCTGCCGAAAGCCGATGAACAGACCGATACGGATGCGGCGCCGCTCTATGAAAAGGCCCTCCAATTCTTTCCGAGTGATTACCAAATGGAAGAAGTTGAACAGTGGCTCAAGACGCCGCCGGACAAACTGCCATTCAATCAGGTTCAATCGGTTCTTCAGCAACTTGAGCCTATACTGAAGTTGCATAAGCAAGCCGCTAAGTGCAAACACTGCGATTGGCCCTACTGGGACGAGGATGACTTCACGGAGAATTCACGCAAGCATCGCCGGCTCGTTTACTTCCATGCCTTAAAGGTCAGACTCCTCATCGCTCAAAGTCGATATGACGAGGCGATTGGCAGCGCGCAAACCGGATTTGCGATGGCAAAGCACTTGGGTCAGGGCTCCGAGCTGGTCCACGGCCTGTTCGGAATCGGTATCGCCGCCTATATGTGCCGGCAGCTCGAGGCGTTTATCCAGAGACCTGATGCGCCCAACCTTTACCAGGCTCTGCGGGATTTGCCCCAGCCGTTTATTGATCTCACCGAAAAAGCAAAATGGATAGAGCCGGATACGAAGAAAAAGGTGCATTCGCTGATGAACCGGTTGGACCGTCACTTGGCCGTGCTGCAATGCCTCGAAGCGATGCGTCTCTATTCAGCATCTCACGAGGGCAAATTTCCGAAACAGCTCAGCGATATCACGCGGATTGCCGTCCCCAATGATCCGGCGACGGGAAAGCCGTTCATTTACAGCCGGACCGGCTCCCAGGTCGTCCTGGAGATACCGGCTTCGGGGGAGGAAACAGAAAGGGATACTATGCGCTATGAGCTGAATCTGAAAGAATAAAATGGGAAATAGGTTTAGATTCTGCCATTTAAAGGAGAAGAAAATGGCAATACGTGAATATGATATTCCGACTTCAACACACAGATTAATTAAAAAAACGTTCACCGGCTTTTTCATTCTTTTGTTCGCCGCCGTGACAGCGCATGGCCAGACAGTAGAATTAACATTGCATCCGGCGAAAGTTGATGAAACGGCCCAAACGTACCGGCTTCTTGTGAAAACCGACAAGCTCATCGACGGCGACGCCGCACCGTTGTATGAGAAAGCGATCCAGTTGATACCGAAAGGTTTCAATCAAAAGCAAATTCAGGAATGGTTTAATCTGCCCATCGAACAATTTCCCCAACAACAGGCCGAAGAAGTTATACAGAAACACCTCGAAAGTCTGCGGCTCGTGGCGCGGGCGGTGCGATGCAGGGAATGTCACTGGTCCGCGTGGGAACCGGGGACCGAACCCCCGAATCTGAGCGGGTATCGAGAACTGGCGTTTGTCATTCGGTTATGGGCGCGATTGGAGATTTCCCGGGGTCAGTACAAAAATGCTGTGATTGCATTTCAGACGGCCTTCGGTATGGCCAAACATCACGGACAAGGTCCGACGATCTTACAAACGATGGTCGGAGGATCGATCGGTGGAATGATGTGCCGAGAGCTCGAACAATACGTGCAAGGCAAGGACGCGCCGAATCTGCACGCGGCATTGGCGGATATGCCCGAACCGCTCGTTAACGTGGAAAGGGCCATTGAAAACGAGAGAGCCCATCTCAAAGACCAAAACGCTCTGGTCCGAAAGCAACACGAAGAGAATTTGAAACCCGCTTACGATCGCGTTCGGGTAAACAACACAAGGCTGGATAACCACGTGAATGCATTGCAGGTTGTGGAGGCGATACGCCACTTCGCCGCCACCCACAACGGGCAGTTGCCAAAGGCGCTTGACGATATAAGTGATATTGACGTTCCGAACGACTTGGTAAGCGGCCAGGCGTTCGAGTATCGCCGCACAGCTTCAGGGGCCACGTTGAAGTCGGCGATCCCCGAAGGCCTCAAGGAGCGACACGCCGTTCACTATGAGATCGTACTTAACAAATAATACTCTGCCTATATTTGGGTGGCAGCCTCAAGCGAAGCTTCGGGATGGCTCTTCTCTCCACCATCCCCAAAGCCTTCGGCTTTGAGGCTGCCACCCTCCAAGGCTTTTGAAATGCAATTTGACACATTAATGCTTGAAGACACGTAAAGGACCTAAGATGGCGACATTCGAATATGACATATTGACCTCAGCACACAGAGTAATGATAAAGGTGTTCGTTTGCATTTTTATTCTTTTTCTCGTCGCCGTCACAGTTCATGGTCAAACAGTAAAACTGACGCTTCATCCGGCGAAAGTTTCTGAATCGACGGAAACCTATCGGCTATTTCCAAGTGCTGACCAGCAAACCGACGCTGATGCAATGCCCCTGTATGAGAAAGCGATTCAGTCGATGCCGAAAGGGATCGACTACGAACAGATCGAGAAGTGGCTGGATCAACCGGTCGAACAATTTCCCCAGGAGAAAGCCGAAGGGGTGATACAAAAACATAGTGAGAGTCTTCAACTCGTCCAACAGGCGGCCAAGTGCAAAAAATGCAATTGCCCTGAGTGGGAACTGGTAGGTAAAATCCCAGATCTATATGAGAATCCATATCTTACTACTGTACTTCGGTTGTGGGCGAGATTAGAAATTTCCCGGGGCCGATATGAGGACGCGCTCACGTCAATCCAGACAGCGTTCCGCATGGCTAAACATCTCGGACAGACTCCAACATTATTGCAAACGGCTTTCGGTACGGCCGTGGGCCATTTGATATGTCGAGAGCTCGAGCAATTTGTACAAGCGAAAGATTCGCCGAATCTGAACGCAGGATTAGCAAATCTACCCGAACCGTTTTTTGACGTTGAGAACGCCACTCAAAACGAGAGTGCGAAACACAAATACGGCGATATTGCATCCCGAAAGCGAATGGAAATGCATTTGAAACTGGCTTTCGACCAAATGCGCATATATGCCAGGAGTCTGGATAACAAAGTGAATGCGTTACAGGTTGTGGAGGCGATACGCCATTACGCCGCCACCCATAATGGGCAGTTACCGCAGGCACTTAGTGATATAAGCGATATCGAAATTCCCAACGATCTAATAAGTGGAAAGGCGTTTATGTATCGTCAAACAACCACCAGAGCAACATTACAATCGGCGTTACCTGAAGGAGGTGAGGAATGCTACGCCGTTCATTATGAGATTGTACTCAAGAAATAATATGATAACAATAGACGCAGGTGCGATGAATCGCACCAATTGACTCTATATAACTAAGACGGTGCGAAATATCGCACCCTACATGTGGATGATGATAGAGGACCCAAGATGGCGACATTTGAATACAATGCACTAACCTCGGCGGGCCGGCTGATGAAAGGCACGATTGAAGCCGGCTCGCGCGACGAGGCGGACGAGCAGCTCAAACAGATGCAGCTTGTCGTCAATTCCATCGACAAGGCTAAACCCGAAAAGCCCAGGACGGCCATCGGCCGAAACGAATTTCTGCTCTTCAACCAGCAATTGGCGTCGATCACCAAGGCCGGCATCCCGCTGGAAAGAGGTTTGCGCGAGCTGGCGAAAGACATCGCTTCCAAATCCATGCGAAAGCTCGTCCATGCGATCGCCGACGAGCTTGAAGGCGGCGAGAGCATCGAGCGGGCCTTCGAGAAGCGACAGAAGCATTTTCCGCCTTTGTACGGCCGCATCTTGAAAGCCGGCGTGGAAACGGGCCGACTGAGCGAAATGCTCACCAGCCTAAACCGGCATCTGGAAATGGCCACGCAAACGCGAAGGATCATTTTCGAGGCGATCAGCTATCCGGCGGTGATTTTGGTCCTGGCGGCCATCATCATCACGGGGGTGTTCTTGTTCATTATCCCCCAATTCGGAGAAGTCCTCACTGAAATGACCTCGGGTGGTCAGTTACCCATACTGACCAGATCATTTCTAAGTATGGCACAAAACGTCGTACCTTTCTGGTTAACGGTCGGTTTGGTCGTGGCCGCCATTGTTGGCGTCTTCGCGCTGCTCTCCCAGTCGACGGGGGGGCGGCGATTCAAGGAATCTCTGCTGCTCGGCATGCCGGTCCTCGGGCGGATCTATCATAGCAGCTTACTCAGCCGGATGGCCGAGGCGATGGCGATCTTAGTGGCCGCCGGCAGCGATATGCCTGGCTCGCTCAGACTCAGCGCGGGGGCTACGGGAAGTAAGAATCTGATACTCGAGAGTGAGACCCTGGCCAGCCAAACCGAGCAGGGTGCGAATCTTCTGGAGGCCGGACACTTCTGTCGCTTCATACCAGGGCTTTTCTTATATTCCATTCAGTTGGGCGCTCAACGCAACGAGCTTCAGGACAATTTATATAGTCTCGGTGAGATGTACGCCAACCAGGCGCGGTGCGGCCAGGCCAGACTCCAGGCAGCCCTGCTGCCCGTGATGCTGATCGGCGTCGGCTGTTTTCTGGGGTTGACCATTCTGGCGATGTTTGCACCGATGATACAAATTATTACCACTTTATCTTCGGCGGCTTAGCTTATGGTTATCGCAATCACAATACTG